>Ga0224522_1000084_pt1 | contig 49425 bp, 43 predicted proteins | sample CFST25metaG_FD_182733 | JGI IMG/M metagenome (GOLD analysis project Ga0224522, IMG submission 182733) | Peat soil microbial communities from Stordalen Mire, Sweden - C.F.S.T25 | ecosystem: Environmental > Terrestrial > Soil > Wetlands > Peat | place: Sweden: Norrbotten County, Stordalen Mire...
GGGGCTGAGGTTGGCGGTCGATGTGTGGGTGTGGCTGGAAAAGGATTCTGGGTGGGGGATGCGCATGCAGCCAGAATAAATACAATAAGGAATGCAGTGAGCCCTTTCGCAAAAGATGAAATCCTTAAATGAGGCCATCGATTTTGCATTTGGATCTCCTTTTTTACATCTGTTAATGGCACCTTGCCAATGATTGTTTTTTTGTGAACTTATACAATCACAAACCTTGAATTAATAATAGCAACTTCCAATCCATTTTCAATTAAGAAAACGACTCTTTCTGAATTCAGGTTGCCATTAATTTCTTAAATCCACTTGATATAAAAATCTATTGTCCGGCGGCCTGTGCTAACAGTAGTTTGGGGGTGTGGACGAGATGCGGGGGCAGAAAAAACTCGATGCCAGCCTGCCCAAGTGGGTTAGGGCTGGGTGTGTGGGCTACCCGTGGGACTAACGAGTAAAAATATTCCACTCAATATGGGTGGGTTAAAAATCGAACCCACCTATATTACTATCACAACTGACCTCTCCAATGCTTCTGCAGTAAATCTATAGTCATAATCTCGATTTCATTTCTTCCACTGCCAATTTAGCATTCGCCAGGTCAACATGATTGAATTCGCGATAAAGTCTGATGGCTTCAAGAATGTTCCCTTTTCTCAATGCATCCGCCACTTTTTGGTCAGATTCACTCATTTCTTTCACATACTCAACATTGAGATGCTTGTATAGGAAATTGACCTTTCCTTCTAGTTCCAAAATACGGGCACGCAGCTCACTGACTTCCAATTCTCCAGACATGATCTATTCTCCTTTTTTCTAATCGTACCTGTAGTTGAATACTTTGTTTTCTCTTCGAATAATGAGAAGGGAATTTCTGTGGGGGGCAGAGAAAACTCGAAGCCAGAAAAATGCATTAAAAGGACGACGAATCCTTGCCATTAATGCATGTTTTGTTAGTCCGTGTTTGTTATAAAGTAGCCTTGTATTTCAAAAAAAATAAAAGCTATTGTTTGATTTTCCAAACCCTTTTTGCCATCTTTCGGTTGATCATAACATCGGGAAGGTGAGAGGTTCTGTAGAAGGTATCTTCAGTATCTTTTACACAGGCCGAGGCATATATTTCTGATGACGAAATTTCTCTTAACCGCTTTTCTGCGTCATCAAGTTTTAGTCGGATTGTTATAGAAGCACCGTCTCCCAAAGTAAACGGTAATATCTGAAGGGTATTGGCGATATAATATTTTTTACTTCTAGTAATTAAGCCAGCGTATTCCAACTTAACGTCCCTGTGCCCTTTATTAACGGCTTTTATACCTAAAATCATATTCTGGGGAACTCCATCTTGTGAAAGAGTTTGCTCTATCAAGCGACAAGTCATAATAATTTGGCGTTTATCTTTTTGTAGACTTTTTATGGCAAGAGTTGTAGAGAGCAATGCTCCCCATATAGCAATACCAAGTGTGATGTACTCCAAAATTGATGGTGTTGATGGCATATATTCTTGATTTCCTTTGCTTTGGAAGGAACGGGCTAACTGAGAATGATCAGGAATCCGATACAATACAATTACTCCGTAAATCGAGCTATGAATCGGCTTCTTAGGGTTACCCCCCAACATTTTATATTATATCTATTCTCTCCATTATTATGATGAAAGCTGCTGTACAGTGGGTAAGGTGAATTCGCTTTTCAACGCACTATTTCCGCGTCTAATTTCCAGCTTCAATTAATTATAGCCATTCCCTATTCAGATGCAATAAAAACCGCCCTCGTTAAGAGAGCGGCTTCATCGAGATCATCAAGCTTGTTTCATCAGTTATCTACACTTACGACCGGGGGGAGCACTATGGGTACCCGCCCGTCCGGTTTTCTCAGAGTACATCTGACTCTGTCTCTCGAATGGATGCTAATGTGATCCGCGGGGTAGATGTAAGAGGAGTTTGCGTTACCTGCTGGATACGACAATATCTGTGTTTTGCTTGATTTAAAGTGTAGCAAGAAACTTTAGCACCCTGTGCATCAAAAGCGCGGATGCCTCCGCATCGAAGGAAGGAAGCGAACTGTCAGCAAAGTAGTGTTGGTTACCGTGGTAGAGAAAGAGCTCCCCATTTTTTGTCTCTTTTATTAATGCCCGCGCAGCATCGATATCCCCCTCGCCAACAAAGAACGGATCGGCATCCATTCCATGTATCTGAACGGGTAAATCCTTCGGCCAGGGCTGCCCGAACTCTGAAGTTGGGATACAGGAATAGAAGAAAAGCGCCCCGTGTGCGCCGGGCCGGGTTTGAGCTAACATTTGGGCCGGGACGACACCCAGAGAGAAACCGCCAAAGACCAACTCCGCAGGCAGCGCTTCCACAGCTCGCTTTCCACGGGTCATTATCTGATCAAAACCAAGTTCTTCAACAAAAGTCATGCCTTTCTCAATGGAATCAAACGTGCGTCCATCGAACAGGTCAGGTGTATGGACGATGTGCCCGGCTCGGCGCAGCTCATCAGCAAATGTTGCAATTCCCGGAGTTAGACCTAATGCGTGGTGAAATAACACAACTTCCGCCATATTTTTGTCCTTTCTGCAACTACTACATAACTGATACTCGATGTTTGTGGAACCGGTGACGGGGTGGACGTGGATAATGCTTGACTGCATCGTGCTGCAGGCTCATGTGGGGTCAAAAAAGCTTGATGCTACATTTCGCTGAATTCGCGAAAAAGATGAGGAACCCAACTGCCTGATGGCTATAGGTTAGGGTATAGTGAGCCGGCTTCCCCAAATTAACCAAATGATACTTCCAAAAAAAATATTTTATTCAATATGGGTGGGTTCAAAATCGAACCCACCCTATGGTACTGGTTGCTTCATTGTGATTAATTCAATAAGATGAAGTTGCAATCATTGAACAAATAAACCCTCTCTTAAATAGATGATCCTCAAAACTTATTCGGTCACAGCACTCAAGCTTGAGGTTCTGGCCCGGTTACTTATTTGGTTGCCGGGGCATTCGCGGCTTCGGCGGGAAGAGTGAGTGTGATACTGTTGTCATAGGTGATTGTCTCGGAAATGGTCATTCCATCCGGATCGGTGCTTTCAGATTTAACTGGCAAGCCCGAGGTTTGGTCTACCCACAACTTATATTGTGCAGAGGCACTCAGACCTTGTAAAGTGGTGCTGTAACTGTACACAATAGCTGGGCTGCCGTTTATGACTTCAATTCCATTAACCATTCCATTTGAATAAGTGAGGCTATCCGAGACACCTTGTGCAAAATTACTTACGGTATTTAAGGCTCCGCTTCCGCCCGCAGTTTGAGTCCAGGCACCTTGAACATTATTGTAGATTGTTCCACCGACGATATATTGTTCTGCGACTGTATTACCCATCATACTCACTACCTGGTGAAAATCAGGCGGTACGGAATCTGCTTCAATATTGCCCACCACATTGCCGCCTTGGGATGAGGTTTGAGAGATATGACGTGGACCGGCTGTTTCCAACTTTGTCCAGGCTGCCTTGACTGCCTGGTATACCTCGTCAGATGTCATGGATGGGGCTGCCTGGGTATTCTCCGTTACTGAGGGTTGATTTGCAGTTGCTTGAGATTGAATAGATGTCGCTTGGGGGTTAGGTGCGGGTGTATTCGACTTTGGTAGAGCCGAGCATGCTGCTAAAATAAAGGCTGCAATGAAAACCGATAAAATCGTTTTTCTCATTTTTCTCCATGATCTAATAATACAAATAGTATCTTATTAGTATTATATAACTTTTCTATAATCATTACAATAGAATGGGCGAAGGCCTACGGTGCTGATCATATCAATTCTTCTGATCTTCATTGATTTGCTGAGAACTATTATGTAAATAACTTACTGCGAATTTTCTTCAATGAGGAGGCGTTTGCATCCTCCGATTAAAGAGGGCGTGGATAAATTTGTTCGCAACAACTTTATCAATTCTTATGGGGCAAATGAGTAAAACGGCGTCCACCAGGCCGTAGGGTTAGTATCTCCAAGTAAAGTGAGTTCGCTTTTGAGTGCACCATTTTCTGTGATGCTATTTCCTGTTGCCAATAATTATCACCATTCCTTTTTCAGGTGCAACAATAAAACAACCCTCGTCAAGAGAGCAGCTTATTAACATCGTCATGCTTATTTCAGCGGTCAAAACGTACGACCAGGGAGAGTGCGTCTGTCTCGCTCTGAGGGGATACACCAACACAACCATGCTGGGCTTTTTACCAATGGCCTGATATCACGTTTGAATCGTTAAAAAATCTCATTGTTCCAGGATTAAACTGCCAACTCTCTCGACATAACAGAACCCGATAGCCATTTATTGTGTAGTTTATTGTTTTATTGCTGTCTCTTCTCCTACCTGGTTGATTCCCCATACTGCCAGGGTAGCCTGAAGGCTGCCATCGGTATTGACTTTATATACAGAAACACCGCAGTCTTGACCGCCATACGCGGCTGCGAATAGACTTTTATTCAAGGAAATACCGATGCCATCGTAAGGTTGCCCCATGTTCCAGGTAAGCCGCCACTCGCTGGTGTTTTTTTTAGTAATCGAAAGCGTGCCTTTATATTGGTTTCCTTTTGCGTCATTTCCAACTACACTGTAATCGCCTTCGAGGTAGTGCTGCGTTGATATTGCGGTCTCAGAGCCGAGTTCTAAGGTACCAAGTTTGAGCGAGATTCCTTTAAGAGTTAAAGTCTCCGTGTTGCCATTCATAGAATCTTCAGTGGAATAAAAAACGGCTGCGCAGGTAGGGCCGCCAAAGCTGGCCGCCAGAAAATTGGTTGCTTGAGCATCTTGAATCAAAATACCTGCCCCCGTTGTGCCATTATCCCAGGCTAAATCGTATAGGATTTGATTAGCAGAACTACCTGAATTTTGAGAATTCAAAGTAATTGCGAGTTTGCCCGAATAAGTTTTTCCATCCGGGGCTATCCCATTGGTGGTATACACTCCTTCCACCTTCTGTGTTTCAAATGTTTTAGTAACAGATAGGGTGGAAGTAGGTGCTGGGGTTGCTATCTGTGTTGGGATAGAAACCGGTGTCATGCTTGGCGCCGGAGTAGAGGCAAAGGATGTAGGTGAAAACGCTGAAGATCGTCCGCATCCGGATATTATCAAACTGATCACTAGAACAAGCGCCGAGATATTTTTCCGACATGCGTTCATTGGTTTCCCGATGAAGTCAGATCGTAAGTCTTCTCATCAGTTATTTGTTTCTCTTGATTCTGCCAATCCACCTCATTTTCTACGTAGGTCTCGATGTAGTGTAGAGTATTCCCTTCGATTTTTTCTACAGTATATTGATGGGTCAAGTCTGATTTTGCAATGACCGTTTCCGCCCCAGTGATAAGATTTATTGCGGTTACGCTCGGTGCTTCTCCATTTCCCCAGGGACGGTTCTTGAAGGTGTCACAATTATTGATAATGATGGAATCATTCCAGAATAAATGGTCACCAGATTGTCCCGAAGACATGCAAAAGTTGTTGGCGGCTTGTTTTTGGTTATCCAGTGAAAGCACCACTCCATTACGTGATGTATAAGTGCCAATGGAAAGTAAAACATAGTTACCCTTCCCGTTATCGTAAACAATCGTTCCACCTCCAATAATCACAGTGAATGATCCGTTAATCTTTGTCACTTGATTAGTGCCTTTATTAAAAACAAGCAATTCTCCTGTTGGAGCATCATCTGTTCCACCTCTGCGGTTAATCAAGTAAAGCGAATAAATTTCATTCTCCCCCACAAATACCTTATTTTGAAAAGAATCCAATGATAATTGACGCGTGGTTGTTAGCGGAATCAGGGCAGCAGTGGGCAAGTTTGTTGGTGTTGCCTCTTCAGAACGAGGTCCACATGAGACCAGAAGGCACATTAGGCATGGAAGAATGACAAAAATCATAAATTTTTTCATGTTATGAATCCTTTTTCTATCAATCAAGACTCTCAACTATCTATTATATTAACTCTTAATGTGCCGTTTTTGTTCCATATGAATTAAAAAGCGTCCTTCATCTCTGGAGGGTGCTTCATCAAATTAAATTCTCTGTGTTCCAGGCTTGCTTCAACGCTCTAAACTTATAGCTGTAAATCTGCCATTGACCACAACATTGTAGTGCGAGTCACAATTTAGTGAGAGGTAAGAGGTGAAAATACTCTTTAGGGTTGGAAATATTAATTAACAAAGGGCAAGTCAGAAAAGCCGTTGGGAAACGACAGGAAATCTGATTACCATGTACATTCTGCGAGTTTTATCCATTTCGATCAAATAGTTCAATGACACTTTTAAAGAACGAGGTGTTTGACGTTTTGCCGCTTTAGGCTACAATAATTTTATGCCCCTGTCAGAAATGGTAATAAAAAGCAAATTAATCCCGCCTCAATCACAGAAGGCGGTTCTTCATCGTCAGAGGCTCCACGAAAGATTGGTCGCTGCGAGTAAATATCCTCTGACCATCATCCATGCAGGTACTGGTTTTGGTAAAACCACTGCGCTAGTGGAATTAGGCAGCCTTTACGCACATGTTTATTGGTACAACATCACTGAGCCAGACCGTGACCCAACCTTATTCCTGGCGCATTTAATCTCGGTATTTTTGCCAACTACAGCTCCTTTACTCGAAAGGCTTGAAAAAGGCGGCGGAGTTGTAAATACAGGCATTTTTAATTCATTAATCAATCAACTTACAACTGATCTTGAAGAAGATGCGGTTCTGATTTTGGATGATTTTCATTTAGTCAATAATGTACCTGATATTAATCGCTGGTTCGAACTGCTGGTAGAACAACAACCACCCCATTTACGCATTGCCTTTGCCAGCCGGCAAATTCCTGAAACCCCAGCTTTCATCCGCTGGCGAGTAAAAGGTAACTTATTACTCATCGATCAATCGGACCTATCCTTTTCTCAAAATGAAATTATCAATCTTTTCACTGACAATTACCATTTTCCCATCACAAATGATCAAGCACTGGCACTTTATTCTTATACAGATGGGTGGATTATTGCACTACAAATGATCTGGCAGCGCATTCAGAGCAGCCAGTCAAAAAATCTGGATAACATTATTGCAGAATTACCCACCGCATTATCAGAGATATTTAATTTCCTTGCCCAGGAAGTATTATTACGCCAACCCAAGCCAATACAACAATTCCTTGTCTCGACAGCGGTTCTTCATGAGATGGATGCCGATTGCTGCAACTATTTGCTGAAAATTGACAACAGCCAGGAGATCTTACATGTCCTCAATGATAAAGGGCTATTTATCTCCACTGCTGATGATATGCATTTCCGATACCAAAGACTTTTTCAAGATTTCCTATTAGATCAAGCTGCCAAGGCACCAGAGATTTCCGTTCAAGACTTGCATAAAAAAGCCGCTGATTATTTCACAGCTACAAAGAATTTTGAAGAAGCTGTCTTTCACCGGTTTAACGGCGGTGATCTCGTAGAAGCAGCAAACCTGATTGAGTTGATTAGCCCCCAGCTGCTAGAAATCGGACGGTTAAGGACAATCGCAAAGTGGGTGAAACAATTGGATAATGTTCAATTGGATTTACATCCTTCCCTAGAGATACTTATGGGCGATGTGTTACGGTTGCAATCGAAATTTGAAGAAGCAATTGCTTTTTATGATAAGGCAGAAAAAGTATTTGTAAAAAATAAAGATCCGTTGGGCAGGAGCCAGGCGCTCCGCAGCAAAGCCCAAGTATATTTAGACACTGTTCGTCCATTGAGAGCTTCCAGTCTATTAGAAGAAGCAGTTGGCTTACTGGAACCACAAGAATACCCTTCCGATGTGGCTGCATTATTGGATCAATTGGCCGAGAATAAGTTAAACCTTGGAAAACCAGTCGAAGCTCAGGAATTACACAAAGAAGCCAGTATGCTTCGATCGGAATCCGACCCGGATGCTATTTATCTGGAAGCCCGGGCATTGCTTCGGACCGGAAAATTACAGGAAGGTAGAAACTTGCTCGAATCTTATGCCACTGTAAATGAAAATCTTTCAACGCAGAGGCCACAACGGTTTCATCGTGAAATGCCATTGCTGCTCTCGCTTATCTGTTTAATGCTTGGTGATATTCAAAAAGGGGAAAGCTTCGCCCGGCAAGGAATTGAAATTGGCCGCCAACTGGATGCCCCATTTGTGGAAGCTGTTGGATTAATGCGTTTGGGGCATGCATATCAACTGTATCCCCATGTACCCTGGAGAAAGCATCGCCTGGAGAAAGCCCGTGAGTTTTACGAAAAAGCAATTGAACTGGTAAAACCCTTCAATGTCATGCGTGTTCAAGTGGAACCACTTTGGGGCTTATGCAGATATTATGGTTATCAAGGGAATATCAACGAAGCAAAACGTTATGCCAACCAGGCAATCGAGATTGCTGAGGCATCCGGTGACTCTTGGTTTGCTGCTCTTTTAACTGTAACAATGGGTACTTCTTATGTCCTTGCGGGTGAAAAGGATACTGCTGAGAACTGGCTGAAGAGAGGTATAAAGATATTCTCGGATGTCGGGGATACTTTTGGTCAAGCTGCCGGAGCATGCGCGCTGCTATTAAATTACTGGACGCATGATGAAAAACAAAAAGCACTCACAGACTTCGCTGATCTGGCGAAAAATTTGAAATTATTAAATCTCGATTTCTTGCTCACCCAATCCAATTTTCTGGGGATTCAGGAAGATCAAGTATTTTATCCTTTACTTCTAGATGCTTACAATCAAGGCATAGAAAAAAATTGGATAGGCAGTATTTTAAAGAAAAAACACCTGGATGGGGTTGATTTTCACCCGGGTTATGGTTTGGCTATTCACAGCCTGGGACCTTTTGAGGTATGGCGCGATTCAACCACTATCAATAACCGTGATTGGCAGCGAGAGAAAGCTCGTCAACTCTTCCAATACTTGATCAATGGTCGTGGAAAATGGTTTACCAAAGACCAGATTTGTGACAAATTATGGCCAGAGCTGGAGGGTGATCCAGCGCAAAACTTTAAAGTAGCGCTCAATGCCCTAAATAAAGCGATCGAACCAAATCGTGAATCAGGGAAAAGCCCATTTTTTATTACCCGCCGCGAAAATACCTACAGTCTCAACTCAGCCGCAAAAATAATGTTAGACATTGATGACTTTTTGAAACTTTGTGTCTCAAATAATGAAGAGGACTTGAAGGAAGCCCTATCAATTTATCAGGGGGATTATTTCTGCGAAATATCAGATGACCATTGGGCAGATGATCAGCGAGAGCGGCTAAGAGACGCTTATTTAACTTCGGCGCTCCGCTTGGGCGAGATCTATTTTCATTCTTCCAGATGGGATGATGCCATTATATTGAGTCATGAGATTCTGACGGTGGACGTTTGCAATGAACATTCCTATCGCCTGTTGATGCAATGCCATGCAGAAAGGGGCAACCGGGCAACCGTTCAGGCTGTATATCAACGCTGCTGTACTGTTTTACGTGAAGAGTTGGATGTTGGTCCATCTATTGAAACTGTACGGTTGTGGAAAACTCTTTCAAAATAAAACGGCTCCGAAGAGCCGTTTTATTATTTAAACAAGGCTTTTTTAAAAATTTGATAAAGCCTATCCCAACCGGCTTTCCATTCCAATTTTTTCAGCTGCCAAGTTCCTACAATTCCATAAGGAACAAACAACACGAAGAGAACATAGATCGATCCTGTAACCAGACTGGCGCTTTCACCTATCCATCTTCGCAAACCAAAATCCAGGATTCGGTAAATAAATGCTCCGATTAGAGCGCCGCTTAAAGTACCCACTCCGCCCATCAAAACAATCAAAAGAGCATTTACAGTGAATCCCAGATCAGCAATACTGGGGCTGATAATGGGTTGGTAAAGTGCGTGCAGGAGGCCGGCAGTTGCAGCAGTCAGTGAGGAAATGAAAAGTACGAGCAATTTGAAGAGGACTGTATTATAGCCCAGCATTTTTGCACGTCCTTCATTTTCGCGAATCGCTATACAGACATGCCCGGTTGGTGAATTAACAAACCTTCTGTAAAACCAATAGAAGAGCAGCAAAATAACAAGAGCCACAACATAGAAGCGCAATCGTTCACTTGCCGGATTAATGAAAGCGGGTACGATTACACCCTGAAGGCCAACATCGGCCCCAGTGATCGGGCCCATGTCGCTCGACATCACGATAATATGGAAAACTGATGCCATACCAAGGGTCACTAAAGTGAAAGTAATCCCTTTTACGCGGGGAATCACCAGCCCAAAAAGAATAGCTTGTACAATTGCTGCCAGGATCACAAATCCGATGACAGCAATGAAAGGCATATGGAAATTTTTGAGCAATATTCCGGTAAGGTAGGCACCCACAGCAAAGAACATGGCATGACCAAAAGAAAGCAACCCGGTTACCCCAAAGAGAAGATCATAGCTCAAGGCAAAAAGAGCCAGAATGAAAATCTCTATTCCAAGCCCCTCAATGAATTTAGAGATACTTCCCCCATTTGCCCAAACCGCGGCTGGAGAGGATCCTTCAATAATTCCTATCATAAAAGGAAGCATCAACAATACGATCAGTATGATCAGGATGGATCGATTCTCTCGAAAAAAGGAGGCTATTGTTTTTTTCATGATTACTCCCTTTTTCCTAATAAACCGCCAGGTAAGATCAGCAAAACGATGACCATTAGCAAGACAGTTGATGCCGGAACAATCGGTGGGGTGGGTTTAAAAACGATATGAGTGAACGGGATCGTAATTCCAATTTGTCCATACTTGATAACGAACATTTGAATCAAACCAACTAAAAGGGCGCCGAGCGCTGCACCTGGGTAGCTAGTGAGCCCTCCGATTGCCAGGGCAATCAAGGCAGCCAGAAGCAGACTTTCACCCATGGCATTTGACAAACCGGTCGAAGGTGCGGCCAGTGCTCCGCCAAAAGTAGCCAAGCCAACTCCTATTGCAAATACCAATGTAAAAACGCTCCTTACATTAATTCCAAGCGCTTCTACCATTTCCCGGTCCTGAACACCAGCCCGGATAATCATACCTAGCCGCGTACGCTTAAGTAAAATCCACACGGCTACCAAGACTATTATGCCTACCAGAGGAATAAAGATCTCATCATAGACGCGTACCCTGGCATTGAGCAACAATACCGTGGAACAATGCGTTTGCAACCATGAAGAGAAGCTGGTGGCTGGGCAGGCTGACCCGGTAGTTTGGAAAATCGATGGCCTTGGCATTACAAACTCATTCCGTCCCCAAATTACCTGAACGATTTCCATACCAATAGCGCTCAAGCCAAGGGTTAACATTAATTGGTAAATTGGCCGGCTGTAAAGCGGGCGAATGAATAATGTTTCAGTTAATGCACCCAACCCAGCTCCGCTAAGGGCAGCTACAAGCGCTGCGATCAGGAATAACCAGATCGTATCTAAACCCGAAAGAAAATTAGTTATTCCATCATTGAAAAAATAGCCGACTAATCCAATTCCAAGCACGATGATAAAAGGTACAAAATTTTTCATCTTCAATTTGGATTGTGTCTGTACAGGATGTTTGAATAAGCTGATTCCAAAGGCACCCAGAATGCTGGCAAAAAGCAATCCTACAATTGCGATAGTGGGTGAAATTTTTTCAAAAACTGCCGGGGTTACAGGAATACGAGTACCCTGATCTGCCATAAAGGAGTACGTCACAGGGCTCAATGCATAGTTATCCAAATTCCAGATGGCAATCGGGTATTTAGGGATGATTAAAACAAACAGGAGAATGGAGACCAGGATCAATCCCCAGGGTAAGATCTTACGAACTTTTAGGTTGATATGCTGAGTGTTGGAAATGTGAGTCCAGACGCTGCCCAGAGTAAAACCGCTGATGATCAACGCCAAAGGAGTAATAATATCCACAAACGTATCAGGCCGGACATATGCCGTCCAGCCGATATAGGCACCCATCATGTAGAATGTGCCCTGTGCCAAATTCAGCACATCCAACAAACCAAAAATAAGTGAAAATCCTGAAGCAACTAAAAAAGTAACCGAACCAAGGGAAAAACCGCGCAGCATGGTTATTAGAAAATCCTTACTTCCCATCCCTCGTTCCGCTGCGGTGAAAAGCACAATAAGAACAGCCAATGTAATGAGTATTATTGAGTTTTTTCGGATAAATAGTTTCATATTTTGTCCTACGCAGCGCCTAAATAATGGTGAATGGCTGCTTTGTCTTCTTTGAGTTCTTTCATTGTCCCGGCCTTGACAGACCGTCCTTCTTCGATAATGACATAATACTCAGCAAGTTGACTTGCCACTAAAAAATTTTGCTCAACCAAAACCACGGTACTTGTCTGTGAGAGTTGGCGAATAACCGAAATCATACGTTCAATAATAACTGGAGCGAGTCCCTCGCTAGGTTCATCAATTAGCAAAAGGCGGTTATCAGCAATCATTGCACGGGCAATAGCAAGCATTTGCTGCTGTCCGCCTGAGAGACTTGTTCCAGGTAAGGTAAGAAATTTTTGTAGATCAGGGAAGAGATCAAAAATTAAATCACTCTTGCGGGAATAATCACCTCTTTTGCGTTCTGCCAGTTTTAAGTTCTCTTCCACAGTTAAATCGCGGAAAATAGCCCGATGTTCAGGAACAAATCCAATTCCCATCGCGGCAATATCAAATGGAGCCATTCCTTGAACCTCATTACCCTCAAAGATTATTTTCCCTGAGCGCACCGACACCAGACCAAGGATGGATTTCAATGTAGTCGTTTTACCAGCCCCATTTCGTCCAAGTAGAGCAGTAATAGACCCATAAGGGACGCGTACATCCACGCCCTGCAAAATGTGGTATTGCTTGATGTATGAGTGAATACCTTGAACCTCGAGGATATTATCCATAATCACCTAATAGAAGTTTTGCAAAAAAAAAGATTTTTACTCTGGAAAATAGAAATCATAATTCTAGCTCATATAATCCACCAAGATATGCGGTTTGCACTTCTTTATTGGCGGCAATTTCACTGGGAGTTCCTTCAGCGAGGACTTTTCCCTGATTCATGACTGTAATAATGTCGGATCTGCTCATTACAACATTCATATTATGTTCAACAAGCATCACCGTTTTATTCCCTGTTTTTTGAATTTCTTGAACCAGTGTCATTAACTCAGGTACCTGTTCTGAAGCCATTCCTGCAGTTGGTTCATCCAAAAGCAACACCTCTGGATCGGGTGCCAAGATCATACCCAATTCTAATTTCCGTTGATCGCCGTGAGGTAAGGCACGGGCCAGGATGTGGGCACGTGTCTTTAAACCAACCTTCTCAATTACTTCAAAAGTATGCTGTTCACATTGTTCCATTTTGCGAGTGTCAATATAAAACTTGAAATTCTCTTTTTCCAACGCCTGAGAGGCCAGACGAATATTTTCGAATACAGTGAGATTCGGGAAGATATTAGTGATTTGAAAAGAACGTCCAATACCATAATGGATCATACGGTGGACGGGAAGGCGAGTGAGATCTTTACCTTTATACATTATCTTGCCGCTTGTGGGTTTGAGATTTCCACTTAATAGATTAAAAAAAGTTGTCTTTCCCGCACCGTTAGGGCCAATAATTGCGTGCAATGTATTACGAACAACCTTAATGCTTACATTATCAACGGCTTTCAATGCACCAAAATTTTTTGATAAATTAAAGGTTTCTAATATGATTTCGTTGTCCATCATACCTGCCAACTTTTTGATTTTTTAAATTTTACAAGAAAATAAAAAAGGGATAGTCCCTAAAAGCCTTACTGGCCTTTAGGGACTTTGAAAAATTTTGAGGTTATTTCCCGCTCAAATTACCATAGGGTAAAGTGCCGCAGCGAGCTTTGAGTGCATCTGGCAGCAGGCATGGCGGTTCGGGACGGGTTGTGTCAACATACGTGTAGTAGTTGGCATTGGGGTCAGTCAGATTATTCAAGGTTAAGATGTACATATCTTGAATAGCGACATGATCTTCGGGACGAATATCGACTTCGCCTTTAGGTCCATCAAATTTAAGACCTTCCATGGCTTTGACTAATCCATCACCATTAGCGTCACCATTTGTTTTCTTCAAGGTTGCGGCAACCATCAAGGCTGCATTCATTCCGTCTGCATCAAACAGGTCTGGAACAACATTGTAATTAGCTTTTTCTTTTGCAACCAGGAAATCATTGATGGCATTCTTAGGAGCGCCATATGCGTAGATGATTCCAGCGGTCGTTCCAATGTAGTTTGAATACAAGGCTGGCATGACTGCATTGTTGACAAAAGTGGTGCCCAGAGCCATTTTCTCAGTGACTCCTTGATCTTTTGCGGATTTGATCAATGCCACAAACCCTGAACCTGCCCAGGTAACAATGTAGGCTTCAGCACCAGATTGTGAAATCTGATCCATATATGGAGTGAAGTCTGTAGTGGTTAGTGGAGCAAAAATATCATCGGCAACGAAAGTACCACCGTCCAGGGTGCAGGCATCGCGGAAAGCAGCTGCAGAACCTTTTCCAAAAGCATAGTCAGGCGCAATCTGAACGAATTTCTTATAGGTCTTGGTTAAGGCAAGGCATTCATTCATTGCATCCTGATAGTTATTGCGGCTGGTGCGGAAAGTATATTCATTGAAATTGACGCCAGTGATATCATTGGCGGCAGCCGGAGCCACGATCAAGGGGATTTTATTTGCCAAGGCAATCCCTTGCAACGTTGCGGTGGCAGCAGATGATACTGTGCCGACCAAGATATTTACTTTTTCGACATCGATCAATTCATTTGCCACGGTGGTTGTTGTATCAGGGGTGCTGGCATCGTCGCGAACAAAAACCTGGATTTCGCAGTTCTCAATTTTGAAATTGTTCTGTTGAGCAACCTTGAAATCGAATTTGGCTCCAGCAGAACCTGGTGCACCAGCGGCGTATTCCAACCCAATCATAAACGAACGCACCATCATCTCTCCATAACTGGCTAGCGAACCCGAAAGATCAGTGATCAAACCGATTTTTATCGGTTGAGCACAGGTCAAACCAGTGGGAGCTGCAGTTGGTGCTACGGTTGTAGCAACAACTGGTGCTTGTGTTGGCGCCATAGTAGGAGCGACTGTTGCAGTGGGAGTGGCGGTAGTACAGGCTGAAAGAATCAGCGACAGTGTTACACCAATGACTAACAAGTAACGAGCTGTTTTCATATACTTTCTCCTCCTTCAAGGTGTTGATAATAGTCAGAAATTTTGTGATTACTACCTGCTGATTATTTGAGGGAATTACCTCCTTTTCTTAATAAACTTTTCTCAGATGTTCATTCAATGTTCTTGAGCCCGGGTCTTCTTTTACTGCCAGACACTCAAGCGAGATATCAATCTGGAATCGGTAGCATTTTTTCCTATTTATATTTGGATAAATGGGAAGCAATTACCTTCCCGTATCCATTTGCTAAGGTTGCACCAGCATCACAGTTCTACCTGTGATTACCTGGTTCTTGTTCTGGGTAAAACAATCGATTTTAAATGTTGCCAGGTGTTTATTTATATTCAAATCAATCAACTCAATTATTGTTTCGATTGTGTCACCAATGAAAATAGGGCCAAGAAATTCAAATTGGATATTTACACATTGGGAACCTGGCCCTGGAATACGAGATTCAAGTAACCCGCCTATAATTCCAGCCATGAATAAATATCTGACTTGAAATATTTTTGGGTCAGACGGGGGCTCTTTTAAACCTTCCAATTTGAATGGATTGTTTTCTTCCACCAGGCCATCATAGATAATCGCTTCGCTTTCTGTTATGGTCTTTCGGAAAGTTTCCTGCTTACCAATATATAATTCCGGATCCACGCTAATGCTCAATTGATCACCTCACTATGCTTCATTAAAAATCCAAGTAGAACAGAGTTAAATGCTGCGTGTTTTTCAATACAAACTGCATGACCTGCATTTGGGATCAATATAAACTCGGCATCCGGAATCTCATTTACCATGATCTGTGCATATTTGGGAGGTTTTAGAATGTCTTCTTCTCCTACCAGCACCAGGGTTGGTGCAGTGATATTTCTTAGCTGGCTAGTAAAGTTTATCTTCCTGAATGCTGCCATCAATTCAGACACTGAGGTGAAATCCATTTCCTCATAGCGTTTACGGGTAGCTTCCAGGGCTTTGCTGTTTTCTTCAATCCAGGCTTCTGAGAAGTTATAAGGCAAAGTCACATTGAATAAAGTGGTTACATCTCTCGATTCCAAGGCACTTACCCAACTTTGGCCGATTGCTTCTAACAGTGGATCGATCTGGCTTACTGAGGAAGAAATAACCAGGCTGCGAACCATTTTGGGATACTTAAGCGCAAAGACCATACTTACTTCGCCGCCATACGAAATCCCGGCAATATGCGCTTTTTGAATCCCTAATGCTTTCAACAACTCAGCCAGATCGTCTGCATGTTGTTCCATTGAGTATGGACCTGCCGGGTGTTCCGATTGCCACATTCCCCGGCAGTCATAAAGCAAAACGCGGAAGTGATGCTTGAGGGCAGCTACCTGGAATCCCCAACTAGCGGTTGACATAAAAATACCATTGGATAGAACAACAACGTCGGCTTTTTCTGGGCCGTGTAGTTCATAATAAAGATTGACGTTATTTACTTTGAGCAATGGCATAAGTATGTCCCTAGAATCACACTGGCTGAAATGCCAGGAAGGATCTTTTCAATTCGCCTTCCCCTCGGTCAATGAACGCAACCTGTACTGGCATTCCTATCTTGATCGTTTCAGGATGATTGACATCGACCCCTGAAATAAAGGCACTGATCATGGGTCCTTCTTCTGTTTTGACGATCCCTACACAATAAGGGTTCTTGCGGTCATATCCAGCTTGAAGCATAGCAGTCGGGGCAATGAATACGACTGTGAAAGCCTGGAGTTTTCCTTTACCAATGAATTCGTACCATTCCATGTCAAATGAATGTGTTTCAGGGTTCACCGGCCGTGGTGGAAGGAAAGTCTCTCCGGAACTTTTATCCCGGCTTCCCATTAATTTGTGCTCATTGAGATAATTGCTATATGCAGCGTAAGTAAACTGGTCTTCCATGTTAGTCTCTCCTTTCAAAGATATGTACAACGCATGTCTGACCGGTTCCTCCCACGTTATGGGTGAGGCCGTATTTCATCTTGCGGTTGATTTGTCTTTCGCCAGCCTGTCCGCGTAATTGTTTCCAAACTTCTACGACCTGACCCACTCCGGATGCACCTACCGGATGTCCCTTGGATTTCAATCCACCGGAAAGGTTGATTGGTTGACTGCTCTCTCGGTTTGTCTCGCCATCTTCTGCGGCTTTCCAGCCTTTGCCGCGGTCGTAGAATCCAAGGTCTTCAGTGGCAATGACTTCAGCGATGGTGAAACAATCGTGTACTTCGGCGAAATCGATATCCTTCGGGCCGATCCCGGCCATTTTATAGGCTTTTTCGCCGGCTAACCGTGCGGAAGGAATTGAATTTATTTCTTTGCGGTCATGCAGTGCGCCATCACTCGCCTGACCAATACCAGCAATGTAGATCGGGCAATCGGAGAAATTTTTTGCGAGTTCTTCACTGACCAGAAGGACAACCGCAGCGCCGTCAGAAATGGGCGAGCAATCGTACAATCGCAGCGGCCAGGCGATGGTCGGGTTTGCCTTCTCATCATGCAGGAATTCAAGCTCATCTTTCCACTCTGGAATGGGCAGCCCTTTTTTGGCCGTACTTGCTTTTCTGGCTTCCATGAGTGTTGTGATCTTGGCTCCAAATTGGGCTTTTTCGTTCATCGAGCCGTTGTAGTGATTCTTGATGCTCACTTTCATAAAAGTTTCAGGAGTGGCGCCGTAAGCTGCCATGTAGGAGGTTGCCATGGCTGCATAGAAACCCGGGAACGTAAACCCGGCTGGAATTTCGAATTCGGCATCGGCGGCGGTTGCCAGGGTGTCGGTCACTTTTTCAGTAGCCAGGTCGGTCATCTTTTCCACACCACCAACCATGACGATGTCATACATTCCGGAAGCGATTCCCAGAATGCCCTGGTATAGAGCCGCACCTGCGCTTGCGCAGGCATCTTCCACCCTTACTGCGGGCAGCGGATTTAAACCTGTCCAACTGGCCACGATGGGTGCGAGATGCCCCTGGTTTTCAAACAGATCGCTGCTGTAATTACCTACATACAGAGCCTCAATTAATTTGGGATCAAATGGTTTATCTATTGAAGAAAGCATTTCAGCATAGGCTTCCACAAACAGATCTCTCGAGCTTTTCCCTTTGAAAGCGCCAAATTTGCTCATTCCAGCCCCGACGAGTGCGACCCCGCGGGCAAGCTTACGATTTGCCATGTTAATCTCCTCTAAAGATTCGCTGATGTATTTCCTCTACTTCAAATCATCCAAAATACGTTTGTATAAACGGCGATTTTTTCCTTCCAAGGTTTCGGGTCTGGACTCACCCGTATCGCTTAGATTCATTGAAAGAGTATCTCCTTCGATCGCATATCTACCGCTAAATTTACCTATTAACCCCAATGTATGCCGAGTCTGATCCATATCGATGACACCATCAGATGCTGTATAGGTTCCATAGGAATCGATCCCCATCTCAGCATAGTTGGCATGAAATGTTCCGTCTTCTGCAAATAAGAACCATAATCCTGCAAAAGGCTGACCTTCGGGTTGCTGCCACTTTCCAATGATTGGAGATGTCATTTTATCCTTGTGTTCAAAACTAAAAATGAGGGACGATCCCTAACCGCATGACCTCTGATTTCAATTTATCGCGGAAATCAGGGTGGGCAATATTAATAAGTGCCAATGCGCGATCTCTCAAACACAGACCCTTTAGATCAGCAATACCATATTCTGTAACGATCGTGTCAATGTCCTGGCTGGGGATGGTAACTTCAGCCCCTTCTGTCAATACAGGCATGATGGTCGAGATCTCACCGTTCTTGGCAGTTGAACGCAGCGCAATGATTCCGCGTCCGTGTTCAGAAAGCTGAGCCCCGCGGTGAGTATCCAATTGACCACCAGTCCCTGAAAAATGGCGGCTGCCAATCGACTGAGAACATACCTGGCCTAACACATCCACCTGCAAAGCGGTATTGATGCTGATCATGCGGTAATTTTTACCAATGATATAAGGGTCATTGGTTACGCTGCCCTGTTGGAACTCGACACACAGGTTGTTGTCTACAAAATCATAAAGTTTTTTCGTCCCCAGAGCAAAAGCACCCACCATCTTGCCTTTCCACAGGGTCTTTCTGCTGTTGGTGATCACACCGGCGTTATACAGGTCAACCATACCGTCAGTGAACATTTCAGTATGAATTCCCAGGTCCTTGCGATCCATCATGAATGCAGTGATCGCGTTTGGAATTCCACCGATACCCAATTGCAGAGTGGAACCATCTTCAATCAGACTGGCAATGTAGCCGCCAATTTTTTCTTCAGCTTCTGTTGGAGGAGCAACCGGAAGCTGCGCAACGGATACATTGTTTTCAACGATGTAATCCACTTCAGAAAGATGAATTTGTGTGTCACCCAACGTCCACGGCAGGTTCTCATTGATTTCGAGGATAACAAGATCGGCCGCAGCGATTAATTGTTTCTCAATCACCAATCCCAGAGAAAGCGACATATACCCGCGCGCATCCGGGGGAGTAGCTGTTCCGAAGAAAACATTTACTTTATTATTGGCAGCGTACAGCTTCTTGGAGGCTGCTTCATGCAGATTATTCGGAATGTAGGATTCACAACCCTGACCGTGCACCGCACGGTCTGAATTTCCATAGAACCAATTCTCAACGAAAAAATGCCCATCCATGCTTGGATCAAGCACGAAGTCATAAGCACCGAGCGGCAGACAGACCCACACCCGAACACTTTCCAATCGATCGCGGTGTTTAGCCAGTTCGCCAAGCAGGCCCGGAGGTTCCGAGGCTGCCATGGCGACACCAATCGTTTGGTGTGAACGCACCTTGCCCACAGCATCGGGAATACTGATTAACTTTTGCTTGTAGAGCTCTTTTGGGTTCATAAGCACCTATGGCATGATGAAAGCAGAGCCAGCCTGGTTATAGCCAACGCCGGAACCAACAAAACAGACCAGATCTCCGGAATGAACCTTACCTTGATTCCAGGCATCATTAAATGCCATCGGCAAGCAGGCAGATCCGGTATATCCAAAACGGTCCATTACCCAATGAGCTTTCTCAAGGGGCAACCCCAAAGTTTCCTGGACCAGTTTGATGCTGTTTAGACGCACCTGTGTATAGATCACCAAATCGACGTCTTTCAGGTCAAAATTACCATTTTTCGCCAATTCTCGCATACGGGCAGGCCAACCCTCATGGTTCACTTCGGGTGGAAACGGAGTAATGAGTTTCACCTTGGTGCGCCCGGCTTTGACACTTTCTTCAGTGGCAGGCTCGAATGTACCGCCTGAATAGATGCCCCAATGTTTGTGATAGGAACCATCTGCAAAAAAGGTTGACGATACAAACCCGGGTTTGTCGCTGACAGTCAGAATTGCCGCTCCCGCGCCATCACCGTAGAAAAAGGACATCACGTCATTTTCCCAATCGGCGAGTTTGTGCATCATATACGCGCCGATAACCATGATGTGTTTCAAGTTGTGGTTGGATTCCAGCAAACCTGCTGCCAGGTTCAAACCAGTTGGGAAGGAAGCGCAGGCGCAGCCAACGTCGAACGTACCGGCGTTCTTTGCCCCTAATTTGTACTGGACAACCACTGAAGTTGCAGGGGTAATGTAATCGGGGCTATCAGTGCCAAGAATAATCAGGTCGAGATCTTCAGGCCTAAGACCCGCTTTCACCAACGCATCTTTACCGGCTTCAACAGCCAGGTCTGAAGTTGCCCAGGAATCTGGAGCATAAAATCTAGTTTTGATCCCAGAAGAGTTTTCAAATTTACCGATAACTTCACCAAAGCGTTCGCTCATGGACGCGTTTGATCGCTCTATTTCGGGTAAATAAGCCCCGGTGGAAATTATTGTAGCGTGTCTTGTCATAGTTCCTCCGCGAGAATCATTTTATTTGACTCAGGTACCCAAAACGATTCCACCGTCCACACTGATGGTTGCTCCATTAATATAGGCAGCTTCGTCTGTGGATAACCACAGGTAGGTATTGGCGATATCTTCCGGTTCGCCCAATCTTCCCAGAGGAGTTTTGGCGCGCATCACGGCAAGCACATCTTCCGGCATCTTGGCGACCATTTCGGTCATGATAAAACCAGGGGCAATTGCGTTTACCCGGATACCGTACTTTCCAAGTTCCCTTGACCAAACTTTCGTCATACCGATCACAGCAGCTTTGGTAGCCACATAATTGGTCTGACCGAAATTTCCGTACAGGCCAACTACGGAGGAGGCATTGAGGATAACCCCTGATTTCTGCTTGACCATGAAAGGCGCAACCGCTTGAGAACAATTAAATACGCCTTTTAAGTTGACCGAGATCACAAGATCAAAAGCTTCTTCACTCATCTGCTTTACCAATTCACCATCTTTCATTTTGATGAACTGCGAATCGCGGGTGATGCCGGCATTATTTACAAGAATGTCTATGTGGCCGAATTTAGCGATGACACCTTCGACCCATTGCTGTACTTCTGCACGATTACAAACATCCACTTTATTGAATTGTGCATTTGGCCCCAGAGTGGATACCAGAGCATTGCCTAGTTCTTCTGAGACGTCGCAAATGACAACAGTCGCTCCCTCTTTGGCGAACAACTGCGCGGTTGCCTTACCGATTCCTGCCGCGCCGCCAGTGATTAATGCAACCTTCCCTTTTAGTCGCATACTTCATTCTCCTAAAAATTTGGTTTGGGTAGAGATTAATACGAATGGCTAAACTTACTTAATTTAGATTTGTTGAGGTGATATTCAATATCATACCGGGTCAGAGTTACAAACAGGTTACAAAATTTACAGGATGATGTAGTAATGCTGGTGAAAATCGAACTGAGCCAAAATTGTGCCAAAGAAAACCGCCCATCGAAACACGGAGGGCAGGGCTGGATACCTTGTTACTGATCTCCGAAGTCTACTTCATCAGCGGATGGAACTTGTTCTGGTAAATCCGACACTACAAGCAAAATGGTAGTGAGAATCATGGTTTGATGACAATGATCTAGGACTTGATTGGTGGGGTAAAAAGCGAGCGCGTTCTTGTTACTGATCCCTGATTACAGATTCATCAACGGCTCAAATTTATTCTGGTAGTAAAGATTATTGATATGGTGATTGCTTTTTAAAATGGTGGGCTCAAAAGCGAGCCCACCTTACTAGCCTATTGTTTGATGATTATGAGGTAATTGGTAATGATTTCCTTAGAAAGTTGATCCAGTTTGTGCTGAGTACAGCTTCTCGAAATTCGGTAGGAATCGCAAACCCAATTTTATACAGATCAGCTACTGAATCTATTTCTTCGGGACTTTCTTCTAATCCGAAACCCCCATCCAAATCTGAACCGATACCAACATAGTTCCAACCGACGAGATCGGCTACATATGTTGCATGGCGGAGCAGATGTTCTTGGAGCGTAACAGAGATGGTTTTATCTTTTTTCCATTTTGGTTCAAGAAAACCGTTATATAAGGTAAGTCCTATAACACCATTACAATCAGCGATAGCCTGAATCACATTATCGCTCAAGTGTCGATTCGAAGGGGTCAACGCTTGGATATTTGCATGAGAAGCGCAAACCCTGGGGTAATTCAAGCTTAATCCCTGCCATATTCCGTCTTCCGCAAGATGAGAAATATCCCATATAAAGCCTAACCCAGCCATTTTTTCAAGCAGTGCAAAACCATCGGCTGTTAGCCCCCCTTTTTTAAAAGTCGGACTCCCTCCAGCAACTCCTGTGCCGTAATGCGTGTCGCCAAAAGTAAGCCCGATCATCCGCAGACCATAATTCCACCATTGTGGTAAGTCGCTCACATGCACAATCGGGTCTGCGCCTTCCATGAGCATTACAAGACCCGGTGTGCGATCAGTTTTCCAAAGTATTAAGTGATTTTCCAGGTCATTCACAGATTTTATAAGTCTTACAAGCTCTTGATTCTCCCAACTCTTGTATAGCGCAATCTGTGACAATGCTTGAACTTCGGCTTCTTCCTGCGTATGGTAAATGGCTGATCGGGGTTCGAAATTACCGCTAACATTCTCTGCCAAAAAACCTGGTGTTACTGTCGCAAATACGATAGCTATACCTCCTCGCTTCAGGTCCGGGAGGGAAACGGTAGCTTGTCTGGAAGAGCGTTTTTCCGATTTTCTAATTTCAGCTGTACTTTTAGTAAGGTCACGATTGAACAACGTTTCATTTTCTGCGAGGTCTAGGTGCGAATCGACCAAGGGTAAATTTTTCAAATAAGTTAGGTCCACGCAGACTCCTTCGTCGTTTTAAAAAATGCAATTCGATCAAATTCCTGAGCAGGAAAAGTATAGCGCTGTACAGGATTGTTATTTTTCAAATGAACTAACAACTTTTAATCAGAAAGTGTTTCAATATTCTAGCTCACCAATGGACTTAAGTAATACCAGCTTATCCCCTCAAAAGGGATACATCAGCATAACCAGACCTGGCTGCTTTAACACCGGTCTAAACTTATTCCTGGCTGCCCATGTCCTTTGAGAGCACTTGCGGCTCGGTCAGTACCTTGTTGGTAAGGGTAGCTTTAATAGCTTGTTTGCCGACTAAAAGATCGGCTGGGATACCGAGCCCCGCATGCAGCCGCTGGATCATCTGAAGTGAAAGCCCGCGTTTGCGGTTAAGCACTTCTGAAACGCGCTCTTTGCTGCCCAGATATTCAATCAAATCCGAACGGCTCAACCCACGGCTTTCCATATAATATTCAAGTACCTGCACCGGATCATCCGGCTCGGGGATGGGAAAGTTCCTGGCTTCATAGGCTTCAACCAGTGTTACCAATACCTCCAGCCGGTCGCTTTCAAGAGTACCGGGCTGAAATTCCATCAGCTTCTCGATTTCTTTCAACGCCGCTTGATAGTCGGCTTCGCTGTGAATGGGCTTGATCTCCATTTATTCTCCTTAGATCGTGGTCACATCGATGCGATCATACTCTTCATGTGGGCCTACGAACCTTATGTACACCACACCGTGCTGATAAATGACAACAACAACCAGTCGGTAATGATTACCTTTGATATTGAACACAACCCGATTATTCGCAACAAAGCTGGCGTTCTGATACACTGCTTTAATATCCGCGGGAGTGTTCCAATTTGCATATTCGACATCATGAAACCAGGTTTCCAGGGCGATGGTTGCATCCGGGTGTTTTTCCCAGAATTCGCGTAGAATGCGCCGGCTGATGATCCTCATAACAGGATTATAACACAAAGTTACCAAAATGGTAACAAAGCATGTTAAAAATAGTCCCTGGCACTGAATTATGCCAGGGACTCTATCCAAAATTTGTGATCTTGATGCGAACTCCCGACCGGAGGGAGTGCAGAGCATAGCCGCCCGCCCTGGTTCTTTGAGGGTACATGCGGCTCGGTCCCCCAAGGGAATGCTAACGCGATCCGCGCGCAGGGGAAATCAGGTAATTATTAAGCAGTATGAGATCCAGTGGTAGACCCTGGTCATTCGAATGACTTCAACGATAACACCTTCATTTGGGCTATAACCATACTATCTTTATGATTACCTGAACTGATTCTTCAATGGATGAAAAATCTGAAGATAGCCGAACCTTTCGAGCAGTCCAAACTTGACCTTCTTGTAAGTCGCCTAGTATATACCAACCATCAGAACAGCTGTAGTCAACACGTTTTCCTTCGAATGCGGCTGTCGCACCACCCACGAAGGAACAATTTGTTCCATCTGCCAGCTCAAAAGCCCAAGCAGATTTTATAGCCGGTACAGGTCCAGGCACAGGTAATGAATCCGTGAGATTTAGTTTGAAACCTGTTTCGTCACTGAGTGGACTGGTATTGCATACTACCGCTTGACTATTTCCCGGGATACTAAAGCAAGGGTCATATATCGAGTTATCTGTGATGCACCGCCATGCGTCAACTCGGTTGATCACATTTGATGTTGACCAGCAGGAACCAGTACGTTCTTGGGTGGGTATACCCTTGGGTTGAAATACAATGACTTGTGTAAATTCTGATGTTAGGTTTGGCGTGGATGTGGGCGTAAACTGAACAACAGTAGGCAATTTGGTTGGTGTTATCTCCTCAGCAAGAGGTCTACATGAGACCAGAAGGCACAACAGGCATGGAATAATGACAAAAACCATTAATTTTTTCATGTTATGAATCCTTTTTCTTTCAACCATGACGCCTAACTATCTATTATATTAACTCTTAATATGCTGTTTTTGTTCCATACGAATCAAATAGGGCCCTCCATTAATCGGGGCGTCTCTTATTTTCCTCTTTGTCCTAAGCTCGAATCACTGGCCTAAACTTACGACCGGGGGGAGTGCAGAGCATACCCGCCCGCTCTGGTTCTTTGAGGGTACATGCAGCTCGGTCCTCAAGGGGATGCTGACGCGATCCGCACCGGAAAGGTCAAGGGTGGAATGCGGCAGGCAAAACTGCTAAACTCCGAATCTCCACTGATTTGTACGAATACCTGCACTTGTCTGGTGCACGTAATATCAGGTACGGTTTAATAGATTTTTGGTATTATTCTTTTTGTCCGCTTTTGATAATTCAAATAACTATCCCCCATTTGTTCAAGCATAAAGCATTCTTCCACATTCATTCGGTGGATGTACCCAATCGTAATCGGGATCATCATTAATAGGATTGATAACCAATTTGATAATGAAGTCGAAATCCCGGCAAATATCAGTAATTGCCCTAAATATCCAGGATGCCTGATGATTTTGTATAGCCCGGTTTCAATTAATTTATGCTCCTCGGTTTGGGTAATTGAATACGTAAAATATTGTTTAAGAGTCAAAATGGACATTATTCTTATGATTAATCCTATTACAACCAAGACAACTCCAACTGCAAAGAAAACATTCCAATGATTCATCCTGCCGATTTTTGTTGCCCCTATTGAAAATGACAAAGCATAACCAAGCGTAATGAGAATATACAATACCCATAAACTTCCTTTATCCCCTGAAATTCTACCGGTACTTTTTCCTCTCTGCCTTAAATTCATAAAAAGTTCAAAGAATCCATATAAGTACGAGAACCCTATAATAATTATTATTTTTATATCCATAGTTGATCCTTCTTATTTAGCATGCTCTACAATTAATTATTCGGAACAATAATGCGCTGCGGGTAAACCGAATTATCAGTTTTCTATCAATTTATTCCCCGCTGCGATTAATCATAGTTATTCCTTTTTCTGGGTGCAACAAAAAACGTCTTCTGAAGCAAGGAGGGCGGCACCTGAGACTTTGGTACTGACCATTATTTAATCAATGGTCTGATATTTTCATGAGTAAATTACTCTGACTACCCTTTAGATTGGCTCCCGCACCATACACCAGATCGCAAGATCCAAATTTGGAAACTTGGCCGTGTGATTCAGAGAAAAACCAACCCTTTTATAATAGGCGACGTTTTTTTTGTCGTGTGTTTCCAGATAAATTGGCTTTTTTTCTACATCGGCCTTCTCGATCACCGGAGTTAACAGGGCGGTACCTATCCCCTTCCGTTTCTGGCTGGGATCGACTGTTAATCCCCACAAGTAATAATGGGGGCGATCTTCCATTATCCTTTCGTGCGTTTCGGCAACGAACTTTTCACATTCCTGTGACCGCACAAAAGCCTGAAATCCTAAAAGCAAAGGTGTGAGTAAAAAACCATTTTGCATATACTCGATCTGGGAAATCTTTGTATGGCCAGGAGGCAAAGTAAAAATTACGCCTGAAATCTCAGGGGTTGTATATACTTCCCCGTAACGCAGTGCACAATTCAGCACGTTTCCCAAGTACCAGGGCAAGAGACGAGTTCGTCTTTTAGGATCAGGAAAATAAAAAGTGAACATTGGGTAATCAAAAAAAGCCGCTGAAATGACTTCAGTTGCTCTTTTCTTTTGTCTGGGATCTAGTTTGATAATTTCCATAATACTTTCTTTGCCAGGTCTTGGCGAAACTCAAAATAATGAAACTCTTTGAGGCAATTCCCTTTTATTGGGTTGAACGTAGCGCAACTAAAAGTGAAGGAAATCCTGCATATTCAAGAATCGTCTGTGGTAAGCGGAGAGCAGAATTAACAGGCAGAATGCATTCGCGTTTGAATGCACCAATTTCGCATCTTTATCCCGCTGTTATTAATTATAGTCATTCCCTTTTCAGGTGCAATAAAAACCCCCTCATCAAAATAGTGGTTTGTTAGGGATTCTGCTTGCACCCATGCCGCGACCAACGATCAGGATTTTCAAATAAAGGATGTTAAAAAACTGATAAGCACAATCCTTTAGGTTTGCGTAGCGGGAAGTTTTACTGCAAATGCAAGGACCTCATTCAGCGCTTCCATGAACGCATTCACATTGATTGGCTTGGTGATGTAGAGGAAAAATCCCGCTTGTAAGCCTTTCTGGATATCCCGCTTCATGGCATTGGCAGTCAGAGCAACCACCGGGATGTTAACTGTGCGCGGGTCAGAGCGCAGAATTCTTAGCGCCTCGTAACCGTTGATGTCGGGCAGATTGATGTCCATTAAAATCACATCCGGTTGGGCTGTGCGTGCTAACTCGACCCCGCTGGTGCCATTGACTGCGGTCAATAACCGCAGGTTAGGACGGCGCGCAATGATTAACTCGATCAATTTCAAGTTTGCCTGATTGTCTTCTATACATAAGATAGAAAACGATTGTTCCGTACGTGGTAAAACTACATTACCCACGGCTGCTTCCATCTCTTTCATTGAGATTTGCGGTTCAGGGACTGTGTTAAGTTCAAACCAGAAAACGCTTCCTACTCCTAAACTTGATTGCACTCCGATTTCACCACCCATCAACTCGACCAGTCGCTTGGCAACCACCAAACCGATGCCTGTGCCTTCCACGTTGCTAGCTTCCTGCCCGAGACGGTTGAATGCCTGGAAAAGCTGGGGAATTTGTTCTGCAGATAGCCCCGTACCAGTATCGCTAACGCTTATGCGAATGCGTCCCGGTTTACCAGTCTCACATTTCAACTCAACTGTACCCTTGGCGCTGTTATATTTGATGGCATTGGAAAGCAGGTTGATGATGACTTGTATCAACCGGGTGCGATCTGCATGCAAATAATAGGGACAATCGTCCTGAGGAAAAATAAGAGTAATTCCCTTTTGCTGCGCTTGAACTTCAATCATACTATGACATTCGCGCAACACTTCGGCAAGCTGAACAGGTTCTTGCGAAATTGTCACCTGCCCAGATTCGACCTTGGCAAGGTCAAGGATTTCATCAATCAACTTCAGCAGATGCCATCCCGCCTGAAGGATTTGGGCTATCCCAATCGATTGGGTGGGGGTTGGCGGTTGTGGATCTGTCTCCATCAACTGGGCGAATCCAAGAATGGCGTTAAGTGGGCTGCGCAGTTCATGGCTCATGCTAGATAGGAATTCGGATTTTGCCAGATTGGCTTTATCCGCCGCGGCTCTGGCACTCTCCAGTTCGATGTTCTTTTCCAGCAGCAAACTTTCCTGGCGATTGTGTTCGGTTACGTCGCGGAACACCAGTACGGCTCCTTCAACCAGACTTTCACCGTCACGTATCGGTGAGCAGCTGTCTGCAATAGCACATTCGCTGCCATCACGTGCGATCAGCACAATATGGTTCGCAAGTTTCTGAACCAATCCAAGCTTCAGGGTTGCAGCTAATGGAAGCGAAGCAGGTTGGCGGTTATCCTGTTTAATGATGTGAAAAATTTCTTCCATCGGGCGGCCGATGGCTTCGGCTTTTGTCCAGCCCGTGAGTTTTTCGGCTAAAGGATTCATGAGCACCACGAGTCCTTTGGCATCGGTGGCTATCACTCCATCACCGATAGAATTAAGTGTAACAGCCAGCTTTTCTTCGCTGGCATGTAATATTACATTCGCCTGCTGCAGTTGGTTGTTCGCCTCTTGTTGAATATCGAGTATATGTTGTGTTTCGAGATGAGCCAAATTCTTAAGCCGCTGTCCAAATTCTCGATAGATCAAAAACGCAAATGAAAGCGCAAGCAGCAAGAGAATCAGGCTTGAGATAATAATAATGGTGAACAGACGGCGCATGCTCGATGCATAGTCTGTTTCTTGCGCCGCCAGATTATTCGACTCAATCTGGTCGATGGAACTTATTTCGGTACGAATGGAATCCATCAAAACGTTGCCAAGCCCGTTCTGAACAATCGCTATAGCGCCAGTTGTGTCGTGGTTTTGGTATAACGCAACGGACTGTGAAAGTTCTGCCATTTTGGAATTGACCAATGGTGTCAGTACATCCAGATGTTTTTTGACAGCACTGTCTGAGTTTATTTGCTCCAATTCTGCTAACTGGCCATTAATTTTGTCCTTTGCAATTAAATAAGGGCTAAGAAAAGCCTCATTACCGGTTAATAAATAACCTCTTTGTCCGGTTTCGGCATCCTTCAAACCTGAGAGCAAATTATCGGCGCTTGAGATTTCATACTTCGTCTGTGCCCGAACCTGGGCATTTTGTTCGACCTGTTTAAAAGTCAAGATTAGAAATATCACCCCCAACGCAACCAGAATGAACACACCACCAAACAAAGCCAAGAATTTAATTTTAGTTTTCATGATTGTTTTTCCCTCAATTCAAAACGACCATTACAATATCCAAGAGCTTATATGTCATATGGATTCTACGCAAGCTAAACCTCTGTAAATGAACCTGACTGATTATCCACTGGGAGATACCTGCATTCAATTACCCATGATTCCCTTAATTGTTCCCTTTAAAAAGGTAATCCTCAAAGGATTTAATGTTTTTCCAATTAATGAAATGCAACCTTTCATTCGATAGTATTGGCTATAATAGCATGCTAAACGATATCGACTGCCAAAGTCCCTAACACGACCTGTTAAATATGTATAGAAAGGCGGATTACCGAGATTCCAGATGACCCAAATTTGCTATCATTTTCACTCACCCATAAGGGTGAAGGAATCTATTAAGGCAGAACGTCCGTGAGTGATGGATGCTTTTGCGTGAAATAAATATGCGGAATGGAATAGAGCAATTCGATAGTCGAAAAGATTGAAATCGGCAGAGATCGCAAGATTGAGGTCACAATACCATTGGATCTTCAACGGATTATTACGCCTGATTCAAATGGGATCAAAATCCAATCGGTCGGAACTTATGATCGGAGGGAGTGCAGAGCATACTCATACACCAGCATGCCCCGTTCGTCGGCGCCCTGGTGAATCATTCGGGCGATCCTCTCGACCGGCATGCCGATCTCGACAGATTGTTCGCCAGATCGGTGAGCAGGGTAGGGGGCGTTCGCTTTTAAACGCACCGATCTCGAATTGATCCAATGCGGAAAATGATCTACTTAATGCAAATTACTCTTTTGCCCATTGATTATTGCCTTACCTCTTAAAAAGGCATTTTCTTTTAGCAGAGGAAATTATTGAGTTGGTGATTGCTTTTGAAAAATGTGGGTTCAAAAGCGAGTCCACCCTACTCACTAGAAACGCTACACGTCCTCATGTTTTGCTGCAGCGTTTGGTTCGACCTCTGTCCATGCACGCCGGGGCAGCCCGATCCAACGCGGGACATGAGACTTGTACAAGCGGTAGAGGTCCCCATATGCTGCCTCCAACCCCAGCTCCTCCCTGACCGCTAACCGTCGCATAACCAAGACCCAGACTGCGAAACCAGCTAGAACTACCGGGCTACCATAAAGAACGGCCAATCCAAGCCACAGGGCCAGCTCGCCGATGTACATCGGGTTGCGGCTGAGAGCGTACGGCCCACCGGTCATCAGGAAAACCGGTCTCCAATCGATCGGCACCCACTCGGGTAAGTTGTGGTACTGGGAAATTTCGAAAAACATGATCCAGAGCAGGAGAATTGCACCAGCCGCCACCGTGACATACCCGAGCAGGTTCCAGCCCGATGGACTGCCGTCGGTCCATCCATACCGCGGTCCGAGATGTGACAGTAACCACGGAATTCCCGCATGCACGGCAGGCATTCCGATTAAAAAAACAATAGGAGTTAAAGTGATCGCTAGCCACCGGGGGATACCTACCGGCCGCGGCGGTAGTTGCTCAGGCAATTTCATGTTATCCATTGAAGTCATCTCCTTAGGCCCAACTATAAATTATACGGATTCTCAATATGTTGAAATTATGCCATAAAAACAAAAAACCGCCTTCCAATTGGAGGGCGGTTACGTTTTCTAGGTCAATGATTACCTATCACAGCTCTTTTAACTCATCACCGGTCTAAACTTATATCTATATATACAACTTGGTCCCCCAAGGTGATGCCAACGCGATCCGCGGTGGAGAGGTGAGAGCGTCACTTTAACGGTTTATATTTGCGAAGCATTGCCTGGAGGCGAGGGTGGACTCTGCTTGCCTACGTTGTACCGCAGGTGCCGCGGACGTTCACACATCAGGTGCACGCATTGTTGGGCGGCGTTGATTGGAAAGCGACCTTGCTAATATCAAGCATAAAATCAAGCGTGTCTTCTGATAAATTAACTCATGGGTTGTTCTTCATCAATCTGCGGTCGCTCTGCGATATATCGCAAGATCGGATGTGTTTCTATCTCCCAATTATGAGATATGCGGCGATAGATACGCACGAAACCAACAAATAGAATATAGCCGATTGCGACACCCACTGTGTTGAATATCACATCATTGATGTCGGCAACCCTAAAAGTAATTTTTGCCATGAATCCTGTGATCAGCTGCAGAAACTCAATAACGATACTGAAGAGTGCACCAATAACAACTATCTTCTTCATGCGAAAATTCGTAATGAACGGCAGTCCGAAGCCGAATGGAATCAGAAGCAGAATGTTTAGAAGCGAGGTTTCCAGATCCTGAGGAGTGAGTGTCAGAAGGGGAATAAGATTTATGTCTTTCCCAACCGCTTGTCCTTTCAGGATAAGGTTTGGCATAAAATACTTTAGAAGAATTAGAGATTGAAATTGAAATAGTGTGTAATCCAGAACCTTAACTATGTAGACGTAGAATATGGTGAAGAAAATCAAATATACGAGACTTTTCTTTTTCTTCAACCGAAGAAATGTGATGATACATATCCAAATCAAAGCAAAAAGAAATACGATCAATAAATCAAAATACATGACAAGTTTCCTTAAAATAATATTGTTGGGCAATATTATACTTTTTTTAGAACCAAGAACCGCCCAAGGTTTGAATTTCTTCTGGCAGAAAGGATTATTGGAGTGGTGATTGATTTTGAAAAACGGTGGGCTCAAAAGCGAGCCCACCTTACTGTCTAACTAGGATAACCCTTTCTTATGGTGTAAAAGACGCAAGGAACTTGACCGTAGCATCAGTCACCTGCTGCCATTGGCTTTCAGCCGAAATTGTAGCTGGTCTATCGCCGGGCTGAGGTCCATAATCCCCAAACTGTCCATGATTACCGCCCTGAATAACAACAAATACCGTATCGGCTGGTTCATACGCTTTGTATTGTTCGATTTTCGCGCCGTTGTCCAATCCACCATCCTCGGTACCGTAAATGGAGAGCATCTTGATACCAGAATTTTTTAGCCGGTCATCCGCTGGATAGGAAGCCCAGAACACAATCCCTTTTATTTCATCATGATTATGGGCAAAATAGGCCGAAGCCACGCCTCCCAGGGAGTGACCCCCAATGACCCAATTGGTCACCTGGGGAAAATCTTTCAGCACAGGTGCACCCGCTTCAATATCAAAAAAAGCCAGATTTAGATTCACGCGAACGAGGACAACCTGGTACCCATGTTCAGCGATACTATGCAAGATGGGGGAATAAGCCCGAAAGTCCACGTGCCCACCAGGGTAAAAAAGAAAAGCGGTGTCTGATTTTTGCCCAGTTGGTTCAAAGGAAATGTAGTTTCCGTGATCAGTGACTTGCACATTACTGTCAGACTTAAGCGCCGCAAGGGCATATTCACCAGGTTGCGAGGGCGTCTCCGCCCAAATGATAAAGCCAAGAACGGATACAACAAGAAGGACGATTACACCGAAAATAAAGCGTTTGATACCTTTTTTCATCCTTAATCCTCCTTTTGGAGCGAATTTTTCAAGCGGGCTAACAGCTTGTGTTAACTGCGTTGAGGTGGGCGTGGACAATACTTGCCTGCACTGTGCTGGAGACACACATGGAAGATAGTTCGCTTCTATGCCCTCCTCTCACATTATACAAACCTCTGCAATCAATGCAAACAAAGAGTGCCTTCCAAAATCTGGAGAGCGGTTCAATGAACACTAATTGCTACTTCATCAATGGTCTAAACTTACGACCGGAGGGAGTGCAGAGCATACCCGTACATACGACTCGGTCCGCGCAGGATGGGTGAGGATAATTATCTATTAGATCGGCTCAGCGGCGACCGGGGTTGCTGCTGATGTTGGTATAGAACCTGACCGCACGCTGACAAAACAATAGCCAAGACCATAAACACTGAGAATATCTTCATTTGATTCTTGATCGACACATTCCTCTTTTTTTTGAATTGTTTTTAATTTAGTTCCATTTTTCATGCATCATTTAAACGAAAAAAGACGTCTGAGCCAATTTTTATTGCAACAACCATTACGGTCTTCTTCATTTCCTTGGAACATGATTCTCAAGAAAATCTCTATAAAGTGTATGTGTCAAAAATGATCTGATAATGACGAGATTCTCCTGGGGATAAAATTGGCAACAGATTCATATCGCCAGATAATTTTTGCCCTGCCAATCCTTTGCAATTTGAGGGTTCGATACCTATCACATAACTTCCTTGTCCCATCATTTTCCATTCCATGAAATATGGCAGCTCTTTGGACGAAAACAACCATCGAACTCCCAATCCAATTTCGGGCTCGATCAATTCAATTTTGCTGTTACCATTTTCGTCGGGAACCGGAGAATGAATGAAGACTTGTTCCTGGTACCCTTTTGTGGGTAATTGAAAATCAGACCAGTGGGATAATCCTTGACGGGCATTATCATCCCGCGGAAGTATTTCACTTGAATTGACGATCAGTTTTGTCTTTTTACTCACCAGGGGGAAACCGAGGTTGAAGTGATAAAGGATCATATGGGGAGTAGGTTCAAAACCTTCATTGGTTACTTTATCCTCGATCTTGATCTCATTTGATCCCATTTTTGTGGAAATTATGCGCTCAAGGGTAAGATTTTCACCAAATAACAAAGCTTGCTTTACTTTGCCAGAGATTTCTAGAATATATTCATCATTCAACCATGAAGTTCGTGCACAAATATTCTCGGCAGGAGAATTACTGATTCTTCCATGTAGGCCAAGCTCTTCTCCTGAAACCTGACAAGGCGATCCGTATTGATTTAATCCGCAGGTAACAAACAAGCCGCCAGCAAACGAACGCAGCCAACCAATGCCGGAAGGTTCATAGTATGCTGGATGAACATCACCAGCAGGGGACCGCCATGAAAGTGGTGTTCCTTTTGTTTCACAGGCTGATATATCCAAAGAACGTTCAGCATTGACTTGAAAACGTAAACCGCTTCCAGTCCAGACGTCGAAAACCCGGCTGCCCCTTCCTTTGGCGTCAAGCAGCTCAACCGGCCGGATACCAGCAATTTGGTCGATCCTTCCGACCCTTTGGAGTAATTCGGCTTTTTCCCATTCATGTCCGAATAATTTCACCATCGATCTTATCCTTTTTGTTTTAATCTATTTTCTTTGAAATATTATGCAAATAATCAGCCATTAGCGGCCATAACAGGTGATAGTTTTGGTAACGTTCTTCATATAAATTGTGAATGTATTTGTTTGGAAGGAATTCTTTCTCGATCTTTACCATTGCGTCTGTGGCATTTTCAAAATTACTAAATATCTCAGCGCCTACTCCTGCAATGATTGCTGCACCTAAAGCGCCAGCTTCTGTGATTACCGGTCTGTAAAAGGGGAGGCCGAAAATATCTGCGCAGGTTTGAATCCAAATGTCTGATTTACTTCCACCGCCAACCACTCGGAAATCATGTATGGTTATTCCCGTATCAGGTAGAGTATCGAGCACTTCGCGTAGATAAAAGGAAATTCCTTCAATGATTCCTTTTAAGATTTCACCACGGGTGGTGTTAAGATGAAGACCAACGATTACGCCTGCAGAATCAGTGATAAAGCGAGGTGACCCAGTTTGAGTAAAATGCGGTAGAACCAGAATATCGCTGGGCTTTTGGGAAATTTCACTAAGAAGGGCGGGATAAACCGTCTCTCCTCTTTTGCTATAATCCGCTTGTTCGTTGACCGCGAATGTATCTCGGTACCATTTCACCAGGGAACCACCCTGGTTATAAATGAAGCACACATATTTTCCTGGGACCGCATGATGCTCGGTATTCAGACCTCTATCTATCATTAGGTTATTTTCACGAGGTGAAGAGAACACCGGAGTGATGCAATGATATGTGCCCATTCCATAGACAGCGTGGCCCGAGTCAATTACTCCGCATCCGACTGCATTTGCACATTGATCGTGCGCTCCACTGATAATACTAATGCCTTCTGGAAGGTTGAGCGTTTGAGAAACTTCATGGCTGACATGGCCAATTACGGTTCCTGTGGGCACAACTACCGGCAGCTTTTCTCGATCTAAACCAGTTATCCTAAGCAAATCATCTGACCAATCTTGTCTATGAATATCAAAAAGTAGAGTTCGATTTGCTAGGGAAAAATCAACCATTGGCTCGGACCCAAGCATGAAGCTGACAAATGCTCCCCAGAGGAGAAATTTGTATGTGTCAGTATAAAGTTCAGGTTGATATTTCTTTATCCACATTAACTTTGTCAGTGAATATTGATTACCCAAACAGTTTCCATTTTTCTGATAAATCTGGTCATCTGTAATTGTCTTTCGTAATAACGGAAGAAATTCATCACCCCGGGTATCAAAATTTAACGTGGAGTTTCCCAGGATTTTTCTTTCTTTGGTAACTGGAACAAATGATTCGGCAAGAGAAGAAACGGATAACGCGCTTATTGGGAGTCCTTTGGAGGAGCTCATGACCTCTTGCATACTTTCTTGGATCTTTTTCCAAACAAGAGCAGATTCAAGCTCTGCATAACCTGATTTTGTCAGGCAAATATTGTATTCGCGATAGGCAAGCGCAATCTGTTTGCCATCTGATGAAAAAATGGCTACTTTGCATCCGGTTGTTCCAACGTCAATACCCAGTAGATTCATATAACGCCTTAATTCAAGAAGTCGAAATCATTGTCAAGCTTGAAATACTCTTTGAGTAGCCAACAGGTTCGATCGTAAACAGCGGATTGTGCTTTTATTAGGTCGGAAGAGTTTTTAAGTTCGATTTCGTAAACCTGACGGATTTCGGTCCCAATATTGATTTTGGCAATTCCTTTGGTAAATGCTGCCAGGACCAGTTCTTGGGGAATACTGGATCCCCCATGCAGGACTAATGGAATTCCTGTCGCGATCTTCAGTTGCTCAAGATGATCCAGTTTAAGGCGCGCAGCAACTTTCTTCTGGTCTTTGAGTACTCCAGAAATTGCCCCATGAATGTTCCCTATAGCGACAGATAACCAATCACACTCTGATTCGTGTACAAACCGTTTTGCCTCATTGATGTCAGTGAAACCCTTACCCGAAGCGAATATTTCTTCATAAGGTGGGAGTGGACCGGCTTCATGTCCAAGAACCGCTCCTAACTCAGCTTCACAGGGAATTCCAGCAGCATGCGCAAGCTTTGCCACGGATTTCGTAGCAGCGATGTTTTCTGCCAAGGATAACCGGCTGCCGTCCACCATAACCGAATCGAATCCATAGCCGATTGCTTGTTGAATAATTTTCAGGTAATCTACAACTTGCCCGTCTTCATCGATTACCGGGATATGATCAAGATGTAACCGGACATGATCAGGATCTTTATACCGGGCAAATTGCTGAGCTACTTCTTTGGGGCCTTGCGCTCCGAATTTTATCCATTCCAAACGTGCTGTTTCAATTAAAGCGAAACTATTTTGGTCTACTACGGCGTTGATCACCGGTTCAATCATGGGTAAGTAGGGAACATTAAAAGCCGGGACAGCTTTATTGTTTATTGTTAGTTTGGCAAGAATCTCATTCAGCGCAAGCATAAATTATTCTCTCTGGGGAATGACAACTTCATATCCAAGATACTTTTCGAGTGCTTCTTTGACAGGCTCGACATGTTTACCAGTGGATAAGGCAACATGATGGCGGTAGCCATTTAATCCTACGTATTGCAGAACATCCTGTAAGTGCTGAATTTCAGCGACTCCACCGCATCCAAAGAAGGTAGACGGGATTGGGTCATCAGTAAATTTGCCGGATCCGAAATAACCCTTTATTACACCATTTTCTGTAAGTGTGCTGCCAAAGGTGATCTCGTTTGGTGCAATTCGGCCTACCATACAACCAAAACTTTTATTTTTTCCAACAGAATTGCAAAGGATCAAATGGTCTGAAATATGGCCTTTGTCAACCATTAGATCCACGGGAACCGGACCACAATGGAATAAGATACACTTATTGTCATCTTCTCCATAGTTATTGTTCCAATCTAAAATTGTTGCTGGTTTTCCGGATGCGAATGTCAGGGCAGCCATCGCGACAGCATTGCAAATATCCACCTCGCAGGCAGCAATTTTTCCCGTATTATTCAGGTATCCAAGCAAGACACAGGGAGAGATTCCCAATTGTTGTTGTAATTCCATCCAGCAGCGAATTGCGATCGCATCCAGTTGGTATTCATAAATAATTTCATCAATGATTACACCTAAGCGTGCAATATTTTCGAATGCCGCCTCTGGAACTCCTTCCCAGGTGGTGTAGTTATGCAAATCTTGTCTTTTTTCAGCCAGTGCTTTATTATCCGCAGCCAATTTCTTTACCCGGTAGATAACATCAGCCAGGTCAAAAGTCTCAATAGTGATGCCACCGCGCTCCAAGGCTACTTCATCAAAACGTACAGATTTAAATGCTGTTGTGCGGGCGCCGATCGAACCAATCGCGAGATGTTGGAATCCTTTTACTACCCGGCAAACCTGATCAAAGTGATCAAGGTTTTCAGTGAACCGCTGACTGGATGGTTTGACAACGTGGGGTTGAAGTACAGAATACTTAACATTATGCTGGTGAAAAACATCCATTACCGAGAATTTTCCGCAGAAGGCATCACGGCGTACTTCTGGTGCCATTTTGTCAAGATCATCCGGATATCCTTGAATAAGAATCGGAACATCAGCTTTTTTCAAAGCGGCGATTGCACCATTCTCATCTCCAAAATTTGGTAAAGAGAGAATTACCCCGTCGTAATTGCCCTGATTCTGGCGTAAAAATTCGGCAAATAATTCACCTTCCCGCCGGGTTTCAACAGCGCCATAACGGGTAGCTGATTCATCCATCATTATGAATTCATGGCCTAATGATTTTAAAACTCTTGGAAGTTCTTCTCTTGCCTCAATTTGTAAAGAGGCTGGAAAGAATCCTCTATTTCCGAAAAAAAGCGCAAACTTTGATTTTTGTGACATATTTGCTCTCCTTTTAAATTGTTTTTACAGAACCAAATTGTGGTTAAAAAGGTTTATCAACAGGCGGCTTTTCCTTTGGAGCCAAAGATTTCCATTTGCTGTTCGACTACTGTAGCAATACTTTCTTTTACTTTTTTCATCATGATTGGATAGTCGTTATACTGTCTGCCAACGTCTTGAATGAACGCAGAGGTGGCATTCAAGGCTGCTTCTGACATGCCGGTGAAGAAATTGATTTTGGAGATACCTAATGAGATGGCGTGTCTAAAATCATCAGCTGAGATTCCGGATCCCCCGTGGAGGACAAGGGGAATTTTTACAGTTTCATTGATTTCCTTCAATCGGTTGAAATCCAAATCGGGTTTCCCTTTGTAACGACCGTGAGAATTACCAATTGCTACTGCCAGAGCATCAACTCCAGTTTGCTTGACGAACTCTCTGGCTTGCTGAACATCAGTATATTTGGCGGGATCTGCACTTCCAACCAGACCCCCTCCTTCTGCGCCTCCAACAGCACCCAATTCAGCTTCAACTGAAATTCCGAGGGGGTGACACATTTTTACGACTTCCCGGGTTTGGCGAATGTTCTCGTCAAATTCCAAGCGTGATCCGTCAAACATGATGGATGAAAAATCATTCTTTATGGCTCTTTCAACGGCAGCCATTGTTAAGCCGTGATCTAAATTCAGAGCAAAATCAAAAGATTCTTCTGAAGCAATTTGCTTTATGACCGGAACAATATGTTCCAGTGAAATAAATGGAAAATGAACTTCAGCAATATTTAATATAACAGGGGAGGAGGAATTCCTTGCAGCCAGGGTAATTGCTTCAAGGAAATTGAGATCAATAATATTAAAAGCCCCGACAGCATAACCATTCTGATAGGCTTTATCGACAATCCGCTTCAGATTAACCAAGGCCATATGCTAGTTTCTCTTTTCTGATAATTTATGATTTTTTATTAAAACGATTTAATTGATATAATAGTTATAATTAAAACGATTTAATTTGTCAATACCCAATTTAATTATTTTGTCATAATAAAGGGATTTTCGATGAAAATTACAATTGAGGATGTCGCAAAACTAGCTCAAGTCTCAGCAGGAACAGTTTCAAACGCTCTAACAGGGAAGAGGCCGGTAGCAGAGGCAACTCGTCAACGAATTATGGACACAATTAAGGTCCTAGGATATGAACCTGACCTTCTAGCTCAAGGTTTAGTCAATCGTTATAGCAGAATTATTTCTATTGTGATTACAGAATTACTGGAATTAGGTTTTTATGGTTATTCATCCGCTTTGACAGGAATACAACGCAAAGCAAACGAACTTGGTTATTCTATTATGCTCAACTTTGTGAATGGAAAAACTGATGAGGAAATAATCACCTCGGTAAACCAGATTCGCGCCCGCAGGGTTGATGGAATTATTTGGGCAGTGCATGAAATTAAGGGGAACCGAGATTGGGTGAAAAAGATTCAATCCCAAAGCTATCCGCCAATAATTTTTTTACATATGCATCCCGATCCTAAGTTAAATGTTGTCTCAATTGACAACTATTCGGGAGCGAAGATGGCAGTTTCTCACCTGATAGACCAGGGATGCAAACGGATTGGTATTATCACCGGGCCACTGGATTGGTGGGAATCGCAAGCACGTCTTTCAGCCTGGAAAGATACATTGGAGATAAATAATCTTGTTCCAGATCCATCCCTCATCATAGAAGGCGATTGGTTAGCCCAGAGCGGTCAAATTGGAATGAAAGCTTTGCTCGAGCGGGACAAAACAATAGACGGAGTTTTTGCCTGCAATGACAGTATGGCATTGGGTGTATTAAACACTGCTTGTGAATTAGGCCTTTCCATTCCCAAGGATATATTGGTTGTTGGATATGATGATGCTCCGGAGGCAGCTTATTATTGGCCTCCACTCACATCTGTCCATCAATTCTTGAATCAATCCGGACAGACTGCGCTTGAAGAACTGCATGATATTATCGAAACCGGGAAAAAAGGAATCACTTATCCAATCCAACGAATCATTCAACCCGAATTGGTCATCCGCAAAAGTTCAATGAGGATTAATTAGAAAAAGCCTTTGTTGAAAACAGTATAAGTACAGATCCTGTATATTAAAGATCGCAAGAAAAATACCTGCATATTATTGAAATATGGGAACCCGGAAATAGAAAAATTTGGATTTTGACAAGGTTTTCTCTGCGGTCTGCCCTGCGATTGTTGCATCTCCAAGTGTCTGATGCGAATGAGACCGTCTTTATCGAAACCTCTGCGTGCGACGGTTTTAAACCAAAAGCTGCTCTCATTGTGAGAGCAGCTTGAATAATCAGCCAGACTTTGGCTACTTAAGTAAGGGTCGGAACTTATACCCGTATATACGACTCGGTCCGCGTTTTAGATGTAAGAGTGTTGATCTAACGGTTTACATTACCAGCATGGAGGGAATTTGGCGGAGAAAACTGCCAAACGCCAAATCTACCTTTTAGAGCTGCTTCTCCGAAAGTGCGGGCAACCGTCCACATTTGTCCGGTGCATGCGGTGTTAAGTGGCTTTGCGCAAGACTCGGTGGCTAAAAAAGATTTTCCCACGCACTTTCTGAAATGATTATATGTCGATTTTTTCTGTCATAGGTTGCCAGTTATTCAAGAAGGAACTCAAATTTCTCACTGGTTCGTTGAATGATTCAACAGCAATAGATGCTTGCTCTGGTTTTCCTAATCCGCGTGTTTCCCAACATTTACCACTTTCCGTAACCCAAACATAACTTTGGATTATGCCAGATTTGTGCCCCATTTTTTCGTAGCGGTCAAGTAATTGACTTGGCTCAATTATCACAAAATCAAAATCTCGATGGCTAAAACGATATAAGACCAAAACCCATAAATCAGCGGGGGAATTCTGAATTTTGTCATAATTGAACGTCCACCATCCACCTGCTTTAATTTTTGTCTCAATTGTAGCGTTTTTACCGCCTTTGTTACCTAAAAAATCCTTTGAGAACTTAACTTGAAGGGATACAGCACGAGTAAGTTGTTCGTTAGTGACAAGTAAATCAATACCTGTATCGCTTGAAGGTAGCCAAACCCGAGCTTTTTTATAAGTATTTTCGATGTGTGAGCCTACAAGATATTCGCCCGCATGTATTGTAAATATTGGCTTCACAAAAAACGCTCCTTTTGATACTTACCTTAAGCCACCAATGGAATGGCTCAGTGGCAGCGGCGGGGCTGGCGAGACTCCTTCTCAATTATCCAAGATTTCTGACAAATAGCGTCTGCGTGGAGCGGCAGAGCCGCTATCTGACTGGAGTTGGTGTTGAGCGGCCCCATGCTGATCGACAAGATTATTTCTGTCGATCTTTAGGAGTATTGTTTGACTCGCTCTCCAACTGTTGGTATTTGCCTATGAGCGCCTTGAATTTTTCGTATTCTTGAAGTTGCGAAAACAGAGGGTCCTTTTGAGCTTTTTGTACGTAGCTCCTATCCCAACTAAAGGCTTTTCCCAGATGGTCTATTGTATTACTGATTCTTCCCGTATCTTTATCTTTACTTAATATTGCCTCCTGGGCTAGCACATAGTTGTAACGGGCTGGGTCAAATCCTAAATGACTCCTTCGCCATTCAATGACCTTTTTGGAATTCCATATGAGCACAGAAATAACAATTAGGATTGCAGCTCCTAATCCTATGAAAAGTATCCAATTGGAAGAGGAGACGCTGCTTTGGGTGCTACCTTCAAAGGCTGAGAGAATCTCTAAATTTGAAATACCAACAATGCGTGCTTCGACTTTAAGTGTTCCATCGTTATTTAGTGCAAGTATTTTAATTACTGCCTGGTCGCCTGGATTAAGTAGGGTCTTTGCAATCTCTACCTGATTGGTTTCACTTACCGTTGGGTTCAAGTTTATGCCTTCCGGTTTTGTTTCTTGTACTGTGACTTCACCAACCTGCGCGTTGGGAGATAGCAAAATGCGAATCGGTTCGCTATAGTCACTTTCCCTGATAGGTTCGTTACCGACATTTTCAAATCTCAACAAGATTAGGGACAGTGTTTGTACTGGTTTGTCTTTATATAGAATTTGAATTTGAGAGGATATATTCGTGTTCACAGATATCAATGGACTATTTGAAAGGATTTGTACTTGGAGGCGCTTAACTGGTCGGCCAATCAGATAAATACTTATAGTAACCATTATCGCGATCACAGCAACAACGGTAGCTACGAATTGCCAAGCTGGACTTTTTATTATCTTCATTATTTCTCCAATGCTTAAGCACCTCTAAACTATATTTACCCATTACAGTAATGGTATAGAATAGGCCGCCCAACGGTTTGTGTTACTGGCGCTGGGGCAGGCGTGGATTCTGTTTGAGAGCAGACAAAACTCGATGACAGCCTGCTCTGGCGGGCTAGGTCAGGGAAAAATGATTGAAAATGGCGACGAATCCCCAACGGCTAGTGCACCCTTTGTTGTTGGCACGCTTTTAACTTGCAAGTGCCTTTGTTCTTTATCTTACGAACCAATCCAATTTACGAATCTTTTTAGGCATATCTTTTTCGTAAATGTCTTGATAGAGCAATTCTACCTGTATTTGCGCCAAGACCTTTCTAACTTTATCTCGAACACGAACAAATTCTTTATCTGCTGAATTGCCATTTAACTTGATGAGAGTTTTCGTTTCGTTTGGTAAAATTGTCCAGCCGTCTATATCGGCTACAAACACACTCCAAACTACGTTTTTGAAATCTGAACCAAAGAAATCAATGATGGCTTTTTCAGTTTTTCCATTTTGGTCAATAAATAACAACTTCTTGATTATTAGCGGTCCCATACCTTTGTTTTGCAAATGAACAGCCAATTCATTTTCATAATCTCCAACGCTTACGAGGGCAATTGGCTTTACCGATAATCTGTTGTGCTTTCGCTGAACTTGTAAAGAAATAGCAGTAAAAATCAAGGCGATTACACCTGTAACAAGTCCCCAATCTATTTTTGATAATCCATCCTGAATTTGTTGCAAAGTCATTTCATCTCCTTCAAGATTTGTTTTGAACTTGACTCACACTTTGCGAGGGGCGTGCCAACTATTAATTATACGGATTCCTCATATACTGCAATTATGGCATAGAAACCAAAAAGAGCTCTCTATTTTTGGAAAGTGCCTCTCATTTCTCTCATTGTCCTGATCTCGAACCGCTGGTCTAAATTTATACCCGTACATACGACTCGGTCTGTGCGGGGTGGGCGAGGGTGATTTTGTAAGGTTTACACAACCCTTTGCATCAGCCGATATTCATTATGAAAACCACCCTTCGAGTAAAGCATAAGCAACTTTACCTATTCCTCCCTTATCCTCCAGCCCTAAGGTGTTGATCAGGATACCAGGGCGGGGATGATGGTTGAGGTAAATGAACCCGCCTTGGAGGGGATTTCCGTAGATTAATACGTAGTTTGAAGAGACGAGATGTTTTGGTGATGACAAAATGACCATGGGCGCGCGCGCGATAATTTTGGTTGCGTGGTATTATAATTAATGAAATTGCGCATATTTCTTTACAATATTTCATAAATAGAAGTTATTGAATCCTCATTGGCGAAATGGTTAATAAAATTGTAAAGTAAAAATATTTCAATATGTATGTATAATAATAGGTGAAGATATATTGGAACATTCTGGTCGCAAAAACCCTTGACAAAACTTATCTATAAAGGGTAAAATCAGTTTTTATTAATCACCTTTAATTGATAGGGGTACGCCGATTAAAAACCCCTAAATGGGAGGAAAGAAATGGAAGTACATAGTACAAAGAACTTTTCGATTACGCATAAAAAACACTCTTCTGGGTATCAACCAAGTACTTTTTTGAGTGGGGACTTTGCTTTGACTCCCCAAGAACGCGCGGTTTATGGCGCTTTTGGGAGGTTCTTCAAAAAAATAGAGAATAGTAAAACTCACAAGAGCAAGAAATCTATTAAATAATTTTTTTAGAGTAAACATATTATGTTTACTCTTTTTTTATGGGGGTTCTTATCGATTCGCCCAAGCTAAAGCTAAATATCCATAAATATCGTAATTAACTCCACAATTTATCACCTTCATCGAGGTATCGTTGGATAATTTATTAATTGATGAAAACCAGATAACAACCAAGGCTGTAATCTGTCTTTATAAATTGTTTTCTTCTAGTATGAAGGACACAAAAAATGGTTATGGTTATAATTATCTTGTATGGGGAGAATTCGATGGTTTGAAGTTCAAGTTTACCCCCACCAGAAAAGAGTTCCTAGATGAGGAAGAATCGGATAGCCGCTATGAACTTCATCTTTTACGAATTTACTCCCGTAAAATCAATCCAAAAGAGGCAAAAGATTTCATCAATGGAGTTGATTTACCACCCCTATTAGTATTAACAGAGATAAAGCTAAACGAGGAATTGTATAAATTCTCTAGGGAAATTCCAAATGGACAAATCCTATCGAATGCAGAAAAACAGATCAGGGAAAGTCTTGATTCATTTCTGGAAGATCACAAATCCAATACTAAATATTTCTTATTTAATTCATTGGGATATTCCGAATTTGTGATTATCTTCAGGACGAATAATTTTCAGAATGTTGCAAGTATTCTGTCTATTTTACGTAGCCAACCATATCATTCGAGCTCAAGTAAAACTGCCATCCATATTATACAATCCACGCATTCCATTTGCGGTGCGCATCTTGGTATGCTAGATAGTCGACTTGAAGGGGAAAATGATGTTTCCATCAGAGTCACTTTTCAAAAAATGGATGATTTTCCCACAATAGAGCAACAAATCATTGCGGGTTTGCCAAAGTTGGGTAAATCAGAAGTTTCTATTAAAACGCTTCCTGGGAAATACGATCTTGTAATAAATCTAAAGAATTATCCTATAAATGCAGTAGTGAACCTGTTCTACCCTGTTTCTGATGCACCCACTCAACAATTATTTTTTCCTAAGAGTAAAGATTATATAGATTCGGTGGGTGATACCAACACCCAATGGCTATTAGATGTGAAAGATCCCGTTGGAGAATTGTTAGAAGTCTGTCAAACAACTGACCCGGATTTTAAAAATAGACATCTGCATTTGAAGGTTGAAAATAAAGACCCAGAAAAAGATCCAACTACCTTCGATTTATTAATCGACCAAATGATTCATCAATATGATAAATATGCCTTTGATAAAGGAGCAGACCCTTTAATTATTTATGAATTAAGAGAAATTATTCAAAAATATCATGAACAAGTAAAAGAGGATGAGAAGGTAATCAACGGAAAGCAATTCGAAAATATAATCGAACATAATGAAAAATCACTAAAAGGTATAAACCTAATCTTAGGTTTATTAAAGACTCGGCTGCAGGCGTTTCATTTCTTTTCGGATTTTTACTCGTCGGATTCGGTTTTCGTGAAATCAGCAGCTAAAATATTTGTTGTATACATGACAGTCATAGAAGAGATAGAAAATTCAATCAACGATCTATATACCTATAATCTAAATTTCTTTACAGCAATCGATAATCAGGATCGGGTAGAAGCTTATGATCTCTTTCCCGATACTACATCAAGAATCATTCCCATTGTACTAGGTGCCAGTTCCTTTTTTGATATTTCGTACAACCTACAATTACTTTTCCATGAAATTTCACATTTTATTCATTCTCCGGATCGTGCTTTAAGGAATGAGATGTTCACCGAAATGGTTTGCAACACTATATCGGAATGGATTATTCATACAATCTTGGGAGGAAATAATGTCACTACAACAGAGCTTTCTGCTTTTGATGAAGAAAATCTTAGTGAGTTGATTACCAGTTTAAAAAACGAATTTATGGGAGAATTATGGAAAAATAAAAATACTAATGAAAATTCTCTTAGTATTGGAAAATTTCCAGAGGTATTAAAGGATCGTATTCATTCAAAATATTCATTTATAGACGAAAGCCTAAACAAGCTCTTTAATGAACTTGAGTTAAATGTTAATACATTTAGTAGTGCATGCTCGAAAATAAATATGTGGGGAAAAAAACAAGAAAAATCATCTTTCCAGAATATTTTACCCAATGATATTGAACTAATAGTAAAAGATCTATTTTACAAAATAGAACTAGGTGAAGATCTTCAATCCATCCATGAATTATGGAAATTCATGTATGAAAATATGAAAATTGATGATGAATTTATCGGACTTAAAAGCTACTTCGATCAAATTAACGGCAGTTTCGAAAAGGTTATTCGAAATGTGAGTACTCGAAAAAATGATCTTGAGAAATGTTGGGCTGAATTTGTAGAAAATCATATTTCAAAAGCAATTTTAAATGTAAAGGTTGATGGAAATTCTAATTCAATAAAACTTCACATGTGGTCGCGATTAGCTTACTCTCATCTTAATGAGAACCATTATGAGAATCATAAAGCCATAGCAGATCAGATCGTAAAAACCTTTAATTCCCCCGAATTTATTGAAAAAATTAACAATGCTATCGATAATCAGACCAAAATCTTTCGTGAAGCTACAGCGGATTATTCGATGTGTCGATTATTGGATCTTAAATGGGATCAATATACCAGTATGATTGATCGATTTAAAAATAAGGCATCAAATTCTTACACGAAATCTGGTTTGGAAGAATTAGAGATTCGCAAACAAATACTTGCACAAACAAATTTTTATAAAAATGATGCAAAAAATGATACATATATCGATATTGGAGACATTGCAATAGGCATGTCGTTTTCTTGTGTTGCAGAATACCTTAATAAAGCATCTAAAAAAGCCGATTTTGCAACCAAAATAATCAAGGGAAAAAGTCTTTCCCTTATAAAAGAATATTTTAAAGAAATAGATGGATTACATGTCGAACCGGATAATGATTTCATTCCTGAAATTAAACTAATTGAAGGTTTGTGGGATATTGGTATGCGTTTATTCTTCAAAGAAGACCAAAATGATGCTAAAAAGTAATGTATTCCTAGCAACATGTTTACAAGAATTTTATGAGTGTATATTTCCAGAAAAAACGATAAATCCGTTTCTATTCTTTATGGACAAAAAGGATGATGAATCATTAGATGAGACCATCAATCCTTCAAAAACTCTTTGGTTCCGAGGTCAAACTAATTATGAATGGCCTTTACAACCATCATTATATAGAAAAGTTAAAAAAATAATTAAAGCAGAGAAAAAAGAAATTGGAGAATTTGAAGGATTATTACTAGATAGAGAACGGTTAGTGTTTGATGATTTTAAAACTCGAGCTTACCATTTGGTAAAAAACCCTAATGACGATAACCCCTATTTATGGATGAGCTTAATGCAACACTATGGAGTCGCAACTCGCCTACTTGATTGGAGCGAGGAGGTGAATTCTGCTCTATTCTTTGCGCTGGAAAAATATTTCGATTTTGATTATTCGGGAGAGGAAAGTCTTCCATGTTTGTGGGTACTTAATCCCTACAAGTTATGGTTTAATGCTGTAAACTACTTTATTAACTGTGGGGAAAAAATTACTGAGATAAAGAAACAATATGTGATCCAAAGTTTGTTGAAAGTAGACGATTCTATCCCAAAAGGATCAAAACATTCTATTTATGAATCACTCCCCATCCCAGTTATTGCTCCTTACACTCACGAACGTATCCGTGCTCAAACAGGTACTTTTGTGCTCTTTCCAAAAACATTTCCATTCAATGAAAAATTTAATATTTCTAGCTCACAAGATCTATCGTTAGAGACAATCCCATATTCACAGGATTGTTTGATTCAAATCGTTTTCACAAAACCTTGGCAAATGGTTGAAGAGTTGATTTCGATTGGTTTGAAACGAAGCCTGGTTTATCCCGAATTACCAAATGTCTCAGCTGAGACCCAGCAGAAGTTCTTACGGGAGAATAAAGGGAAATAAGAAGTGATTAATTCGCTTATTCTTAGAACACTATATACAGTGTGATATCCCTTATTATATCCACTTCGTTGTATTTCTAATTGCTTTACACTCATTGCCCGACAATGCTACTTGGTGAGGGTTACGGTGAAAAATTAATCTTCAAAACCTCTGATCGCTATTAGTGTATCGTTATATCCAATCGTCTGCCATTTTAACAGACAAGAATTGAACCTTACAACAATTTCTGAAATTCAACTAAAGGAAGCATACATTTTGCATGCAATCCGTAACCGGCAAAACTAGCCACATAAAATTTGAGATCAAATAGCTGTGACTGTACATATTTATCAATTTCAGGATCACTGAGTATCGTTTTTAACTTCGGGCTTCGTGGATTGTGGTTGGCTAGGATAAAAATCACCTCAGGCTTTTCATCGGCATTCAATTTGACCTTTGCATTACTTGTGCCTTTATTAAATTTCAACATTCCAAGTACATCAAGTTGGTTAAATTGGCTTTCCATGGTTTCTACGAGTTTAGCGTAACTATCTTTATTTGAGACCAACTTTTCCATATCTTTGAGATGCTTAAGCAAGCCGGCACTACCCCTAAGCGCACCATCACCATATTTCATCTCAATCAGGGCAACTTTACAGTTACTTGCTCCCGCCGGTGAATTCGCACATTTAGACCGGAGCATGGCGCACAGTGGATAGAGAGAAAACACTGGTCAAGAAATATTATACATCGGTGTGCGGCATGGTCCGGTTTCCGCGTAACTTTCTTTG
>Ga0224522_1000085_pt1 | contig 49032 bp, 44 predicted proteins | sample CFST25metaG_FD_182733 | JGI IMG/M metagenome (GOLD analysis project Ga0224522, IMG submission 182733) | Peat soil microbial communities from Stordalen Mire, Sweden - C.F.S.T25 | ecosystem: Environmental > Terrestrial > Soil > Wetlands > Peat | place: Sweden: Norrbotten County, Stordalen Mire...
AAAGAGCCGTCAAAAAAAGTCGGTAGGCTGGTTTTTGGGAAAGCATGGCGGATTCAATTGTGCGATTCATTCGTAAAGCTGCCAGAACTTCGGTCATGTCATCCAAAATGGAATCATTTGCCGGAAAAACCACTTTGCATTCGGATTCCGCCGCTGGCCGCGGGAGCAGGAGATTTAATTCTTTAGGATGGGGCTGCTGCAGGGTCAAGAATTCTTCGGGAATGTAGGCATATTCTTGCGGCTCATTTGAAAGTTTAAGAAAGGCGCGGCCAATCAAACCGCGGTACCAGAGGATTTCAACCGGAGAAACCGGTGTCAAATCAGGATTTTCGCGAGCGCGCTTAGCCAACCCAAAAGTTCGTAATTCCCCAAACTCGCGGGTAAATTTTGCCCAACTTTCGCGGCCTTGATGATTCAGTAAATACTGCCATGCCCCCAGCGCGGGTTCAGGGAGGAATTCAAGCATTTCACGCAAGGCTGCTTCACCCTGCACGGCCGTTTCCAACTCAGTAAGCGCAGATTGAAAACTTTGAGCTGATAATTCAATCTTCCAGGCGCGGGCAACGCGCTGTATGAAATCGAGATCGGTAGAACGGAGCGTATGATGAAGGTCAGGCATTTTGAAGTTATCCTGCAATGATTATAACTACAGTTCGAGAATCGAATGTGGAAACCGAGGAGGATTTAATTGACGTGCACCCTGCTTGTATGTATAATCTCTTTTACCCTTGCATGTGTTCAGGGGAAGGAACTTCATGGCCTTAAAGGGAAATCTGCGCGATTTTTCAATCAACCAATTACTAAACCTGATTAATCTGGCTAAGAAATCAGGTAATCTTTATATCGAAGGCTCAAGCGATATCGCCCAGGTATTTTTTCGAGATGGGAAACTCAGCTATGCACAAATTGGTCAGCAAGAAAAAGACCTGATGCATTTACTGGTGGAATCGAAAAGAATTACCCAAAACCAATTCAATTTATTAAGTGAACGTACGCGTGGTTTCACCGATAAAGAAGTAGGCCTTTTTCTGGTCAACGGTGGTTACCTTTCCCAGACGGAAACATTCGAGATACTTGAAGATTATCTCTCAGGTATCATGCGTACTCTATTTACCTGGACGGATGGATTTTTCCATTTTGAGCAAAATGAATTACCCCCAGATGATAAAATCCCGGCCCGATTAAGACTCGAGAATCTGATTATCGAAGGCGCGCGCGAAAATCAGGAACTGGAGGATTTGAAAGCTGAAATCCCCAGTCTGGAAATGGCATTAAAATTTGTAGATCGCCCAGGAACCGACATAGGCCGAGTCAAACTCAGCCCGGAAGAGTGGAGAATAATTTCTTTTGTTAATCCTAAAAATAGCATACAGCAGATTGCATCAGCGACTAAATTGAATGAGTTGGAAATCAGGAGAGTGGTGTATGCTCTGCTGCAGGCGGGGTTGGTCGAACTCATTCGACCCAGCGGTTTGCCAATTGCGCTGAACAATAAAGTGATCCCTGCAATGGATCGTACGGAACAGAAATCTTTAGTCAATCGGTTAATTGAAAGAATCCGATCCATTTAACTACTGATAGAGGAAACCGATCATGCAAACTCAGACAGTAAAAATCGTAGTTACCGGGCCATTTAATTCGGGAAAGACTGAGTTAATCCGTTCGGTGAGTGAAATCAATGTCGTTTCTACAGAGAAAAAGATTACGTCTGAAGTAGAAAAAGTGAAAGAATCCACAACGGTAGCAATGGATTTTGGCAGAATTACAGTTGATGACGATTTGATTTTATTCCTTTTTGGAACGCCGGGACAGAAACGTTTTGATTTTATGTGGGAAATACTTTCTGAAGGCATGCTCGGATTTATTGTAATGGTAGATAGCACTCGCCCTGAGACATTCAAAGAAGCCAGAAGTATTCTAGAGACTTTCCACGCATACGCTCCTACCCCTTATATTGTTGCGGCCAATAAGCAAGACCTTGCCGATGCCTGGGAATTGGAGGATATTCGTCTGGCTTTACGGTTGGACCCGGCAGTGAAAATACTCCCTTGCATCGCCAAGAAGAAAAGTTCAGTCAAAACTGTCTTGCTCGAATTGTTATATGCAATTTTGGATGATGTAGAAGGGAAATCTGAAGGTTGAGATGACAACTATGAGCCTGATAGAAAACGCGAAGAATCCCCAGAGTTATTTTATGACCGGTCTTGAAGAAACGATTGGACCGAATGAACTGAGAGAACTTATCGAAGGAACCGGTATCGAGAACGAAAATCAAGAGGAATCGCTGCCTGACCAGGTTATAATGGTTCGTCAGAAGATGGACGAGGTTTATGGGAAGAGCGGTGCTAGCGGATTGGCCATTTGTTCCGGCAGGGCGGCTTTTCAACATGTTCTAAATCAGCAAAGCCGGCAGATTGGATTTGAAGAGGATGCTTTTCGTTTTTTGCCTGGTCGAAATAAGCTAAAAAAGGGGTTGAGGTTATTAGCTAATTGGCTGGAAAAAGAAAATCACGAAACCATTCAGATGGAAAACAGCGACGGTCACTGGTTACTCAGCGTTTCTGATGACCGCGAAAGCAGCGAATGCGAAAATGCGAGAACAATGTGTGATTTCACTGCAGGGTTATTGCAGGAGTTTATGACCTGGGCGGGTGGGGGGAAATACTTTCGCGTGACCGAAACTGACTGTCGAAAAAATGGTGCAAATTCTTGCAGTTTCCAGATTGACAAAAAACCGATTGAATAAACAGGCTCCGGTAGAGAAATCTACCGGAGCTTTTGAAATTTAGATCAATTCCTGGCGGATTTTTCCGCTGGCGAAATCCATGATGGCGACCACAATGACGATAGCTAAAACGACTGTGCCTCCTTTGTGATACTGGAGACTTCCAAAATAGGTGGAGAGCGTTTGGCCAATTCCACCACCGCCGGCAAAACCGATAATCGTTGCCATACGAATGTTGATATCCCACTGGTAAATCAAATACGATACGAACGGGGGAACAATTTGAGGCAGGATTGCATAGCGGATCACTTGAATGATATTGCTCCCGGTTGCATTGAGAGCTTCAATCGGTCCAGAATCAATGTTTTCAATGGCCTCAGAAAATAGCTTGCCCATCAGCGCGAAAGTGGTGATCGAGAGAGCCAGCATACCGGCGAAAGGACCGATCCCCACCCAGAAGACAAAGATCGCGACATACAGCAGCGCTTCAATTGACCGTAAAACATTGAAAACACCTCTGGTAAGGTAGAAAAGTACTTTGGTAAATCGATTCGCGCCGGTAAGATTTTTGGCTGCCAAAAAGCTGAATGGAAAGGCAAGGATGGCGCCGATAGTCGTGGCCAGAAGTGATTGCATGATCGTGGTGAGCAGGTCATTGACAACCTCTCCGACTACATCTGCAGACAAATTAATGTTCACAAAATCATGAATGATCGAGCCAAAATTCGTACCCGGGTGGATTAAGTCTTTCCAGTTGATCTGACAAACCTGCCAGCAATACATGAAGACGATAATGCCAAGCAGCCCATAAATAATGGGCAGCAATTTGCTCCGTTTTTTAATTTCTTTTTGGGGTTGGTCTTCAAGAATTCGGTTGCGCCAATAACTACTCACAGCATCCACAAGAATAATCACTACGGCAATTGACCATAAAGCAGCGGCATACATCTGGTAAGCACCCTGGCGAATGGTTTCGACAATGAAGAAACCCATACCCCCACCTGCCACAAACCCAATTACAGTCGCTGAGCGCATGTTGATATCCCAGCGCAAGAGCGTGTACGATAAGAATGGAGGCACGATTTGGGGAATGACACCGAAGCGAAGAATTTGGAAGAAATTTCCGCCCGTGGCTTCGATAGCTTCTATCGGATTGTAATCAATGTGCTCTATCTCTTCCGAAAATAGTTTCGCCAGTGACGCCGTGGAGTGGACTGTCAAAGCGATAACACCTGCAAAAGGTCCAAGGCCCACCCAGACAATGATAATGAGGCCCCAAACGATCGTATCGATGGCGCGAACGAAATTTAATAACAGGCGCATGACAAAGTAAATTACTTGCCCGCCTGGTACTCTTGACATGATATTGTGGGCAGCCAGGAAGCTGACTGGAATAGCAAGAATTGTTGAAAAAAGTGTGGCCATCAACCCCTGGGCGATGGTTTCGAACAATTTTCCAGTCTCAGTCCCTGGAACGCGATCACCCTTTTTGGCCATTCCTAGCCAGACTTGCCAGAAAGGAGCATTCACCTTTCCTTTTTGACCGAAAATGTTCGCCAGGTTCTGGCTCAGAACGATGGGATTGGTCGGTCTTCCTTGAATTTTATTTGAAATAAATGTACCAACGCAATTCCATCCACATACGACGATTTTGCCATTTTCCTGGGTGGAAAGAATATCGGGGTTGACCAGTTGTGTTGAAATTGCCTTCATGTCGCCAAAGTTCTGGATCATATAGCTTACATTAACTTTTGTGATATGCCAGGCGGTGACATAAAGAATAAGCCCAATACAAATGATTGCTGGAAGCATGTTAATATGTTTGTTTTGGGCGGTTAAATAACTATCAAAGATATTCCACAGCCAAAATAAAATTAATGGAAGCCACAGCCAGGATGTTGAAAAAGTACCAATCTGGATTTTACCGATATTTAAGTGGCTATATGACCACCCTGTGATATAAGCGCAGAAAAGCGTGATTGCAAAAATTGTGATGCCGCGCCACATTTTTTTTGAGAGTAATTGTCCCAACCCTGGGATGAAAAGACTTGCGACCGAGGCAAGGAGCAAGTTTTTTGGTTTGTTTTCTTTGATTGAGGTCATTAGTCAAATCTTTTAATTAAATAATTGTGATACGTTCGGCTTCTTGGCCGTAGATGGATTTAAATTGCGCGTCGTCAATTTCGGCTGGTAATCCGTTAAAAACCAGGTAACCATCTTTGAGAGCAATGGCTCGAGTGGCATAACGGTGAACGAGGTCTAAAAAGTGGAGGCTGCATAAAACAGTAATGCCAAATTCTTTATTGAGTTTTTCCAAATATTTTAGAATTGAATGGGCAAGAACTGGGTCCAGAGAGGCAACCGGTTCATCAGCCAGGATCATTTTAGGTTCTTGCATCAAGGCTCGGGCAATACCCACCCGCTGCTGCTGACCGCCGGAGAGTGAATCTGCACGCACGTGGGCTTTATCTTCCAACCCGACCATGGCTAGATCAGCAATAGCTCTTTGGTGATCTGCTTGCGGAAAAATACCAAAAATACTGGGTATGGTGGGTAGATAACCCAATCTTCCTGTCATCACATTTGTCATTACTGAAGAACGTTTAACCAGATTGAACTGTTGGAAAATCATGCCGATTTGGCGTCGAATTTTGCGAATTTCGGCACCTTTGGCGGCGGTGACATCAATGTCGTTCCAGATGATACTGCCAGAAGTAGGCTCGATAAGCCGGTTAATACAGCGGAGTAAAGTAGATTTCCCAGATCCGCTCAAACCAATTACCGCTAGAAATTCCCCATCTTTTACTTCAAAACTTACTCCATTAAGGGCTTGTGTCCCGTTTGGATATACTTTGGCCAAATTTTCAACTTTAAGCATCTTATGGATCCTTAGAAATAATTTGATGATAAAAGAATAATTGCGGGAGGTAAGAAAAGACCTGGCAAAGGCGATTACCCCTGCCAGGTCTTTTTGTGCTTTATTACTTAACTAATGTTGCAGGATCAACTCCAGCTGCCTTCAAAATTGCAGCGAAATCATCATAGAATGTTGCGTCAATTTGTTGCATACCAGCAATGTTGTAGAGTCTCTGGAGGATGACAGCCCCGCCAGCGTCTTTTTCCATGGCTAATAAACCATTTACAACTGCACTGGTGACCGCAGGATCCAATGTCTTCACGACCTGAACACCATCATTGGGGATCTTGTCGCTATCCATAAAGGCAACAACTTTGGTGGCGATGTCAGGATAAGTAGCGACCAGATTGGCAGAAGTATCGGTCAGGATGTCGATGTAAGCTACACCAGCATCGCATTGGCCTTTATAAACACCAATGGCTACATTGGGGTGCGATCCAGCATTGATGGAGGTGATATCTTTATCTGGATCAATACCGTTGGCTTTGAGGATGATCCGTGGAACGATGTAACCTGAGGTTGAGTTTGGATCAACGAAGCAGAAGTTCTTGCCCTTTAAATCGGCAAGGGTTTTGATACCGGAATCTGCTTTGGTGATGAACTCAGCTTTATAGAATGGCTGCATGGTGCCTTTGAGTGCTGAATCAGGATCAACTCCATTGGTTGCATATTTGCGTAGATTGGCGAGCACGGGGACGACTCCGTACTTTTGCTCAGCAAGTAATACTGAGAAAGTATTTAAGAAGCCGATCTGTGCTTTGTTGCCGCCCATGGCTTCGATCGAGGCGCCGAATGAAGTGCCGACTTCGATCTTGAATGAAAGACCAGTCATGGAAGCAAGACAATCTGCAATGGCATTGCCAGCGACAGTGATCGCGCCGGTATCACCAGAAGGAACGAAGGTGATTACTAGCGGATTACCTGATGAACCCAGGTCTCCGGTTTTGACTGTTGGCGGATTGGCCATCAATGGGCAGCTAGGAGTGGGTAAGGTAGCAGTCGGTGCGGGGGCTGTAGCTGCAGTGGTTGGAGCAGCAGTGGTCGGTGCGGCAGTCGGTTGGGCGCAAGCGCTCAAAACAAGTGAACTCAAAACAATTACAGAAAGCAAAACGAACAGAAAATTCTTTTTCACAATTCTCCTCCTGAGCAAAATAAAAAGGAATTAGCGCTTTGCAGCGTCTCTTTATCATATAACTAAAAAAACAATTAGGCAAGCTATTTATTTACGCTTGCCTAAAATTTTAATGAATCTCAGAATTTCCTTAATGGAAGGCGGACCTACGATTGGTAAAGGCATTTATAGCTATTGTTCAGCATACCCGCATAGGGCTAAAGCCTGGGGACCGGTATGCACACCGAGCACCGGCGAGACGATAGTAATAATCAACTCTTGCGGGTTGAATTCCTGGCGTACTCGTTCTGCCAACGCTTCAGCTTCGGCAAGGGCGGCATTATGCAAAACTGCAATATGCATTGGGTGATTGCCATCAAAATATTTGAAAAACCCTTTATATAGATGGTCTATCGCTTGGGATCGTGTACGCGAGATATCAATCGCTTCAACCGAGCCGGATTCGTGATTGACTCGGATTTGTGGTCTAAGATGTAATAGACCGCCGATTAGGCGAGCTGCTCCAGCGATCCGTCCACCCTGGAAAAGATAATCGATGGTTTCCAGAATGATGTGAAAGTGCAGCCCGAGTCGCACATTATCGGCTGCAGCAATCATTTGTTCGGCATTTCCTCCCTGGTCTCGAACCCGTGCAGCAGCTAAGACTTCCCAGCCCAAACTCATTGAATTGGACCTTGAATCGAATAGGTGCACAGGAATAGGGAAATTTTCTGCAGCAGTACGCGCAGAACCGATCGTACCACTCATAGCTCCGCTGATGGTGATGACGACTATCTCCGTAGCTCCATCTTCAAGTGTTTGTTGGTAAATCTCCGCGAATTGTTTTGGGGTTGGCTGAGAAGTGGTTGGGAAGACCGATTTACTGGACAATTGCGCATAAAAATCTTCAGCTTTTAATTCCACTCCATCCAGGTACTGTTTTTCTCCCCACACAATCGTCAAAGGGACAACATAAATGTGATATTTTTCCCGGTATTCTTGAGGCAAATCGTTTGTACTATCGGTGACTATGGCTATTTTACTTAACATGTGTAAATTTTCTCTTTTCGTGAAATTATAAAAATGAACCAAATCCTGTAAATATGTCTTGAGATAGAATTAATTTTAAGAAGGATAAAAAAACACTCACGCTCACTAAAACAGCAGAAGATTTATAGTCACGATTATATGAATTATGCCTAACCTATGGGAATAACACACTTAGCAAAACTTTTCTTATTTATTTTTCTTTGGAGCGAGTAGATACGGCCGCATTTGATCGATAGCGACTGTCTCATCTTTTTTCAGGCCAAAGACAACATTATCCTTCGTACAATAGTAAAGCTTCATCCATAATCCGACAGCCACTTCTATTTTCCCTTGCGTGCCGTCTTCTTGTGATTTTTGACCCTGATATCTTGCCACGATATTTTTACGAAAAACGACGTAGGCAGCGAAGGCAGCTGCCGCGAATACCAGCATATACCAAAAGATTTGGTGTTGCGTAGTGTAAATTTGATAAAGGAAAAAGAGACTGACGAGAACCATTGCAAAGGCAACCCAATCTGGATTGATAGCGCGAGTTGCTTGAGTGCCACCCTGGGGAGGCGCAAATGCTTCCATCAATTGCCGATAGTACCGGCTCCCTTTTAATTTGTCCCTGCGTTCTTCCGGAATTTCAGCTTGCAAGCGGTCGATTACCGGAGCTTCTGCTTGATCCCCATGTTTTAAACGGACTAAACTCTGAATATAAATTTCACTTACTTTGAAAGTATTTTCGGTATCCAGACAAACCGGACAAGTTATTTTTTTCTCAACCATGGAATCGATTCCTTTAGTTAACCCCTAAAGCGAAAAGACCAATTCCGATATTCAGTGGAACCCACCAGTATGATGACCAGGTCGTACCGAGAAAGTGTGTAGCGGCAATTACAGCGCCGAATGTGATTAAAGCAATCGCGCCGCCGACAAACCACCAATTACGGATATGGACACCCAACCGGTTGTAGCGGATTTCCGGCTTCTTATTTCCCGAATTCTTTTTCTGATTGTTTCTCTTTTCAACCTGAGCGTATTGATACTGGGCTTTTTTAATTCTTTGACGTTGAATTACAGTCAATCGTAAATAAAACAATAAGACGCATACTAAGGTGACAATCGTGCCTGTATCAAAATTCATGGTCGTTTCCTTTAGTCGCGGGGTAGGTAAGGATATTTAGGCATTATCTGGTAAACCAGGGTCTTTGTCAATAGCATCTAAATAGTGGATTCAGTGTTTTCATTGTAAATAAAAATAAGAGATTCGGAAATTGTCATTAAGATTGTCAGACCATTACATTAATCACTATTTTCGTGTTATTTGAAATAATCAACTTGAATTTGAAATTTATTCATGCTATGATATTGCAAAGTTTCATAATAATACCCGATTATTTCTTATAAACATGCGCTTAATACTGCCTTGAAATTCTGAAAAGAATTTTAAAGACAAGGTAGTAATTCAAGGAGAACTTTGAATTACACTCATCCGTTGATTAACGCACATTATATAATTTGTAAAATTGAACAAGTCCATAAACTGTGGATTATTCCGTTCTGTTTTTTTAAGACCAATACTCAAAGGGTTTCATACTGATTCATATAAGTATGAAATCATTTTTAATAAGGGCTAAAAGACTCCGCGGATTCAAGAAACAATTGTTTCTTGGTGATCTAAATTATAAAAGAGGAGGTGGTTTGATAAGAATAGACCTGCACGAAAGATTTCTTGTTTCTTTTTTGATTCTTTTTCAATGATATAAGGAGTGAGAATATGGCAGAAACAAAAGAAAAGGCACTTGTCGGTTATTTACCGCAAGATACTCCCCCATTTGGATCCATGCTCAGTCTTGGCCTGCAACAGGTCTTGACCATGTTTCCAGCGACTGTCACTGTTGCTATTTTAACCAAGTTTGATATCAGTGTCACATTGATGGCCTCCGGTATCGGCACGATCATTGCTTTATTGGTCTCCGGCCGCCGAATCCCAATGTATTATGGATCAAGCTTCAGTTATATTTCGGTCATCATTACAGTCATGAATCTGTATTCCAATGGCTGCTATGCTGATAAAGCCACCACATACTGTCCTGCCGGAGTGCGTATTGTCCAGGTGGGTATCATGGGGACGGCGGTCCTCGAGATTCTCATTGGTTTGTTAATTATGGCGGCGGGGAAAGAGGCTCTGGATAAAGTATTGCCTCCGGTCATCACAGGTTCAGTGGCAATCATCATCGGTATTGCACTTGCAGGTTCAGCTTTGAATTCTGCTTCTCAAAACTGGGGCGTTGCTTTCATTACCCTCTTTGTCACAATTGCATTCTCAGTTTACCTGCAGGGAAAAGGCCTCGTGGGCATGCTGCCTATTCTCTTCGGAGCAATAGTCGGGTGGCTCGTCTCGTTACCTTTTGGTTTGATCGACTTCAGCAAAATTGCTGCGACATCCTGGTTGAGCTTACCAAAAGTAACCTTACCCGCGTTTACTGACCCTAATTCATGGGGCGCTGCATTAAGTATCGCTTTGATTGCTATTGCAACTGTGCCTGAATCGACCGCCCATCTATATCAGATGAGCCTTTACATTGATCAGTTAGCTCTCGAAGTTGGTAAGAAACCTGTCGAAATCAAGAAACTCATTGGTTTGAATCTCGTCGCTGACGGTAGCGATGACCTGATCAATGGTTTCTTAGGCGGTTGCGCTGGGACAAACTACGGCGAGAATAACAGCTTGATGGCTATCACCCGCAACTACTCTGTCGCAGTCTTGATGACGGCTGGCATTATTGCCATTCTTCTGGGTTTCATTGGAAAACTAGAGGGAGTTCTCAACACCATTCCTTCAGCGGTAATGGGTGGTCTTACCATTTACCTCTTCGGTGTCATTGGCATGCAGGGTATTGCGCTCATCCAGAGCGAGAAGGTCAACTTGTTTGACCCCAAACAGCTGGCTGTTGGTGCTGTCATCCTTGTGACTGGTATTGGCGGCGCATTGGCTTTGCCCAATGGCTTATATCCATTCATTATCCCAGTGATCTTCCCGAACGGTATCCCGGCCATTGTATTTGCAGCTTTTGGCGGTATCGTTTTGAACCTTGTGTTCCTCTTAATTAAACCTGCCTGGTTTGGTGTTGACGAGCGTCAGAATATCAACGAGTAATCTGTATTCTCAAGTGTTCATCCCTCCTTCGATTTTCGGAGGAGGGAATTTTTTCCAGCGTGTTCTCTGTTAGATTCCTTAAAAGACATGCTGAACTCAAAAGACTGGAATAAATATGATTAATCCACATCCAGGACTCCCAGAATTAGAATATTTAAAACCAACTTCTTTGGAAGAAGCCAGTAAATTTTTGGCTGCCCACGCGGGTGAGGCCCGTCCATTCTCCGGCGGAACGGATTGTCTGGTCCGTTTACGCGACGGCGTTCTGAAAATAAATTATTTGGTTGATGTGAAAAATCTGGATGGAGCGAAGGAAATTTCGTTCGATCCGAAAAAGGGGCTGACCTTTGGCGCAGCCGTGACGATGAATCAGATTGCCAAAAATCCCGAGGTTATTCGATATTACCCGAATCTGGTCGAAGCGGTGAATTCAGTAGCCAGTTACCAATTGCGCAACCGCGCAACTGTCATTGGAAATATCTGCAATGCTTCGCCGGCGGGTGATACCATTGGTACCTGCATTGCATTAGAAGGCGTTTTAAAAGTACACAGTGAGTCGGGTTTCAAACACATTCCATTGAGTCAATTCTTTACAGGGCCTGGTAAAACTTTCCTCCAACCCGGTGAAATTGTGATCTCCATAAATTTACCGGTACCTCCGCAAGGATTTTTTGGAGTTTACAAGAAACTGGGAAGAAATGTGATCAGCGACCTTTCGATCGTAGGCGTGACTGTGATGGGGTATCCGAGCAAAGAAACTAAATCTGGATTTAAATTCAAGATCGCTCTGGCATCGGTTGCTCCCGTTCCGTTTGAAGCATTCAGCGCTGAGGCCGTCTTAGTTGAAAAGAAAATTACCCCTGAGGTTATCGCTGAAGCCGCTCAAGCTGCCATGGATTCAGTTTCACCAATCGATGACGTCCGCGGTTCTGCTCGCTATCGCAGTTACATGGTCAGAAATTTGACCCGGGAAGCGTTGACAGAAGTTTGGTCAAAACTAAGCAAATAGGTGAAATGTTTGCCTTTCACTCTTTAGGAGGTACGCATGGCTTTACAACATATCACACTCACTGTAAATGATTTGGTCGAAACAGTGGATATACCCCAGAACATGACTTTGCTGACAATGATTCGTGAGAAGCTCTCTTTGACCGGCACAAAAAATGGTTGTACCGCCGGTGAATGCGGCGCTTGCACCGTCTTAATGAATGGCGAACCTGTGAACAGCTGCATGGTACTGGCGGCTGAATGTGATGGTGCGAACATCGTGACGGTTGAAGGGTTGGCAAAAAACGGTAAATTAAGTAAAGTTCAAGAAGCGATTATTCACAGCGGCGGCGTGCAGTGCGGCTTTTGCACACCCGGTATGCTGATTTCAGCGACTGCGCTGCTTGAGCGAAACCCGAAACCCAGTGAGCAAGAGATTCGGGCTGCCCTGGTCGGAAATCTATGCCGATGCACGGGTTATTTCCGAATCGTAGAGGCCGTTAAAGAAGCGGCAAAGCTATAATCGTTCCCGTTTTCGGGAATTACAAAGGATTGGATATATCCTCTAAGGAGCCGAATTATGGCAAACGTGAAAATTAAAGAAAACCCCACCGGTGTCGTCGGTCAAAGCGTGGAGCGCAATGATGTATATGAAAAGGTGACTGGAACGGCGGTTTACACGGACGATATTCAATTTGGCGGTAAATTATTATATGCACGCGTCAAACGCAGCCCATACCCGCATGCGTTGATTAAAAAGGTGGATGTAAGCAAAGCCAGAGCTTTACCCGGTGTTAAAGCCGTGATCGTCGGTGCGGATTTTCCCAAGAAAATAGGTTTGTATCTGAAAGATAAAACCATTTTAGCCATCGACCGGGTACGGTTCATCGGCGAAGGGGTAGCGGCTGTGGCTGCCATCAGCAATGAAATTGCCATGCAGGCGCTGGAATTAATCGATGTTGAATATGAAGAATTAGAGCCCGTATTCGATCCTGAGTTCGGGGCATCGAAGGAAGCTCCATTGATTCACCCAAAATTAGGGGAATATGAATGGCCTAATTTTATTTTTCCCGAACCCGGAACCAATATCGCCAATCATTTTAAAATTAAAAAAGGTGATGTGGATGCTGCCTGGGAAAAATGCGCTTATGTGGTGGAACGCAGGTTCAAAGTCCCGCACATTCAGCACGTACCCATCGAGCCGCACGTCGCTATTGCTATGCAGGATGAAAAGGGAAAAATCACCTTGTGGGCATCCTCACAATCTCCATTTGCACAGCGGGCTCTGATCGCTGAAACGCTGGAAATCTCTCCAACAGATTTGCGGGTGATTGCCCCCTATGTGGGCGGTGGTTTCGGCTCAAAAGCCGGAGTCACCATGGAAGCAATCCCCGTGGCGTTAGCGACCAAATGCAAGGGCTGGCCGGTGAAATTATTGTTGACTCGCGAAGAAGAATTCTACACAAACTTTGTGCGCCAGGGACTGGTCAGCACAGTGAAAGCCGGCTGCGATAAAAATGGCCGTTTGATCGCTTTGAGAAATATCATGTATTTTGACGGCGGGGGCTCAACTGAGTACGGAGTCAATGTGACCCGTGCCGCAGGCTATTCCAGTTCAGGCCCGTACGATATTCCAAATGTACAGACAGATTCGATCTGCGTCTATACCAATCATCCCATCGGCGGGGCTTACCGCGGATTTGGCATGTCGGAATTACACACCGGGTTGGATCAGGTGATGGACGAATTAGCCGAAAAAGCCGGTCTGGATAAAGTGGATTTCTTGAAACTCAACGCTGTCAAAGACGGAGACATCCTGGATACTGGCATGACTATGCATCCGAATGGCCTGGTGCAGTGTATTGAAAATGTAGCCAAATCTCTAGATTGGAAGGCACCCAGAAAACCTTCATCACCGAACAAAATGCGCGGAAAGGGTATCGCCATTGCCTGGAAAGCTCCTGCGATGCCGCCGAACGCCGGTTCAAGTGCATGGGTCGAACTGGCAGAGGATGGAAAAGTCACTGTCGGTCTGGGCGGGCAGGAAATTGGGCAAGGCACCTTCACCGTCATGGCGCAGATGGCTGCCGCTGCTCTAGGTGTCAGGTACGAAGACGTCCGCATCGCGGGGCCGATCGATACACAATACAGTCCATATGAATGGCAGACCGTAGCCAGCCGCTTAACCTGGAGCATGGGCAATGCCGTTCGCAACGCAGCTACGGATGCGCGAAAACAGATACTGGATGTGGTGGCTCAAGCCTGGCACGAGAAGCCTGAAGATTTGGATATTGTGAACGGCGTTGTGGTTTCGTACAAATCCGAAAATGAGACTTCATTAAAGAATATAGCTATTTATGGTATCGCCAAAGAAAATAATGAAGGTTGGATAGGCGGTCCTATCATTGGACGCGGAAGCTTCATGCCTACTTACGTGACCAACCTCGACGCTGAGACCGGTCAGGGGCCGCGTTCGGTTGTCCATTACACGGTCGGCTGCGAAGGGCTGGATATCGAAATTGATAAAGAAACCGGAGCAATCACAGTATTAAAGGCGGCGGCGGCATTCGATGTCGGTCATGCCATCAACCCGGTACTGGTGAAGTCACAGATCGAAGGTGGCTTTGTCCAGGGGTTGAGTTCAGCAATGTTTGAAGAAATCAAACTGAAAAAAGGCGTCATGACCAACCCAAGTTTCATGGATTATCGAATTGCTACCACTGCGGATACTGACTTCGTATTAGAGACACCATACGTAGAAGTTCCCCAGGATGATGGCCCTTGGGGGGCACGCGGTATCGGTGAACACCCCATGGTACCGACCATTGCTGCACTTGGAAATGCTATTTATGATGCCACCCGGGTTCGCCTGCCAGGGCCTCCTTTTTCAGGAGAAAAAATATATCTGGCCTTGCTCGATGCTGGTCTAGTGAAATAGAGGACCTACATGCCGGATGAAAGTATCCGGCATGTTTTCCAACTATATAAGAGAATAAATATGGAGAGTTTAACAATGGACTTTGACCTGATTGTAAGAAATGGTGTATTTAGAAGTGATGACAAGACAAGGACAGATATTGGCATTAAAGGCGGAAAAATTACCTCGATTGCCCCTCATCTGCCGGGGAAAGGTGAGATCGAGCTGGATGCAGAAGGCAATCTGGTCTCGGAATCATTTGTTAATCCCCATCTTCATCTGTGCAAGGTCTACACCTTGATGATGATGGACGAAGCGGCGCTTAAAGATTATCACGCCGCTGACATGGGTAAAGCCATGACCGCGATTGAATTGGCAGCCAGAGTAAAAGAAAATTATGATGAAAAATGGATCATCAAAAATGTCCGGAAAGCAGTGGCATTGGCCGCGCGTTATGGATGCACCCATATTCGTGCTTTTGCAGATGTTGATTCCAAAGCTAAATTGGAAGGTGTTAAAGCCCTGATCCGTGCCCGTGAAGAGTTCAAAGGAATTGTTGATATTCAGGTCGTGGCCTTTGCTCAGGATGGACTGGTGCGCGAACCCGGCGCTGAAGAGCTGCTGCGGCAGGCGATGAAACTGGGAGCTGACGTCGTTGGTGGAATTCCCTGGATCGAGTATACCGACGCAGACATTGCCGAACATGTCAAAATCTGTTTCAAGATTGCGCAGGAATTTGACAAACCCGTCTCAATGCTGGTGGATGATGCAGGAGATACCGGACTGCGGTCTTTGGAAGTGATGGCGCTGGAAACAATCAAGACCGGCTGGCAGGGCCGTTCACTGGCTCATCATGCGCGCGCCATGTCGTTGTATCCGACCCCCTACCTGCAGAAATTGGCCGCACTGCTCAAGAAAGCGGATATGGGTATCGTCAGCGATCCGCATACCGGTCCGCTGCATGCACGGGTGCGCGAGTTATTGGAAGAAAATGTGCTCGTCTGTTTTGGGCAGGACGATATTTCAGATGCCTATTATCCGTATGGGCGCAATAATATGCTCGAGGTTGCCTTTCTAAATTCACATCTTTTATGGTTTACGACCAATGAGGATATGGAAACCCTTTATGATATGGTAACCAAAAACGCGGCCCGAGCCATCGGTCTAAAGAATTATGGATTGAAAATTGGAGACGAGGCGAATCTGGTTGTGCTGGATCAACCCAACGTGCTCGAGGCACTTCGTTTCCACGAACGGCCCAGCTATGTCATCAGCCATGGGAAACTGGTGGACCAGAAACAAATGGACAAGATTATGAAGGAAAATAGTTAGTCCTGATAAGGTGCGGCCGGGAAATACCACAGAGATGGTCTGTGGTATTTCCTCTGATAATATGTGAAAAAAGTAATTGCCAGTCTCCAGTTGACAGGATGTCATTGTTGCTTATATAGTTTCATTGTACTGAGTGATTTTTGACAATCCAAAAGGAAACTTAATCGTCGAAAAGTGAACGAGATTATTGGCCAATAATTATCTTTGGCCTATCAGTCTCGTTATCACCCGATCAAACCTCATGCCATGAATTCCTTTCATCTGGATGAATGAGATGAAATCACGCTCACTTGCAAACCGTATTACTGCTTTTTCTGCGATTATCTACCATCAGGAATCTGAGAGAATTAATAATTGGATTTGAAAATAGTTTTGAATTGAAAGGAGATGATTGACTGACCGATTCTTGTAGGCTTCGCACAATCTAGATTATTCGAAAGAGGAGATATGTCAAAAAAATCAGTACTTCCAATGGTTATTGTAATTTTATTGATTGGCGCTTTCTTGGCGAGTTGCGCGGGTGGTGGTCAGGCTGCCAATTCTTCTACCTCGAAGAAGTTGAAAGTATTCGGCGCATTTGCCACGCCTATTCAGGAATCTTGGGACGGTGCGATCCACAATGCCTTGACCGCTCAAAAGGACAAGGGCACTATTGACTACACCTACACCGAAAATATCGGTACTTCGGGCGATATGGAACGCATTTTACGCCAGGTGGCCGATCAGCAAAAACCTGATCTTATCATCGGGGATGCTTTTGGCAGTGAAGATGCTGTTCGCCGTGTGGCTGCAGATTACCCCAATATTGCCTTTGCATTTGGTTCCTCCTATGGTCCCACCGGAAAGAACTTCTCGGTATTCGATAACTGGATTCAGGAACCTGCATACCTTTGCGGTATGATCGCCGGCGGAATGACCAAGACCAATACTGTAGGTGTTGTAGCAGCTATGCCAATTCCGGAAGTTGATCGTCTGGTAAATGCCTTCATTGCTGGCGCGAAGAACACCAATCCCAATATCAAAGTTTTGGTTTCCTTCATCAACAGCTTCTATGATCCCGCGACCGCAAAAGAGGATGCTCTGGCTCAAATCGATGCCGGCGCCGATCTACTCTATGCTGAACGCGATGGTGTTGTGGAAGCCGCAGCTGAAAAGAGTATTTATGCCTTCGGCAATATGGCCGATCAAAACTCGCTGGCTCCAAACTATGTTATTACCAGCGCGGTTTGGGATATGACCCCGACTGTGGAATACCTGATTAGCCAGATTAAAGCTGGTACCTACACTTCTCAGGACTTGAAGGACTTCAGTATGTATGCCAAGGGCGGTGCTTACTTAGCTCCTTTCCATGGCCTCGACAGCAAAATTCCGGCTGACCTCATGAAGAAAGTAACTGATCAAGAGGATGCAATCAAATCCGGAGCCTTCCGTGTAGACATCAACGAATCAGAACCTGCAGCAGTCAACTAAATATAAGAGAAAAGGGGACGGGGTGAGTTGATCCACCGTCCCCTTTCTTACTCCGCAGCCATGTTAACGGGGAAGGACGAATTATGTACACAGTTGAAATGATCGGAATAAATAAAAGCTTTGGCCCCTTACAGGCGAACAAAGAGATCCATTTTTGCCTTCAACCCGGAGAAATTCATGCCTTATTAGGTGAAAACGGCGCTGGTAAGACCACCTTGATGAGAATCCTTTACGGTCTTTACCATCCGGATTCCGGCGAAATCCTGATTAATGGGATGAAAACACAAATCCTCTCGCCAAAAGACGCAATTCAAGCAGGCATCGGGATGGTTACACAACATTTCACCTTAGTTCCTACCCTGACTGTAGCCGAGAATGTTGTGTTGGGATACACCCACTCACAAACAATTTCACAAAAAGATATTGAGGCGAAAGTCAAGGAAGCTTCTGAAAGATTTGGCGTTCATGTTGATCCATCTGTGATGGTGAAATATCTTTCTGTCGGTGAACGGCAGCGGGTAGAGATCTTAAAGGCACTCTACCGTAACGCCAAGGTATTGATCATGGATGAACCCACTGCGGTTCTTGTACCCCAGGAAGTTGATGCGTTATTTGAGTCACTGCTCAAACTGGTAAAAACCGGACTTTCCGTTATCTTTATCAGCCATAAACTCAACGAGGTGATGGCTGTTTGCGACCAAATTACTGTTTTGCGCGACGGTCAGGTGACCGGAACTGTAATGAAAACTGAAACCACCCAGAAAGACCTGGCCAGGATGATGGTGGGTCGGGATACCACCGGGTTGGTTCGCCAGGCCGGCCACGAGATAGGCGCAGCGATTTACGAAATTGATAACCTTAGTGCCTTAAGTTCGCAGGGGTTGAAGACTTTAAAAGGCATCACATTAACCTTGCATCGAGGCGAAATATTGGGGATTGCCGGAGTTTCTGGCAATGGTCAATCAGAGTTGACAAAAGTCCTTACTGGCCTGCTCTTCCCCACCAGCGGTACTGTCACGCTGGAAGGTCAGGATTTGACCCATGCTTCTCCTTCGACGATCACAAAAGCGGGAGTGGGCCGGACGCCGGAAGACCGTCATGAAGGCATGGTCGGTGACTTGACTGTAGCAGAGAACCTGGCTATGGAAGATCTAAAAACCTATACCCATAATGGGTTTCTGGATCAAAAAGCCATCATCCAGGATGCAGAACAAAAAATCAAAGATTTTCAAATTAAAGCTTCCCCGACCGATCCTTTGCGCAAACTATCGGGGGGAAACATGCAAAAAGTGGTGATGGCACGCGCACTTTCGCGAAACCCCAAAGTGGTAATTGCTTCGCAACCCACCCGCGGACTGGATGTAGGCGCGACAGAATATATCCGTAAAAAATTGCTGGAGGAACGTGATCGAGGTGCCGCCGTTCTGCTATTGTCTGAAGACCTGGATGAGATCATGGCGCTCTCAGACCGAATTGCCGTGATTTATGAAGGTTGTATTCGGGGGATCCTTCCTGCAGTAGAAGCTACAACTGAAAAGTTGGGGTTATTGATGGCTGGGGCATGTTGAAATCATTATCTCTGGAGGAATTGTCGTGTTCAAGTATAAATTAGTACGTTCTCCTGCTCCAGTCTGGATGAGAACCCTTATTCCGATCGTTGCCATCCTGCTCAGTTTTATCATTACCTCGGTATTTGTGATTATTGCTGGAGCGAATCCGTTCGAGGCTTTTTACAATTTTCTGATCGTGCCACTTTCTTCCCGGGTTTCAGCTCTCGAAGTGCTGGTCAAGGCGACCCCTTTATTGCTTACCGGAATTGCCGTGACTTTTGCGTTTACGGCAGGTTATTTTAATATTGGAGCTGAAGGTCAGCTTTACGCAGGCGCCATTGCTGCCACCTGGATTGGGGTGAATTTTCCTAACTTGCCCGCTATTGCCATTCTACCGATGATGATTGTAGGCGGTTTTCTAGGCGGCGTTTTATGGGCATTAATCCCCGCGCTGTTAAAGGTCTATTTAAAAATCGATGAGGTTGTAACCACCCTGTTGATGAATTCCATCATCATGTATTTTGTCAGTTACCTTTTAAACGACTACTGGCGCAATCCTAAATCCGGCTATCCACAATCTCCGGATATCAGTCAGGCGGCACATTTTGTCACGCTGATCCCGAAATCCAGGCTGCACGTGGGTTTTATCATGGCTATTCTGGTGGTTGTGATTGTTTATTTCTTGATTAAGCGGACTCCACTGGGGCTGCAAATGCGGGCTTCTGGGGCGAATGCGGCTGGAGCACGGTTTGCCGGTATCAATGTAGAAAAGACAATGCTGACGGCTGCTCTGGTCAGCGGCGGTATCGCAGGGCTGGCCGGGATGGGTGAAATAGCGGGAATCCAATTCCACTTGATTGATGCGCTATCTTCAAATTTTGGGTATACAGGGATCATCGCCGCCACACTCGGCGGTTTGCATCCATTGGGCGTGGCTGTTGCTGCCATTTTCATTGCTTTGATCAGCAATGGTTCACAAACTGTCAGTTTTGCTCTGGGAGTTCCGGTTTATCTGGGTGACATCGTGCAGTCAACTTTGCTTTTGGTTACGCTGGGAATGCTGCTTCTGCAAAACTACCGGATTGAGAGGCGATAGATGGGAGATTTTATTATAGGTTTTCTGAATGCGACACTACGTATCGCCACCCCGTTGATTTTTGCAACTTTGGGTGAATTATTCTGTGAGCGGGCAGGGATTTTGAACCTGGGTATTGAAGGGACGATGTTCTTTGGTGCGTTTGCCGGCTTTGCCGTGGCGGCAAAAACGGGTTCGCTGATAGTTGGTCTGCTGGCCGCAATCCTCTCAGGTGTGCTGGCTGGACTGCTCATGAGCTTATTGGCGGTGGTTCTGGGGGTAAACCAGCACGTCTCCGGGTTGGGAATTACGTTACTGCTGACTGCTCTGGCTTTGTTTAGTTTTCGCCTCATCTTTGGCAGCAATCGTGTTTTACCGCAAATTCCAACTTTTTCTCAGATAAAGCTGTTTGGGGATATTCCCATCCTGGGACCGATCTTTACCCAATATGGCCTAACTTATGCGGCTATCCTGCTCATCCCAATTTGTGCCTGGGTTATTTATCGGACCAATTTCGGGTTGAATTTGCGTTCGGTTGGAATGAACCCGGAATCCACGGATGCGGCGGGAATTAACGTTTACCGCCTGCGTACAATTGCGTTGATGATCGGCAGCGGGTTGATCGCAGTGGGAGGTGCTTTCCTTTCAATTGCACAGTTGGGTACTTTTACATTCGGAATTGTGAACGGCCGAGGCTGGGTCTGCATTGCCCTGATTATCTTTGCCAACTGGGAACCCATTCGGGTTTTTTGGGGCGCGCTGCTATTTGGCGGGGTTTCTTCTTTACAGATGCGCCTGCAAACCACCGGTCTGCAATTGCCATATGAACTATTTCTGGCACTGCCTTATATTGTTACCATCATTGCATTAAGTCTGGCAGGAAGGAATGCCTCTTACCCGACGGCCATGCTCAAACCGTATAAGCGGGAATAGAAATGGAGAAAACGATCGAGCGGCGAGGAGTTTAGCGCTGACTCGATTGGTTACTACTGTTGGTCCTGAGAATTGAAATGTGACAATCAACCAGCGAGATTGCTATACTTATCACTTGTATTGTCAGACAGCAAAATCTACACTTGAACAGGCGAGAATAGTTCCCCAATACTCGGCTTTTGGAGGTTTAAATGGAAGAATCAGAAAAAGGACGTGAAGATTTCAACCAACAAGTGTTGGACCTTCGCGAACAAATGCTTTTAGGTGGAGGGCAAAAACGTATCGCCGCCCAGCATGAAAAGGGTAAAAAGACAGCTCGCGAACGTATCGCGCAATTACTCGATAAAGGCAGTTTTCAAGAAATCAACGGATTCATGACGAATCGGCAAACCGATTTTGGCCTGGATAAAGACAAGATCCTGGGTGACGGCATGGTGGCTGGTTTTGGAAAAATCGATGGACGCCGGGTTTGCGTATACGCCCAAGATTTCACCGTGATGGGCGGTTCATTTGGCGAAATTGCCGGTCAAAAGGTGGCTCATGTAATGGACCTGGCTATGGAAGCCGGTGTTCCGGTGATTGGCTTAAATGACGGCGGCGGAGCACGCATTCAGGAAGGCGTTTTCAGTTTGGCCGCCTTTGGCGAATTATTCTATCGCAATACGCTGGCTTCAGGAGTGATCCCGCAGATCAGTGTTATTTTAGGCCCGTGCGCTGGCGGTGCCGTTTACTCACCCGCATTGACCGATTTCATTATTATGGCAAAAGGAATCGCCAACATGTTTATCACCGGCCCGGAAGTAATCAAGACCGTGACGGGCGAAGAAGTAGATTCAGAAACACTCGGCGGGGCGGATACCCATTCAGCGGTCAGCGGGGTGGCTCATTTCTCGGTATCCACTGAAGATGAAGCGTTCGAGACAGTCAAGAAATTACTCAGCTATCTTCCTTCCAATAATAAAGAGCAGGCACCGATCACAGAAATGGCGGATGATCCCTGGCGAATGGATCAGGCGTTGGATACCATCGTTCCGTCTGATCCATCCGAAAGTTATGACATGAAAGAAGTGATCGCGCATGTCTTCGATATTGGTTCCTTTTTTGAAGTCCAGCCAGTTTATGCCCCCAATGCCATTATTGGGTTTGCCCGCCTAGCCGGTTTACCCGTGGGCGTGGTCGCCCAACAACCTTCCTACATGGCTGGTTGTATCGACATCAATGCTGCAGACAAAATGGCGCGATTCATTCGTTTCTGCGATGCTTTCAATTTTCCGATTGTCACTTTCTCAGATTCTCCCGGTTTCTTACCCGGAGTTTCACAGGAGCACGGCGGCATTATTCGCCACGGCGCCAAAATTGTATATGCCTATTCAGAGGCCTCTGTTCCAAAGCTTACCGTTGTCACCCGCAAAGGCTACGGCGGCGCCTACATCGTTATGGCCAGCAAACATATCCACGCGGATATGGTCTTCGCCTGGCCTAATGCCGAAATTGCTGTCATGGGCGCTGAAGGTGCAGTCAGCATTCTTTATCGCAAGGAATTACAGAACAAAGAAAACGCAGAAGAAGAGCGGGAACGACTGGTAAATGAGTTCCGCGATAAATTTGCCAATCCATATGTTGCAGCCGCCAATGGATTCGTAGACGATGTCATTCTACCGCATGAAACCCGTGCCCGGCTTATCACGGCTCTCGAACTGCTGCGCGATAAGAAATCCAGTATGCCGTCTAAAAAACACGGCTGCATGCCATTATAAAATCGAAGTGAGGAGGTGTTTCCTTGAGTGATATTCAAACAGGTTTGATGATCAGCGTTGTCGGTCTCTTAATCACCTTTTTAGCCCTTGGATTATTCATCGGCGTAATCTATTTATTAAAATTGATCTTCCCCTATAAGCCAGAACAGGAAAAAACGGCAGAGGAAGGGCCAGAAGAAGCGCCGGCGTTGGTGGAAGGGCAGGATGAAAAATTAGTCGCTGCTATCGCGGCTGTCGCTTACTCTAGACAAAAACAAACCGGGGAACCGGTGCCAAGCAAGAACCCAATGTGGACTTCTCGATAATTCATATCCATTAAATGACAAGGAGCGAAGATTAAGATGACCAAGAAGCTTGTAGTTAAGGTAAATGGGAACCCATACGAAGTCGAAATTGGAGATCTTTCAAAAAGCCCGGTGGCTGTTTCTGTCAACGGTACCGAATTCGAAGTTGAATTTGATGAAAATGCGCCTGCAGCAAGTGAATCTCCAAAGAAAGCCGAGACAATTTCTGCGGCGGCAGCATCTGGCGCTCCCGCAGGCAACGCCAATGCCCTGACGGTACCGATGCCCGGAAAGATTCTGGATATCAAGGTCAAAGTCGGAGATAAGTTAGCTGCCGGGCAACCCATCTGCGCACTGGAAGCGATGAAGATGAAGAATATTATTCGTTCACCGCGGGCAGGTACTGTTGCCAGCGTTGAGGTAACTGACGGCCAAAAGGTTGCTTTTGGCACCGTAATTATCCGCTACGCATGAGGATGATATGGCCTTCTTACATTTAGTATTTTCGCAAATAGGTAGTCTGTTTTCATCGCTTCTCCTAATGGGCTGGCAGAATGCCGTCATGATTGCAATTGGAGGTATCCTCATTTATTTGGCGATTGCCAAAGATTATGAGCCGACACTGTTATTGCCAATTGGTTTTGGCGCAATTCTGGCAAATGTTGTGCCTGCTCTGCATATACAAGAGATCGATTCCTGGCTGCAAACTCTTTACAACGTAGGAATTTCCACAGAATTATTCCCATTATTTATCTTCATTGCAGTGGGTGCCATGACGGATTTTGGCCCCTTACTGGAAAATCCAAAGATGGCACTGCTTGGCGCAGCCGGTCAACTTGGAATCTTCACAACGCTGCTGCTGGCTTTGGTTCTTCATTTTACACTCAGGCAATCAGCCTCCATTGGAATCATCGGCGCTATCGACGGCCCGACGGCCATCTATGTGTCTTCCAAATTGGCGCCTGATCTTCTGGGTCCGATCACGGTTTGCGCGTACAGCTATATGTCGCTGGTACCTATCATTCAGCCTCCTGTGATGCGCATTATGACTACAAGAGCTGAGAAGACAGTGCATATGCCTTACACCATCAAGCCTGTCTCGCGGACCGTACGTATTTTATTCCCAATCGTGGTCACAATCGTGGTTTCACTTATCGCGCCGCAAGCCTCTCCATTGATCGCCTCGCTCATGTTTGGTAATTTACTCAGGGAAAGTGGTGCGGTGGAGCGTTTGAGCGATGCTGCGCAAAATGAGCTGGCAAATCTTGCCACCCTCTTCCTCGGTATTGCCATCGGCTTTACGATGCAGGGAACTACTTTCTTGAAATTGACCACATTAGAAATCCTTGCTCTTGGACTATTTGCTTTCGTCCTCGACACAGTCGGCGGCGTTTTACTTGGCAAATTGATGTATGTGCTTTCCGGGAAGAAATTCAATCCATTGATCGGGGCGGCAGGCATCAGCGCCTTCCCAATGTCGGCGCGCATTGTTCAGCGTTTCGGTCAGGAATACGATTACAACAATTATCTGCTGATGCATGCCATGGGTTCAAATGCTGCCGGACAGCTCAGCAGCGTCATCGCCGGTGGCGTGGTATTGGCAATTATGCTGACGATTGTTTAGCGCAACCGTTTCACCTGGCAGATGTGGTCAACATATAAGCCCGCAATAAGATAAAGGAAAGGAGAGATCAAATTGTCAGTCAAATCTTTAATCAAGACCAGTGAATATCATGATTCTGTAAGCCTGATGATTGTGGCAAAAGATCTTCTTAAGTTCCCTGGCGTGGAAGATGCTTCTGTAATGATGGGAACAGATGCAAACAAGGCTCTGATGGAGCAATCCGGTTTGTTGACCCCAGAAATGGATTCTGCCACTCCTAATGATTTGATGATCTCGGTAAAAACAAAGGGGAACGCTGACGATGCTCTGGCAGAAGCCGAGAAATTGCTGAATAAAAAGGCTGCCGCCGGAGATTCACAAGAATTTCGCCCCAAGACGATACACAGTGCGATGAAATCTCTCCCCAACGCGAATGTCAGCATTATTTCCATTGCCGGTCGTTATGCGGCTGAAGAAGCCTGGGAAGCGCTGTTCGCAGGCTTGCACGTTCTCCTGTTCAGCGATAACGTGAGTAAAGAAGACGAACTGGCATTGAAGAAATACGGCCGTGACCACGGTCTTCTGGTGATGGGTCCTGGCGCGGGAACCGCCATTCTCAATGGGGTAGCTTTGGCCTTCGCCAATGTGATCCCTGCCGGTCCGGTCGGAATCGTTTCCGCGGCTGGAACCGGACTGCAAGAAACCAGTACCCTTTTGGCTAAGAACGGTGTAGGGATTACGCAAGGAATTGGCACCGGCGGCGGCGACGTTAAAAAAGAGATTGGCGGCATCATGTTCATCGAGGGGTTGAAAGCCCTGCAAGCCGACCCCGCGACCAAAGTAATCCTCATGGTCAGCAAATTGCCTGACGAAGAGGTTGAAAAGACTTTGCTCGCACAGGCTGCCAAGAGCAGCAAGCCTACGGTTATTTGTTTGATAGGCGGCAAGACACGCAGTGATAAAGTACCGGCCAATGTCACGGTTGTAAGCACGCTTGAAGAGGGCGGCCTGGTGGCTGCTGAACTAGCTGGCGCGAAATTAGGGGATATTAAAGCCAAGATCGCCAAAGAAACAAAAGAAGCAGAAAAACTTGCCAAGGAGCTCAAAGCACAGCTTAAACCCGGCCAGAAGAATCTGCGAGCTTTATTTTCCGGCGGCACGTTGTGCTACGAGAGCCAGGTTATTTGGCGCGACCAATTCGGCCTGGAAGTATATTCCAACGCACCATTGGATAAACATTTCAAGATGAAAGATTCCACGCGCAGTGAAAACAATGTGGCCGTGGACCTTGGTGAAGAGGAATTCACCGTCGGCCGTCCCCACCCGATGATCGATAATGATTTGCGTATGCGGCGAATTCTACAGGAAGCGGCAGATCCCTCGGTAGCGGTCATTATGCTGGATGTCGTCATCGGATACGGCGCGCACCCCGACCCGGCGACCGAGTTAACCGAGGCTATCAGCAAGGCAAGTCTGTTGGCTAAAGCGGCTAAACGCGAACTTATTTTTGTGGCTTCTGTAACCGGCACTAAACAAGACCCGCAAGGGTTGACCCGGACCACTGAAATTCTCCAGGCTGCCGGGGTTCATGTGATGAAGAGCAACGCCATGGCTTCACGCCTGGCCGGCTACATCATTGCCTAAATAACCATCAGGCTGAGAAATGGAGCATGAAATGGCTGAAAGAAAAATTCAAGACCTGTTTGGGAAACCTATCGAAGTGGTAAATGTTGGGTTGGCCAGCATGGTCGATCCCTTGAAAGCGCAAGACGTCCCGGTCGTTGATGTGGATTGGCGGCCTCCTAAAGAGGGGATCAAGCATTATCGATTTATGAAGAATGGCAAATCAATTGATGAAGCCAATGCCGAAGTTGTCGCAAGAATAAAAAAAGCTCGACCGGTACTGGTAGGTATGGGTTTGGCCAAGGATGTCATCCCCGGTTACCACGAAAACCTCATCTTGCACGCAGGCCCTCCCATCACCTGGGAGAGGATGTGCGGCCCGACCAGAGGTGCCGTTATGGGTGCTTTGATCTATGAAGGCAAAGCAAAAGATGAAGCTGAAGCCGAGAAACTGGCTGCATCCGGTGCCATCGAGTTCGCTCCCTGCCATCACTATCATTCGGTTGGCCCAATGGCAGGTATCGTTTCCCCACATATGCCGGTATTTATCATTGAAAACAAAGCCTTTGGAAACAAAGCTTACTGCACTCAAAATGAAGGGTTGGGGAAGGTGTTGCGTTACGGCGGTATGGGCCCTGACGTTTATGCGCGGTTGAAATGGATGGAAACCAACCTCTATCCGACCCTGGATCGGGCTCTGCAATCCATGCCCGATGGCATCGACATCAAGTCATTGATCGCGCAGGCGCTGCACATGGGCGACGAATGCCACAACCGCAACCGGGCTGCCACTTCGTTGTTCTTACGCGCCATTGGGCCTGCTCTGGCTCGCACCAACAAAGATAATGAAAATCTGGCCAAAGTGATCGAGTTCATCGACAAAAATGACCACTTCTTCCTCAATCTCTCCATGCCGGCTGGAAAAGCTGCTCTCGAACCTGCGGAAGGCGTGGAAGGAAGTTCGATTGTGACGGTGATGGCTCGCAACGGCACAGATTTTGGGATTCGAATTTCCTCAATGCCAGACACCTGGTTCACCGCGCCGGCAGGGATGGTGCAGGGGTTGTACTTCCCGGGCTTCACTGAAAAAGACGCCAACCCGGATATCGGCGATAGCACCATCACCGAAACGGCCGGTTATGGTGGATTTGCAATGGCCGCGGCTCCTGCCATCGTGCAATTTGTGGGCGGTACTCCGCAGGACGCTATTAACAATACGCTGGAAATGTATGAAATCACTTTCAGTGAGCATGAAGGTTTTACCATCCCCGCTTTGAATTTCCGCGGCACGCCGCTGGGAATCGATATTCGCAAGGTGATGGAAACCGGAATATTACCCAAGATTAACACGGGTATTGCTCATAAAAAACCTGGTATCGGCGGCGTGGGCGCAGGTATTTTGCGCGCACCCGAGAAATCTTTCGAAGATGCGTTCAATGCATTCGGTAAATTCTGCCAGTAATTTATTCTATAAAAGGAGCATAAAATGAAACTGATTGATCTTACTTTGCCTTTGGGAATACAAACCCCAGCGTGGCCCACCTATGAGCCGTTACAAATCAAGTATTTCAAACGTCTGGCTCCCAACGGCGCCAACGGTCAGCTTGTCACTCACTCCAACCATCTGGGCACGCATCTGGACGGCGAATGCCATTTCTGGACCGCAGGGAAAGATATTGCTTCTCTGCAAATGGATTACCTGGTGCATGACGCAGCAGTCGTCGATTTAAGCGACTGCGCCGGTGATTATGATGTTTATACCAGTAAACAGGTGATGGACCGCGTCGAAGTCAAAAAAGGGGATATTTTAATCATCCACACCGGATACCATCACTTCGGTTGGGACATGCCCACCGGTGATGAAGTGCGCTATATGGTTCAGCACCCAGGCCCGGATCGTGAATTTGCTGAATGGGCTAAGAAACTTGAATTGCGCTGGATCGGTGTTGATTGCGGTTCTGCAGATCATCCCATGAATACTATCATCCGCGACTGGATGCCCCGCCAGGCCAAACAGGCTGAAAAAGTTTTCCAGAAGAAATTCGGAAAATCTCTCAAAGAATTCTACACGGATGACAAGTATCAATTTATGCACCTGGAAATGTTCCCCTTCCACATTCTGCATGCGGAATGCCTGGGCGGCGATATTGATCTGCTCTTGAACCGCCGTGTACAGGTGGGCATCTTCCCCTGGCGCTTCGTCGACGGCGAGTCTTCAATCAGCCGCTGTGTGGCCTTTGTCGAAGATGACGAGTACGAAAAACTGATGGCCAAAAAAGCCACCATGCCAGTGACAAAATTCGGCGATTGCTATGACCTCAAGCATGTCGAATCATTGAATAAGCTTACCGAAGCCAACCTGGCTTAGTAAAATATTTTCTACAAGGAGTTTACTGTGAAATTCGACCTTCCTGAAAAAGCAAGTGAGGAATCCCTGAATATCGACTGTCGAGAAATTGAAGCGATGCTCCAGGGTCCGGCAATGCAACTAAAACCCTGGCCCGGTGCTCAGGTTAAACTTAAAGATGGCCGTACATTATTTATTCGTGAAGCGCGTATCGAAGAAGCCCCCAAGATGCTGACCTACATGGAAAAAATCATGCATATTGATCATGACTTCTATGATATTGTCGGCGCACGTGTTTACTCCGAAATACTCGGCTGGTACCGCCACCGGATCAAGGATCCATATCAACTGGTGGGCTTAATCGATGGTCAATGGGCTGGCTTCGCAAATGGCCGCTTGATGAATGAAGATATCAATATCAGCCTGCACACGATGGCGTTACAGCGCGGCGGACGTATCGGCGCCGTGATGTATTATGCCAAAGCCTATTATGGCTTCGAAATGCTCGGTATGAAAGAATGGTGGGCGACCTATGAATCCTACAACGGCTGGATGCGCTGGGGACTGGGTATGGCTCAACCTTCTTATCCGTGGCCGGATGTCCAACACGAGCTGGGCGGAGCCAAGGTTTACTATGTGACCAAGAAGTACTGGGATCAATTGATCAAACAGTATGTCCAACAGATGGCCGGCGCAGATCTCGATTTCAATGTGCCCGATTCTGTCCGTAAAGCCAATGAAGAATTGATCGTCCCAGACGAGATTCTGGTCTAAATAAAGCGATCACTAATAAAAGGGAGCCAATTTTTGGCTCCCTTTTTGTGTTTTAGAAGATCTACACAACGTGGTCTTCACAGGCAGCGTAGATTCCAGTGAATGTGTCTACCCCTGATGAATGTCCGAACTGATGCAGGTATTGTGCAATGGCAGTTGTATCAACCCTGGAATCTCCAAAAATAGATGCGATGACTGAGATGAAAATTCCTTCAGACCAACCTTTCAAGGCTGATTCCAAACGATTTGCAGAAATCCAGGTGGTGCGGCGGTAAGCTGAAAAGACGAGTTCTGGACCCAGAGAACGTAAAAATGGAGATAAGGACTTACTCTTTGCAAGATTCAAGATGCTGTGATAGAGAATAAATCCGGTGAGCCAATCGTCCCCTGAGGGAGTCAAACCGGTTCCCAGGCCAAATAGAGCCAGGGAAGCTTCCAGGCAAGCCGCCAGATCGTTGCTTTGAAATGACCGGGTAAAAACAGCTGTGGAATGGCGAATGGCTGCCTGTTCCGGGGAATCAGAGCCAGACTCTTTACCGAGAAATGAGAAGCCTTTCTGAGGGACTAAAAGAAGCAATTCCTCAAGAATTTGCCGGGCATTTTGGAATTGCTCACGGTCAGAATTCTGAGGCGGAAGAAGCGCCGGGGGTGCCCAGACAGGAACTCCTGCCAGTGAAATAGTCAATTGGCGCTCGGGAATCAGCAGTTCATTCTGAGAATAGATGACTGAATCCCCAACAGTCAACTCCACTAGGAGATGAGAATCGGGGGGAAGAATGATATTGAATGGGCTGAGGTGTTGATTAACCGTCAAGAAAATAGTGCTGCTACCAAAGAGTAAAAAAGTCCCTTTGGAGGTGACCCCTATTACCTTGCCTGTGGTTTTACCTGGCAAACTGGTTTGCACATAAATACCTATTGAAGAAGCAGTAAGATGAGTTTGCACCCGGCTCCCTTCGTTTAATTATCGTAAATGACGGCCATATTTCCTAAAACACCCCAGGAATTAAGGAAGACGGAAGTCGGGGTGTCATAGAATCTGCCATTGGTCATATAGCGAATTGAATCCTGATCGTAACCGGTGAGGATCACTACGTGTTCGAAAGCTGCTACCACCGTTGTACGTCCTTCGGAATCGGTATAACTTACTGGAACGCCGCCCTCCACGTTGCCGATGACCCAGGCGATGATCGGTTTCCCCTCGGCTAATTTTTGCTTCACCTCTTGCAGCGAATAGCCTTTCACAGCTTTGGCCGGGAGACCGTAATGCTGCAATAGATCAGCTACCGGGCCGGCGTAAACACCATAAGCATACGGAGGAACCTGCCCCCAAACGCTGTTGACATCACCCACAAAGCCGTAGTCCGGGTTATCTGAATGGGGAAGCGAAGTTTGAAATTCATATTCATAAAAGGTTACACCAAAGAAATTAGCCCAATCCACAGAAGCGCTGGTTTCACAGCCGAGGTGATAGACCTGCCGGTGTCCGCTGATCTTTTTGATGTGGAATGCTGTGGGAATTGGCGTTGGTGAGGGGGTTGGAATAGGCGTTGGAGTGCTGGTAGACAGCCCAGAGGGCGTTGGCGATGGTGCAAGGGTATTTGTGTCCTCGATTGAGATTACGGCTGCGGCAGAGGCTCTCAGCGTATTGGTTTGGGTTTGTACGGCGGTAAAATCTAGCTGAGGCAATTTTTCAAAAAAAGCAATCACTAAGACCAAGCTAAGAGCGAGAAGGGTTACCCCACCCACCAGCAATTTTCGCGGAGTCAATGGGTTTAAGCTTGACATGGCTTAATCATACCCGATTGCAGGGGTAAATTTGGGAATAATTCGTTTCGGCCACCCGTAAAACAAAATCACTCCCTGCTAGGAGTGATTAGTGCCGAGACTGGGAATCGGACCCAGGACACCACAATTTTCAGTCGTGTGCTCTACCAACTGAGCTATCTCGGCTTGAGGTTTGTATTTTACCCGTTGAGTAGGGATGTGTCAAGAAAATCCGCTTTTTGACCAGGGTTTTCACGAGAAAGAACATATCCTCATTGCCCAGGTCATGGTTGAGCGCCTCTTCCTGAACTGAGACCGCCTACCGAAGGAACTGGTACAGGCCACCCAGGAAAAGCACCCGGGGATTCGCGATGACATGAATTTTGGCAGTTGGTAAACCGCTTGTGAAAACCGTGCTTTTTGAGCCATTTTAAATTAATTTTAGCAATTTGGGAGCCTATAGCCATCCCTTAAAGCGATAAGTGATCCAACCGATATACTCTTTGAGCGATTTGGTGGTCAAAGAAAGATTGCTGTAATTCGGTACCAGATTGATGAGCAGTTCCTGCCAATCGGAAGACCAAAGGTTCGCCCAGGCTGCCTGAGTGACCGAGAAGTCTGCGGGTGAGGGGATGACGGGGCAGCCTTGTTTTTCAAAGACGCCTACTGCACGGGGCATGTGAATCGCAGATGTGACCAGGATAATTGTCTTGACTCCCTTTTCTTTGAGCATCTGGCAGCTATACAGAGCGTCTTCATAGGTATTTTGGGATTTTCCTTGCAGCCACATTGCATCTGCTGGAACGCCTAACATTTCCATGATGGATTCCATGTCTGAAGCAGGAGAAGTCGAACTCAAGGTCAGAAAATCAATATCGCCCCCGCTGAGCAAAACGTGATTGGATACCCCGGCGTGGAATAGGGCTGCACCGTGAACCAGGCGATCTGCCGCGGCGTTCAATTCCACCTCCGGGCGGGGGGGTAAGGCAGGTTCGGTAGCGCCGCCCAGGACGACGATCACATCTGCGCTTTTAGGTGCCTCGGCGGGCAGGTATTGCCATTCAAGCGAACGACCCAGACTGAAAGCAACAAATTTATTACCTCCCAGAAAAAGGAAAATCAAGGCGATCAGGACAATCACGAAAGTCAGTTTGCGCTTTTTCCAAAAAATCAAGGAAATGAGTAAAAGGATACTGGCTAAGCCCAGGGGATAGACAAGAAGCGGTAAAAACTTTGAAAAGAAAGTAAACATAATTGTTCCTTTTAATAAGACAAAAACCGTTGACTTTGTCTTATAATTTGCTACACTAGAACAAATCTTATTTATATAGGAGGAACGATGAATGTTTCATATGGTGGTTCCGGTTTCATAGTTTGGTTCATTTATGTTGTTGCGATCGTATTTTATATCTACTGTACCTGGAAATTCTTTGTCAAAGCGGGAAAACCCGGTTGGGCTTCAATCATTCCAATTTATAACATTCTGGTCGAACTGGAGATCGTGGGAAGACCGTGGTACTGGCTGCTTTTGATGTTTATTCCGATTGTAGATATTGTACTCGGAATAATCATCATTTTCAGGCTGGCGAAAGTATTTGGCCACAGCAGCGGTTTCGGTTTTGGACTGCTCTTCCTCTCCTTTATTTTCATTCCAATCCTGGCTTTCGACGACTCTACTTATTTAGGCGCTACTGTAGAGTAAAAAAATTGGTAATTTTGAGCCCCGAAGTGCTTATGCTTCGGGGCGTTTTTAATTGTAAAATTGATAGGTATGAATGTTATTAAAACGGTGTAATCTACATGCAGGAAGTTTTCATTGATGAAACTTGAAACAGCCGTTATAAAAACCAAGATAATGATCCCGAGGCGGCGCAGCGAGGTGGTCTCAAGACCTCGACTTCTAAGTATTCTTGAGGATATTATCGATGTAAAGTTATTGATTGTCGCGGCACCTGCGGGGTATGGAAAAACGGCATTATTGGTAGATTTTTCTTACCATACCGAACTTCCGGTTTGCTGGTACGCGTTGGATACCCTGGACGGTGATCCGATGCGGTTCATCGCCCATTTCATCTCTGCTTTACAAATGCGGTTCCCTAAGTTTGGGAAATTAGCTTTAAATGCCCTGGCGGATTTAAATCAGGATCACTTAAATTTTGACCCGATTATTGCCGCCATTGTCAATGATGCGTACGAAAACATCACCGAGCATTTTGTTTTTGTACTGGATGATTACCACCTGGTACGCGACAATAAACAAATCGAACCATTCCTCAATCGTATCATTCAGGAAATGGCTGAAAACTGCCACTTTATTATTGCCTCTCGTGTTTTGTTGACGCTCCCGGATTTATCCCTTTTGGTCGCGCGCAATCAAGTGGTAGGACTGAGTTTTGAAGAATTAGCATTTTCAGGGGATGAAGTTAAACAACTGATTCTCAACAACTACCACCTGGCAATCACGGATGAACGGGCTTCAGAACTGTTGGATCAAACAGAGGGCTGGATTACCGGCTTGCTCCTATCCACACAACTCTCACCCAAAGGCACTGAAGACCGTATGCGGCTGGCTAAAGTCTCCGGCATTGGTGTGTATGAATATCTGGCGCAACAGGTGTTTGACCGGCAGACTGAAGATGTTCAAAGGTTTTTGCTGCGGACTTCGCTGCTGGATGAATTCGACGCTCAATTGTGTTCACGTGTGATCGGTAAGGCGCTGGATTTGAGTCATTACCCCTGGCATGAAAAAGTGGAACAGATCTTGAGGGATAATTTGTTCGTCCTTTCAGTGGGTGATGAAACCCTCTACTTACGCTACCACCACCTTTTCCGAGAATTTTTACAAAATCGTATGCGTCTGGAATTTCCAGATGAAACGGCCAAAATTGAACGAGCCTTAGCCCACAACTATGCCGAGCATCATCAATGGGAACAAGCTTATGAGATTTATAAACGTCTTGAGGATGATAAAACCATTCTCAAATTGATTTATGAAGCCGGCCCGTATATGATCACCGGTGGAAAGCTGGCGACATTATCCACCTGGTTCGAGGATGTGACCGAAGAACAATTCCAGGCCGCTCCTGAGTTAATTTCGATCAAAGCTTCCATTGCATCTCTCCGTGGAGATCTTGCGCATAGTCTTGTGCTGTTGAACCAGGCCATTGATGGGTTACGACCAACGAACAAAGAAACAGATCTGGTGCGTTCATTGAATCGTCGAAGCATGGTGAATAATCATTTGGGTAATTATAAAGAATCCCTTAATGATGCTAACGAGGCGATTAGTTTGACCAAAGATCAAAAAGGGATGGAATCCATTCTGGCGGATGCGTACCGGATGCGCGGGTTATGCCTCTTTCAACAAGGAGATTTACTGGGGGCATTGGATTCATTAATTAATTCACGGAATTTATTCGTGTCTTTTGGAAATAAAGAGGATACCGCGAGCGTCTTAATGGAAATGGGTCTGGCGCAGAGGCGGTTAGGTAATTTTGAAAATGCCGAAAAGGAATACGAAGAAGCTCTGGAACAATGGCAATCTTCCGGGAACTCAATGTGGCAGGCTAATGTTCTCAATAATCTCGGTTTTTTACAGAACTTACGCGGTCAATATGACCAGGCTGCCATTTCATTCGAACGGTCCTTGCAATACGCGCACCTGGCTATGTACCCCCGTATTGAAGGAGTCGTTCTGATAAGCCTGGGGGACCTATATCGAGATTTGCGTTCTTACAATGAAGCCGATCAAGCTTATCAAATGGCACAGACATTAGTAACAAACCTTCATGAAGGTATTTTGGATATTTATCTGGCAATCTCGAGGTCTTCCTTACTCAGAATTCAAAAGAGATTTACCGAAGCCTCTGCACAATTGGAATTAGCTGAAGGGAAAGCGAACGAGAGCGGTTCTTCTTATGAAATCGATCTTTGTCAATTAGAAAGAGCCATTCTTTCATTAGCCAGTGGAAAGTCATCGGGGGTTGACAAGAAGCTGGACGCCTTATCCAATACATTTGAACGACAAGGTAATTTACCCGAAGTTTACCGGACGAATTTACTGCGGGTGGCGTGCTGTTTTATTAATGGGGATTGGTCACGGGGAGAAGGTTTCCTGCTGGAAATTCATGAATCACGTTTGAATGACGCGGCAGCCAATATATTCATTCAGGTTTGTCTTGAGTTCAATGAGGTATTTCGTAAAGCAGCACAACATTTAGTCGGATTCAACCCGGTGCTTGACATCATTCAAAAAGTTCATGATTTCGAACTGAAAGCACCGGATATTCGTAAAACTCTAAAGCGGCAGAATACAGTGATTCAGTTTACCAGTTATCAAGTAACTATCCGTGCTCTAGGGAAAATGCAGGTACGAATCGGCGACCATCTGGTGAGTACTTCCGATTGGAAATCTCAAACTGCGCGGGATCTTTTCTTTTATTTGCTGGCTCACCCGAATGGAGCTTCTAAAGAAGAGATTGGTGAAGTTTTCTGGCCCAACTCTACCCCCGAAGAACTGCGTTTACGCTTCAAGAATACAGTTTATCGGCTGCGACGAGCTGTGGGGAATGATACGGTTACCTATGAAGACGACGTCTATCAGTTTAACCATACGCTTGATTATGATTATGACGTCGAGCATTTCCAACACGAATTATCGATGGCTCAGTCGGCCAATGAAGTTGAATCACAAATAAAACATTACAAGACAGCCGTAAGCGCTTATCAAGGCCCATTCCTGAGTAAGCTTGATCAAAGCTGGGTTCTTTCGCAGAGAGAGCAATTTCAACGCCAGTTCATAACGGGGACACTCAAACTGGCGAATTTGCTGATGCAGCAAGGGCATTTCAATAGTGCCATTCAATTTAGCAAACGGGTGCTCGACCAAGATACTTGTAATGAAGCTGCTTACCGTTTGACCATGTTGACTTACGCGGCTATGGGTGACCGTGCTGCCATCAAGAAATCCTACGAAACTTGCCGCCAGACATTATCGATCGAACTGGGGGTGGAACCCAGTGAAACTACCCGTAATCTCCTAGATACGTTAATGATCTAAATCCCCTATAATTAACTCAAATTTAACTCAAAATTTACATCTACTTTTATTCTTTTCCTGAGCTAGGAGTATTTATTATTCACCTAATAAATCTCTAATGAAAAAGGCTAATTTATAGCCTTTTTTGAAGCCTGTTTTGAAGCCTACGTGAATAGATAATAAGAGAGTAAATACATTCGTAATCAAAGAGGAGCTTCACATGAAAACCTTACAATCAATCTCAAGCAAGATCGCCAAAAATGCACGTATTTTAGTCTTCGTCTTAATCCTGGCAATGTTTGTTTTAGCAGCCGGTGCCCCCGAAGCTATTGGAAGTATCGCCCACTAGTATTAGATGGTAATTCTCGTTGCGGTCATCATTGGGATAACAGCAGGTCTAATACGGTGTGGGATCAGTAAAACAGAATATCGTTTTTATCAGCTTAATGCACCCGTGCTCGTGTTAATCGCTTTTGTTCCGCAATTCATTGCTTTTTATATACCGGCAACGCGAATCTTGGTAACAGATCAGTTAGCCTCAATTGCTTTGGTGAGTTCGCAGTTTTTGTTGCTGCTCTTCTCACTCCTGAACCTTAAAAAACTTAGCTTTTCCCCGATTATTGTGGGCTTTCTGGCTAATTTCATCGTCATTGTTTTGAATGGCGGATGGATGCCAATCAGCCCGGAGACAATTAATCGATTAGTTCCCAATGCCCCCAGCACTTTGTATATTCTTGGGCATCGCCTCGGGTATGGCAAGGATGTAGTACTGAAGGTGAGTCAAACAGTGTTACCTTTTCTCTCAGATAGACTGGTGACCCCTCAGTGGTTGAATTACCCGGTGGCATTTAGTTTAGGAGATGTCTTAATCTCTGTTGGTGTAATCTTGTTATTATGGTCACTAGGTAGCCCTGTGAAACAAAAAGAAATGGAGCAATTCCATGAGTAACTATTTTAGAAATTTTGATCAACATGAAAATTGTACTTCTCCACGTGAGCGTGAATATAGCCGAATTTTGACAGCCGCAGTCGTGAATGAGAAGTTTCGCAGATTGTTATTGACGAATCCAGAAATGGCGATTCGAAACGGGTTTGGTGGTGAAGCCTTCAACCTTGCAAAAGATGAAACTGAACGTTTGTCCGCGATCCATGCAGCCTCTCTGGCTGATTTCGCCAAACAAATGAATAGTATCGCAGCTGTCGCATGAATTTGATTCGAGCAAATTGATTCTTACTTTGAAATCAACCTTCCTTGTAATCAATTAAAGGTATAAGAGGAAATGAATCATTACGTTGATATAAATTATGGTCCACCTTATTCCGGACGCATAAAACCGGTAGAGAATTCGATAGACCGATGGTCTGGTTTGTCGAATTTAAGCCGTTATTTGCTTGAAACTAACACTTTACACGATTTACTGGACAAAACTTCCCGCGCTATTGTTGAAATTCTTAATCTGGATTTTATTCGTATTTTTACCCTAAACTCAAATGGACATTATTATTATCAGGTTGCATATTCTAAAGACCCTCTCGAAGTTTCTTCACAAGCAGAAAATCCGGCTCTTTTAACCGCCGAATTGATATTCAAACAGATAGCAATATCTGAACCGCCGTTGAATCCATACTTCCTGGGGGAAGCATTCAGCCCGGAAGAATGTTTGGCAATTGCTGGAAACGTAAATGCAGAGATCTGGCTAGTTCCACTTTCGGCTAATTCTCAAAAGCTCGGTTTTTTGGTTCTGGGCAAGGAGGATGGCAACAAAGCCGATCGATATATGATTGAATCTACTCATTTAGTAGATTTGATTGCAGGGCAACTTTCAAATGCGATATTACGGGTGAATTTAAACGCCTGTTTAAGTGATTCGGCTTTAGAAATTGTGCGCGCACTTACTAAAGCGCTCGAAGCGAGGGATATAAACAGCAGCGTTCACAGCGAGAATATGGCAAAATTGTGTGACAAGTTAGCCATTCGAATTGGGTGCTCTGAAAAAGAGTCTTTGGATATTTATTGGGCAGCATTATTGCATGATATTGGGAAGATAGGTGTCGAAGATAGGATTCTGCATAAGCCTGGCTCTTTAACTGATGATGAATGGGTGATCATGAAAAAGCACCCCGAAATTGGTGCGAAAATTGTCCAAGGAATGACAGGTTTCGACAGAGTTGCTCCTCTGATTTTAATGCATCACGAGCGTCTAGACGGGTCAGGTTACCCTTGCGGGTTGAAGAAGGACGAAATATCTGCCGGCGCTAGAATTATTGCGGTGGTTGACACTTATATGGCAATTACCGAGGGAAGAAATTATCGAGCGAAACGTTCACATGAAGAAGCTATCCATGAATTAGTGATTGCCAAGGGGACTTTATTTGATTCGGCAATTGTGGATGAATTTGTCCAAATGGTGAGCATAGCTTGATCACGTTTTTATCTCTGTAATCATTTCAGTCCCATATTGGGATTTACTCATTTGCTGCAGGGGGAAAGAAATGGATGGCCTACGCCTTCAGGCCGTCCATTTTATTTAAAAGAAAAACAGTGAGCGATACAGATTTTGATCTGCCGCTCACTGTTTTTATAGGTGAAATTAGGTTCGAATTTATCAGGAAGCGTAAGCAATAATGAAGAGGCGTCCCCAGGATGAATTGCCATTCTTGTCGATACAGGTTTGCAGAACAAGTGCGCCGTTTTTTCCAAAGGTGTTCAAGAATAAATCAGTGCTTGATAAGATCTGACCGGAATTGTTCAAATCCAAGAACTGTGAGTATGCACTTTCAGGAGAAAGAGCCTGATATTGTTTGACAATGCTAACAGTGTAGTTTTTAGTTGAACCATCAGTGAAGGTTACCTTGATGACTGACCCTGAATATAAGTATCCAAAATACTTTCCAGCGAGATAATTGTGGGCCAATACACCAAGAGAACCGTAACTTGAAGCCATACCAAATTGGGTGAAGGTATCAACTTTTGTTGAGACAAATCCAGCGGAGCCTGATGGCTGTTGGATTACTGGGAAGTCAAATAAGGTGCCAGCCGAAATACGAGCTAATTGTTTGCCGCTGTCGTTGGACGCAGTCACCGATTGCACTGAAAGTGCACTGTTGGCAGTCATTGCTAAACCAGTAACTGCAATTGGAGTTACCTGTGAAGCTGGAACAAAGGCCATGGTTAAGACCATTAAGGCGGAGAGAAGGAAGAGAAGAGATTTGTTAGAAGTTGTTTTCATATTTCACCTTTAAATTACTAATAGTTTACTTTTTGATTACATATACATTATAGTATATCAAAAGTGGAAATACTATAATAAATTGGTAATAACAACTGACTGTAAGGTCAGTAATAAAATGCAAAGACGACTTTATCTATGCGGTGCCTGGATGAGCTCGGGGAAATTAACAGGTGGAATTTTTGAATGGAGTATTAAAAAAAGAGGAGCAGTTTCAAATTTTGAAATTGCTCCTCTTTTGAGAACAATTCGATGGAATTAAAGTAAATGGAGATCCTTCTTTAGCTGCGGTATGGCTGCTTCGGCAGCAACTTTTCCGGCTTTTTGCACGTTTTCCGCCTCACTAAAAGTCCAGGAAGAGAAATTGGCTACATCAGGGCGGATGTAGCAATCACATTCTGAAGCATCAGCAACGGCACTGCGGTCCTGCATGATCATGATCATATCCATAAAGACTTCAATCGGCTGCGTAGGCCGCCTTTTGGAAGTTCGACCGCGCGATAAGTTGACCCCAATCACGTATTCTGCACCCATGGCTTTCACTTGAGCCACCGGGAAGTTATCCACTGTTCCACCGTCGACTAATAAATGACCGTCGATCTCCACGGGAGTAAAAAGGCCAGGGATGGCTGCACTGGCACGCACAGCTGGAGCCAATGGCCCTTTATCCAGGACAATTCGTTCACCGGTGATGATATCGCAGGCGATTGCGGCAAACGGGATTTTTAAATCTTCAAAGTTACAATCGCCAATATTTTTTCGAATATATTCTTCCATGGGAGTGGTGTCAAAAAGTGCCATTGAGCGGGGTAGAGTCGGTTTGATCAAAGTCGGCCATTTCAGTTTCAAGAAAATATTGCTGATATGTTCCAGGGGAATGCCAGCGCAATAGGCAGAACCTATCAGAGCTCCAGCGCTGGTGCCAGCCACACAGACGGGATGAATGCCTTCCCGTTCGAGCACCATTAAGACGCCAATGTGGGCAGCGCCTAAAGTCGAACCGCCGCTTAAGGCTAAGCCGATGCGCGGGTTCTTCCTGCGTAAAAAATCAAAAATAGACATGCTTCCTCACGAAAATATAATAACTTGTCCGCTCTATTAACTATATATGAAAAAAAAGTGTTTAATTCAACAGAATTAATTTTATGGGGTGAAGCAGTTTACCTGAATACGGTTAGAATTTCATCTTCCATGAGGCTGCTGTTTTGGCCTTTTTTCAGGTTCATTAGGCGCTCTGTCGGCCACAATTTAAAAGCTTTGTCCAATAGCTCGGGACGGATCACTACAACAGCGGCACGATATTGACCAGTTGATAAGGCAAGTATGCCATTCTGCCAGCCGCCGCCGGATTCCAATTCAATGGGGCCGAGTTCATCTACAATCAACAAATCGCAGGGTGTGGAAGCGGCCAAAACCTCATTTCCCCAAGTTAAGGTTTCCTGGCTAAATACCCAACGCTCAGTGAATATGCCCACATTCTCGTTTTGACGAAGATTCGCCAACCTGTGCGAGATGCCGCTGCGGATATCCAATATATCGATCCCCGTTTTGATGCCGTTCTCAAACACTGCCGGTGACAGCACTCCCGCGCTTTCAATATTGTTTATTTTGGCGTGTTGCCATAGCTGTATCAGGAATGAAGTTTTCCCGATTTCCCGCGGGCCGCTGAGGATGAAAAGAGGGGGTTCAGAAGTTAATTGTCCCATAGCACGACTTTTTTTCCATCCAGTTCGCGAACATGAATTGGCAGGCGATACAACTCTGAAAGGGCGCTGTCGGTTATGACCTGGTCAGACGGGCCGGTTTGCAAGACCTCGCCTTCGCGCATCAGCACTACGTGAGTGGCTAATGCGCAGGCAACATCTGGCTCATGGGTAGTAAAGATTATGGTGACCCCTTGAGCCTGCAAATCGCGCATGACATGAATCAATCTGCTCTTATTACTCAGATCCAGGTGTGAAGTAGGTTCGTCGAGCAAAAGTAATTTCGGCTGCTGTGCCAGGGCACGTGCGACTAAAACCAGTTGGCGTTCGCCTCCGCTTAAACTGGGCATCGACCGGTTTGATAAAGAGGCCAGACCCACATCGGTAAGTTTCTGCATTGAGATTTCCATATCCCGGACTCCGGGCATGGCTAATGTTTCCATATAAGGAGTTCGCCCAAGCAAAATATATTCAAGCAAGGAGTAATCGAATGGTGTATTCTCGTTTTGCGGGACCAGTCCCATCCATTGACCCAGTTCCCGGCGTTTGTATTGGTTGATGGGTTTTCCGTCCAATTTGACCAACCCTGCTGAAGGGCGCAGCCAGCCTAGAGCGATATGCAGCAAAGTGGTCTTCCCGGCGCCGTTCGGTCCTAAAATGGCAGTAATGGTCCCAGCCTCAATTTGCAGGCGAAAATCTTTGAGCGCTGGCGCTTTGTTGTTGGGATAGGTGTAGCTGATCTCTTCGAAAGAAAGCAGGGGATTCGCCATATTATTTTTGAGTTGGTACTTTTTGATTGATCATGATATATGAGAAAATAGCTGCCCCCAGCAGTGAGGTGATAATGCCGAGGGGAATTTCACCGGCGATCAAAACTCGGCCAAGATCATCGCAAAGGATGGTGAAAATACCTCCGATAAGAATCGAAGCTGGGATCATATAGCGCGAATCGGCGCCAAAAATTCGGCGCGCAATATGCGGGATGATCAAGCCGACCCAGCTCACCATGCCAGCGACAGAGATCACTGCAGAAGTGGCGGCTACCCCTGCGACCAACAGTAAGGCGCGTTCTCGACCGGGTGCGAGCCCTAAGGAAAAAGCTGTCTCATCCCCGAGGGAGAGAACATTGAGGCGCCAGCGCATCTGCCAGATGATCAAGAGACTGGTAGTGACTACCGGGAGGATGGTCAGGAATTGCTTCCAGGTGATGCTCCACAAGCCGCCGAGCAGCCAAAAGGTGATTTCTTGAAGCTGGGAGAGCGGGTCGGCAATATATTTCAGCACCCCTAGACCAGCGGTGAAGAATGCAGATACGGCAATCCCGGCCAGAACCAGGCGCAGTACCCAGCCCCCGTACCGGACTCTGCGGGCCAATATATAGGACAGCGCCAATCCCAGGCAGCCAAAGAAAGCCGCTGAAGTCTGGATTGCCCAGGCAGCTCCCCCCAGGATGATGCAGGCAGCAGCACCAAAGGCAGCCCCCTGTGAGACACCCAAAAAACCAGGGTCTACCAGTGGATTTCCAAAGATCATTTGAAAAACCCCTCCCGCTGCAGCCAGAGAAGCCCCCAACAATAACGCTGTCAGGATACGAGGAACACGCAGATTGAAAACCAGTTTTTGCGCGAGAGTATCAGTTTTGAGTTTTTCAAAGGAAATGAGTCCTGGAGAAGGGTATCTCCCCAGAAACATCGAGAAGGCCAATACCAATATAAGAAGTACTACCAGCCAGAACAACATCTGGCTCCGGCTGGTAGTTTTGGTAAAGCGAGTGCGAAGTGAAGCAAATATGGTTTTTAGCGTCAGGGTAAATCTCCGGTGAACAATGGTACTATTTTACTCTGGAAAGTGGTGCTATCCATATTGTATAACGTCTGATAAAAAGTTTGGGCTTCAGTCTGGATATTCAGGTTGGGGAAGAGTTCAGGATGTAATTTGCTGGCCATCCAGGTCAAACCGAGTATCCAGCGGGTATCTGATTCATCCCAACTGTACACATCGGTTGCGAATCCGTAAATATGGTTGTCTTTGACTGCTTTCAACTCGGACCATTGAGGATCCGCTTTCAAGGATTTGACCACGTCATTGACCGGGCTGAAGTAGGAAACCACGAAGATATAATCGGGATTCCATGCGGCAATCTGCTCGATATTGACGATGTTCCAGCTATTGCCAAGTTCCATGTTTTTCCAGGCAGGGTCACCACCGGCGTCGATAACCTGGGTGGTTTGAATCCAGGAAAGCGGTGGAACATTGAATGAAACGGCATTGTTCTTCGTATTGTAGTAAACCACCAGTACAGAGGGCTTTTTATCCTCAGTCAAAGTGGAAGTAACGCTGGTGATCGCGTTCAGTTTATCCGTGTAGTATTTGGCGACTTCTTGAGCACGTGTTTCATTTTTGAAAATTTGACCCAGAGTAACCAGGTCGCGGGCGTATTGTTCGGGAGTTTCAAAATCGACATAGACGACAGGAACGCCTAAAGCCTCTAACGGGGCGCCTAATGTGGCCTGGTTGCTCGACTTCATAATGACCAGATCAGGATTAGCAGCGGCAATTTGCTCAGGTCCAACCGTATCTCCGGTGAGGGTCTCTTTGGCTTTGGCGTTCGGATCGATCATTGAGATAAAGTCGCCGCTCCCCTGGGCCGTAGAGCCTAAGGCGACAACTTTATCCATTGCATCCGGGAAAGTGTAGATGGCATCAGCGATCATGAAGAGGGCTTTGCCGACCAGGACGATACGCTGCGGGGCAGCCGCGAAGAGGACCTGGCGGCCGACTGCATCAGTCACGGTAAAACTTTTGGCAGCCGGGGTGGCTGTTGCAGGAGCTGGGGTGGCTGTTGCAGGAGCTGGAGTGGCTGTTGCTGGAGCCGGGATGGCTGTTGCAGGAGCAACTGTGGGTGTTGCTTGAACCGTGCATGCCGCGCTGAGCAGCATAGCGGCTAACAACACAATAAATAATTGTTTGTTTGTCTTACGCATACTTTCTCCTCCTATTAATTTTTTGAAGTCTCGAAATTAGCGTATTCCGAGAAATTTCTAAATGATTATTCGCTGCGCAAACGCTGATTCAGACTGTTCTTGACAATGATCAAAGTAAGGAAAGAAAATGAAATTAATATGACAGATAATGTGAGGGCTATATTCAATTCAATTTCAAAGCTCATATAGATTGCCAGTAGCATGGTTTGCGTACCGCCGGGAAAGTTACCTGTAAAAATAATCGTCGCAATGAATAATCCATGAATATTTACTTTTGAATTGCAACACGCTGTTTGGGTAAAGGCTTCGTCTGTACCTGATTGCCAATACTTTTACGCGTTTCTTCCAGCCAATCAATCGTGGCTTGAACCTGACGTCCGCGATATTGGAAGACAATCCTTTCATAGATCTGTTCTTCAGTGGTATTCATCAAGTCATTTTGGATTTGACTTAACCATTCATAGCAATTTGCTTTTTGATCCTCGATTAGCTCCAGAACTGTCTCTGGACCGGATTGCAATGCAAAATACATCTTAGCCAGAAATTCCATGCGGATATCACGGCCGTGGAGCACAGGGCTGATGCGCCAGGCATAAAAAGTCTGCCGCCCGATGCTGGTGATGTGATATTGCTTGCGATCCGGGTGGGATTCTCCAGAAATCAGGGTGGACGCGATTAGACCCTCCTCTTCAAGGCGTTCCAGCAGGGCATAAAGTTGACTTTGTTTAATCGTCCAGACCAGCGAAATGGCATCAAAGCTGGTTATTTTCTTGAACAGGTCATAGCCGTGAATAGGGTTTTGTTCGAGAAAGCCGAGCAAGACATATTCGATCGAAAGGGGATTCTGTTGACGGGGCATTATTCATTCTCCGTATATTCATTAAATGAGTATATAGATCTTATCACATCTTTTTTATGAGTACAAGAAAAACAGGCCATATGATATATTTATGGATGCGCCGGTAGATAAAAGAGAAATTCCCAGTCCCACTGTCTTACCTCAAACACCTGACAGAGAAATCAATATCGTTTGATGTGGGCAGCTCTGCCTGTTTACGGTATATAATAGGGCGTTGGAACTCATATTCATGACAAATCGTCTTACTTATTATTGGAACTCAATCGGCACTCTGCTTAAAGGCGTGAAAAATGTGCCGGCATTGATTCAACTGGCTACGCGGCAACCCAGCGATGAGCCCATTGAAATTCGCCTGCGAAACGGCGATCTTTTTTGGGTGAATACTTTGATGGACGTCTGGATCATTAAAGAGACCGTTCTCGACAGGCAGTACGAAACTATTTCCGTGCCGCTGCAGCCGGATTGGCTGGTCGTCGACATTGGAGCCGCTCTGGGAGATTATGCGGTATGGGCTGGGAGACAGCTTGTCACAGGCAAGGTCTTTGCGGTAGAACCTTTTCCGCAATCCGTGCAGTTATTGCGGAAAAATCTCGAGTTGAATCAGGTGAGTAATGTGACCGTTGTCGAGACCGCCATCGGGGGTCAGGATGGATTATCCGGTTTACAACTGGTGACAGGGCAAGCTGTGCAGCATTCGACAGCGGCAGTTTCAGCCCTGGCGGGCTGTTTGGCAGTCAATATTCTTAGCCTGAGCAGCTTTTTTAAAGAAATGCAGATTGAATCGTGCGATTATTTAAAAATCGACTGCGAAGGCGCAGAATACGAAATTCTCTTTAAAAGTTCACCGGAAACGCTGAGTAAAATCAAGCGAATTTGCATGGAAGTTCATGATGGAATGACTCCTTATTCGCGCCAGGACATGCTCTCATTTTTGGAAGCGAATGGGTTTAGAACCCGATTGTCTTTGAACCCGGTACACGATGATCTGGCTTATTTGTTTGCCGAAAGATAACCTTCAACTAGATAAAGGGTCGCAAATATGGAAGAGCCCAGCGTTCTTGATTATCTCAAAGAAAGACTTAACCCTCACAATTGGGGAAAACCATCCAACTTACTTACCCCTGACCTGAGCGAACCCGATACCTCCGAATTTCCTGAAGAAGCGGAGCTAACGGAAAGGTCTGAACAAGAAACCTCCAAACCCCGTTTTGCTTTCCCGTGGTGGACTTTGCTGGCATTGTTCTTCGCGCTGGCAGCCCAAAAGCTGCTCGAACCCCCCATCGAACATACCGCGATTGCCATTTTATTTTACGCTGCTGCTTTGGGGTTAATTCTTCTGGCCATCTTTAAAAATGAATGGGTAATGCTCAGAACACTTCCGGTTGATGAATCCACTGCGATGGAAACTGGTGTACGCAATGTACCATTCTTCATCTTTATACCGGTGGGATTACTGGCTTTCTACATGCTGAAAGACAATAAGTTCACCGTGTTGAATTTATTTTTGTGGTTGGCATCAATCGCTTTGGTTGTATATTCTATGTGGCAGCCGGCACAGGAGCCAGATTTTCAGCTTTGGCGGCAAAAAGCCCGAAATTATTTTCATTCTCCATATTTAAATATTCAATTTTCTGCCTGGAATCTGCTGGTTACTGCTGTTTTCGCTGTAGCCGCTTTCTTCCATCTCAGCCAGTTATCCAGCGTCCCTCTGGAAATGACAAGCGACCACGCTGAAAAACTCCTGGACGTCAATGATATCCTGAACGGAAAATATTCTCTCTTCTTCCCGCGCAATGGTGGCCGCGAACCCATCCAGTTTTACCTCTCAGCGGCGTTGATCAAATGGTTTGGAGCCGGGTTGAACTTCACCACCTTAAAACTGGGCATGGCACTGGCCTTTCTGGTCGGTCTCTATTTTGTTTATAAACTGGGCAAGGAACTTGGCAACCGCTGGACAGGTCTGCTGGCCATGCTGCTGATGGGTTTTGCTTCCTGGTCGAACATCATCGCCAGGGTGGGGCTGCGACTTATCTTGTGCCCTGTCTTTGTAGCGCCGGTATTATATTTTATGCTGCGAGGTTTCCGCCGCAGTAACCGGAATGATTTTATCCTGGCTGGAATCTTCCTTGGGCTGGGATTAATGGGTTATTCCGCATTCCGAGTCATGCCTTTTGTGGTCGTTCTGGGCGTGCTGATCTATGTTCTGTATCAAAAGACAGGGCTAAAACGTAAAGAGGGTTGGCTGGCTCTAGCCGTCATGGCCCTTTTTGCAATAGTGGTAGCCTTCCCATTGATCCATTTTGCCATCCAATACCCGGATGCGATCGGATATCGAACCATAACGCGGTTGACTTCGGCTGAAGTTCCCCTGGCGAAGGATATTATTCTGGTATTTCTTTCCAATACTTGGAATGCGATCACCATGCCATTCTGGAAGGACGGCACTACCTGGGTAATTTCAGTCACCGGGCGGCCAGCTCTGGATGTGGTGACAGCCGCCCTTTATTTTATTGGACTGGTAGTGGTGTTTGTACGCTGGCTCAAGGCACGCCGCTGGCAGGATTTGTTCCTGTTACTCTCGATCCCTGTGCTGATGCTGCCATCCATTCTGGCACTGGCTTTCCCCGAAGAAAACCCATCGCTAAGCCGCGCCGGTGGAGCAATCGTGCCGATCATCATTATTGCGGCAATTGGTCTTCAAAGTATTTTGATGAGCTTGTGGCAGAAATGCCGGGCTTCATTCGGGAAAGTTTTGGTCGTTATCCTGGCATTGGGACTGGTTTTCATCTCTGCCAATCAAAATTATGACCTGGTTTTCAACCAGTACAAGAACGAATACGCGAATGCAACCTGGGAATCAAAAGAGATAGGTGATGTTTGCAAAGATTTCATCGATTCGGTTGGCACACCGGATACCTGTTATGTGATAGGGCTGGCGAACTGGGTCGATACACGCCTGGTGGCAATGGTGGCCGGATACCCAACCATGGATTATGCGCTCTGGCCAAAGGATGTTCAGGCGACCACGGCGGATACCAGGGCGAAGATGTTCATCGTCAAGGCCGACCATGCTGACGCAATTGCTTTGTTGAATCAAGTGTATCCCAATGGATTTGCAACGAAGCACACTTCCAGTGTCCCCGGGCGGGATTTTATTGCTTATTTTGTTCCACCTGCCGGGAAATAGGCACTCCGGCGCATTGTTTTAAGTTATTCAAACTCAATACAATAGATTCCCCATGTTTTTACGGGAATCTATTTGGTTAATCTCACATAATACTGGTAGCGGTCGCCACGATAGAGCATTTTTACATATTCGATGGGCCGGCGATTCTGCCCGAATAGAACCCGTTCACTCAATAATAATGGGGCGCCAGGATCGATTTGAAGCAGGGTAGCTTCTGCGGGTGTGGCAACGGTGACTTCCAGAGTCTCATCCGCTTCGGAAGGGATGATCAGGAATTTTTCCTGCAAAAGCCGATAAAGGGAACCATACTCTTCCAAATCTGTGCGGGTGATAGTTTGATTCTCTCCCAACGCCAGATAAGAAGTTTGTAATCCAATTGGAATATTATTCCCCAGGCGGATGCGTTCGATCCTGAGCATGGATGTTCCGGCAGGGAGTTCAAGTTTTTGTAAGATGGCGGTCGAAGGAATAACCGCGCTGATACTCTGAATGATTTGTCCGGGTTGAATTCCGCGCTTGAGAAGATCTTCCGAAAAACTGGTTAATTCCATCCACCCTTTTTGTAATTTGGGCGGTGAGACGAAAGTACCCCGGCCGTGTTCGCGGTACAGATAACCCTGCCGTACCAACTGATCAATGGCTTCCCGGGTGGTAGTGCACCCGG
>Ga0224522_1000086_pt1 | contig 48462 bp, 33 predicted proteins | sample CFST25metaG_FD_182733 | JGI IMG/M metagenome (GOLD analysis project Ga0224522, IMG submission 182733) | Peat soil microbial communities from Stordalen Mire, Sweden - C.F.S.T25 | ecosystem: Environmental > Terrestrial > Soil > Wetlands > Peat | place: Sweden: Norrbotten County, Stordalen Mire...
GAGGTATAATATTGAAAGAGTTCCTTCCCTGGAATATCACGACATGCTTTTACAATTTTTGCTAATCTTTTATTTTTAAGATTAAGATCATGATGCACCCCTTTCTTTCCTTTGAAAGAAAATGTAATATTATTTCCTTCAATACTAACATGCTTATCTTTTAAAGTAGTTAAACCAAATGAGCCATATAGTTTTTCATAAGCATCGTTACCCACCCTGATATTTGTAAGCTCCATTAGACTCACTGCCAATGCCAATACTTTTTCAACCGGTAAACCGTATTTTGCCAAATCTTTTTCTACTTGTAATCTTATTGCCGGAAGTACTTTTCCAAATTGTATCATATGGTAATACTTAGTATGATTGCGAAGAGAGTTCCATAGAGCATGATATTTATATTGTTTTCTTTTTTTTACATCAATTCCTGTTGCTTGTAAATGTCCGTTTTCTAAAATACAAATCCAGACATTTTCCCAGGCTGGGGGAATAACCAAACTCTTAATTCTGTTTAAAACAACTTTATCTTTGACCTTTGTTTCTTCTATGATATAAGTAAATTGTTTTCCCTTTTTGATTCTTTTTATTCCTTTCTCGCTATCGTGCACGTAAATAAGATTCACCGCTTGAGCACTTTTTTCAGAATTGCCAATAATGCTTTTAATTTCCCGATTTTGTAATTGCACTACAACCATCGCTTTATTTGTCATATTAATAATTCAGAATTTGATTCTGCTTGTGAGAAAAAAATAACGAAAGACTAGTTCTGAGAATTAATTTTTTTGAATACAAGATTTAAACTAAGAACATTCCATTCCACTTTATGTTTATCTTAAATATTCTCTTGATAGTAATTAGGTCCTTCTGCCCAATGCAGGAATGTTGAAAGTACTCTGTTAATCTTGGCATAGTACCCAATTTGTTTCCTTTCGGTTACTGATTGCAACTCTTCCTTTCTCCAAAACGAGTTTTTCGGCAAAGATGCAACCTCTGATCTTCTCCTTTGTTGCACCATCCGACTTCGTGTAAAACAAGATCCCGTAAGGCTGTGGTTGCAATGTTTGTCCGTTCGGGGTACAAAGAAGCCTCATTTAAAAGATGGGGCTTTTTTTCATCTCCACTTCTCCTTTTCTCCCCATCCTGCTTGCGGCACCATCTGAATTCCAATAATACTCCGGGAGGTTCTCTAACATCGGAATTTTGATGCTTCCCCCTTTTTAGAACCCCTCTAAAGTAGATAATCCGGGCTGATTGCCTGCACTCTGTTTATTTCTCAAATCCCTATTACTAAAAAAAGTATTTTATTCTATCTTTAATAGTTATGTTATTTTATAAATAAGAAAAAATTGTAGTATAATATAATGAATGATTTAAAAATTAAGGTGAAATGAGATTTAGAATAATTATTGTATTGGTGGCTATTGGTTTAATATCTAAAGGACAAGAGCCAATGAAGGCTAATCTTCAGAATTCTGCATTAGATCGATGGCTTAATAAAGAGGTTTTGCAAAGCAGAATTTTGGATAATATGGAAAATACAGGTAACTGGGTGCCTTTTACAACCGGAGCCATTACAGTCGTAGATTCAAGGATTACAACTAAAATATCTGAATCAAAAAATATGGTTACTGAAATGAGCCTGACAGATAAAAAATCTCATGGCGGCAACAAATCTCTTCTAATTAAATTCCCTTCAAAGTTGGATGGATCTGGCCCCAAAAGCGGCCGGGGGTGGGGTAATGCAGGGGTCCGACGTATTTTCGAGAACGAGGACTGGAGTAATTTCAACAGGATATCCGTATGGATATACCCTGATAACCCTGGAGCGTATCAAAACTGGCTTGAGCTAAAACTATTTAATGAAGGATTGGAAAAGTTACCAGAACCTTTCGGACAAGAAGGCGAGAATACCGTAACCTTGTTTAACCATGAATGGAATCATGTGGTCTGGGAAATTGGAAATGTGGCACGTGACAAAATATCAAAGCTGGAGATATCTTCGATTATGTCTGGTAATGAACCTGAAACTACAGATACTTTTGCTTTTTATTTTGATGATCTGGTGCTTGAGAAAGTGGAACCAGATTACATTGAAGGATGGAGTGTATGGCCGGGGCGAATATCATTTAGTCATACGGGTTACCAGTCAGGTTTTCCAAAAACCGCTATTGCAAATGATCTGAAAACCACTGAATTCAAAATAGTCGATGAAAAATCAGGTAAAACAGTACTTAAAAAGCCAATCCAGGTTGTTACGTCTCATTTAGGAACTTTTCAGCTTCTTGATTTTTCCGAAATTCAGCAAAGTGGTTCATACTTTATTGAAGCAGGTAAAACAGTGACTCCACCCTTTCGTATTGATCCTGACATATGGGAGCAAACAATATGGAAGGCATTGAACTTTTTTTATGTCGAGCGCTGTGGCACTCCTATTTCAGGTGTACACGGTATATGTCATCGGGATTGGACCTGTGTTCACGGTGATAAAAGCATTGTTATTAATGGAGGTTGGCATGATGCCGGTGACTTTACTCAGGGACTTCGCAATACAGGTGAAGCTGTATATGCAATGTTCAGCCTTGCAGAAGCGATGCACAAAAAAGGTGATGACGACAGCCTTTATGAACGACTCATTGAAGAAGCACAATGGGGGCTTGATTGGATACTGAAAACAAGCTTTGGTGACGGATTTCGCAATGAAGGGTCAGTAAATAGTCGCAGAACGAATGGAATTATTGGCGATTTCGACGATGTTACCTCCACTGCGAAAAATATACCTAAATCCAATTTTATTGCTTCATCGGCTGAAGCTATCGCTTACAGAGTCTTGAAAGAAAGAGATCCACGGCTTGCAAACTATTCACTGAAGATGGCTAAAGATGACTGGCTGTTTGCAGTTGAAAAGCTTGTTATAGATGAAGAACCAGTTTCAAATCCAGTCTGGAGCGTCTCATTCGATTCGGGTGACATATTACATGAGGCGGCATCTGCCGGAATATTAGCTTCAGTGGAGTTGTGGCATGCCACGGGTGATAGCTGTTACGCCAGCAAAGCAGCAGAGCTTGCAAAAAGTATCCTTGAATCGCAGGAACGCAAACTTTCTCTGATGGATCCGCCAATAACTGGTTTCTTTTTCACCAGTCCCGCAAAAAAAAATATTCTTCACTATTGTCATAATGGCAGGGAGCAGGAACCAATTGCTGCACTTACTTTGCTTTGTGAAGCCTTCCCCGATCACCCTGATTGGATGAAATGGTATTCGGCAGTAGTTTTACACTCACAGTATCTGAAAACAATAGCCAAATATACCGAACCATATGGGGTAATGCCTTCATCAATATATACCGACAAAGATTACCTGCAGGTTCCGGAAAGCAGGCAAGAGTCGTTTCGCCAACAGGTTTTAAACGGGATCTATTTAGGGAAAGGATATTACCTTCGCATCTTTCCTGTATGGATGGATTACCGTGGACATTTTGGCACTATTCTTCCGCAGGCTCAATCACTCACCTATGCAGCACGCCTTCGTCATGATCCGGAATTGGCAAAACTTGCCACCCGTCAATTGGAATGGATAGTGGGTCATAATCCGTTTTCGCAAAGTACAATGTATGGTGAAGGATACGACTTCCCTCCTTTATATACACCTTCATCAGGGAATATTGTAGGTGCACTGCCGGTCGGTATCCAGACCTATGCAGAAAGGGATATACCATATTGGCCGGTACAAAGCACATGGACTTATAAAGAAATTTGGGTACATCCTGTAAGCCAGTGGATCGGGCTTATGAGAAATATCAGAGGGCCCGCAGTTATACAGGGAAAAGCTGATGGGGTTGTTGAGTTTAAAAGTTTACCTTCAGGGCAACTGACCAAAATTGAACCTGACTCTCTCGGACAGTTCAAAGTTATGATTCCTCAAGGAGAATATCTGGTTAAAAGCAGAACAGTGGAAAAAACATTGACATTCATCCCTGCCGGAATCTATAATGAGGAACTCCGAACTGCGAACGCATTTGACTTTGAGGTTTCAAAAGAATCATCATCTAAAGGTTCATTTACTATTACAATAAGGATTCAGGGCTCCGGAAATCATAAATTCTCCATAAGAACCAATAACCTGACAATCAAAGACTCTTCAAAAATAATAAATTTAAAGTCGGGGGGAAAGATAACCCTGAGGTGGAATGGAAAAGCAAAGAACGCAGATGAGCCATGGGTAGCTGTTATAGTAGCAGATAATGATCTTGCGAATCACAAGGAGTTGACCGGTGTGCCACGGGATAAATAAAGATCTTTCATCAGGTTGCAACTTTTGTCCGTTCGGGGTACCCAATGGCACAAGAGGTCAAAACTGACCTCTTGCTTTTTTTATGACATCCTGAAACCCTCACTAACCCTGAGGGACTATGCAAACCCTCACCAGATTTTAGATCAGGCAGTGTGCAAGATGATTAAGGCTGGCAGGCTGGGATAAAATAAACTCTTCACCGGTAAAAACCGGCTTTCTGCCCGTTCCATTCTATTTCAAATAGCGGGAAAAATACTTTTGCCTGAAAAGCTCAGGACACACATGCTCCGCTAACACAGAATAAACTGGCATTTTAATTATGCTTTTAAAACTCAATACAACTTGTTTATGTTTAAAAATTATTTCAAAACCGCATTCAGAAGTTTGATCCGAAACAGGAATTACACTATTATCAACATTGCCGGTCTGACTGTTGGTATTGCCGTTTGTATGATGATCTTTATCATAATACAATTTCAAACAAGCTTCGACAATTTTCACTCAAAGAAAGATCGCATCTATCGTGTGTTAACCGAATATCACAATGCAGATGCTGCAAATCATGCTTCCGGGAAAGATGTTCCTTTTCCAATGCCCACAGGATTGAAAACGGCTTTTCCCCAAATAGAACAAGTGGCTCCGATTTTTGCAAGCCACGATGATAAATTGCTCATACCTGACGCAAACGGGACAACGATAAAGGCATTTAAAGAAGACAAAGGTGTATTTTTTACCGGGCCTTCATTCTTTAAAATGTTTGATTACCCTCTGCTTACAGGTTCGTATGAATCATTGAAAGATCCCAACAATGTATTGCTTACAAAAGAAATCGCAGAGAAATATTTTGGTGACTGGAAAACAGCAGAAGGTAAAACAATTAAACTGGAAGTTGGCGGCTATATATTCGAGCACGGCACAGAAATATTGAAGGTGTCAGGTATTCTTGCGACCATTCCTGAAAATACAGACTTTCAGCTAAAACTTGTTGTGGCTTATGGAACAGGTTTTACAGGAAGTCTTATGGCAAAATCCACCGATTGGGAGGATCGGACAAATTCAGGTTTTGGTTGCTATATATTAATGTCGCCGAATACTTCTGTTGATAGTTTTAATAAGCAACTAAGAGCATATTCAAAAGAAGTTCAATCGTCTGAAAATAATGATAATCATATCATTCAGCCTTTAAATGCTGTCCATTACGATACGCAAACAGGTGATTACAGCAACAAAACAATCAGCCGCCAGCTGCTTAACGTTTTATGGCTGATTGCAGCATTCATCCTGTTAATTGCATGCGTCAACTTTATCAACCTTTCCACTGCACAAGCTGTTAATCGTGCAAAGGAAGTCAGTGTAAGAAAAGTTTTGGGAAGTAACAAATCTCAATTGCAAATCCAGTTCATCATCGAAACATTTTTGATAGTTATAAGCGCTGTAATACTTGCAAGTGTTATTACAATTCTTGCATTGCCTTATTTAAATCAACTTTTAGAACTTTCGCTTTCACTCAACAAACTCAACAATACTGCAAGTATTTTATTTCTTTTGACTGTAACAGTTGTTGTAACCGCCCTCGCCTGTTTTTATCCTTCTATAGTTTTATCACGTTTCAGTCCTGTTGATGCTTTAAAGAGTAAACTTACAGCCAATACTATTGAAGGAATTTCATTAAGAAGAGGATTGGTAGTGTTTCAATTCATAATAGCACAGGCACTTATCATAGGAACACTCATAATTGTAAAGCAAATGAGCTATTTTATGGATCAACCGCTTGGCTTCGATAAAGATGCGATTATAAATGTTCCTTTCCGTGTAGATACTGTCTGGTTCAGAAAGGGGGATTATTTAAGGCAACAGTTATTGTCATTAAATGGTGTGCAGGCAGTAACCTTCAGTTCCAACACTCCGGTTGAAGATGGTAATGATATGTGGAGCACATTCAAATATGATCATGCAATAAAAGATGCAGATTTTAAAGCTATTACCAAATTCGCCGACAACGAATATGTGCCTGCTTATAAATTACAACTGATAGCCGGAAGAAATTTGCAACCTTCTAAAATGACAAGAGAATTTTTGGTGAATGAGTCGCTTATGAAAAGTTTGGGAATAAAAAATACTGATGAGATACTGAATAAAGAAATAAGCATCTGGGGTGGGCGAATAAAATGCCCTGTTGTTGGTGTATTGAAAGATTTTAATGACAGGTCTTTTCGAAATGATCTTGCACCATTGCTTATTACCACAAACATAACGATGTACAGCCAGGCAGGAATAAAACTTGAATCGAAAAACATTCCTTCCACACTGCAATCTGTTAAAACAATATGGGAGCAAACACTTCCCAACTTTGTTTATGAATACAAGTTTCTGGATGAAAAGATTGCAGATTTTTACAAACAGGAAAGGCAGTTAGCGCAGTTGTATGAAATCTTCGCAGCAATCGCCATATTCCTTAGCTGTCTTGGGCTATACGGTTTAGCCTTATTCATGGCAGTGCAGAGAACAAAAGAAGTTGGTATTCGTAAAGTACACGGCGCCAGCGCAGGCAATATTGTTTATTTGTTTTCAAAAGAATTTATCATGCTCATCGCAATTGCCTTTGCAATTGCTACACCTATTGCCTGGTATTTCATGCACAACTGGCTACAGAATTATGCTTACCGCATCGATGTCAGTTGGTGGTTATTCGCTGCAGGCGGGTTTGTTGCTTTAATTATTGCACTTGCAACGATAAGTTTCCAGGCAATTAAAGCTGCATTTGCAAACCCGGTGAACAGCCTTCGCTCTCAATGATCTATGAATAAAGGATCATTTTAACAGTAAATTGTTCTGAATAATTAATTTTATAATCAAATTCGTTTGTTAAAGTAACTATGAGGAAAGTGACAAAGGAAAAAGCCACCAGGATTATATTCCACATCCTGGTTTGGGCTGTTATTATGTGTTTACCGATTTACTCCGCGAGAAGGTTCCAGATGGGAAGTAATTTCCTCGTAGTCTTTTACACCATCACGGCAATAAGTGCCTTAATTTTTTACACAAATTACCTGTTCCTTGTACCGGTGCTTTTCTTTCAGAAAAAAAGGTACAGGTATTATATTGCCGTACTGGCTCTTCTTTTCTTCTTTTATTTCATATCTGACTTTGCCAACGAACTGATTTCCAGTTATATATCTAAACATGACAACTCAGAACAGCTTATCAGGCCACCCGGTGATGAACGGGGCCCGCAACCACCACGGGGTCAACTTAGAAGACCCAGGTTCATTATAGCTGTGCCAAATGCCCATTTCATTGGGTACATGTCATCTTCACTTTTTATGGTATTTCTTTCACTGGGTCTCACGGTGCTTGAACGTCAGTCAAAAATTGAAAAAACGCAGGAAGAGATGGAAAAGGCGAAGCTTAATGCAGAGCTTGCCCTTCTGAAAAACCAGATCAGTCCTCATTTTTTCTTCAATACCCTTAATAACATCTATTCGTTAAGTACAATCAACCCGGAGGATTCACGGACTGCAATATTGAAGCTGTCGAAAATGATGCGATACCTGCTTTACGATTCGGAGGATGGAGATACGAAACTCAGCAATGAGATAGAACTGATGACAAATTATATCGACCTTATGAAACTCAGGCTTGAGGAGAATTATAACCTGAGAGTGAATTTCCCCGATGAATACGAGGATTTCAGGATACCCCCGCTTCTCTTCATTCCCTTCATTGAAAATGCTTTCAAGCACGGTGTAAGCTTCCGTGAGGATTCATTCATCGACATATTTATGTCTACCTCTGATAACACCATAAAATTCAGATCCTTTAACAGCATATCCGGATCCCCGGCCAAAACAGGTCTTGAATCATCCGGAATAGGCTTGAATAATGTCAGGAAACGCCTCGATCTGCTCTTTCCCGGCAAACATGACCTGCAACTGAATAAAACCGAAAGAACCTTCGAAGTATTGTTAAAAATCCAGGTGACCTCATGATGACAATTGTAGCAGTTGATGACGAACCCCTGGCTCTCCAGCTGATTACCAGGTACATTGAAGAAACTCCGGAGCTGTCGCTTCTCAGAAAGTTTAAAAATCCTCTTGAGGCGGCAGTTTTCCTGAAAGAGAACAGTGTTGATATTGTAATGCTCGATATCCAGATGCCGGAGCTGAATGGAATCGAATTCACCAGGCAAATGACCAGGGGCCCAAAAGTGATCTTCACAACGGCATATAAGAAATATGCGATCGAAGGTTTCAAACTTGAAGTTGTGGATTACCTTGTCAAACCCTTCAGTTACCAGGATTTTCACAAGGCAATTCAACGGGCGGAAAAGCTTATCAATCTTGAAAAGAAATCCTATGAGAATATCGAGTCAAACAATGAATTCCTGTACCTGAAGTCTAATTACAAAATCAAAAGACTAAAATTCAATGACATTCAGTACATAGAAGGATTTAACGACTATGTAAGGATCTATGCCGTTTCCTCTCTTGAACCTATTCAGTCCCAGATCACACTCAAGGTACTCGAAGCCAAACTGCCTGCCGGAAAATTCATGAGAATTCACCGCTCGTTCATAGTGAATCTTCAGATGGTGGATACCATTGACAGGGGTAGAATTGTATTCGGTAAGGTATATATTCCCGTTGGCGATCAGTATAAGGAGAAATTTGAAGACTATCTCAGGAAGAACTTTTTATAGCTCAAGGGTTATGAATTTACTGATGAGTAATCCAGGTGAGCGCTGGCAAAGCTGGCTTATAAATCTGGTAGCAACTTTTGTCCGTTCGGTGTACCAATACAGAGCGAGTGTGAGAGCCAACCTCCGCTAATATATTCACATAAATCAAGAAATTTCTCCTGAACTATGGGATCACCGGCCTCGGGGAGAAAATGTTTTTCCTCCTGTTTTACGACTTAATCCATACTTCCTAAATAGCCCAGTGAAGCCCACAGTTCGCGTTCAGATTTATTACGATCGTTTATAACTTCACATTCTGTATCTATTTTGTATGTCGGACGTTTGACCAGATCATAAGCCGGCCATTCCGGCTGATCTTTTACACCTGGTTTCCCTGTCCGTGCAAAGCTTGTCCAGAGCCCGGCAAAATTTAATGAGGCTTTAAATCGCTCAGGCTTGTCACCAGCCAGATACTGTCCGGGCATCTCTGACCTTACATTATTGAACTTAAATCCAATATCCATAGCATGTGCTGTTCCCATTGGAAAATCAGTATTAGGTACCTTCAGCCCGGACTTGAATCCGAAATTATACAAATAGACGGGTGCCGCGTTTTGTTTTGCCTTCTTTTCGGCAATTTCAATTGAACCCAGCCCCATCAGTGTCACTGACATTATCTCAATGAAAATAGCTGAGGGAGATGCTTTTGGCCTGGATGAACGGTAAGTTTCTATAATTCCCCCCGTATTGTTTCCGAACTGTTGTTCCAGTTTTTTATGTAAAGCCTCGAAATCCTGAAGCTGGCAGCCACTTACATCTCCGGAAGTAGTAACAAAGAATGTGTATTCATCCTCATTCCAACCGACCATCAGGGGCTTGTTTATGGATATTGAGGAAGCTCCGGGACTGAAGGGATGACCGGGAAGAACTATCCCATCCACTACTGGTGAAAAACCTCCGGGGCCTGAGGCGCCTATTCCCCGTGTCCTGACTGAACTGTTCTTCACTGAAGCTGCAGCTGCTCTCAAAAGCTGAGGTTGTATGGCAAATAGTTTATCAGCTGGCAACTCCAGAAGTTTGCGCCAGTCTTTTGGTGAAATATTCAATTCCTTAAAGAGAAGGTTGGTTGTTTCAATGGCTGTTTCAACGGGCGTCATCATTACCCCGGGTCCGCTTTCGATTGAAGCCTTGTTAAAATAATCCGCAGCAGAAGGCATAGCATACAGACAAGAAGTTTTCGCTCCTCCCCCCGACTCACCCCATATCATTACATTATCCGGATCGCCTCCAAACTCCTTAATGTTCTGATTTACCCATTTCAAACCGTCAATTATATCCAGCATTCCATTATTGCCTGAGGTTTTGTAGTCCTCTCCGGCCACATCGCCAAGATAGAGATAGCCAAATATATTAAGCCTGTGATTTGTCTCGACAACCACAACATTAAAAAATCTTGCAAGGTTGGCGCCATCCTGACCGGCACTTCCTCCGGAGCCTGTGCTGAATCCCCCTCCATGATTATAAAACATCACCGGACGCTTTTTATTATCATTAGCTGGTGTCCAGATATTCAGGAACAGACAGTCTTCACCGGGTTGCGGTTCATCAATGCCATATACAGTTTTTGAACTCTGCATTGCAGGAGTGCCAAGCCTGATTGCATCTCTAACTCCTTTCCATGGTTCCAGCGGAGCGGGGCGTACAAACCTATAATCGCCTGAAACGCTTCCGCCATAGGGAATCCCTTTAAAAATATTCACACCTCTTTCCCTTATGCCTCTTACTTTACCCAAGGTCGTTTCCCCGATTACAAAGTCAGTATCTGTTTTTGCTGAAGTAAAATCGAATCCTGAAAATAACATCACCGAACCGAGACCAAGAGCCGATTGCTGTAAAAACTGTTTCCTTGATATACTTTTCATGACAATAAATTGAAACCTTAAAAAGAAATGTTTGTTTTCTGGTAAAGCGTTAATTTAAGTTCTTTTTTACAGAAAATATTGACTGTCAAAATAAATTCTTAATTTTATTACAAAACTGTTAATGTGAAACATAAAGTCCTAAAAAAGCAGCATATCTCAAAGATGTGTTTTGTATGCGGTGAAAAGAATGATTTCGGGCTGCGCGCTAAATTCTACGAAACTGATAACAACGAACTGGTCGCTTTAATAAATCCATCAGAGCAACACCAGGGTTATCCTGGACGAATGCATGGAGGTATAGCAGCGACCATTCTTGACGAAACAATGGCCAGGTCCATCTGCAACGGAAAAGATGAACAATTGTGGGGTGTGACACTGGAATTAAAAACCAAATTCAGGAAACCCGTACCGCTTGGTCAGGAATTGAAAGTTGTGGGACGTGTTACAAGTGAAGGGAGCCGTTCTTTTGAAGGTACCGGAGAAATTGTTCTCCAAAACGGTGATATCGCCGTTTCTGCCGAGGGAAAATATATTAAGCTAACCATCGACAAAATCGCTAACGATCAGTTTATTAATGAGGAATGGTTTTTTGCAGGGAGTCCTGATGATCCTTCAGAAATTGAAATCCCCTGAAGCAACCAACTGGCATGTTTCAGTTTTGGATTCCGTAAAATTTATCCAAACCAAAGTATGGCCGTTAGTGAGGACTTTTACAAAAATTAAAAAAACTACTTTTATATCTCGCATTAAGTATTAATTTAAATTTTAGAAAATGGCTACCCTAACACAGGAAATGAAAGACATGATTGCAACACAGCAATGTTTTATTGGCACAGCCGATGCTGCTGGGATGCCCAATGTTGCTCCAAAAAGATCAACCCGCGTTTTATCCGATGATTCTCTTGTTTTTACAGAAGGGACAGGTGGTACCACTTATGTAAATATCAAAAGAGGATCGAAAGTTGCTGTTGCGGTTGTAAATCGTGAAATTTTGAATGGTTACAGGTTTATTGGAAATCCAACATTACACGATAGCGGGGAGTTATATGAGCAGGCAGTTGCAATGTCAGCAAAAATGGGATTGCCTAAACCATTAGCTGTAGTTGTGATTCATGTAAGTGAAATTCATTCGCTCAAACCAGGCCCTATGGCCGGGAAAAAGATTAGTTAAAACAAGAAATAATGCATTAATAAACAGGAGATTATATCATGCCAATCGTACAAATTTCAATATTGCCACAATCAGCGGAAAAAAAGGCTGAAATATCGAAAGTAATAACCGACGAAATCCATTGTATCACAGGAATCAGGAAAGAAGCTATGATAGTTTTGTTTAATGAACTTCCGGCAGAAAATATTGCAGAAGGTGGAGTAATGCTTTCAGAAAAATTTAAAAGAATGGAGTCAAAAGGATAAAACCTCACATTTGAAGAGAATGAGGAAATATTTTATTATTGCTCAATTAGTTGCAATCACATGCAATAGCTTAGTAAACCTGACCGCACAGAATGTAAATATACAACCAGGGAGTATCTGGAATGATACTCAGGGAAATCCAATCAATGCTCATGGCGGCGGAATGCTATACAACAATGGGACCTACTATTGGTTTGGCGAGATAAAAAAGGGAAAAACATGGCGGGTCCAATACATTACTTCGTGGGAATGTTACCGGACTGATGCTGGAGGGGTATCCTGCTATTCTTCCAAAAACCTGATAAACTGGAAATACGAAGGTGTAGCTTTGGCTCCCAATGTTTCAGATTCGACTAACGATTTGCATATCAGCAAAGTAATTGAAAGGCCAAAGGTTGTCTATAACGAAAAAACCAAAAAGTTCGTTATGTGGCTGCATATAGATTCTGAGGACTATTCCTATGCAAGAACTGGTGTTGCAGTGAGTAATAGTCCAACCGGCCCATATAAATTTTTATATAGTATCAGACCCAATAACCAAATGAGCCGCGACATGACCCTGTTTAAAGATACCGATGGTAAAGTATATCACATATTTTCTTCAGAAAACAATGCTGTAATGCATATTAGTCTGCTCAACGACGATTACCTTAAACCATCAGGTATAGAAACCCGTATATTCATAAACGAATCCCGCGAAGCCCCAGCAATGTTTAAATATAAAGGGAAATATTACCTGATTACCTCCGGTTGTACCGGTTGGGCACCCAATGAGGCAAAGCTAGCCTCCGCTGACTCAATCCTTGGCAGATGGAGCACTTTATACAATCCTTGCACAGGAACTGATAGCAAAACAACCTTTGGGGCTCAAAGCACCAACGTTATTAAGGTTGAAGGAAGCGAAGATGCTTTTATCTTTATGGCTGACCGATGGAATAAAACAAATCTTGAGGATTCCAGATATGTTTGGCTGCCTTTTATTATTTCCGGTAATAAAGTTAGCATAAGCTGGACAGAAAGATGGAATATGAGTAATTTCCAAAAATAAAAAGGTCTTTAAACCGGTTGCAACTTTTGTCAGTCCGGTGTACCAAACGGCACAATAGGTCAAAATTGACCTCTTGTTTTTTTTGGAACTTCCAAAAGCATCACTGGCATTGAGGATGAATTGTATGGGTTCGGTGAATGCACCACGCTAAGCGTAAACCCGTTTTAAATTAATTTCAGCTTTTATTTTTTTACAAATTTCTGCATATTGATTTGTTATATTAAGTTCATCCCCCGTAGAGGGATGAACTTCATTTTATTGAGGTAGTACAACAGTACTTGCGTTCAATGTAACTGCAGTCTGTGCCAATAACCTGCCAAGAACTTTAGCGCCGGTATTAAGTGAAATCAAAGTTTTACATAAGATATTTCCACTAAAATCAACACCTGTTCCAAGTTGAGCTTTTGAACCGGCTACTACCCAGAAAATGTTTTTGGATTTTGCTCCATTTGCTAAAGTAATAATAGCACTATTTGCTACTGTAAGGTCTCCGGCAACCTGGAATACCCATGAGGCACAAGGGTCACCACCACCGTCTAATGTAAGACCTGTTGTTATTAAAAGCCCTGTGCTCCATTTATATACGCCCGGAGCCAAAGTCTGGCTACTAAGATTTCCAGCTAACAGTTCAGTAACAGTCGGAGCCAAACCATTTGCTGTGGTAAATGCAGTTGACATGTTATTTACTGCTGTAGTCAGATTAGCAGGAGTCGGAGCCGCATAACCTGGAGCGTATATATTCCCGGTTACTAAACTTGATGTAGAAAATGCACCCCCTGCCGGAAGAATTAACCCAAATCCAGTTATATATGTTGCTGCGGCCGGACTTATTCCCATATTACCTGTAATTGCAGTAACTCCCGTAGTTGAGATTCCAGATTCTGATAATATTACATAATCTCCAGATAATCCTAAATCTACCAGCTTGGTACAAACAGCGGATAACAAAGTAAAGTTTGCGGTGACATTTTTATTTGCATTCATAATAATTGATTTTGGACTTATGATGCCAGTTGCATCTCCGCTCCATGATGTAAATACATAGCCTGCATCGGGGGTTGCTGTAAGTTCTACTACAGTTCCATAATCGTAAGTTAACTGGTCCGGATGTTTTATAACTGTTCCGTTGATTGCTGTTATAGCTAATGTAAATGTTTGCGGTATAGTTGAGAAGGTCCATACAAAGGCACTCGCAATTGGTGTACCCGCAACATTCTTAGCTCCGGTGGTAATTGTTGCCGTATAGGTTTTTCCTGCAAGAAGAGCACTGCCTGGTGTAAAGGTAGCAGTGGTTCCAGCGTAATTTACGGCGCCTGAAACCGGTGTTGCCCCATCCATTAATGTAAAAGTCGATGTGGTGATAGTTAAAGGATCCATTGGTACACTAAAATTAGAGCTGATAACTTTATTCAGAGCCACGTTTGTGGTCAGATTTAACGGGTCAGTAGAAATCACCATTGGCGCAATAACGGATCCAGTGGAAAATGTCCACACATATTTATTAGCCAATGTTATGCCTTGTACATTCTTAGCTTCGGCTGTAATTGTCGCCGTATAGGTTTTACCTAATATAAGAACACTGCCTGGTGTAAAGGTAGCAGTGGTTCCAGCATAATTTACGGCGCCTGAAACCGGTGTTGCCCCATCCATTAATGTAAAAGTCGATGTGGTGATCGTTAAAGGATCCATTGGTACACTAAAATCAACTTTGATCACTTTATTCAGAGCCACGTTTGCGGCCAGATTTGACGGGTCGGTAGAAATCACCGTTGGCGCAATAACGGATCCAGTGGAAAAGGTCCAGACATATTTATTAGCCAATGCTATGCCTTGTACATTCTTAGCTCCGGTGGTAATTGTCGCCGTATAGGTTTTACCTAATATAAGAGCACTGCCTGGTGTAAAGGTAGCAGTGGTTCCAGCATAATTTACGACGCCTGAAACCGGTGTTGCCCCATCCATTAATGTAAAGGTCGATGTGGTAATAGTTAAAGGATCCATTGGTACACTAAAATCAGCGCTGATAACTTTAATCAGAGCCACGTTTGCGGCCAGATTTAACGGGTCGGTAGAAATCACCATGGGCGCAATAACGGATCCAGTGGAAAAGGTCCAGACATATTTATTAGCCAACGCTATGCCTTGTACATTCTTAGCTCCGGCTGTAATTGTCGCCGTATAGGTTTTACCTAATATAAGAGCACTGCCTGGTGTAAAGGTAGCAGTGGTTCCAGCATAATTTACGGCGCCTGAAACCGGTGTTGCCCCATCCATTAATGTAAAAGTCGATGTGGTGATAGTTAAAGGATCCATTGGTGCACTAAAATCAGCGCTGATAACTTTATTCAGAGCTACATTTGTGGCCAGATTTAACGGGTCAATAGAAATCACCGTGGGCACAATAACGGATCCAGTGGAAAATGTCCATACATATTTATTAGCCAATGTTATGCCTTGTACATTCTTAGCTCCGGCTGTAATTGTCGCCGTATAGGTTTTACCTAATATAAGAGCACTGCCTGGTGTAAAGGTAGCAATAGTATTAGAGTAGTTTACTGTGCCTGAAACTGGTGTTACTCCATCCATTAAGGTAAAGGTTGATGTAGTGATTGTTAAAGGATCCATAGCCATGCTAAAATTAGCGCTGATCACTTTATTCAGAGCTACATTTGTAGCTAGATTTAATGGATCGGTAGAAGTCACAATGGGTATTGCACTGGTTGTAAAAGTCCAAATACAATTACTTTGTAAGATATTGTCATGTAAATCTTTAACCGTTGCCTTAACCGTACCGGTATAGGTAGTGCCTGGTAAAAGGTCGCTGGAAGGTGTAAAGGATGCTATTGCGCCTGTGCACGAAACTACTCCTGTCACCAGCGATCCGCCTTTTGCTGCCGTTTCTAAGGTAAAAGATGTCGAGGTTATTGTTACGGGGTTAATGTTTTCATTAAAGGTTACCGTAATTATTTTGTTGAGAGGTATATCTTTAGTAAGATTTACCGGGTCATTGGATATCACAAGAGGGTATAGTCCGAGGATTTTTGCGTTATCATCTTTTTTGCATCCCGCAATCAAAACAAACCCTATTATTGCAAGGGTTGTTAATAGTTTTTCTGGCTTCATTTTTTTTGTTTTAAATCACTATTAAAAATTAAAATATTATTCTTTGAAATCCTTTGTCCATGGAAATACCAGTGACCTTACCCATAGTTGGCCGTATCTTATTTACCACCAAAAGCCGGAGTTAAGTATTTGTTGTTTAGCTATGTATATAAATTGTAATCTTACCGGTGAAATGTGGTTAATAATTCCGGCTTTTACAGTATGAAATTGATAATTAAATATATTTCAATGCATACTAATAGTTTTCAATTGCAAATAAATTTCCCCAAAACAAAAATAAGTCCATTAATAAGGAAAATCGTTACACAATAACAGAAAGAAGTTATATTATTCACAGATATTTAAGTGGTTACTAATGATTTAATATTGTTACCATTCATAAACATAATTCCTAAATATAAAGCTTCGAATTTCAATTTCCGGGCAGATTCTTCTATGAGACTGTTAAATTATATTGTGACTTGGTCCAACATTCGTAGTGTTGAATTCCAAAAATGGATTACTCTCTTGGCGGGGTAAGAGAGTATGAAACCTAATTTACAATATCTTGAGGATTAGTTCATCAGAATTTGAATGCAGGTTGCAACTTTCGTTTGTTCGGGGTATGGAGAAGCCTCGCACAAATGCTGGGCTTACCCATTTCATAATAGTCTATTATGTAGTGCCTCTTTCTCCTTCTTCCTTTTGTACTCATGATGACTCCATTGCATGACATCACTAATAAATAAGTACCTTATTTTCCTTTCCGGTCAATGCTAACTTGTTTCCATCAGTTTTTTCAGGATCAATCTCTTTATTGTTAACAAATATCCTTTTCGAATTTTTAACATCAACTATAACTGTCCAATCAGCAAGTGTCTGTCGGATTATATACTCTTTGTGATCGCTTTTTCTGCTGACAGCAAGACTAAATGAATTACTTCCAATCCTGACGTTGTCAATCGAAGCATCCTTCCAATCTGATGGCATATTGGGAGAAATTGAAATTGACTTTTTATACGCATCCGGCTTAATACCAAAAAAATGATCTATAATCGGGACATCCACTCCATAATTATTCCATGCCTGTACCACCATTCCAAAGTCAGGAGATACTTCATACATTGACCCGGGCAAAGCATAGCTGAAAGAGCGATGAAGCATGGTGATATAGCGTAAAGCATCTTCAGGCTTACCATAATTTGCTGCAGCAACTGCCTGCACTCCTGTTGGTATCGTCATTACTGCCCCTGTGTACGAAAAGATTCTTTTCCTTGATTTCAGTACCATACTGTCGGCTTCCTCAGTTCTGTCAATACCGGTTACATATACGCCGTAAGGGTTTTCATACTTTTTTGCGGTTTCAAGTGCTTCCTTTCCCTTTTCAAAATCTGCCACCCCTGTTTCGAGTGGTGTGTTAACTACCCAGTTGCGGTATATTACATGTGGGATCTGCTGGTTTGCCGGATATTTGCCAAGTTGTTTTTCTGTTTCTTTCAAATCAGCAACGACCCAGGGTTTTTTGAGTGTATCAGCTCTTATCATAGCCCCTTTCAAAATAGGTTTTGCTTCTGCCACAGTGCCTCTGAAATCACCAAATGACCGGGCAGAATCATTCCACCATTCCTTATTGATCTTTTCTTTCAGATCATCAGCTGACTTCTGATAGTCTGTCGCTAATTTATTGTCTCCCATAACAATGGCTAATTCTGATGCTGAAGAGAGTGCCTGTTGTGTGTAAACAGCGACATCGATCATTTCCTTGTCTAAGCCCGGGATCTCCATCAGACCATTTCCATTGGGGTATCCGTTACCGTCAGTATCATTATCAAGTAACCATTTAATGCCGTTTTTTACTTCAGGGAATAATTTCGTTATGAACTCTTTATCGCCTGTCCATTCAAAATAATTTTTCAGAAGTGTGATAAAGAGTGCGGTCTCACTGAGGAGCCCTGGATTATAAACTGATCCGTTTGTTGAAACTTCATGAATTATCCTTCCATTCCCATTTGTCTTTTCAGATATCTTTTCCAACAGAGTAATTGTACTTTTTGCCAGTTCGTGATTGCCTGTAGCCAGAACTCCCTGTAATGCATATGATGCATCTCCTCCAAACCACCAGGGATAATCAGGCAAACCCGCAGAAAGACCGGTACCAATCTCCGGAACATTTCTAACAAGCCAATCGGTGTTATACTTTAACCACTCATACATTTGCTCTATACCTTTATCAGGAATAGTGAGATGCGAAATGCTGTTAATTTTTTTATACCGCTCAATTTTCTGCGCCAGCTTATCATTCCCTTCTGTCATCAACACATTATAATTTGACAATAATGACTCTTTGGACTTATATGAACCTGCTAAGAAAAAAGGTATTACCTTTTCCTCACCTGGCTTTAATTTTAATGTAAATGATAATGTAAATTTCTTACCTAAACCTTTATTAACAGCCGATTGACAATCAGCATCTACAGCAAAATGATCGGGCTTTAATGATGATCCGAAGGCAACATACCAGGGATTGTTATTATCCTTTGCAATAACTGCCGATAATTTGTCATCATAAGAAATTTCGTCAATACCATCTATCATTTTTGTACGTTCACCCAGCCAGGTAGGCCGAAGATCGGTCAATCCGGTAAAAGAAAAGGCCATCACTTTATTTTCCTTGCCCTGGTTGATAATTCTGAATTCTATTATAATTCCTTCAACTGCATCAGGAACAAATTGGAATCGTTCAATAGCCAGGTTTTCTTTCTCCCAGGTAAAATGATGAATATTAGCCATTGGATAGTTAATGAACTTATCGGCCTTGTTCAGACAAAAAGAATCATTATTGCCGTTCAATGTGATTTTTGCAGTGAACCCATCCATAAGTTTGATCGGATGATCCCAGATACCGCCCATCTCGCCATCAATATGCCAGCCGAGGTCAGGAAAAGATCCATCCTGATAGCCAACCATATACACACGGTCGCCAGCAGTTACAAAAGGAGACGCTAGATAGCTGGGTTTCCCTTCTATGTAAGGTAGTCCTGAAACCTGTTGATAAAAATTTCCTGCATTATGGTTCTCAACGGCTGAACTATGTAAAGGAAGAAAAAGTATTAGTAGAGAAAATATGATTACTTTCTTCATTTTACAATATTAAGAGTTTTAATGATCTTAAAAAAAATCAGATCGCTAACACCATTCCATTCTTTAGAGCTTCATCATATTTATCCTTGTTAAACACATAAAGAAAAGGAGAACGATGCGGGCCGATATACCTTCTGTCGTTTAACTTGGTTATTATTCCGGTTGCCCTTAGCTTTTTCGCAAAGTTCCTGTCATCAAGTTTCTTTTCAAGAATTGTTTCATACAGTGAAGTAATTTCAGGCAGTGTAAATTTTTCCGGGAGTAACTCGTATCCTATCGGGTAATGATAAATGTCAAGTCTCAATGTTTTCAGAGCCTCTTCAATAATTAATTTGTGATCAATAATAAGTGGGGGAAGATTAAGGATATCCCACCACTGGCAATCCTCAGCATAGAATTCACCTGTTGGTTTAACCATGTCAAATTCAGTAAGAGTGTAATATCCAAGGGTTACAAAATAGTCAAATATCCAGCTTGCTTTATCAATTTCCAAACCGTCAAGATATTTCAAGGACTTGGCTTTTAGAAAGCCATCTATATTTCTCAACGGACTACCGAAAGCTTTAAATTGCTTAAGATAAAGATTCTCCAGACCAGTTCTTTCGGTTGCAATACGTGAAGCAGCTTCTTCAATCGTCTCAGTCCTATTAATATAACCTCCGCTGACGGTCCAGTCACTTATTCCTTGCGGACGTTGCAGCAAAACCTTTAATTGTTTATTGTGGTAGCCTAAAATTACGTTGTCAATAGAAATATTACGCAGGTAGAACTTTTCCCCATTTAAAATTTCTTCGCGTATTTTTTCCAAATCTTTCATCGGATATTATATAAAAATACAATATTACGTATTTTTTACGGAATATAAGAAATATTATTAATTTTGCATATGTTAATTGGAGAATCCTGGCAATCAGAATTGATTCCTAATTAAATTAATATAAGTTATTATGAAAAATATTAATATTTAAATTATGAAAAGAGTATCAATTATTATTTCAATAATCATTCTGGCCTTTATTGTGAACACCAGTTCACTAAGCGCTCAGGCAAAAAATACAGGAGAAAAATACTTCATCGGTAAATGGAATGTTATGGTATACGGAGTACCGGATGGTGATACAAAGATGATTATCAATATTGAAAAAAAAGAGGATAAATTAGCCGGGAATATGGCAGATCCTGCTAAGTCGGATCCTCCGGTGGACCTGGCTAATATTGAAGTCGCCGACAGTACATTCAAAGCTACATTCAGTGCCCAGGGGATGGATATTACACTGATGTTAAAAATAAAAGACGACAAAAACATTACAGGAAATATGATGGATATGTTTGAGATTAAAGGGACAAAAGAAAAATGATAATATTAAATAATAGTAGTCAATGAAAAAGATTTTAAGAATTCTGGTTTACACCATTTTATCCCTCCTTGGATTTATTATTCTTGTGGTAGTCTCCATTTTCCTTTATCTGAAAATTTCATCCGGGAACATAGCCAGGAAAAGCAAAGCACTGGAATTTGCTGAAGTAAAAACACTGACGATTGATGGTTTCACATTCAGAGATTTAAATAAAAACGGGAAACTTGATGTCTATGAGGACTCAAGGAAACCAATCAATGACAGGGTAACCGATCTGCTTTCGCAGATGACCCTGGAAGAGAAAGCCGGTACTATGTTCATTAACATGATAGGCATAAACAAAGATGGCTCACTTTGCGAGGGACCTAATCTTCATGACCTCTTTACTTTACTAGAATCAGGGACCTCTAAAATGATTTTCATGAAGAAAATGAATCATTTTAATATACTCTCCGGCGGAGGCAAAAAAGAGATGGCCGAATGGTATAACAAACTTCAGAAACTTGAGGAAAGAAGCCGTCTTGGGATTCCGATTACCTTAGCTTCTGATCCAAGAAATCATTATTCGGTAAATCCTCTTTCTGCTGGTTTAGTAGGTGATATGACACAGTTTCCCGAGCCTCTCGGACTTGCGGCAATCGGCGATTCGCTTGCAGTTGCCGAATTTGGGAACATTGCCCGCCAGGAATATTTGGCAGTCGGAATACGCGTAGCCTTGCATCCGCAGGTTGATCTCGCAACAGAACCAAGGTGGCCCAGGATATCCGGCACGTTCGGAGAAGATGCACATTTAACCTCAAAACTTGCAGGAGCATACATAAAAGGATTCCAGGGGGATACAATCGGTCCTAACAGTGTGGTCTGCATGGTTAAACATTTTTCAGGCGGAGGGCCACAGAAAGAGGGAATTGATCCTCACCTTGAAATACAGAAAGGGCAGGCATACCCGGGTAAAAATTTCAATTACCACCTGTTACCTTTTGAAGCTGCTTTCAGGGCGGGAGCTGCGGAAATAATGCCTTACTATGGAGTCCCGACCGGACAAACAAGCGAGGATGTAGGCTTTTCTTTCAACCATGATATAATAACCGGCCTTCTTCGTGATAAGTATCATTTTGATGGTATCGTATGTACAGACTGGGGAATCATAACAGATACAAAAATATTTGGCAGGAAGATGATGCCCGCGCGGGCCTGGGGAATGGTGAATGCAACTGCGGAAGAAAGAGTACTTAAAGTCATAAATGCCGGTGTCGACCAGTTCGGCGGTGAGTCTGTTCCTGAAATAGTTGTAAAACTTGTGAAGGATGGTAAGGTATCAACTGAAAGAATTGATAATTCTGTGAGGAGGTTGCTCAGAATGAAATTCCAACTCGGTCTTTTTGAAAATCCCTATGTGGATGTTGACAATGCTGTAAAAACAGTTGGTAATGAGAAATTCAAAGCTGCCGGCAATCTTGCTCAGAGAAGATCGATTGTTCTTCTGAAAAATGATACCATCGATAATAAGCCTGTGCTCCCGCTCAAAAAAGGAATAAAAATCTATATCAGGAATTTTGATGCTGAAAAGGCAGCTAAGTTTGGAACCGTGGTAGATAAACCAGAACTTGCAGACATAGCGATTGTGAGACTAAAAACTCCATCAGAAGTTTTGCCCAACTCCGGATTATTAGGCCAGCTCATGAGAGCAGGAGACCTTGGTTTCAAAGGAAAAGAAAAAGAAGAAATCCTGAAGCTGCTTGCAACGGTTCCAACTATTGTGGACATCTACATTGGCAGACCTGCTGTTATACCTGAGATATCAGCTGCCTGCAAGGGCTTGTATGCTGATTTCGGTGCAAATGATGATGCCCTGCTTGATTTGGTATTCGGGAATTTCAATCCCCAGGGCAGACTTCCGATTGAGATGCCTTCATCAATGGATGCAGTTAGGAAACAGAAGGAAGATGTGCCTTATGATTCTGAAAATCCTCTGTATAAATTTGGTTTCGGCCTGAGTTATTGATAAAAACAACTCTTATTATATCATATTCTGTTTAACAATTATAAATTCGATATTTAGAGTTAAGATCAAATCAGTAATAATCAGTTATAATTGAATTAGATATTAATGAATTTTACCTGGAAAAATATTATGAAATCAGCATTGATAGCTTTAGTGCTTTGCGCATGTTTAATACAACCGTCAAAAGCTCAGAATAAGGAAAGTAAAAAACTACATTTTCCAAAAGGTTTTCTCTGGGGTGCAGCATCAGCAGCATATCAGGTTGAAGGTGGAACCAAAGCTGATGGAAGAGGTCCAAATTACTGGGACAAGTATCTGAATCCTCCTTATAATCTTGCCAAAATGGCAACAGGGCAGGATGTAAACGGCGATATTGGCATAAATCAATACGACAGAACTCAATTTCTGAAGGATGTAAAGTTGATAAAAGAACTGGGAATCAACTCCTATCGCTTGTCCATTTCATGGTCACGTATTTTGCCCGAAGGAACCGGGAAAATTAATGAAGCAGGTATTGATTATTATAATTTTGTCATCAATATATTGATAAAAAATGGAATTAAACCACTGGTTACACTATATCATTTTGATATGCCTCTGGCTCTTGAAGATAAAGGCGGCTGGATGAACAGAGAAAGTGTTAAATGGTTTACCGACTATGCAAACCTCTGCTTTGACAAATTCGGAGACCGTGTAAAAATCTTCCTGACATTCAATGAACCGTCCATTGAAATGTTTTTCCTGCAGACACTCTTTGATGCGATTAACAACCGGCAGATGCCTTCAATTCCTGCTTCTGAAAAATATATTTCAGAACATTTTGCCCACATTCACCATCTGATGCTGGCCCATGCTGAAACTGTAAATTTATATCATAAGAAAAATTTAGGCGGGAAGATTGGAATTACTTACAATTTCATGCTTTGTGATCTTGATACCATTACTTCTGAAGCAGGTAAAACATCACTGAATTTAGTAAGGAAGGCCTGGAATAATTTATTTATGGATCCGGTTTTCAAAGGTTCATATCCACAAGAACTTTTCGATCGTTTAAAAGCATCACAATATGGTGATATAAAGGCCGGAGATATGGAAATCATAAAATCTGCCAAGACTGACTTTCTTGGAATCAATTATTACGGTGTAAACATGTATCATGAGAAGCCCGGTGCCGGTTTCTTTGGTCTTGTTAACGGAAAGAACCCTGATAAACCAGAGATGTTCAACGGATTTGTAAATCCTGCTGCATTTGTTGTGGGCTTGGTAAGTTTAAAAAATCAATACAATAATCCGGAGATAATTATTACAGAAAATGGTGCCGGCTATGGCGAAACTGATGAAAAACTGGAAAATGGTAAAGTAAATGATGCATTACGTACTGCCTATATACAAAAGCACATAAATGCCGTTCACGAAGCAATTCAAAAGGGAGTTAAAATTAAAGGTTATTATGTCTGGAGCATGTTCGATAATCTGGAATGGATTATGGGCTATTCAAGACGATTTGGTATAACCTATGTTGATTTCAAAACTCAGGAACGTTATCCAAAACAAAGCTATTATTGGTATCAGTCGTTTTTAAGAGAGCAGAATAAATAAGATGTTACATCAAAATATTAAATAAAAAAAGAGGCCATTTCTGACCTCTTCTTTTGTTTGATACTGACATATCTTATTTTACGAAATCAGATTTGAGAAGTTAATCGGCACTTTCCTTAATTCCCTGGAGAGATATTTTAAGCTGTTCAGCAACTACTTTTGGATCCTGGGGACCAATTCCCGGAGGAGGTGTACCCTGACCTGGTTTTGCATCCTTACCTGGAGCATTACCCTGAGCATCAGGCTTCTGATCAGATTTTGGCTGATTCTTTGCCATCAGGTCCATCATGTCCTTCATAGTACCACCCTGGGCCTGAATTTTTTTCATTGCCTCCATCATAGCCATCGACTGGTCATGTTGTTCTTTAGTCATTTTAGCTTCCAGCTCTACAAACCATAACCTCAAGAAAGACATATGTAAGTAAAAAATATAATTCGGCTCTTAGTAGAACTGAATCATTAAAACCAAAATCCAATGTTAGCAGAGAGAATAGGTTTTTTATATTGATTTGAATACGAAGCAGTTAATTCTATAGGTCCGATCTTTGATTTGTAAGCATAAGTTAATCCACTGCCCCAAATAGTTTTATACCTGTTAAAAGGGGAGAACTCATTGGTATACATAAGATAATTGGTTACCAATTTGATATAATGATTCTTAGCAATGTTTATGCGTAGCCCGATTAATCCTATGAATGTATATCTTCCAGTTGGCCAAAGGGGAGGCAAACCATAAAATGGCAGTTGCTGGTCAAGTAAAATCTCATAATCGTCCCCTCCCACGAAATTTCCAAGTTGACCCGTTGAAGCTTCTGTTAAAAGTGATCTTTCGTATATATTTAACAATACTGAATAAGACCTGCTTAATTCTATTATGTTTTGTATCTTGAAAAGAGTTATGGGAATAGTTCGGGTAAACTCTATTTCTTGTGCAAGAGATACTTCTGAATAAACATCTGTACCTTTTGTAGGGAAATAGTAATCATCTAAATTGTCAAATGTAAAGTAACCGAAGAGTTGTGTTACTGATTTTTGGCGGGAAGTAGTAGTCGGGGTTGTATCACTGACGATGCTGTATAGTTTCCCATTGAAGTATTCCTGTTTAATTCCTGATCCAACTGTTAAATTAGTAGTTAACCTTTTGATTGTGTAAAGTTTAGCTGAACCAACATACAAATCGGTTGAATAAAAGAGATTTTCCCCCAGATTCGCATGAAGATTTTTGTATATGCAAGAAATATTCAGCGCAATTTTAGGCAGGTCCTTTTTATCAAATTCAACTAAAATATTTACTTTGGGATTGGATGAAATATCTGCAGTAAAAGAGAGCAATCCAAAAGTTTTATTGTAGTCCTTCCTGGTGGAGTTTAGTACAATTGAAACCGCACTTTTTGAATTTAAACGCATTCCAATATTTACATCCCAGGTTTTCTCCTCATCAAGCATTATATTCAGGAGCTTTCCCTCATTATCATCTTTGAGGTTAAAGTAAGCTCTTTTAAAATTACCCGTACCGTATAAATTATTAATAGATTTTTTGATTTCATTGTAAGAATATCTTCCCGGCGTTTCCAATTCAAGGATATCTTTTAAAGACTTATCGGGTATTGAATAATTACCTGAAATTGTAATATTATTTATTTGCCATTCATTTTGCTTTATTAAAGAAGTAGATATTGTTCTGGGCTGTAAATTATACTTTGACTTTAGATTTCTGATCTTATCTATATCCATTTTTGCCGATTCGATCCCCCTTTTAATCAAGCTGTCGATGGCTGAAGTATTAAATCTTGAAGCATTATAACCACCGGTATTGGGCCGAATTATAATATCACAAAGGGTTTTATTAATGAAATTCTTTTTGAGGACATAGAAATTAATCAATTGATCCATAATTTTACTTATCGAAACAATCTCATCTCCACTATGTAATTCGGAGCTGATATCAACTCCAATAATGATATCCGCTCCCATCTTTTTAGCTACATCAGTAGGAAAATTATTGACTAATCCTCCATCCACCAGCAAATGTCCATCATGCTCCCCGGGGACAAAAACACCGGGGATTGCCATACTTGAATATAAGGCAGTGGGTAAAAAGCCGGAATTGAGAATAACTTCCTCACCTATAACCAGATCGGTTCCTATACATGCAAATGAAACTGGAAAATCGCTGAAGTTTGCATTTTTAGGGACATTGGCAGTTAGTCCGCAAAACAGGTTAATGATATTCTGACCTTTGATCAAACCACTAGATATACCAGGTTTATTTTCTGATGTCATTGGTATCGTTAATACCTAACGTTGCAGTTCTGTCCTGGAGAATTGATCCAATTCTTTCCTTGGTATTTTATCAGACAGCAGTTGAGACCAGTTTTCAGAAAGTGCCATATGACCAATTTCATTAGATAGCACTGGCAAGTCTTTAATCAAAATTAATTTTCTTAAAATCTGCCAGTTCATTAGCCATTTTTCTGTATTGTTTCTTGTTGTTTTTATCTCCATTAACCTCGCTTATCCGACTCAAACCGAAATATGCATAGGCTACAAATTCATTGCTATACTTTCCAAAAGGAGTGATGTCTTTTATTCCTCTTAGATAGGATTCCTGGGCTTGTTTAAAATTGTGATACTTTTTTTCCTCTATAATTCCACTGAAAATAGTAAGTTGAGCTTTGAAAAATATATTGTTTTTGATCATATCACTTGAATTGATAAGCCGTTCAGCTTCATCGAAATGCTTTATAAGTAACAAATTTTTAATATATTCTTCCCTGTATTCCATGTTGGCCGGATACAACTCATAAAGAATTTTATTGTAATAAGTTGCCTTTTGATAATCACCTTCAAATCTTCGGTATATTTCTGAAAGAAAAATGAGTGATTCTGCTTTTAACACAATTGAACTTCCTGCGGCTTTCTGAAGTTCCATTATCCCTTTTTCTTTATCCCCTTTTGGAATAAGGGCTGCAAGTGGTTTGTAAATCGGATATACTTCGGGGTAAACTTTGCGGTAGTAATTATAGATGCCGGTAAAATAATAAAAATCTGAATACACAGATGTAAAATCAAAAGAACGCCTTATAAAATGATAAGTACTTAATACCAGAGGAATCGCTTCCATACTTTTGTTATTATCTGTATAAAATAACAGAAGCATTCCTCTGGCACACAGATTGTTAAGTAAATATTCCGGTTCATCAATCGAATCAGGTTTTTTTTCACATATTTCTATACATTTACGTAGGTCATTTTCGAAAATTGTACTTGAGGGTGAATTTGAGAGAAGAGGGAAGTTCTCCCAGTATATTATCATACCTTTTAATAAAAAATCTACCGGATGACCAGGAAATAGAATGCCAATTTTATAACAGGTTTCTTCTGCATCTTTGAACTGAAAATTATAGATATAATCAATGTTTTTTTTGATCAGCATTACAGAAGTAGTATCTTTAAGTATCTGAGCGTCCAAGGTTGTTGAACATATAATGAATAACATTAAAATATGAGTCACGAATATTTTGAAACTTTCAAACATTGATAAATATATCAGTTAATTAATTGCAGGTATTTTTTAATGAATATTTGAAACCAATCCCTTTATTTACCTAATTGAGCTTATTGATTATCGTCTTCTAGGACTGATTGGTAGTTTGTATCCATTCAACTAGTAAGTTTACATCCAACATAAAATCACAAGGATTTGAAAATCTGAATATTAGTGATAATTACCGATGGACTGTGAATGCTTCGCCTTCTTTATCTGATAGTTGCACAGGGCATCGGTAAGGTTATCATTTGAACTCTGAAACAATGCCTGTGCCTCAAGAAGATCTGATATCCCCACTAACCCTGAGTGGTAATTATCTTCAGTTACTTTAAGGTTCTCCTTTGCCTGTTCAACCGATTTTTCAGAAAGCTTCAGCTGTGACCAGCTCTCAGTAAGTTCATTACCTGCCTGTTCAACCTGCAGTGTAAGCAACTCTGATGTTTCATCACGTTCGATCATGGCTTTTTCAACCTTCATCTGCTGCTGTTTGATTTTATGTGCCCCACCCCACCATCCTGTTATAGGGATACTAACATTCAGAAGAGCAATTGCAGCCTTGTCAGTATTATTCATCACGTCGTAATATACACCCATGCCGCTAAGCGAGACCTGGGGCATTAATTCACCTATTGCCATTTTTTTCTGCAGTTGCTCGGCTTCAACAGCCTTATTAAGCAGTTTAAGTTCCACCCTGTTTGCAACTGCGTTTTTAGGATCCTCGAGCTGTATCTGGAAATTGTTCTCACTTGCAGGTCGTTCATCGAATATAAGAGTGGAATCATATTGAATACCAATGAACTGGCATAGAGCACGGGTTGTCATTACGATCCCATTATCTATCTTTAACAGGTTGCTCTCAATTTCGTTTTGCTTAAGCTGAACTTTCAGCAAGTCGTTTCTTTGTACCATACCGGAGGTAAAATAATTATTAACGTTGCGGTACAAAGTATCGAGCATGGTTTTATAGCTCAGCAATGTTTTCCTTTTCCCTCTTAAGGAAATCAGATTCCAGTAAAGTTCTTCGGTGTGGATTAACACATCAGTGACAACCATGTTTTTTTGCTGCTTGCTTACATCTTCACCCAGGGCAGCCAGCGCATTGCCATTTCTTATGCGACCACCCATATATAGAGGTAATGCTACAGATACATCCGCCGTGTTAATATAGTCAAGTGCATTAATGGACAAAGACGGAATATAAGCAAACTGTGTCGCCGTTGCCAGATTTGCGGGATTACCATCATATACCGGAAGGTTCATCTCAGGTGTTTTTATTTTCATGAGGTACTCTGATGAACGCATCGCAACGCCCGAAATACTCACAACCGGAAAATAATTAGTAAAAGCATAGCTATGCTGTTCTTTAGCTGCTTTTACATCGATGTCGGATTTTATGATTTTTTTGTTGTTTGCCAGGGCAATTCTTTTGCATGAATCAAGACTTAAGGTCTGAGCTTCAGCCTTTGATGGAAACAGAGGAAGGCTAAATATTGCTAACAGGATAGCCACCTTTTGCGGAAGTGTCCAAAAACCACCCGATTTCTGCTCTTTATCGCTGTAAACCAAAGAGTAAAGGATTGGTAATATGTATAATGTAAGCACCATTGATATAATCAACCCAAAACAGATTACAGATCCAAGCGGTCCCCATAACGGGGAGCGACTTATTATCATAGGAATGACGCCGACGGAAGCTGCTGCCGAGGTCAGGAAAATAGGCCGCATCCGACGTTTACCTGCCGCAAGAGCCGCTTCATGAATCGGCATTTTATTTTTACCTCTTATCACCCGGGCATAATCAATAAGGATAATGCCGTTACGAACCACCAGGCCGCAAAGACTTGAAATACCAACAAATGCAGTTGTGCTGAACGGGTAACCCATCAGCTTCAGCCCTATTGCTGCACCAGGAAGTGTGAGCAGCATGGTTGACATAATCAGTAGTGACAATTTAACTTTCTTAAACTGAAACAGAAGAATAAAAAATATGATAATTATGCTCACCGCTAAAGCCCTGGCCATCGGGATAAACACCTCTACCTGAGCCTCGTAATCTCCACCATAGCTAATTGAAAGTCTTTCGGGGAGTTTGAGGTTGTCAATTTGAGGTCTGATTTCGTCAAACATCTTAGCAGCAATGCCTGTTAAGTCGTTGTCGATATATATTGTAAGTGTAGGTGTGCCATTGCGGTGTACAATGGTACCTTCTGTCCATTCCGGTGAAAAACTGGCAAATGAACGCAAAGGAGCAGCAGATAAACTTGAAAGCGAGGTAATATATTGATCCGCTATAGTTTTGATACTCTTGGCTCCTTCATTTTCCTGTGTCAGACGAACTTCAACAGGATAGTCATTCTCCCATATAGTGGTAAGAGGTAACCCATTGAGTCCCACCATAAGTGAAGTCGATACAAATCCTTTTGAATATCCCATCCGGTTAGCTTTGTCACGATCGAGGGTTACCTTTATGTTCTGCTGCTTTTGATCCCAATCGGTGCGGCTCCAGGCAATATGCTGTATATTCTTTAAAATATCATTTACCTTCCCTTCAACCGTCCTGATATCTTTGATAGAATCGGATGAAATTCTGACTTCAATTGTGGCTTTATTCAATTGAAGTGCAAGTATCTTGAACTTTACATGGGCATTTTCGAAATGATCCGCATATTTGACACTGTAATCGTTCACTATTTCGCGTGTAGCCTTATCCGATACAGTATTAATAAGTAATTGTCCATAGTTGGGAGAAGGCATATTGGGTGCATAAACCATTTGAAAACGGGGAGAACTGGTTCCAACAAAACTTGTTACATTGGTTACCCGGTTATCCCGATTCAAAACTGTTTCCATACTGTCCACTATTTGAGCAGTGCTTTCTAGCGATGAGCCGGTGGGCAGGTATATTTCCACTGCAAATTGGTTTCGTTCAAGTTCCGGGAATAGTTGTTGATCGGTATTTTTGAATAGTATTACTGCCAATGCAATAAATGCAACACCTGTTCCGATTACAAATTTAGGGTGCTCGAATGCTTTTTCGAGTGTGACATTATACCAACCCTGAAGCCAGTCTAAAAACGATTTGCCTTTTTTCGAACTACGCTCCCTTTTTAATCCTTTCTTGATAAAAACAAAATTCAGGTATGGCACTAACAAAGTGGCTACTAAAATTGATATTATCAATGTTATACTTACGACAATTGGGAAGGTATCAAGGAATTGTCCTGCTGTTCCCGGAACCATTAAGCCGAGTGGAATATATATTGCCATAATTGCCAGTGTAGCTGTTACAGTAGGTATAAAAAGTTCCTTTGCACTTGCCATGGCTGCATGCCAGGGCGAATATCGATGATCGACTTTTTCAACATGATTATCAATGATAACTATGGAATTATCAACAATCATCCCTAGAACAAGAATTAATGCTGCTAACGACACTGTATGCAACTCAACACCAATAAAATACAATATGCCAAGGGTAATAAGAACTGTGATTGGCACCGTGATGCCTGCCACTGAAGCTACTCGCAGTGGCAGCAATATCATTGTAACTAAAATAACTGCAACTATTGCAATCAGGAACTCTCTCATGAAGTTGCTTACCGAATCATCCACATATTTTGGTAATTCTGAAATTTTTGACACGTTAATATCATCCGGGCAACTTTTCCTGAAGGTTTCAATAGCTTTGTCCACATCTTTGCCATATTCTACAATATTGTTGCCAGGTTGCATCTCGAGCGAAAGCAGTATGGTTTTTTTCCCGTTTTGTTTGATATAACTGTCGGGATCCTCATAGCGACGTTCAATAGTGGCAATATTTTTAAGACGAACAACATTACCAAGTGGATCGGAGTAAACAATCTGATTTGCCAGGTCTTTTTCTGATTCAAAGTTTGCAGGAAGATGTATTGCAAAGTTGTTTTTCCCGTCTTTCAGAACCCCGGCATAGTTCACCATTCCATTCATTTGATAAGAGCCAAGCAACGATAATGTTTTTATATTGTATTCGTTCAGCATTTCCGGCTTTACATTTACGTAAATCTTTTCCTTCTGTAACCCATAATGCTTTATCTTTGAGGATGCTGGTATTTTACGGCACTCCGACTCAAGTTTTTTCAACTGTTCCTCTAACTCCTTGTAACTTTTAGTATCGGATGACAGAGTGATAAGCTCGGCAGCTGTATCACCAAAATCAGAGTTGGCAACCAATGCCAGCACACCGGTTGGGAGAGTCATCTTGAGCTCGTTAAGTCCGTGCTTTAGTTTGGACCAAAACTGGTCGGCGTTTTTCACATCATCGTTCAGTTCAACGAATATGTACATCATACCTTCCCTTGACTGTGAGGTGGTTTTAGCCTTTTTTACCTCCTGATATCCAAATATGTAGTTCTCAACAACCTTGGTAAGCTGTGCTTCAACCTCTGCAGAAGTTGCACCCGGGTATACCCCAACAATAACTCCTTGCCGTATCGTAAATTGGGGAAATTCATTGCGTGGCATTTTATGTAAGGCAACAATGCCAAATACCATTAATACGACGGTTATTAGTACAATAATATTACGATTCCGCATTGCGGCCTCAATAATGTCTATTTTCTTATTGATCATACTACAAACTGATTAAGCTGTTATTTGATAACTTCTCGCAGCCTGCGCTCACGACAACTTGTCCGGGAGTCAATCCACTTAAAACTTCAATACCCGATTCACGATAGTTACCAACTGTTACATTTTGCTTTATCACTCTCGTTCCATCAACGGATACAACAAAAACGAATGTTTTACCATCACTGTCCTTGCTCACTGCTTTATATGGCACCACCAATGAAAATGTCTCACGGTTAAGATTTAGTATTACATCGCAAACCATGCCCGGTTTGATTTTATTACCAGGATTATCAGCAAGAATTTTAACATCATAGGTGCGTGAGATCCGGTCGGCAACAATGCCTACCTTGCTCACGGCGCCATTAAACGTCTGGTCCCCCAGGGCGGATAAAGAAAATGAGGCTTTCATCCCTTTACTGATTTTGTTGATCTCATTTTCAGGAACTGAAATTTTCACCATGATCCTATCTATTTTCACCAAAACGAATGGTGATGAAATTCCTATCGAAGATTGTCCGGGTTCAACATCACGGCGACCAATCATACCGTCATCAGGAGAACGTAAAGTACAATCCTCCAAACTTGAACGGGTGATCAACATTTGTGACTCAGCCTGCTTAAGCTTGGTTTCCATCTCTACCCATTTAATCTCGGTAAGACTCCCTTTGTCATAAACACTTTTCAAACGGTCATAAGCATCTTTTGCCTGGTCATATGAAGCCTTTGAAGCATTATAAAGGTTTTGCAAGGTGGTTTTATTAACAGTTGCGAGTTGCTGGCCTTTTTTGACAAAATCGCCTTCCTCAACAAACACATTCTCCACGGTACCTGCACTTTTGAACATAAGTGCAACGGACTGAGATGGTTCAATGGTCCCGCTATAACGCAGCTCAGTATTATCTTTCACAAGTTCAACGGTTTTTGTCGTAACCTTAATGATATTGTTCCTTTCGTTAAGGATTTCCCTTTTCCGCCCATGCTGGCAAGAGGCTAGCATAATTATTAAGCCAATTAAAAAAACATTCTTATTCATCTTATTTGTAATTATTGGTTATCATTTACTATTAGATACTAAACGTTTGGTATGTTGCTTTGAAATATTAATAACGATTTATCTGGCATTGAAGAAATAATTTTTGATTTTCAGGCTTTCAGAATTTTATAAAATTCATATAATTGGCGCTTTAGGATATCAATTGCCAGAGATGGCGATTTGTTGGTAAAAAGATTAGAGGCAAGACTCAGGTTTATTGAGAAGTAATTTATTGCTGTTGTATCAATGTCCAGATCATTTCTTATCTCAAGCTTTTCAACAGAGTCATATAAAACTGCTTTTATCTTCTCGATCTGGGCAATGAATACCCCTTCCTTATTTAATTTAAAGTCCGGGTAGTGCCTCAGTGCATCAATTAAAAGTGATAAGTAGTTGGTGGGAATGAAGTTAGGATTAGATCCAATAGTATTAAAGAGGATTTGTCTCGAAGTTTCAATACTTGCATCAATAAATTGTAGCAGGGAGTCGTATTTCACATTATTATCCATCAAATCAATAATCAGATATTTATCAATCACAGCTTTAAAGACCTCTTCCTTATTAATAAAATGGTGGTACAATGCGCCTTTTGTTAGTCCAACAGCTTTGCTGATATCACTGATAGTTACTGCTTCATAACTATGGCTCAGAAAAAGCGTATAAGCCTGGTCAATGATATATTCTTTTGTGTCATTCATTTGAAAACATACTGAACGATTGGTATGCAAAAGTAGATATATTATTTGATTCACAAAATAAAATCATAAAATCTATTATCCCCGGTTGCAGAAAAAGTGAATTATGTAAACTTCCTGTTTCATAAATAGCATAATGCGAGGGAAATAATCATCCCATAAAATGGATTCTGAAATAAAAAATATTTTCAGGAATGGAATTAATAACCAATAGTGAACCTTTCATGGTGATGAGCTGGTTTTTCAACCTCATCGATCATCGCCATAGCATAATCCTGTACAGATATTTTACTCTCTCCTGCTTCATTGACAATCAGATCATCTTTACCAAGACGAAATTTCCCCGTTCGCAAACCCGGTTCCAGATTTCCTGCAGGAGAGAAAAATATCCAGTCGATAGTCTTTTCAGCAATAAGATCCTTCAGATAAAAATCTGCCAGAGCCTTTACGGCAGGCAGTATGAATTCAGGCATTACTCCTGCGTCCATAAGCCTTATCCCATGTGAAATAAAAAGAGAACCTGCCCCGCCTACAACAAGGAACCGCTTTGCTTCCGACTTCCTGACACCTTCATGTATTGCTCTGTAAACATCTGCAGTCTATGGTCTGTTCAATGTTTTGCATTGTCAAAATAGTTCCTCATGAAAAGCATCTGAAATTTCACAGCATTGGTCCAGTAGGGCCAGGTGTGAGCTCCGGGACGGCTAATAAAATCGTGTGGAATATTACGGTACAATAACTGTTGGTGAAGGTTTTCATTTACTTTATAAAAGAAATCATCTGTCCCGCAATCAATAATAATAGCCAGTGAATTCGGAGTAAGAAGATTCAGCATGTTTATCACAGTGTTCTTTTCCCACCTCTCAGGTTGTTCAGCATATGTTCCAAGCTGTTTCGCCATCTCCCAATTGTTTGGGAATGGGCGGATATCAACTCCTCCGCTCATACTTCCGGCAGCTCCGAAAACATCCTGATGCTTAATTGCAATATACAGGGCACCATGACCACCCATGCTCAGACCGGTGATTGCCCGCCCTGTCCGGTCTTTAATTGTTTTATACTTTTCATCAATTGCTTTTACGAGTTCGACTGATACAAAAGTTTCGTATTGTGATTTCGGGTCAACAGGACTATTCCAATACCAGCTGCCAAAGCCACCATCAGGACAAATAATAATCATGTTATACTGATCGGCAGCTTTCTCAAAACCGTTGGCTTTAGTTATCCAGTCGAGGTGATTTCCACTGTATCCGTGAAGTAAATACACCACTGGAAGTTCTTTTGCAGAAGCATAATTATCGGGTGTTATCACTACTGCCTTAATATTTTTCTGCATCGACTGACTGTAAACCAAAATTGTATCGACTACTGCAGCCTGACTTGATGCAAGTGCCAGAATCGTTAATAAGAAAACAAGAATACGTTTCATTTCATTTATATATAAATTAGATCTTCTGTTTAATACCGCAAGCGTATCTATAATTCAGGTAAATATAATAAAACCATCTTGTGTCATTAAAAACTTTGTGTAAATAGTGTTTTGGCCACGCCATGGTGTGGCCCTACAGTCTGGATCAGGTTATTGTCTAAGGTAATGCCATTGCATGATCTGTACCTAGTGTTATTATATTTGAATTTTGTAATTTTGCAGGTATGGAAAAGATTGAAACAATTGCAGATTTTTATAAAGGTAAATTCGACTGGATGCCAGACAATTTAAAAAATGAGATCGGGCATTTTAATGTCTTCAACCTAGAGCCTTTTGTAGGAGACAAGGCTCAACCTGTACCGTATAAACGACGTGACTTTTATAAAATCATGGTTGTGAAGGGTAACAGCCAGGTTCATTATGCCGATAAGGTTGTTGAAGTTAAGAAACAGGCATTATCCTTTTCCAATCCGCAGATACCTTATAAGTGGGAACATCTTGATACAATCCGGAGTGGTTCCTTTTGCATTTTCAATCAACATTTTTTTCATCAATACGGTGATCTGAATCAATATTCAGTATCCCAGCCAAACGGTACACATATATTTGAATTATCGGATGAACAGTTAGAAAAATCAGCAGCTATTTACGAACGGATGTTTGAAGAGATCAATTCTGATTATCAACATAAATACGATGTATTACGTAATCTTGTTTTTGAACTGCTGCATTTTGCAATGAAACTTCAGCCAACAGCCAATTATGACAAACAACAAATAAATGCTTCCAAAAGAATTTCTGTTATGTTTTTAGAGCTTTTGGAACGTCAATTCCCGATTGATGACCTCCACCAGAGATTCAGCCTCCGGTCAGCCTCTGATTTTGCAAGCCAGTTAAACATTCATGTTAACCATCTGAACAGAGCAATAAAAGAGACAACACAAAAAACCACCTCTCATGTTATTGCAGAACGCATTTTACAGGAATCTAAAATCCTGTTAAAGCATAGTACCTGGAGTGTGTCTGAAATTGCATACGCACTGGGTTTCACTGAAGCCACACATTTCAATAACTTCTTTAAAAAACACGTTCAGTCAAGCCCTTTGAAATTTAGAAAAGTTTGAATCCCCGCAAGCAGGTTTCCCTTTGCTTGCTGCATAGTCTGCAAGCATTAAGAAATTACCTTAGAGGATCGAAGCAAATCTAAGCAAGCTAAGAATTGTTTGAATTTCGTAAGTTCTTGTTTTATTTTAGTTATTATTAGCCCTGTTTCAGATTTATCTTTAAACTTTAATTATAAACGTATAATTATGGAAACAAAAATTCAAAAACGCAAATTAGGAAAAAACAACCTTGAAGTCTCGGCTTTAGGGCTTGGTTGTATGGGAATGAGCTTTGGCTACGGAACTATTGCTGATAAGAAGGAAATGATTACACTTATTCATAAAGCAGTAGAAAGCGGAATTACTTTTTTTGATACTGCTGAAGTTTATGGACCGTATATTAATGAAGAACTGGTAGGAGAAGCTCTGGCTCCTTTTCGCGGTAAAGTAGTGATAGCCACAAAATTTGGCTTCGATACAACTGGCGCATCAGCGCTTGATAGTCGTCCGGAGCACATCAAACAAGTTGCTGAGGCTTCGCTGAAAAGACTCAGAGTAGAAGCCATTGATTTGTTCTATCAGCACCGTGTCGACCCTAATGTACCAATTGAAGATGTTGCCGGAGCAGTAAAAGACCTTATTAAAGAAGGAAAAGTGAAATACTTTGGTCTTTCTGAAGCCGGTGTGAAAATAATCCGTCGTGCTCATGCAGTTCAGCCTGTTACGGCGCTTCAAAGCGAATATTCCCTTTGGTGGAGGGAACCGGAAGCAGAAATAATCCCTACACTTGAAGAACTAGGAATAGGGTTTGTACCATTTAGTCCTCTTGGCAAGGGTTTCCTGACAGGGAAAATGGACCAGAACACCACTTTTGACAATAAAGACTTCCGCAGCACAGTTCCCCGATTATCGCCTGAGAACCTTAAAGCAAACCAGGCATTTGTAGATTTGCTGGTAGAAGTTGCAAAACGTAAAAATGCTACACCTGCTCAAATTGCACTCGCATGGTTACTTGCACAAAAACCATGGATTGTTCCGATTCCGGGTACTACAAAGTTGCATCGTTTAAGCGAAAATCTTGGAGCCGTAGCTGTAGAACTCACACCTGGAGAGCTGAAAGAAATCAACACCGCTTCATCTAAAATTACGGTGCAGGGTGACAGATACTCGGGAGGTAGTGCAAAATTGATTAATCGATAATTATCAAAAACAAATAAGAATAGGGGGGTTGACAAATGAGTATGACTGAAACAGCCATTAAAAATCACGAAGAGCTTTTTCCTGACTACAAATCTACAGTAAAGGAGACGGATCCTGAACTGATAGAAATATTCGATAATTTTGCGTTCGATGAAGTTCTCTCTTATGGAAACCTGGATGCGAGAACGAGGTCAATGATGATTTTAGCATCAACTATTGCCAGTCAGTCTTTAAGCGAATATAAAATGATGACTACTGCGGCTCTGAATGTCGGTGTAACTCCGGTTGAAATTAAAGAAATTTTATATCATGCAGTTCCCTATGTTGGGATCGCTAAAGTATTGGATTTTATACATGCCACAAACGATATAATGGTAAACCGGGGAATAAAATTACCGCTTGAAGGTCAATCAACAACCACACCTGAAACAAGATATGAAAAGGGATTAGAAGTGCAAAAATCAATTTTCGGAGAAACAATTGATAAAATGTATGAAAAATCACCCAAAAATCAACTTCACATTCAAAAATATTTATCTGCAAATTGTTTTGGAGATTACTACACCAGAAAAGGACTGGATATAAAGACAAGAGAACTTTTAACCTTTTCTATGCTTCTATCCCTTGGCGGATGCGAGCCCCAATTAAAAGGGCATATACAAGGCAATTTAAATGTTGGAAATGATAAAGAGACATTGCTGAGTACTGTTACACAATTATTACCATATGTAGGATATCCAAGAACGTTAAATGCCATAAGATGCTTAAATGAGGTAATACCGGAATAATTGACAGAAGAATTTAATAATACGTATCAGGATATTTTGCACATGAAAACAAATTTGTTAAAAAATAATAAAATTGTACCAGGTGTATCTATGATCAATCAAAATATTGCATAATAATTTTTAAATTAGAATCCTGAGAATTTAAAATTTAAAGAATCAATTATAAAATGAAAGAAATAAGGAAAATGAAACAATTAAAGATGTTTATTTCGTTGGTTGTCCTCTTAGTTTGCATATCTAATATCCATGCTCAAGACTGGCCCCAGTACCTTGGGCCTAATGGAAATAGTTCGTCGATCCAGAAAAATATTTTACGCTCCTGGCCTCAGCAGGGCCCTGAAGTTCTGTGGACTGCTAATGTGGGCATAGGTTATGGAGGACCTGTAGTAAAAGACGGTAAGGTGTATTTACTCGACAGAGATGATAAGGTTGGCGATAAAATGAGGTGTTTTGACCTTTCAAGTGGTAAAGAACTCTGGAGTTTTGGTTATAATGCTCCCGGATCTGTCATGTTTCCCGGCTCTCGAAGTGTGCCTGCTTTAGACGGCAATAGGCTTTATTCCTGCGGTCCTTATGGAAACCTGTATTGCATAGATATCAACACACACAAAGCCCTCTGGAATAAGAATGTTTGGACAGATTTTGGAGGCGGTGAAATTCCGAGATGGGCAATCACACAGTGTCCATTAGTTTTTGGTGACTTACTTATTCTTGCTTCACAGGCGCCTCAGGCAGGAGTTGTGGCTTATGATAAGCTTACTGGAAATGTTAGATGGAAAACGCCATCTCTTGGAGCAGTCGGATATGTTAGTCCGGCAATCGTAAAAGTTGGAAAAGAGAGTCATGTTGTTATGATAACCGCTTCAGCAGGTCGCGGAGAAAGCGCCAGCGGCGGTAAAGTAGTTGGAATTGAGCCTCTTACCGGGAAAGTACTTTGGGAATATACGAACTGGCAATGTGGAATTCCGGTACCAAGCGCAGTTGATGCCGGTGAAGGCAGAGTTCTGATTACAGGTGGATACCAGGCCGGAGCTGCAATGATTAAAGTTGAGAAAAAAGCAGATGGCAGCTACGGCGTTTCAGAACTTTATAAAAATGCTGATTTCGGTGCGCATACGCAGCCTCCTGTTCTGGTTAACGGCAATTTTTATGCTCAGTATACAACCAACGAAAGAAAAGACGGTCTGGTTTGTATGAGTATGGACGGCAAAATTAAATGGAAAACCGGAAGGACTCCGTTGTTTGATAAGGGTGGCTTGATTCTCGCCGATGGATTACTGCTCGGCACCGATGGCAGCAGCAAGCTGTATCTGATTGAACCCGATCCTTCAGCTTTTAAGCCGGTTGCAACATCAGATTTGCTAAAACCGGAACCAGGCGATAAAAGAGCTCAAAATCAAAATTGGGCACCATTGGCACTTGCCAATGGCAAGCTTCTGATCCGGGATCAAAGTCGGTTAATATGTGTCAAAGTTGCTAAGTGATGGCTTACAATATTAAAACGAAATAACTTGTGCTTATTGTAAACTTAATTAAAAAATTAAATAATTATTATTTGTATATTAAGCGCATTCTGACCGGTTAAAAACAGACAGGAAACCAGATTTTTGTAATGGAACAATCAACTATTTAAAATATTCTCTGACAAAAGTATGCATCTGGCTTTCTGTCATTGTATCGGAGTTTTTAATCTCAATTTTTATCTTCTCAAAAAGGTGGTCTGTTTTTATAAGGTTTAATAACTCGCTTTTGGCATCTGTAGGCCCGAAAAGCACAACCTCCTGATACTTTTTAATAATATCTCCTATTTTTTTGTAATAGGTTAATTGCAAGTGTTGCTCTTTTTTATGAATAAGTTTTTCACCCTTGTAAAAATTAAATTCTGCTTCAGGGTTTGATAATTCGGATACAACTTTATTCGTCACAATTGTGTCATCTGTCATATCCATCAGATAGGCATTTGAATGGTCCATCCAGATCCCAAGTTGTTTAATATTTTTCATCTTTGTTGTTATCAGTTATTGAAATAATTAAACACAAAATTACTATTGTGCTTATTTACAATTCTATTGCAAATGTAGGCTGCAATTTCTATAGAATCGTTACACTATTCCATAACAGATTTATATGATTCACTTATTTCCCGATCTTTTAAGGAAAAAATAAACCGGGATACCGGAAAAAATGAGGCTCAAACCTATGGCAGCTTCGCGGGGCCTTGTTATGATTGTATTGAAAAACAGTCCGATACAAAACAAAATAAATATTGCCGGTACCACAGGATATCCCCACACCTTGTATGGTCTGTGCACTTCCGGCATCCTGTGTCGCAATATAAATACTCCGAGCGCTGTGGCTCCATAAAATATAAAAACAGAGAAGATTATCATATCCGTCAGCTGATCGAAGGTTCCCGACAATACCAGAACCGATGCCCATATTCCCTGCCACAAAAGCGAGTTGGATGGAACATTGGCATTGTTAATCTTTGCAATTCTCCGGAAGAAAAGCTTTTCCCGGGCCATGGCATAATAAGGACGCGCTCCTGTAAGTATGCTTGCATTGGTGCATCCCAGGGTAGTGACAAGAATTAACAGCGAAATAAACATCACGCCTCCTCTGCCCCAGATAGTCCTGACCGCCTCAACCGCAGCAATCTGATTACCTGATTCATGTATGTGCACCAGTTGTGGAATTGATAAAAGAGTCAGATAAGTCACATTGACAAGAAGATAAATGATTATTACAATAAATACACCTGTTACAATTCCTCTCGGGATGTTTTTTGTAGGGTCTTTCACTTCTCCTCCGATAAATCCGACAGAAACCCATCCCTGGTATGCCCAGAAGGCAGCAAGCATAGCAGTATAAAAGGCAGATAATGTAACTGTTCCGCGTGTAAGTTCTTTAATGTCCATAAAATTTGCAGGTCTGGAGGTAATGCTGCTCAAACCAAAAATAACGATTACCAGGAGACCTGTTAAAACGAGGAATGTTATAGCTTTACTTACCCCTGCTCCGCTTTTTAATCCGGAGATATTCAACCCTGTTAAAATTAAAATAAGCAGTATCGCAGTCAGCTTAACTCCGAAATCCTGAAAAGGATAGAAAACACCTCCTATAGTAAAATGTTGCAGGGAGCCAAAAATCGTAGGTATTGGGATGATACTGTTCAGGGATTGTGCAAATACATAAGCAAGGGATGAGATGGTAGCCGTCTGAATGACCGTAAAGAGTGACCACCCGTACATAAAGGCAAAAAAACGGTTATAAATTTTTTTTAAATAGATAAACTCACCTCCTGTATCTGCTAATAATCCGGCAACTTCAGCATTGCTTAACGCACCAAAAAGAGTGATAATCCCGCCGACTATCCAAGCCATAAGTATCCAGATGGAAGAATGAAGTTCGGAAGCCATTGGAGCAATTTTTTTATATACTCCTGATCCAATGATATTTGCAACTACAAAAATAATAACATACCCCATGCCGAGCGTCCTGACCAACTTCCTTTGATTACCCATAGCTAAGCCTAAGAATTAAACGAAGGTCCTAAATTAAGAAATAAATAGGCATTCAACTGGTCGTAACTTTCAAAAGTCAAGGGTTCCAATTAAGATAAGAGGTCATTATGGTTATCTTTTGTACATCCAGAAGAGAAGCAGCCTTGAAGGCGCTACTTAAACCAGGAAGTTATCACAGTGTTTCTAGTCATGACACAGGTCTTTCTTTAGGTGTGGGCATTAATTGTAGACAGAAAAAAGTTACCCGCTGGCACTCCCTTCCAAACTGGAGGTGGTACAACAAGACTTATCGATCCTGATTGGATCGTCTGGGCTGATGGACCAGATAAGTTCAAAGCCGGTACACCTGCTATCGTCAACATCATTACTTTTGCAAAGGCACTCCGCATGAACCAACAATCAGGAAAAATATCTTTCTCGATCAAGTCACTGAAAAACTGACAGGTAACCGGTATCCTGAAGAAAGATTCTTCCTTTTTAATTCAGCGATTAAAGTCACTTTGATCTGAAATTGATTTTCTCGTCTCTACAGATATACTGTATTGCCCATTTGCCAGATTGGCCGGCTGGAGGTAACCCACCACCCGGGAATAACCACTGACCAGCCATATAGAACTTCTTCAAACCGGGAATGGCCGGATTAATATTATTCATAAGATTTTTACTTGTTGGCATGAATCCTTCATACGACCCTTTCCACACACCTGTATAGTTCACGTCTGTTAATGGTGTAGCAATATCACAGATTTCAATATTGGCAGTAATTCCGGGATAACGCTTTTCCAGAATAGCAGTCGCATCCTTTTCTATCTGCTCTTTTTCATTCTTGTATTTACCATTATCAACATCTTTCCATAGCTCCCAGGGAGAATCAAACCGAATCACAATGACCGACTTTCCTTCAGGAGCCATAGTGGGATCAAAACAGTAGTTCATAAATGAATAACCGTTGATGGTTTTAGTTTTTCCTATTATCTGATCCTTTATTAACCATGTTTCAACCGGAACTTCAGACTTTATTATTTTATTAATGCCAAATGAAACCTGTACAAAAGGAGTAAATAAATCCCAATTCTCATATGCGTCTGATATTTTTTTATTAAGATATTTCCCTTCAAGCATATTAAATATGGTAGAATGTCCATCAGCTGCACTTATAATATAATCAGCCTTTATTTCAGTGCCATCATAAAGAACCACGCCTTTTGCAATGTTATTCTCCACCACTATTTTTGTAACCCTTGACTTTGTCCTTAGGTCACCACCAAGATCCAGAAAACGCTTGGTCATTCGTCTCGCCAAAGGTAAAGATCCACCTATCAGGTAACCGGCATTCTTCTGGTTGAACCATGCGAACATCATTATGAATGCAAGGGCAGAAAAATCGTGTGAGGCAAAAATGTTGTTGAGGAAGAATTTCAGTGTCTCGTTGGTAAATCCCAGTTTTCTGAAGTATTCATCGCAGCTTTTCCGGCCATATTTCATAAAAAGGATCATAACAGGCATCATCCTGAACATTGAGGTGATTGTATGTCCGAATTTTCGTAATCCCGGGGGGTCGGAAAAAGGTTGAAGAAATGCCGATTTCCTCATATCAGCTACCATCTTTTTAATCTTCCCGGTATCCTCAGGTGCAAGATTGCACAGAAAATCTTCCCACTTATTGAGATCTGTATAGATAATAAACTCCTTCCCATCGTCTGCAAATATTTTTGTATGGACTTCATGGTCAATTATTTCTACATTGTCATTCAACACATCAGTTTCTCTCCATATATCGTTAAAAATCCCTTTCCTGGTACCTACAAGCCAATGAAGACAATAGTCAAATCTGTATCCCTTCCGATCCCATGCTGTACATTGTCCTCCGGTAATGGAATGCATTTCAACAAGCTCAGCATCAAAACCGTTAAGCTTTGCATATATGCCTGCAGAAAGTCCTGCAACTCCACCTCCGATAATTACAATTTTTTTTGCCATTTGTGTTATTCATTTAAGTTCTGATTGTCAATATCAGTTTTTTAAGTTACGCTAAGGAACTATCATGACTAAAACCATACGAACTGGAAATCGGTATATTACAGAAATAGTCGGATGAATGACATTCCGGCAATGATTTTTATATAGTTAATCCACATTAATCGGTTAAAAAAAAATTTGAGCCTCCCAAAACCTAAATCGCATTGAGGATGAACTGAAATAGTAAAGTGATTTAAGCACTTGTAGATAAAAGTACAATACTATTTTCTAATTTTAACTCATAATATTTATTTAGACTCATAATAAATTGAAATGCAATGGAGAAAAAATTTATTTCATTTGAAGTCCTGGAAAAATTCATGGTGAATGTTATGGTTAAGGTTGGAATTCCTGAAAAAGATGCAGGAATTGTGGCTGACGTATTGCTTCAGGCTGACAAATTTGGATTCGACTCCCATGGAGTAAATCGTTTCAAGAGCATATATCTTGACAGAATCAAGGAAGGTATACTAAATCCGGTAACGAATTATAAGATCATAAAAGAGGGACCAACAACAGCTGCACTGGATGGGCAAAACGGGATGGGTCATGTTATATCGTACAATGCGATGAGCCTGGCTATTGATAAAGCTAAAAAGTATGGAATGGGCATGGTAACAGTACGTAATTCAAGCCACTATGGGTTTGCCGGTTATTATCCGCTTATGGCTGTTCGCGAGAATATGATCGGCATCACAGGGACTAATGCACGTCCTTCTACTGCCCCTACTTTTGGGGTGGAGAATATGTTGGGTACCAATCCTATGACTTTCGGTATACCAAGTGATGAGCCATTCCCATTTTTACTTGACTGTGCTACATCAATCACTCAGAGAGGAAAAGTAGAACTCTATGCCAGGGAAGGTAAGGAATTGCCAAAAGGATGGGTAATTGATGAGAATGGCGAAAGCAAGACCAATTCATCGGAGGTGCTTAAAGATCTTGTTGCGGGAAGAGCTGCACTTACTCCACTTGGAGGAGTTGGTGAAGAAACCGGTGGATATAAGGGTTATGGATACGCCACAGTGGTAGAGATACTTTCGGCAGCATTGCAGCAAGGCTCTTTCATGAAGATGCTAATTGGTTTCAAAGACGGGAAAAAAGTCCCATATTCTGTAGGGCACTTCTTTATTGTAATAGATATCAGTGCTTTTACTGATCCTGAGGATTTTAAGAAAACCACCGGTAATATTCTCCGAGAGCTAAGGGCTTCCAGGAAGATGCCCGGTCAATCGCGTATATATACTGCCGGAGAAAAAGAGTATGACACCTGGCTGCAGAGAAAAGATAAGGGTGTGCCTTTTAATAAAGAACTGCTGGAAGAATTTCGGGGATTATGCTATGCTTACGATCTCTTGGGATACCTTTCTCACTTTGAATCATAATTCAACATCTTTCTTATTATTAATAAGATGATTCATGTTTTTATGAAACTCCTTTATGAACTTTTTATGAAAATAAGGATAGAGCCATAAATCCCTGAACAAAGATTTACTTTTAAAATAGCTTCTGTGAACAATTCTTGTATGACCATTTCCATCATCAAAAAACTGAATTGTTTGTTTTCCCTGTGATTTATTATTGTCGATATAACTGAATTCCACTATTCGCTGAAGCTGATCGATATTGATTATCTCAAATGCGACAGGGATATTGAATAATCCTTTAATCAGTCTTATGTTTAGAAAATATACCTGCCCGGTATCAACTTCCGGACATGTTAAGTTTGTTGCATAAACAACAGATTTTGAATATTTTGTTATGAGTAATCCAAAACGTATGGATTTTCCGTTCCAAATTTCAAAGGTATTTGCATGCCTGTAGAAATCCCAAACATTTGAAAGTTTGTTTTTCAGAAAAAATGTTTTTTCAACAACGTTAAAACCCGTTTCATCTATCTCATTTTTCCAGCTGGCATGAATCAGAGTAAAATCATCCATTTTGTCGATTGACCTTGAAGCTATGTAATTACGGATTTTTCTTTGCGGAATCTCATTCAGATTTATCCTCTTAAGACTCTGTGAAACAGCAGTCTGTAAAGATAATCCAGAAATAAAGAGTAGAATTATCAACTTTATTTTAACTCTGCAACTCAAAGCAATTCTTATAATCTTATCTTTTACCTGCCTGAAGATACTATATGCTGGAAGATTTCTGAATTATTTATCAAGTTATTTTCTCTTGATTCAGCTTAAAACGGGCAATAGTATATTATAAAAAGAGGTCTCTTGCATATATTCTATGTCAAGAGACTCTTGCTTAAGGGAAGGATTGCAGAATATATGGATCAGGCTAATTTTTAATAAATTTTTTCGTGACTAATATTTCATTATCCTTAATCATCACAACGTACATTCCGCACCGGCTGGAGGACAGATCAAACTGCTTTAAGACCTCTTCTTTTAATACAGGGCCATTATAGACTAGTTTGCCTGCCCCATCTGTAATAAATATTTCACTTTTTTCACTCTGGAGCGGACTGGTAAATTCAATTGAAAAATGTCCATTGTTCGGATTTGGATAAAGCTTTATAATATCAGAATTCGCATTTGGCTTTATGATACTACCAACTATAAATTCAACAGGTTCTGAAGCAGTAGTATCATTAAGATTATCAGTTGCTATTGCTGTTATAGTATAACTTCCTGCAGCTACATCTTTCCATGTATAGGTATAAGGAGCTGAAGTCAGTTCAACGAGTTTGACATTGCCATTGTAAAATTCAACTTTAGTGATGGTGCCATCTGGATCAGAAGCAATTGCATCCAACTCAATTGCAGAAAGGTTATCATAATTGGTCCCTTTTCGAGGATTTGAGATCTTCACAATTGGATGCTTATTTGGTGCAGATGTGGAATTGCTTACAGAAATTGAGACCACAGATGAAGTGGTTTTCGCATTCAGGTTGTCAGTAGCAATAACGGTTAATGAGTAATTACCTGCTGTCACATTATTCCACTTAAATGAATAAGGAGCTGAAGTAATTGAGCCAAGTTTAGTGCTCCCGTTATAAAATTCCACCATACTTATGGAACCGTCAGGATCTGATGCGTTGGCAGCGATGGTAATATTTGCCGGCGCAATAAATGAGTTGTTGGAAACCGGTGAAGTTATAACTGCAGTGGGGGCAACATTCAAGCAATTATTAATTACCTGCTGATTGATGATACTCGTGGCAATTCCTCCTGAAGTTGTCTGCAATGGTTTATCTGAAGGTTTTGTATATGAGATTGTAACTATGTCACCTATAACGATGCGGCTTGACAATGTTAACTGAACCTTCGTTCCGGAAACAGATACAACATTAACAGTTCTGACTACTGTATTCACTGTAACTGCAAATGCTGAGGCAGCCGGAACGATATTGGCTAGAGTTGAACTATATGTCATTTCCAGTAGCGACGGTGTTGCATTTTCAACAGAGGCTGAGTTAAAAACTGGAACAATAACATTAACAGCTGTACCTGCCCCTGCCTCATATGCACCAAGATCAGGAGCTCGTCCAGTATACGGTATACCAATATAAATCCCTGCGTCTATTAATTTTGATCCTGCAGCAAGATGTAAAAAACTTGTATTTGGCAAACTTCCGTCTGCTTGTCTTGCCCCATCCATCCCCGTAGTGCTGACACTCTGGAAATCTCCATCTGATACGGTCACTGATAGGTCAAAGGAGTTATGATCATGTGTACAATTTGGATCATTACTAATGTCTGTGGCTGGTCCAACATTTGCGTAGGATATACAGTTTCTAATGATAGTTGAATTTCCGTAACCACCTGCCGAAAATCCGGCTCCCCATTCCCTTGCACAATGATAAGCTACACTGTTATATATTGCAACTCCAAGAATAGAATTTGCATCATCTGGTTCAGGATCATAACCACTACCTCTATTATCAGCAGAAAGACAATTTTCTACTGTTCTCAATATACTTGCAGTTCCAGGTGTAGTTT
>Ga0224522_1000087_pt1 | contig 48326 bp, 53 predicted proteins | sample CFST25metaG_FD_182733 | JGI IMG/M metagenome (GOLD analysis project Ga0224522, IMG submission 182733) | Peat soil microbial communities from Stordalen Mire, Sweden - C.F.S.T25 | ecosystem: Environmental > Terrestrial > Soil > Wetlands > Peat | place: Sweden: Norrbotten County, Stordalen Mire...
GTACATCTGGGAGTATTAAGTCGAGCGGCTGGCCGAGCATGGCGGCGGTGGCTTCGATACCGCCCACGCCCCAGCCCAGCACGCCCAACCCGTTGATCATGGTGGTATGCGAGTCGGAGCCGACGAGGGTATCGGGGAAGGCCAGCGTTTCGTCGCCCTCATCACGTGTGAGTACGACCTGAGCCAGATATTCCAGGTTGACCTGATGGATGATGCCGGAAGAAGGCGGAACGATGCGTAAATTAGCGAAAGCCTGCTGCCCCCAGCGCAGAAATTCATAGCGTTCACGGTTGCGCTCATATTCTCTGGCATCGTTGCGCTGCAGTGAATCGGGCAGACCGGCGCTGTCAATTTGCAGCGAGTGGTCGATGACCAGATCCACGGGCAGGACGGGGTTGATCTGGCGCGGGTCTCCGCCCAGACGGGCAACCGCGGAACGCATGGCTGCCAGGTCCACGATCACGGGCACACCGGTGAAATCTTGCAGCAGCACCCGCCCTGGGAAGAAGGGTACGACTGGACGTTGGCCCTGAGCGGGCATCCAGCGTGCCAGAGCCAGTACATCGGCTTCGGTGACGTGCTCTCCATCCAGATGGCGCAGCGCGTTTTCAAGCAGAATTCGGATGGAGAAGGGCAAACGGGCCAAGTCAATGCCCTGATTTTTGGCAAAATCCGTTAATCGATAAATTGTATAGGAACCGCCAGCGGTTTTGAGGGAGCCGCGAACCTTAAAAGGATTGTTTTTCATAAACTTGTTGTCCACTAATCATTGGTCATTGCACGCCTGGTTTTCAGGCGAAATAATTTTTATTTGACGACTATCGGGAGAAGGTTTCGGTTTCACCCAAATTTGCGATGAGCGCATCCGCAAAGGCGGAAGTGGAAAGCGCTGTGGCACCTTCCACCAGACGCGCGAGGTCGAAAGTGACCATTTTATGGCGAATGGTGCTTTGGATGGCTTTATCCATGCGGTTGGCAGCTTCCGTCCAACCAATGTAGTTCAGCAGCATGCCCGCGGAGAGCAGGAGGGAGCAGGGGTTCGCCATATCCTTCCCGGCAAGCAGCGGAGCCGTACCGTGGGTAGCCTCGAAGATAGCCGCTCCGCTCTCGTAATTGATATTGGCTCCGGGGGCGATGCCCAGCCCGCCGACTTGTGCCGAGAACGCGTCGGATAAATAATCACCATTCAGGTTAGGCGCAGCCAGCACGTCCAGTTCCTGAGGGCGTGTGAGAGCAGTTTCGAAAGCGGCATCGGCGATGATGTCTTTGATTAGCAATTTTCCCGCTGCTTGCGCCGCAGCCAGTTCGGCATTGGCGAAAGCTTCACCGGATTTCTTTTTGGCCGCTCCCCATTGCAGCCAGGTGTAGACCTGATCGGCAAACTCGGTCTGGGCTAATTCGTACCCCCACATGCGGAAAGCGCCTTCGGTGTATTTCATGATGTTGCCTTTATGCACCAGGGTCACACTTTTACGCTGGTTTTGCAGCGCGTAGCAGATGGCGGCTCGCACCAACCGGGTTGAGCCCTCTCTAGAGATAGGCTTGATACCGATCCCAGAGGTGGCCGGGAAGCGGATACGTTCGAATTGCTCAGGAAATTGTTCCTTGAGCAGACGCATGAAGCGCTGGTTTTCTTCTGTCCCGGCGGCAAATTCGATGCCTGTGTAAAGGTCCTCGGTATTTTCGCGGAAGATCACCATATTTACCAGTTCAGGTTCGCGAACCGGCGAGGGAGTTCCTGGCAGCCAGCGCACCGGGCGCAGACAGACATATAAATCCAATTCTTGCCGCAGGGCGACGTTCAATGACCGCGCCCCTTCTCCAACCGGAGTTGCCAGCGGGCCTTTGATACCCACTTTGTATTCTCTAAATGCGTCCAGAGTTTCTGCGGGCAGTGAGGTATCGAAGAGTTTTTGGGCTTTCTCGCCGGCGTAGACTTCCATCCATGCAACAGCGCGCTGGTCTCCATAGGCAGCCTGAACGGCAGCATCAATCCCGCGTTTGGCAGCGCGCCAGATATCCGGGCCGGAGCCGTCGCCTTCGATAAACGGGATAATCGGGAAATCGGGGATATTCAGTTTTCCGTCGAGGACAGTGACTGCCCGACCATTTTCAGGCGGTGTGGAGTGTTTGGAAGAAGTTGCCATAAAAATTGATCCAATAAGTAAATTCCGGCTTGACAACCGGTGCTCTAACTTCTATAATTCTATCATAATAATTTGGGACACTGTCCCATATAATGAGACAAATTTGATCAAGATGGAAACTGAGAAATCCAAATCCTTGCAGCGCATCGTCGCGATTCTGGATTGCTTCACTTATGAGCGTCCGGAAATCGGCGTGCGGGAAATCGCCCGCCTTATCGGCTTTTCGAGCAGTACCACCGGGCGCTTGCTGCAGGCAATGAAAGAAGTAGGCCTGCTTCAGCAAAATCCGTTGAATCAAAGCTATTCGCTGGGCGGCAAAGTCCTGGCCTGGGCTGGCGTGTATTCCTCGACTCTGGATGTGCGCAATGCAGCACTTTCTGCGATTCAAGAGCTGCACCGGGTTACGCGCGAGACCATCAGCCTGTATGTTCTGGAAGGCAATGAGCGCGTGTGCGTGGAACGCCTGGAAAGCAATCAGAATGTGCGTATCGTAGCCCGGCTGGGGAGGAGAGTTCCTCTTTATGCCGGGTCAGCAGGTAAAGTCTTTTTAGCCTACATTTCCCCGGCGAAGCGCGATGCCATCCTCAAGGCCGAACCACCGACCCCGATCACCGCATCGACCATCGTGGATATCAAGGCGCTGATGGATGAACTCAAGCTCATTCACCGTAAAGGCTATGCCGTCAGTTTTGGCGAGTGGGTGGCAGAAGCATCAGGGGTAGCAGCACCGATTTTCGATGTGCGCGGAGAGATCGTGGCGGCTCTGACTATCTCAGGACCCGGCCAGCGCTTCACCGAAGATGTGGTGCAGCATTATGTCACGGATGTCACCCGCGTAGCAGCACAAATTTCCCGCGAAATGGGTTTTACGGGAAAACGAGCAGTTACTTTCGCCTATGACCTTGAAAACGAAGCCTGAGAATCTATCCACTCATGCGGATGAAAAGTTTGAAATGAACGGTTCAATAGTATTGAAAGGTGGAACGAGATGGGCAAGCCAATCAAGAACGACACAATCATGAAACAGCGTATGGCTGAGAAGATTCCCGGCTGGCACAAGCGCATGACCAAATTGGTGCGCGATTACGGCTCGCAGCCGATCGCTGAAGTCACAGTCGAGCAGCTCTACGGTGGTATTCGCAACGTTCCCATTCAGGTCAGCGATATTTCTTTTGTCGATCCGCAGAATGGCATTCGCCTGCGCGGATACAATATTGCTGAATTGCTCAACTTGCTCCCCAAAGCCAAGAATTCCAATTACCCACTGATCGGTGGATTGTACTTCCTGCTGATGGCTGACGAGTTCCCTTCCGAAGAAGAGGCGCAACAGGTGGAAGAAGAGTGGAAGGAACGCAGCCAGATTCCCGGCTATGTCTTTGATCTGCTCAAAGCTTTGCCGGTTACCACGCATGCGATGACCATGTTCTCGCTGGCGATTCTGGCCATGCACAATGAGTCAGTTTTCTCCCCGCGCTATACCGATGGCATGAAGAAATCTGAATACTGGGATGCCTACCTGGAGGATAGCCTGAACCTGACTGCCAAACTTCCTTCGCTGGCTGCCTATATCTACAACTTAAAATACCGGGATGGCAGTTTTATTCCGCTCAATCCTGACCTGGATTGGGGAGCTAATTTTGCCTACATGATCGGCAAAGGGGACGACCTGGAATACCAGGAGTTTTGTCGCCTGTTCTTTTTTCTGCTGGCCGACCACGAAGGCGGAAACGTCAGCGCCCATACCTCTTATATCGTAGCTTCAGCGCTCTCGGATGTGTATTACGCGGTTTCTGCGGGGATGGATGGGCTTGCCGGTCCGCTGCACGGGCTGGCTAACGAAGATTGCCTGCGCTGGCTACTCAAGATGAAGGAGAGTTTCAGCGAGTTTCCTACCCTCGAACAGGTGCGCCAATACTCGACCGACTGGCTGAATTCTGGCAAGCTGGTACCGGGATACGGACATGCCGTACTGCGTGTCACCGATCCGCGGTTTACCGCTCAGTTGAAATTCGGGCAGCGTTATTTACCCGATGACGAAAACTTTCGCCTGGTGGAAATGGTCAATCAAACTGTGCCGGATGAATTGGCAAAGCTCAACAAAGTGAAGAGTCCGTGGGCCAATGTGGATGCCATCACTGGAGCCATTCAGTATCATTACGGCATTACCCAGTTCGATTTCTATACCGTCCTGTTTGGCGTCAGCCGCTGTCTAGGTCTGACCACGCATGCCGTCTGGTGCCGTGCCCTGGGACGCCCCATCGAACGTCCCAAGTCGTTAACCACCCGGGTTTTGGAGCAAATGATCTCAGAAGAAAAATAGGTGATGGCAATCTAAAGGAGTTGGCAGCATATAATGACATTTACAGCCTTGCTTGAATTGCTTTGGCAAGACGTGCCATCAGTTCTTCGTCGCGTTCGTAATTAAACGGTTTTGAATTAATCCATTCCTGGGGATAAGACCAGGGGACATCTTTCTTCCGCTCTTCCGGTTCATCCACGTAGCGCGGCACGATATGCGCATGCAATATCGGGTCTGAATTCCCCATAATTACGTAATTGATCCGATAGGCTCCGGTTACTTCCAGCAGAGCGTCGCCTACCATAGCCATATCACACAAAAATTCAGCACGCTGTTGTCGATTCAGAGCATTAATACTCTCTACTACTGGGTCGGCCTGAAGGATGGTATAGCCGCGCAAATGCTGCATACCAGATAGGTAAACCCAGCCCGAAGGAACCTTGCAAACAAAGGCAGACTCCTTCCCGGTTCTTGCCGTTTCAGCTTTTTGTTGGGTGCTCGACGCCATGAGGTTTATTTAATCCTTTTTGAAGACAAAAAGAATCTTCACAATTTGAAGATATGGCAATAGATTGTTGAGCTTTATGCTTTATTAAATTGCGAAGTGTCAGAACCAATGCGATTGGCCAGAAATGAAAAATCATAGGTGCCCCACAATCAGGACAGGGCAACAATCCTAAACCAGCCAAGCCAATAACCCCCAACCAAGGTTTGATTAGTTTCCAATGTAAAGTTCGAAAAATTGGTTCTTTCAAATTTTTCCTTAACCAATAGGATGAATTTCTGGTTTATCACTGGTTTCGGAGCCGAGCAGGCTGCGCCATTCGCCCAAGCTGTTGAGACGCTCCTGATTGGTGATGGTCAGCGTGGCGACCAGCGTGGAAATGGGCACCGCTGCCACCAGACCGAGCGAGCCAACCAGAGTGCGCACGATTTCTTCTGAAAGCATTTCGGTGTTCAGCAGGTAGCGGAAACTTCCATTTGCCAGAGTAAAGACCAAAAGTAAGGGCAGAGAAGCACCTGTATAGGTAAGCACAAGTGTGTTGACCGTGGCTGCCACGTGATCCTGACCGATGTGCATGGCGCGCCGGTAGATCTGTTTGAAAGAGAGCGCTGGGTTGGCGCCGTGAATCTCGACTACGGCCGCGGATTGCGAGGTAACCAGATCGTCGAGGATTCCCAGCGTGCCGATGATCATGCCGCCGAGAAGTAAACCCTGAACGTTGATTTGCACGGATGAAAGCTGGATGAGATACAGTGCGTTCTCGTCACCGTAGCCGGTGAGGTGAGCCAGGTCGACGAAGAGGGCGGTTAACGCTCCGGTGATGAGCAAGGTCAGCACCATTGAAATCACCGAAGAATGAGTTTTCAGATTCCAGCCGTAAGTGGCGTACAGTGAAACACCCAGCAGAATCCCTGAGCCGATGAGGCTGACCTGCACCGGGTCCGCTCCGGTCAGTACATGTGGAATGATGTAAGTGAGTATGATAAACATACTGAAAAAGAGCGAAACCAGGCTGCCAAGGCCTTTCCAGCGGCCCATAGCCAACACTGCCAGAATGAAAACACCAAGTAAAATGAGCAGAATTGTCGAGCGGTCATAATCGGTATACGAAGCCCGCAAGGTTCCATCCGGCATCTGGCTGATGATGATGTAGACTTTATCGCCTGTTTTGAAACGGTTATTGTCGGAGCGGATTTGATTTTTCCCGTAAGTCACCGAGAATTGTTGCCCTTTGTTGTCCCCTTCCAATGTTTTCACAGTCATCTCTTGATAAAGTTGGGCGTGGTCACCCAGGGTAATCTGCCCTTCATCTGTGATCGCAATTACTTGCGCAAGTACAGTAGACGACCCGAAGGTGCTCTGGTTGGTGGCAGTGTTCTTTGGCAAAGAAATATTTTTAACCGCCCAGAATGTTGCCAGTGTAAAGAAAATGATGAGGAAAACCACCGCTGTAAAAAAAACTCGTTTGGTCATTTTCATAAGAGGACTGCTCTTTCGGGAAGAATGATTTTTCCACAAGGCAATATAAGAATCTCGTAATATCGGCTATGGTAACACAAAAAGAAGCTGCTCAAAATAAACAGCTTCTCATTTTAGAATATTTATGGTCGGGTTATTTCCAGCCGGGATCTTTGAGAAAACTGGCGGTGAGGTCGGCTTTCTCGTCTTCTTCCAACCAGGTGGACTGGATGGTTGTCAGCAGAATCTGCTTGATTTCGGTTTGAGTAAAATTCAATTCACTGACCAGAGTGGCATATTCCAGCGCCAGAGAATTACCAAACATCATAGGGTCGTCTGTGTTGATGGTCACGGTCACACCGCGTTCGTACAATTTGCGAATCGGGTGTTCCTGAATCGATTTGACTACCCCGGTGCAAACATTGGAGATGGGGCAGACCTCGAGAGGAGTGTGAATTGCCGCCAGGGTCTTTACCAGCTCATTATCTTCGATGGCACGAATGCCGTGGCCGATTCGTTCTACACGCAGGCTTTCCAGGGCAGCCCACACGCTTTCGGGTCCGGCAGCTTCACCTGCGTGGGCAGTGGTGTGAAACCACATTCGGCGGGCTTCGGCGAAGATAGTCTTGAATAATTGCGCCGGGAAATTCTGCTCCGAACCACCCAGTCCGATGCCGATCACCCCTTGATCGCGGACTTCATTGACGGCACTGAGAGTATTCCTGCCTTTTTCCAGGTCGGGACCAGTATCACGGATTAGATCGGCGATTAGTGCAACCCGGGTTTCAGGAACGCGGTTCAATCCCTTACGGATAGCTGTGGCAATGCTCTGGGGTTCCAGATTGTAACGTGCAAAATCACCCGGTGAGAAGAAGGCTTCCACGTAACGGATATTCTGCCGTGCCAGATCTCGTGCTACAGCTTCGCCAATAAAGGTGAAATCTTCATACTCGCGGATAAACTGGTTTTTCCAGTTCCAGGTTTCGATGAAATGGGGAAAATCTATGAAGATAAACTTGCTTGAAAGGGCAGCAATATTCGGAATCTCCGGGTCGCCGCCATATTTCTGAAATAGCTGCCACATCGCTGGCAGCGGAATCGCGCCTTCGAGATGCAGGTGAATTTCAACTTTAGGAATGCGTTCACACCAGTCAGGGATGGGTGGTTTCATATGCTTTGTAAATCCTCATTCAACATAGGTTATGGGATTTAAACTACATAAATTATTGTACCTTAACCTGCCTGAATTAGATAAAATGCTGGCCGACGGCGCGCATCGTATCGATCAGCGGGATTAATAGCTGGCCGCGTTCGGTCAGGGTGTATTCGGTACGCGGAGGAACTTCGGCGAAAACCTGGCGGCTTATCAAGCCTTCAGATTCAAGCTCCTGCAGCCGCATGGATAGAATCCGCGGACTGACCTTGAGGGAATGCTCCAATTGGCCGAACCGCTGAGGCCCTATTGCCAGGTCGCGCAAGATCAGAGAGACCCATTTTCGGCCAATGATTTCCGCAACGGCTTCAACCGGGCATGGTTCATCTGCTGTTATCTTTTCCATTTTGCCTCTCCATATCCATTTTGTCCTGTCACTGCGAGAGCGCTAGCTCGAAGCAGTCTCGGGACAACTATTGATTCTCTACTTTCTTATTATATCTTAATAATAGCTACTTGACAATAGAATAGTAATGCGCTATTATAATACTAACAAAAAGAAAGTAGCTATATAAAACATATCTAATTAGGAGAAATTCTTATGAAAATCACAATCATTGGTGCAGGTAATATGGGCCGCGGGATTGGGTATCGTCTGGTGGCAGGTGGGCACGATGTCACTCTGGTCGACAGCAGCGAAGAAGCCGCGGAAACATTGGCCAAAGAATTGCGTTCGGTGGCGAAAAAGGGTGGTTCAGCCAAATCTGCCTCTCTGGAAGCGGCAGAATTAGGCGAGGTAGTTGTTCTCGCATTAAGCTACGGCGTGAATCTCGACGTCGCCAAAAAATTAGGTGATAAGTTGAACGGAAAAGTCGTCATCGATATAGCGAATCCGTTGAATGCGACCTATGACGGTCTGGCGACAGCTCCTGGGACTTCATCCGCTGAAGAAGTGGCCAAGGTGGTTTCGACTGGCGCCAAAGTGGTCAAAGCTTTCAATACCACTTTCGCAGGCACACTGGTAGCTGGTAATGTAGGCGGCACTCCTCTGGACGTGTTTATCGCCGGGGATGACGAAGCTGCCAAGAAGACAGTCTCCAAACTGGTTTCTGACGGGGGACTGATAGCCGTGGATGTGGGTCCGCTGCTGCGGGCACGTGAACTGGAAGGTCTTGGGTTGTTGGGCATTACTTTACAAATTCGGCATAATCTTGGTTTTACCACCGGTTGGAAATTGATCCGGCCGTAATAGCAATAAATAACCCTTGATAAAGGTTTTATGAGCTTTTTCAAGGGTATAAAAAACCTCTTCTCCTTTCATGTAAAAAGAGCCTCCCGGTTCACAACCGGGAGGCTTGTTAATTTATTTCTTCTCATCCAATCCTTTTAGCACTTTGTCTGGCGTATACGGCAGGTGACGCAGCCAGATGCCGGCAGCATTATGGATGGCACTGGCGATGGCAGGCGCTACTCCGTCAATGGAAAGCTCCGACACGGATTTGGCGCCGTAGGGGCCGCTGGGTTCATCGGTTTGGACGAAGATCACATCCGTTATGGGCATATTTTTGAAACGCGGCAATTTGTATTTGACGAAGTCCGTGGTCAATAAATGGCCGTTTGCGTCCAGCACCATGTCCTCGCTCAGGGCGAAGCCCAGACCTTGCGACATACCGCCTTCCACCTGACCCACAGCGGTCAGCGGGTTGATGACCCTGCCGCAGTCAACCACCATGAGCAACCGCTCAACGGTGATTTTACCGGTTTCGGTATCCAGGGAGATTTCCGCGAACTGCGCTGCGGTTGGCGGCGGGCTGTTTGGGCTAACATGCGAGGCAGTAGCCATGATCTGGTGCTGGTTGAGCTGGTGCAGGCTGCTTAAACCGACTTCAGCCATGCTCACCGAACGACCGTCCGGGGCGTACACGCGGCGTTCGCGCAGTTCCAGAATGTTGGGGTTGGCTACCTCCAGCATCAAGGCGGCCTGTTCCTGTACCTGTACCCGAATCAACTTTGCAGTCTTGCGCACTGCTGCTCCGCTGATAAACGTGGTGCTGCTGGCGTAGGCTCCCTTATCAAAGGGAGTGAAATCGGTATCGGAGGATGTGACGATGATATCTTCGATGGGAATGCCCAGTTCCTCGGCAGCCATTTGTGCCAGTACCGTATCCGAGCCAGTGCCGCAGTCGGCAGCGCCGACTAACAGGTTGAAGGAGCCGTCGTCGTTCATTTTCAGGGTGGCGGCAGCCATGTCCAGCCCCGCGATCCCGGAGCCGTGGATCATGACGGCCATGCCGATGCCGCGGCGCACCTTTCCGGTTTGATTTGTGTAGGTTTGCCGTTTGGCATAGTAATCGGTGGCACGCAGGCCCAGGTCAACACATTGCGCCATGCCGGTGCTTTGAATGGACTGCTCGGTGCCTTCGCGTCCCTCTCCCATTGCTTTAGAAAGGCGCATGGGGTCGCCCAGTTTAATCCAGTTATTGCGTTTGAATTCCACCTCATCTACACCTAATTTTTCAGCCAGTTCATCCATACATACTTCAACGGCATATTCGCACTGCATGGCGCCGTAACCCCGGAACGCGCCGGAAACGGGTTGATTGGTGTAGACCACATCGCAGTTGAAGCGCGCGTTGGGCGGATTGTAAAGGGTGAGACCTTTAAAACCACCGACCATGTTGACTGTGAGCGAATGGGATCCGTAAGCGCCGGTATCGCCGATCATGCGCAGGTCGATGGCAGTGACTTTGCCGCCTTTGACGCCTATTTTGTACTGCATAATCTCGGGATGGCGGCTGCGCGTGCTGGTGAATTCCTGGGCGCGGGTCATCTCCATGCGCACCGGGTGGCCAGTTTTCAGGGCGAGGTGGGCGCATAGGTCCTCGAGAATCAATTCCTGCTTGTTACCGAATCCACCGCCGATGCGCGGTTTGATAACGTGGATGCGCTTGACGGGCAGACCGATGAGCGGGGCAACCATGCGGCGAATATGAAAAGGCACCTGTGTACTGGTGCGGATCACCAGACGGTTGTCTTCATCCATATAAGTGATACAGGCGTGCGGTTCAAGGTGGGCGTGCTGTTGGCGCTGAGTGGTGTATTCACCGCTGAGGACTTCATCAGCCTCGGCGAAGGCTTTATCGACGTCGCCAATGCCAGTTTCGATGTGATGGACGATATTATGCTCGCGGTCGTAAATACCTTCGGTGTCGGCTTCATCGTGGATAACCGGTGCACCGGGTTTCATGGCATCCAGAGGGCTCAAAACAGCCGGTAGCACCTCATATTCCACGTCAATCAACTTAAGCGCGGCTTCGGCCAATTCGGGTGTATCGGCAGCGGCAATGGCAACACGGTCGCCGTGGTGGCGCACCTTATTATCCAGGCTGACCTGGTCATAAGGCAAAAGCTGCGGGTAGCTTTGTCCGCCAGAAGCGTATTTGACGCGCGGTAGATCCTGATAAGTGAGTACTGCGTGCACTCCGGGTAAGGCACGCGCCCGGCTGGTATCGATCTTTTTGATCCGGGCATGCGCATGGGGGCTGGTGAGCAAGGCTCCGTACAACATTCCTTCCATATGTAAATCGTCGGTGAAGACAGCTTTTCCGCGCGCCAACTTTTCTGCATCCAGTTTGATTTCCGCTTTGCCTACAACATTGGTCAGCGGGTAGCCTGCGGGTGAGTAAACTAGCGGAGGGAGGGGATTGCGCGAGCTGCCGCGGCGGTAGAAGGCTTCTGGAATCTCGGCTTTAGCGGAATCGGCAGGGAGAGGCAATTCGATGGGACTGACAGGTTCCGTTTTCTCGCCGCGCATCTCGGCGGCTGCGCGCAGTACGGCATCCATTGGGCGCACGTAACCGGTGCAGCGGCAAATGACGCTGTTCATTGCCTGACGGATTTCAGCGTCGCTTGGGTCAGGGTTCTCATCCAGCAGCGCTTTGGCGGTCATGATCTGGCCAGGGGTGCAAAAGCCGCATTGGATGGCTCCTGCTTCCATGAAGGCGCGCTGCAAGGGGTGCAGGCCGCCTTCAGGAGCGATGCCTTCGAGTGTAGTGATTTGCTTGCCGACCACGGACTCGGCTGTTAATTTGCAGCTATGCACTGCCTTGCCATCCAACAGCACGGTGCAGGTACCACAGGTGCCATCTTCGCAGCCGTGTTTAACGCTGAAATAAGACAGGCGGCGCAGAACATCGCGTAAATTTTCTTCGGGGGCGACGATCACTTCACGGGGTGAACCGTTGATGGTGAGAATTATGTTTTTTGATTGAGGTTTCATGCAGGTCTCCCTGGATCGGTTTGATTGTCGGACAATTGCTTACAAGTCTATTATACACATGGATAAACCAGTCGAGACATTACAAATGGCGGACGTTTATTCGCCTTCTGTCAATTATCCTGTGTATTTACAACTGCTGCGAATTGGAAAAATAATCGCATCAGTCCTAAGATAAAAGTAGAGTAATTAGATACAAATATGCAATTTAGAATGTAGAAATGGAGATAAAAATGGATCTAAAGCGTAGTTCTCAGGCGGTTTGGCACGGATCATCTAGAGAAGGAAATGGGACATTAACCTCAACCAGCAAGGTGCTCGACCAGACACCCTATTCATTTGCCTCCCGCTTCTTGAGCAAAGATGGCAAGATGGGTACGAACCCTGAAGAATTGATTGCGGCTGCCCATGCCGGTTGTTTTTCGATGGCGCTCAGTTCCGTGCTGACCGCAGCGGGATTTATCCCTACAGAATTGAAGACCACCGCAGAAATCACTGTCAAACAGGCATCGTCAGGTTTTGAGATCAGTGCAGTGCAGCTAATTCTTGAAGGCAAAGTACCGAATATCCCCGAAGCAAAATTCATGGAGCTGGCCGAGAGTGCAAAGAAGAATTGTCCGGTTTCGAAGGCGCTCGCAGCCGTGCCCATCTCGTTGACGGCGAAATTGCTCAAGTAAACGTCTGTCAAAACAATTGGGCCGGTCTCTGCAAATGTGGTTTTTTCCTGGAGATCTGCCCGATCAGACCGTCTTTGCGTTTATAATTACGAGAAAGAATTTATGCTTGGTGCGCTTGATATACAGGAGGCAAAATGAACTACCGTGAGTTGGGACGGACAGGCTGGAAGGTTTCCGAGATCAGTTTTGGTGCCTGGGCCATTGGTGGTTCTTGGGGGGATGTGGATGACAGTGATTCTCTGGCAGCGCTAAACCGCGCATTGGATCTGGGCGTAAACTTCTTTGACACAGCCGATGTCTATGGGGACGGACGCAGTGAGCGCTTGTTTGCGAAGCTGCGCAAAGAACGCAGTGAAGCATTTTATGTGGCTACCAAAGCCGGCCGCCGTCTGGACCCGCATGTCGCCTCCGGTTACAACCGTCAAAATTTGACCTCCTTTGTCGAACGCAGCCTTAAGAATCTCGATGTCGAGATTATCGACTTGCTGCAATTGCACTGCCCGCCTTCCGAGGTTTATTACATGCCCGAAGTTTTTGGGGTGCTGGATGATCTGGTGAAGGCTGGAAAATTACGCTATTACGGCGTCAGTGTTGAGAAAGTGGAAGAAGCGCTCAAGGCTATTGAGTTTCCTAACGTGCAATCAGTGCAGATCATTTTTAATCTGTTTCGGCAGCGGCCCTCGGAACTGTTTTTCGCAGAAGCCCAGCGCCGCAAAGTGGGCATTCTAGCACGGGTTCCTCTGGCATCCGGCATGCTAACCGGAAAATTCACCGCCAAAAGCAAATTTAGCAGTGAAGACCACCGTGCTTTCAACCGCCACGGTGAATCTTTTGACAGGGGTGAAACTTTTGCCGGTGTCGATTTTGAAACCGGGCTCAAGGCGGTCGAAGATATGCGTCCATTTGTACCCGAAGGTTCCAGCATGGCAGAAATGGCGCTGCGTTGGATCTTAATGTTTCCGGCTGTGACCTGCGCCATCCCCGGCGCCAAGAAGGTATCGCAAGTGGAAGATAACCTCAAGGCTGCCGAAATGCCCCCATTGGACGATTCAACCATGCGGGGGCTGCATGAAATTTATTACCGCCAAATCCGCCCGCTCGTGCACCACTACTGGTAATCCATAGTGAAACTTAGGGGAAAATAAAAAAAGGAATACTCATGATCGTGATTCTGAAATATCAACCCACATGGCCGGGAGAATTCCTGAAAATGGGCCGGATTTTACGCGCAGAACTAGGCGACCTGGCATTGCGTATCGATCACATCGGCTCGACTTCGATACCAAATCTGGATGCGAAAGATATTATCGATATTCAAGTGACTGTGGCGAATTTTGTTCCGGAAGTTGCTGAAGCAATTTGCCGGGCGGGGTTCAAACGCGTGGAATATATCACCGGGGACCATATTCCATCTGGCTCGATTCCTGATCCTGCCGAGTGGTCAAAATGGATCTTCTCTTCTTTGCCTGAGACGCGAAGGATGAACTTGCATGTACGTCAGGCCGGACGCGCCAATCAGCGCTACCCGTTACTTTTTCGCGATTACTTGCGCGCCACCCCCTCAGCCGCCGAAACATATGGGAAAATAAAAATTGCATTGGTTGAGTCCAATGCGACTGATGTAGATGCGTATTATGCAGTAAAAGACCCGGTCTGTGATTTGATCATCGATGCTGCTGAAATTTGGGCAAGGGTGAAACCCTGGCACATTGGTCCTTCTGATTGCTGAACAGAAATACCCCTTTATTTATTTAAATCTCCCGGTTCGTACAACCAGGGATTGATCGTGGAAGCGCCGCTGCGGTGATAAACGGCCAGAAAGCGCGTCGCAATGGTCAAATTATTCCTTAATGCTGTGGCAGCAATCAGGGATTCGAGTACTCCCAGCGGGTTACCCTCAGCCTCTTTCAATGAGGTTAATGATCCCCATAAGGTGAGCGTTATCGTATCCAATGGCAGAATATGATCTCCAAGTCTTTGGATTAACCCGCTGATGAGCCATTTCAGAAGCTCGTCCTTGCGTGGGGAGTCGGGGAGACGCTCAATACCGCGTTGAATTTCGCCAATCGTAATTACGCTCACGTAAATGTTCTCGTCTTTCACGCTGTCGAGCCAGCGAATCACTTTCGGTTCAGGTTTCTTTTTGGAAAATTCAATCAGAACACACGTGTCGAGTAAATAATTCATGGTTCAATCTCGATATAGCGGGCAATAAGATAATCTCTGGGAACGGAGAGATTCGTATCTGCCAGAGGGGACTCAAGTAAAAACCTGGATAGGTGAAGCTGCCCGGTATCGTTATCAGAAACCACTTCAAGTGGATCAATAATCGGCTTTGTCAGTTCTTCCTTGCTGGCATCAATCGGTCGGTGTTGAGGTGGCTCTTTTTTTTCCATATGGATCTCCCCAGAATGATTATATATGGAATTCTTTTGATATAAATTAATAAATCGATGAAAATTTGGCAGTCACACAACCCGGTCAACCTGTGGCATAATCACAGGATAAGATATTCAAATCTACGCGACAATGCTGAATTTCAACCGTTTATCCACGATCAGTTTGCCTCAAGATAGTAAGTTATTAAATGATTGAATTGATTCCAAATGAAAGCGATCACTGCATGAGAGCCAGCATAACGATCCAAATTGACTAGCGGCTTGATTAGGGAGGTGTGTACACTTGAAATCTTTAAGTGTTTTATCCATTTTTGGCACTCGTCCGGAAGCCGTGAAAATGGCGCCGGTTGTCAAAGCTCTGGCCGAACAGCCGGGAATTGATTCCAGAGTGTGTGTCACCGCTCAGCACCGCGAGATGCTTGATCAAGTGCTGGACCTGTTTCAAATTCATCCAGACTATGATTTAAATTTAATGCGCCCGAATCAGACACTGGCTGGTTTGACCGCAGAAATCCTGGAGAACGTTGACCCCATCCTGACCAAAGTGAAACCTGACTGGATACTGGTTCAAGGGGATACCACTACAGTGATGGCATCGGCTCTGGCAGCGTTTTACCGGAACATCAAAGTGGGACATGTTGAAGCCGGTTTGCGTACAGGCGATAAACACCAACCATTTCCTGAAGAGATTAACCGCCGCATTGCCGGCACCCTGGCTGACTTACATTTTGCGCCAACCGAACACAGCCGGCAGAACTTATTGCGCGAGGGTGTGGAAGATTGGCGTATCGCAGTCACCGGCAATACGGACATTGATGCGTTACAACAAATATGCAAACTGGACGAACCGGAGCAAGTGAGCCGGTGGCTGACAGATTGGGGAGTCGCGGCCGGCAAAGCGCGCCTGGTTTTGGTTGAGGCGCACCGCCGGGAGAATTTTGGAACCCCTATTGAGGAAATCTGCTCCGGTTTAAAAGCCCTGGCGAACCGCTATGGTGATGCCTTGCAAATTGCTTATCCAGTGCATTTAAATCCAAATATTCAAGAACCAGTGCACCGCCTGCTTGGCGGGGTGGCAAATATTCATTTACTTGTTCCGCAAGATTACCTCCACATGGTGCATTTATTGAAAGCCGCCACCCTGGTCTTAACTGATTCGGGCGGAATCCAGGAAGAAGCCACCGTTCTGGGAAAACCCACGCTGGTTTTGCGCAAAAAGACGGAGCGGCCTGAAGGAGTTGAAGCTGGAGTTTTAAAACTGGTGGGAACTGACGCAAAGAATATTTTCAACGAATCCGTGAGACTGCTGGATAACCCAGCAGCATACGCTGTGATGTCGCATGCTGCCAATCCTTTCGGCGACGGGCATGCGGCTGAAAGAATTGTCAAGGCCTTAATGGCATTTCAGGAATCGGATTTACACATTTAGAGGTGGTGAATTACCTCATGAGCACTGTTTGCTTGCTTCCCAAAAAATTGGGTTTAGGTGGTCCGGCTTCTTTTCAAGCCCGGCTGGCTGAGGCGTTAAAACAACAGAAAATCAATGTTGTTTTTGACCCGGATGATGCGGCAGTAACAGCCATTCTGGTGGTAGGGGGAACCAGGCGGTTCGACGAGTTGATTCGAGCCAGACGCAGGGGAGTGCGAATCGTACAGCGTTTGAACGGCATGAACTGGGTACATAAGCAAAAGTACACCGGAGTACGGCACTATGTACGAGCGGAATACGGCAACTGGATCCTTTCGACGATCCGGCGCAGTCTGGCTGACCGTATTGTCTATCAAAGCCAGTTTACTCAGAATTGGTGGCTGCGTGCTTACGGCCCGGTCAAGGCGCCGTGTACTGTTATTTACAACGGAGTCAATTTGGATCAATATTCCCCGCTGGGAGCTAGCGCCAGGCCAACCGACCATTACCGTATGCTTTTAGTGGAGGGTCACCTGGGCGGCGGATACGAGCAGGGTTTATTGACAGCTGTAAAAGCCGCTGAAATGCTCAACCAACGGCTGGATAAACCGGTAGAGCTGATGGTCGCTGGGGAATCCTCCACTGCTTTACAGCGACAGGCGTGCTCCGACCAGATCAATGTTATCTGGCGCGGGGTGGTCAAGCGGGATGATATTCCGGAAATCGACCGCTCGGCACATTTTCTGTTCTCTGCCGATATCAATGCAGCCTGCCCAAATTCAGTCATCGAAGCGCTGGCCTGCGGACTGCCTGTCGTAGGTTACGATACTGGAGCATTGCCGGAGTTATTGGCAAATGGTGCCGGCTGCGTTGCTTCATACGGCGGTGACCCGTGGAAACTGGAAACGCCCCAATTGAGCCCATTGGTAGAAGCAGCCCAAACCGTGCTCAAGAGCGATACAGAGTATCAAAAGGCGGCTCGAAAACAAGCTGAAGCTTTTTTTGACATTCAGGCTATCGCCTCCAGCTACCGCAAAATTCTGTTGGATGAATGATTATGACTGACTTCACTCAAAACCTCCTCCCAAAACTAAAAGCCAGGCGAATTGCAGGAATCACCCTGGATGAGAATATGCAAGTTCCCGCCTATGATGGATATTGTCTGGCGAATATAGCAGGAAGCCTGTGCCGGTGGCTAGGGCTGGATGAATGGCCAACACACCCCTTGAACGAGGTATATTGCAGCCCATTCCGAAAAGAATACGATCAGGTGATTTTGCTGGTCATGGACGGGATGGGGTTGAAACTTTTCCAACAAACCAGCGGCGAGGCGGACTCGGAATATTCACCATGGCAGGAATTAATGGCAGCAAGCCACCTGTACCCGGTGACTTCGATTGTTCCTTCGACTACATCAGCCGCCCTGACAGCCTTCTGGACGGGATGCACCCCCGCACAGCACGGCATCACCGGTTATGAGATGTGGCTGCGGGAATATAACATGGCTGCCAATATGATTTCTCATATGCCGGCCTTTTTCGACGGCCCTGCGGGAAGTTTACGGCAGACCGGGTTCGATCCGAAGACTTTTTTGGATGTGCCCACCCTGGGTCCGTTCCTCACCCGCGCGGGCATCGATCCTTTCGTACTGCAGCATAATTCAATCGCTCGTTCCGGCCTGTCAACCATGCTATTTGACCAAACTCAGGCGATACCGATTAGGGGCATGAACGATTTGTTCACCACTCTGGAAGAATTAGCCTGCCAGGATTCTTTTCAAAAGCGTTTTTTATACGGATACCTGGGAGACTTGGATGAGCTGCAGCATGTCTACGGTCCTGAAGACGTGCGGGTGAAAGAAGAATTCCGAAATTTTCAACGGGCACTGTGCCGGCTGGCTTCCCATTTGCGGAAAGCGGGTAATAAAAAGACACTTATATTGGTGACCGCAGACCACGGGCAAATTCCTTCTGCGCCGCTGAAAAAATATCAGGTGAATCAGGTTCCCGAGCTGATCAATTGTCTGCATCTGCTGCCGACCGGTGAAAGCCGTTTGCCGTATTTACACATCCGGCCGGGTCAAGTTGAGAAAGTACGAGAAATTATCGAGGTGAAGTGGCCGGGTGATTTTTTGGTTCTGCAGACTGAGGAAGCAATTCAATCAGGGCTGTTTGGGAATGAACCCTATCACCGCGAATTAAATTCGCGTTTAGGGGATCTGATTTTGGCGTCGCGAAACGAAGCTTATCTTTACTGGCCGCACAAAGAGAATAAATTATTGGGCCGCCACGGCGGGTTAAGCCGGGAGGAAATGCTCATTCCCCTCTTGATTTTTGACTGCTGATTCAGCTTTTATTTTGGGTTTTTATAGAGATAAAGGTTCCCACTAATATAATGATGACCACACCCAAACCGGCCAGGATTACTCCCGACGTTGGCGTCGTTTCCAGAATATCAGGTGCGTCTTTACCGGTAACCATCTGAATGCTGCTTGTTGGAACAGATTTGGGAGTAATGATCTGCCCTTCAGTATCTCGCTGGGGAAGTGGACCACTAAGCCAAATGGTAGCTCCGATCAAAAACACGACCAGAACCACCAGGATTAAACGGGAAACCAACTCAGGATTCTTTTTCAATGTAAATGAAGTTTTTAGATGAGGTTTCATTGTATGCCTCGGAAGTATTTACTTAAAGTGGTCTAGAACTTTCTGTATGGCTTGTTGATAATCAGTCTCTTTGGTGATTATTTGAACTGTGGAATCTTCCAAAATTGGTTCGAGCAAATTCATTGTACTGCTGGGGGGAAGAATCGTGGCTGAGGCAGTGATGTCTCTGATCGTTTGTTGGAGCTGCGGATCGGTGATTTTATCCAGCCCACTCTTGTAAACCGGTAAATAGCCAGATGAATTATCTACTGCGTCGATAAAATCCGCAGCGGAAAGAAATTCCATCAATTGCAACGCTGCTTCTTGAGATTGGGATGCTATTTCAGGGACACACCAAACCCATCCCTGTGCCAGAGTGAATTGCTTTGAATTGATGGCAGGTAAATTTGTAATTTCGCTGGTGGAAAGTTTTTCCTGAAGGTATTGTGACGACCAAACGATGGCATATCCCGAACTTAGCTGTCTGTAAGTATCCCAGGCAGCATTAAAAGTGGAAATCTGGGCTATCCAGGGCGGGAAAGCACCTGATTGGATACCGTTATCCAGTAGACCAAAACTCTTTTGCAGTGGAACCGCCTCTAGAACTGGAGAGCCGCCTGGCACAAATAAATCTCCACCAGCGGTCTGGTAAATTGCAGCGATGACCAGGGCGTAAGGGTCAGCAGCAGGAAAGATCACAGGTATTTTTTGAGTGGAAAGTTCCTGCCAGGTACCGGGCGGAAACGGTGTTTGGTTTGGATGATAAATCAGCGCCAGGGCGTCACCGGCCAAAGGAACGCCGAATGTTTCGCCCTGGATTTTTCCCATTTGAGCGGCGTACGGAAGCCAATTCTGGTCATTGGCCGCAGGGACCCTGTTGGTCAGCGGAAGGAGCAATCCCTTGAGGGCTGCGGATTCCAGGTCTTGATATTGTAAAGCGATCACTGCCGGCAGTGCATCTGGTGCAGCCATTGAAGTATTAGCAAGAGAATCCAATAAGCCGCCGCGGCCTTCGACTGCTTTAAGGCGAACCTCCACTGTCCATTTTGGATAAGCTTTTGTAAAAGCATCCAGGCGGTCATGGATCAGTTTACCGGTTTCCGATGTACTCTGCGGGTCGAACTGCGGCGGCAGCCAGATCACCAGTGTATGGCTGGTGGTCGGAGCAACGGTAGGTGCTAATGTCACCGCGGTAGAAGCTGTGGTTTGAGCGGTTTCAGTCAATTGCGAAGCGGTAGAGGTTAGATCGGACGGGGTAGTGTTGGCAGAGTTTAGCAGCTGGCAGCCAACGAGCAGGCTGACAACGATAACCGCCAGCAGAAGCAGGGGAAAACACTGCCGCAGGAGCCGTTTAGTATGGTATTTTTTTTGTCCAAACCCTGAACTGCTATCGGTCATTTAATCAATCTCAATGGTGTCCCCAAGTAAATGGACCAGCAATTTGAGCGAGTTATCTACGTCATCCATGTCGATCATTTCGGCTGGCGAGTGAATATAGCGGGTGGGGATGGACAGACAACCGGAAGGAACCCCGGCGCGAGCCATTTGAATGGCGCGGGCGTCTGTCGTACCACCTTCCAGGACTTCCATCTGATAGGGGATATGGTTTTTGAGCGCGGTATCGGTCATCCAGCGCACAATACGCGGATCAGCGATCATGCCGGAATCTTTGACTTTGATGGCAGGGCCATTACCCAAATCGACTTCCATCTTCCCGGTAGGCACATCGCCGGTACGGGTCACGTCCACAGCCAGTCCCAAATCGGGATCAACACGATACGCTGCGGTAGTGGCTCCGCGCGTGGCTACTTCTTCCTGGGTAGTAAAAACAAACAGCAGTTCATTGGGAGATTCTTTTATTTGCTTAATGGTTTCAATCATCAAAACACAACCGATGCGGTCATCCAGTGCCTTAGAGATGACGCGCTTGCCCAAATCGATCAGCGGACGTTCAAAAACGCCGACATCTCCGACTTTTACCGGGCAGTCTTCGCGGCTAGTAGCGCCTACATCGATAAAGAGCTGGTCGAGAGAATGCAGCTTGGATGAATCCTCCAGTGCATCGCCGTTGACGACTCCGCGAGACCCATTTAAGAAGGTGACATGGGCTGCCATACAGTTGCGCGCATATAAAAAGCCCATATTAGTAAAACGGACAAAGCCCTTTTTATCAATATGGGTGGCGATGAGGCCAATTTCGTCCATATGAGCGGAAATCATGACGCGTTTTCCCTTGGTGCTTTTTTTGCCTTTGGTGACAATTAAATTTCCCAGGGCATCGACTTCGATTGAAGTCGCATAGGGTTGAACCTCAGCTTTGATCACATCGCGAACCCGACCTTCATAACCTGAGGGACTGGCGGTTGCCACTAGTTTTTGAATGAGTTCTTTCATCGAATCTCCTGACAATGAGTAAGTATACTCCCGGCTAAAAATGGGTTAGTCGCGATCAGACGCTAAAATAGAGGGTGTCAAATTCTCGAGCACTGCATGAAGCAAGAGCAGGGTATTTTGCCAGTCGCTGGTGACAGACATCAGGCTGGCTGTGTGAGCGTATCGCCCGGGAATTGAGACTGAAACACTGGGAATGCCTGCCTGGCTTTTATGAATAGAGCCGGCATTGGTACCCCCACTGCCTGGCTGACGGAACTGATAAGGAATCTTGTGGGATTCAGCGGTCTGGACCAGGAAACGGATGAGACGTGGGTCAGAAATCGTACCAATATCCGAGATATAGATTGCGGGTCCCTTTCCCAGGCAGCAATTGTAAACGGTGTTTTCTTCGCCGTCTTCGCGAGGGAGATCAAAAGCAGGCGTGGAGTCTACTGCAATCGCCAGATCAGGGTTAAAGGTAAAGGCAGCCACCTTGGCACCGCGGCCGCCAATTTCTTCCTGCACAGTAAAGGATACCAGCAGAGTCACATTCTCTGGAGCATGTTTGACCAGTTCGATCAGAGTCGCCACTCCCAGACGATCATCCAGAGCTTTACCGCGCAAACTGGGACCAATTTGCATAAACTCGGCAGCAAAAGTGGCATAATCCCCGACTTTTACTTTGCCTGCCCCTCCAGGACCAAGATCAATGCGCAGACCACTCAAAGGAATGTTCGAATTTAATTCATCATGTTCAGTCAGGTGGATGGGCTTGGCACCGATCACCCCAGGGAGATGTTCTCTGCCGACCACGACCGGTTTACCGGGCAATTGCCGTTCATCAATCCCGCCGCCAACGGTGACGAAGGAATACAAACCCTCGCCTTCATCAGCAACAATCATGAATCCCACTTCATCCATGTGGGCATCCAACATGACACGCATGGGCTGTTTACCTGTGCGGGCCAAGAGGGTGACGAGTACATTTCCAAGCGCATCCACTTTAATTTCATCGGCCACCGACTCAAGCTCGGCAAAAATGATCTTGCGGATTTCTCCTTCATCGCCGGAGACCCCGACGGCATTGGATAATTTTTCGAGCAGGGAGAGCTGTTCACTCCCGATCGTTAATGTTTTCTGTGTCATGGGTGCATCTCCCGGGTGAGATTCGTCAGGGTATCTGGGTCAAGGGATTGGACGAAGGCGGCAAGCAGGTGACCTGTCCGTTGAATATCTTCGATCATGACTTCTTCTACAGGAGTGTGCATATAGCGCAAGGGAATGCCGATCACTGCGCTGGGAATACCGCTGCCAACGAGCTGCATAACGACTGCATCTGTGCCAGAACCTTTGGGCAGCGGTTCAACCGCAAAAGGAATCTCATATTTTTCAGCCACGGACTTGAAGTTCTTGAATAAGTAAGGATGAATGTTGGAACCGGTGCCGATGGTAGGGCCTTTCCCCATTGGAAACGCGCGATAGTCGCTGGCACCCGGACCTTTAGCGAAGGTGACGTCCACAGCCACAGCAATATCCGGTTGGATTTCAAAAGGTGAAGTCACTCCACCGATGCATGTTTCTTCCTCCTGAACGGTAGCAACCATCCACAGGTTCCAGTCCAGTTTTACTTTTTTGAGCTCTTCGAGGCAAACGGTCAGGGCAGCGACGGAAGCGCGATTATCCAGTGTGTGACCTGAAATTGCTCCTCCGCTGAGTTCAGTCGGTTTGGTGGCAAAGGAAACAAGGTCGCCAACGCGAACCACGCTCCTGACTTCTTCTGCAGGCAAGCCTGTATCCACCAAAATTCGCTTCAGGGTAGGCGGTTTATTCTTGTGTCTCGTATCGACCAACCGGTCCGGCCACAGGACGGCGAGACCTGGAAAGGCGCGGCTCCCGTGAACAGTCACTGCTTGACCGGGTAAAATCCGCGGATCAACGCCGCCAATTTCAGTCACCCGCAGGAAGCCGTCTTGAATCCCGGTCACGATCAGACCAATGGCATCCATATGCGCTGCGAACAGAATGGCTGGAGCAGACTTGGGTTGGCTGGAACGGCGCAGGGCGTGCAGGCTGCCTAATTTACTGACCGAAATTTCATCGACCAGCGGCCGCCATTGGTCAGAAATGAGTGCCCTGGCCGGTGCCTCGTTTCCAGAAAGGCCGGGAACTGAAAGAAGTAGTTTTAAGAAAGGAGTGATTTCAGTCATTATATTTTCTCTTCATTGAGGAGTCATTTTTTATCGGTTTGAAGAACCAAAAGTCAAGACGATCACGGTCTCGGAGGGTGCTATCGTGGGTGTATCGGTCGGTGTCTGGGTAGGACGTTTGGTAGGTGTGTTGGTGGGTGTTGGGGTTTCTGTCGAAGTGGCTGTTTGTGTAGGTGTGTCTGTAAAAGTTGGTGTGAGAGTAATTGTTGAAGTAGGCGCCAAAGTGAAAGTTTGCGTCTCTGTCGGTGTGGGGTAAGCAGTGGGGAAAGCCCAGGTTGCAGTCGGCAAAGGAGTTGCGGTAATGACAATCGTTCTTATCTCTGGAGTGGGTGTTTTTGAATTCCGGGCCGCGCTGGCGACCATGAGCATGATGGTTCCTAACAGGTAAAAGGGCAGCGTCGCCAGAATTATGATGACCAGTGTTCTGCGAAGTTTGTGAATGTGTGAACCTGAATCTACCATGATGATTCCTTCACTGCGACTTCATCATATCACGGTGAGATTTACGTGACAAGCTAACCATCGTCATTAAAAGCTGAACAGAAGGAGATTGATTTAACCCCCAATTACCCCAACTTTTAGCAAAACTCTGCTGATCCAGTTTAAAAAGGCGGATTAGTTTATTTAAATTCAAGATTGTAATTATTCTTGGCTTGAGAAATCTCTTTTTGCACGGTGACAAAAAGACTTTCAGCCTTGAGATCTGTGATGGTGTAGCAAGGGCAGTCGAGGTGGTCTGCCAGGGATTGTGCCAGTCCTTGATCGAAGGCGGCGTGTTCCATATTGATGACCACGCTGTGGATTTTCTCCTTTGCTATCATCTCTGCGAAGGCATAGGCTTCTTCTTGCGGAGGCAGATGCCCGACCGAGACGTTGCCAGCGCCATCCGTCAGAACGATCAACAAGGGCATCACATCCGGATGAGTCAGTTTTTCTTTGCGCAAAACATCGTAAGCCATCATTAACCCTGCGGAAAGAGGGGTCTTCCCTCCCACCGGCACATTCGAAAGCGCCTGTTGGGCAAGCAGGACTGAATTGGTAGGGGAGAGCACAAGGGTTGCCAGACTTTTTTGGAAAACAATTAAGCCAACGCGGTCGCGGCGTTGATAGGCGTCTGTGAGCAAAGAGAGGATGGCTCCCTTTGTGGCGGCCATGCGTTCGGCAACAGCCATTGACCATGAGGCATCCACTAAAAATAAAATCAAGTTCGCGGCCCTACGAACGCGGATTTTCTTCATATAATCTGCCGGGCGAATGGCAAAGGCGACGTGATTGCGTTTGAGGATTTCCTGGCGTTGATTCTGGAAAGGAGCTGCCGCCCGAAGGGTGGCGTCAAAAGCGAGGTCATCGGTTTTGCCGTTGGCCGGGCGGGATTGTATATAGCGGCCGCGTTTACGCTCCGTATGCGTGACAGAACGGCGCCCTGCATAGGAGCGCATCATTTTATCGAGGGGGGTATCCAGTTTGCGGGGGTTAAACTCTTCGCCGTTGGGCATTTTCTTTCCGCCTGCCCACCAGTTGGGGTCGCCTTGATTAAAAACGTTCTGGCTGGCTGGCTGCGGAGTGCCCTGGTCTGCACTTTGGTCGCCGGACTCTTCCGGCGTTACGCTTTTTTTGAGGATGAAGATTCCTCATCACCCAGTTCGGATTGAGATTCCTGGTTGGCCTGAGAAACGGTAGTGTGCTGCAGCTGCTCAATGCGTTCGCGCAGTTCTTCCATACCCATTTCTTCCTTCTGGAAAGGATTGCCTTTGAGACGATGAGGTAATGCCAACTCGGCTGCCAGAGCGATATCGCGATCGGTGATATTGGTACGGCCATCGAAGGCAGCTTGAGCGCGGGCGGCTTTTAGGATCACCAGGTCCGCGCGGTGCCCATCTACATTCAAGGAAGCTGTGAGGCTGGCAATGGAAAGCAAGTTCTGGCTGGTATACGTGACAGCGTCAACCAACTGACGGCCGCGATCAATTTGCTGGGAGAGTTCCGTTTCCTTGACCATCCAGTTTTCTCGGAAATGAACGGAATCCGCTTCAAAAGCAATGTTGCGTTCCATGATCTGGACCCGTTCGCGTATATCACGAATGCCGTAAATTTCTACTGAAAGAGCAAACCGGTCCAGCAACTGCGGACGCAGATCACCCTCTTCAGGGTTCATAGTGCCTACCAGAATAAAGCGGGCGGGATGTGAGAAAGAGATCCCCTCCCGTTCTACGATGTTGACGCCCATAGCCGCGGCATCGAGCAAAACATCGACCACGTGGTCATCCAGCAGGTTGACTTCATCGATGTACAGCATGCCGCGATTGGCAGCCGCCAGAACACCCGGTTCAAAACTGCGGATACCTTTTTGAATGGCCTTCTCAATATCCAAGGTGCCGACCACGCGGTCTTCAGTGGCGGAGACAGGCAGGTTTATGAAGGGAGTGGGTCGTAAAGCCACAGGCAGAATTTCACCATGTTCGTGGCGTTCGCGGCATTCGGTGCACCAGGTGGCGGGTTTGTCCGGATCACAACCAAAACGGCAATCCGCAACCACCTTCACATTGGGTAACAAGGCGGCGAGGGCGCGGGCAGCGGTAGATTTGGCAGTGCCTCTCTCACCGCGGATGAGCACTCCCCCGATGCGTGGATCAACGGCATTCAGCACCAAAGCGCGGCGCATACGTTCTTGTCCAACAATTGCGGTAAATGGATAGATGGCTGGCATAGATGCAAATCATCCTTAAAAGGTAGTATTCATACTGGGTAAGTTTACCACAAAGGGATTTTGGAGAGGATTTGAAAGAGCGCAAAGGATTCGGATAGATTTTATTTTGATTATGCTATATTTAAGAAAATTTTGGAAAAGGAAGTTTTGTTATGGAACTCACAGCTAGCGCTCAAAAAGTACAAAAAGAATTAGCAAGCAGAGGGATTCAGGCGAAAGTGGTGGAATTAACCGGGTGAATGAAAAAACGATAGCGTTGATCATTGGAGAACCCATAGTCAAAGCTGACGCAGATTTTGTGCGCGAGAAAACCGGATTTGCGATTGGCGGTGTTCCTCCGCTGGGTCACGCAACCGAAATGGGCTCAGCCTTCATCGATGAAGACCTGCCGCAGTTTTCAGAATTATGGGCGGCCGCTGGAACTCCACATGCGGTCTTTCAGCTAACACCCTTTGTCAATAAAAGAATTTATCTCAATCCTGTTTCTTCATCCAAGTCTTCCTGGGAGATCTCTCGCCCTTTGTAGTAATATTTCAGATCGTCCTCATTAATGGATCGCAAAATTTTGCATGGATTGCCAACAGCGACTGAATTTGCCGGAACATCCTTTGTCACGACGCTTCCTGCTCCGATGACGCTGTTTTCGCCGATTGTTACCCCAGGGCAAATAATAGCGCCAGCTCCAATCCAACAGTTATCCTCAATTCGGACTGGATCGGTATACATATATCCTCTGTAGTTGGGATTGATTGGATGGCCAACAGTGGCAATGGTTACACATGGGCCAAACATCACCTTATTTCCGATAATGATTTTTCCATCGTCAACGAAATTGCAATTGAAATTGATGTAACAGCCACCTCCAATATTAATATTCTTTCCATAGCAGAAATATATCGGCGGTTCGATCCAAACCTGACATTCTCCGCTAAATATTTCCTTGATCAGGCGTAAGCGTTCTTCTACAGCATCAGGACCCGTTGCGTTGAATGCGATCATCTTTCGCTTGGCTTCTAACCGGTCTTCCGGCAGTTGCTCACAGTAATCTGTGAATAATTTACCGTTTGCAATTCTTTCTCTCATGGTTGTCATCGTATTTTCTCCTTTTTACACGAATTCTCTGGTGATATTTTTTAGCCACCGATACTGGCGATAGCGGAATAAAGCTACAGGTAGTTTGATCACTTCATCCATGCTGATGATTACGTACAGCAGGACCGGAGGTAAGTGCCATACAAAAGCACCTAGATAACTGAATGGCAAGATGATCCCCCACATCACGATCGTATCACACCAAAAACCGAATTTAGGATCTCCACCTGCGGGGAAAATGCCGCCGATGTTTGTAGAGTTTAGCGACTTACCGATACAGTAATAGGAGCAAATAGACAGCATCCCGTTGAGGTAGCCACGTGCGGTCGTATTTAAATCCACAAAATGAAAGACGAGCGGTTTCAACAACAGGATCGTCGCTCCCGCCAGCACCCCGAATATCAATGCGTACAGATTGATCCGATCACCGACTCTTTTTGCCTCGGCTTTGTCGCCGTTGCCCAGGTATTTTCCGACCAAGACAGCACCGCCGCTGGCAATCCCAGCGCAAAATACGATCGCCAGGTTTTTGACGGCTGACGCGATGGAGTTGGCTGCAACCATATCGGCGTTAACATGTCCAATAATGGCGGCTGTTGCAGTTATGGCGCCACCCCAAACGATATAGTTCCCCTGAATGGGCAAGGTGTACTTCATGTAATCTTTGAGTAAATTTCGCTCAAGGTTTTTGCGTTCAGGAAGATGAAATCGGATACGGCCGCGCGTTAATGAATAAACGATGCACCACCCAAGCTCAATGAATCGTGCGCAAACTGTCGAAAGAGCGACGCCTGTAATAGCTTTTTCAGGTTGCCCAGGGAATAAAACCAAGATGACTAGCGCATCGAGAGCGATGTTTATTATGAGGCACACAGAGCTAATCGTTGCAGTCAGGCGGGTATTCTCCATACTCTTTGTGATGCTCAAGAACATCTGGGAAAAACCCATTGCGATATATGAAACCCCAACCGCGCGCAGAAATATTGAACCATATCGGATAAGCAAAGGATCGTTCGTTAGCATGCGCATGAACATCCCGGGGACGGAAAGTGATGCGGCAAAAAAGAGGATGGATATGCTCACCGAAAACAGCACAGCGATATTCAGCACAAATTGAATCGCCTTTATATCCTTCTTTCCCCAATACTGGGCGGTCAGGATACCCGCACCTGTTGACAGACCAAAATAAAATAGGGTTAGCACAAACGTGACTTGCCCGGCAAGTGATACGGCCCCCATCACGAACTGATTAACCATGCTCAGCATCACCACATCCACTGAGATAGCTGCTGCTGAAATTAAGTTCTGCAAGGCAATCGGTATGACTAGTGTGACCAAGGCACGATTAAACGTGTGATCAAAATCGTCTTCTATTAAAGGTGCTGCCGGTTCATCTGTTTGCATCTTAGATCAAACCTTTATCAGCGAAATAGTTTTATCAAAATTGTACGCAGTTCACCCCCTGTTTACCACCAAAATCGGGTATGATACTATCAAAATCGTATTCAAATCCTAAAAGAGACGTGGTAATGAGTAAAATTCTGGAAGTATTTTCTGATTTGTCAGAACGATTAAATTACAATCTCCCAGATTTTCCCCTGTATGTACGCAAAGGCACTCTGCATCAATTTAACCGATATACCGCTGAATGTCATTGGCATCCGGATCTGGAATTTATTTCATTGCTGGATGGTTCTATGGAATATTTTATCAATGGACAAACGGTGCAGATTGACAAGGGGAATGGTATTTTTGTTAACAGCAAGCGCTTGCATTATGGCTTTTCCACCGACCAGACCGATTGCGCTTTCATAGTCGTCGCGGTTCATCCGATATTATTGGGTGGGGGTACACACCCAGGTGATGCATATCTGCAAGAAAAATTTGGATCTACCACTGCCGACTTTATTTTCTTAAACGCCCAAATTCCCTGGCAACGAGATGCTTTACTTTTACAGTCCCAGATGTACGATGAAATGTACAGAAATCCACCCAATCCGCTTCGTCTACTGTCGCAAGCCACGTTCCTTTGCGCCTGTATGGGAGATCATATCCAATCAGATGCAAGTCAACTTGCTGATGACCAATCCTGGATGATTATTTGGAAAATGACCGTGTTTATTCAAAGACATTATGACGTTAAGATTTCACTCGATGACATTGCGGCCACCGGTTCAATAAGTAGGAGCCGATGTTGTAAGCTGTTCGGTAAATATATCGGGCAATCACCTAACGCCTATCTGAATGGATATCGTATTATGAAAAGTTCTGAGATGCTGCGGGAAACTAATCGATCAATGTGTGAGATAGCGATTGCATGTGGTTTTCAAACCGCCAGCTATTTTTCATACGCTTTTCGTAAGGAAATGGGCATCGTACCGCAGGATTACCGCAAGCGATGCAAGGGACATTAGCTTTTTCGATAAGGACAATATTCGGTATATTCCGTACGGATACCACTGTGGCTACCAAACGCTCTCTTAATAGAATTAGAGAAAGGAAAATCTTGTTATGGAACTCACGGCAAGCGCTCAAAAAATACAAAAAGAATTAGCAAGCAGAGGGATTCAGGCGAAAGTGGTGGAATTACCGGATTCGACGCGCACCGCGGTCGAGGCCGCTCAGGCGATTGGCTGTACGGTACCGCAAATTGTTAAGTCGCTCGTGTTTCGCGGTGCTGAGAGCGGTAAAGCGATTTTGATCGAGGCCTGTGGAATTAACCGGGTGAATGAAAAAGCGATGGCGTTGATCATTGGAGAACCCATAGTCAAAGCTGACGCAGATTTTGTGCGCGAGAAGACCGGGTTTGCGATTGGCGGCGTTCCTCCGCTGGGTCACGCCACCGAAATGGGTTCAGTCTTCATTGACGAAGACCTGCTGCAGTTTTCGGAATTGTGGGCAGCCGCAGGAACACCCCACGCGGTCTTCCCGTTGACCCCTGAACAGTTGATCAAGATTTCTGGCGGGAAGGTAATCTCAATTAAATAAATCAAAAGGTTGGCTTTTTATGCCAACCTTCTTGTTTAGACCATGAAGAATGCCAGGGCGGAAGGACCCGTCAGCCCCCTGGTAACCCCTGCTGAAACAGCGACCAAAAAGACTACCACAGCAATGATTCCCAATACGACAAATCCGAGTTGAATGTATCCCAGGACCAAACCTGTAATGGCCATGCCGTCTCCGGATAAGGCGCCGTTGCTTTCGCGTATTTCTTTCTTGGCTAAATGGCCGGTAATGACTGCGGCCAAGGCGCCAATCACTGGAATAAAGAACCAGGTTGCCAGCCCGCAAATGAGGCTGACAATTGCCAACGTGCTATTCCGCCTATAAACAGGCATGCCAGGAGGCATATTGTAAGGGTTTGAATTTTCAGGTATCGACATATCTCTCTTCTCCTATTTCCCCGGATGGGGTGAATCATTATTTATTCTGTTGTAATCATATACGCTGACAGCGAAGCAAGGTTGCAATCCGCAATTCACTATTTGTGAAAATACGATAATACGGTTTGACCTGAGCGAAGTCAAACCCGTAAACCAAGATTATTTTACGTCTGATTTGAATTTAGCAGTGATTTTTTCCCCGAAAATCACTGTTTTCACATGAAACAAGCATATCGTTATCGTTCCAATCATTGTTGCGTATTTCTACCTGGACCGAGATCGCCACGTTCTGGGAAGAACACCCAGAACTCGCGATGACAGTTATTTTGGGTTTTGTCAGCCTTCTTGTGAATACTGGGCTCCAGAAATAAAAAGAGCCGGGCGAATGAACCCGGCTCACCAACAATTGTTAGCCGCCCATACTACTGCTGATGTTTGAGAAAACGGAACCGATGGTAGGAGCCAGCATTAATAAAACAACAACTACTAGCAGGCTTAAACCTATTTGAACATACCCCAAGACTAACCCCGCTGTAGCCATGCCTTTGCCTTTGAGCAAACCGTTGCTGTCTTTAATCTGACTGAGTGCAATATGGCCCAAAATGATGGCAGCGAGTGCCCCCAAGAAGGGAATGATCACATAGGCTGCGATCCCGCAAATTAGGCTGGCGATAGCCAGACCGTTGTCTTTTTGCATGGGCTGAGTCGGTTGATAATTTGAAACGGGTGGATAATTGCTCATTTTATTCTCCTTAAATATGTTTGAGTCTGAGTGATCTTAAACGTCCCAGTTGGCACGTTTATTGACAAAAGTAGTTTACCCAATTCCGAGGGCTTTGATAAGCCAGGATGCTCCCAGCACGACCAGTACCAGCAGTACGACAGCGATCGCATAATAGAGGTAGCCAAGAATCAAACCGGCACGCGAAAGTCCGATGCCGGAAATGGTTCCATTGCTGCGGCTTATTTGGCGGTGAGAACTATGACCTGTAATGATGGCAGCCAAAGCGCTGATCGGCGCCAGAATTACCGCGGTCAGAAAGTGCATATTAATGGCGGAATGGAATAAGACTAATATATAGGAAAGCGCACCGGTGAGTGTGCTGACCAGGGCCAGGACGCTGAATTCTGGCTTTCCTTGTGTTTCGGGTTGGGTTTGATTGATGAGATCCGAGGGCATAGTGACTCCTTAAGGTTTTATTAATGATTATAACAATTGTGAATCTGATTTTCACCACCAAAATTCATTTGAACAGATCACTCAAGTCTTTGCCGTTATATTCAAACGATTCCCCTTGGGTCATTAAGTAGCTGGCATACGTTTTCAGGGAGCGAAAGCAGGCATCCAGCCCAAAAAGGCGAACCGATTGAGCTGCTTTGTATAACCGGATCGGCCAGTTATGCCAGCTCTGTCCGTGTCTGGGATCGGGAATCAGGGCGCCTGTGTCAAGGTCCCAACCCCAGGAAGCCGACACCAGGGTCACTCCGCGGATATAAGAATTCATGAACTCAGCATCGCTCTTCAGGGCGGCGATATCACCGGAATAAACGACCCACTTGAAGCCAAAGGCGCTGGGCTGATCAATTGGGAAAACCCACCAATCATAATGACTGTAATGAAACCTTTCCCAATCGTTCCGGGCGGCCCATTCTTCAAATTTGGTGATTTGATGCCAGTGCGTTTGTTTGAGTATATCGATTCCCGCGAATGAACTATCCGTATTATAGAGCATGGTTTACTCCCCTGAACTATACTCAATTTTAGCCTTTTTTTACCAGCAGGTGTGAATTCTCATCAAAGTATCCTATAAAGCTCTTCGCTTTTATCCAACCTTAAGGTTCCGCTTGTCTTTCACAGGTTATAATTATGGAAGACCCAATTAATGGAGAATCCATGACAGAACAAAAGATTCGTGTCTTAATTGCCAAACCTGGCCTGGATGGTCATGACCGCGGCGCAAAGGTCGTGGCACGCGCGCTGCGCGATGCCGGTATGGAAGTGATCTACACCGGTCTGCGGCAGACACCTGAAATGATTGCAGAGGCGGCGCTGCAGGAGGATGTGCAGGTGGTGGGACTATCCATCCTTTCTGGCGCGCATCTGGCCTTGGTGCCGCGAATTGTCGACCTGCTGCGGGCGAATGGGCAAAAAGATATTTTGATATTTGTCGGGGGGATTATCCCCGAAGAAGATGTACCGGAATTGCTAAAAATGGGTGTTCATGCGGTTTACGGTCCGGGAACACCTACAGGTAAGATCATAGAAGAGATTCGCGGCAGTTTCAGCAAGGAATTGGCTTAACAAGAATTCAGTTTGAATGAGATAGGGAACAAACCTGCGAACCGAATCTGTTTCGACCAGGTTCTCCAGGTAAAGAATCCGCGCGATTAAGGAATAATTCATTTTCATGGTAATAGATGAAACGCTGCTTTCGGGGGACCGACTGGCTCTTTCTCGCTTTTTAACACAAGTGGAGAATGGTGACCCGCAAGCGCAGCCGGTACTGGACCGTCTCTTCAAGTACAGCGGGCGCGCGCAAAGAATCGGAATCACGGGTGCACCGGGTACAGGGAAGTCTTCCCTGGTCAATCGCCTGGCGAAAACGATGCGCGCCTCAACCGGAAAAACAGTCGCAATCATTGCTGTCGATCCCTCCAGCCCATTCACCGGCGGAGCTATTTTGGGTGACCGGGTGCGCATGCGTGATTTAGCTGGGGATGCCGGTGTCTTTATCCGGTCGATGGCGACACGCGGAGCTCTGGGTGGGTTGGCACTCACAACAGCAGAGCTGGTGCAGGTATTTGATGCGGTAGGGTATGAGGTTATTCTTATCGAGACGGTTGGGGTCGGTCAGGCGGAAATTGATATTACCCGGCTTGCCCAGACGACTTTGGTAGTTGAAGCGCCGGGTTTTGGTGATGATATTCAGGCAATCAAGGCTGGAATCATGGAGATTGCCGATATTCTAGTCATCAACAAAGCGGATTTACCAGGCGTTGAAGTTACTGAACGTGCCTTACGCAGCGCCCTTGAAATTGGTTACGCGGATGTTCCCCGCCGTGAAGTAGGTCATTCAGCTGCTGAAACTGATGATGTCCATGAACAAAGCGGTGAAGCCTGGATACCCTCGATTTTGCGGACAACGGCCACGACAGGGGAAGGTATTATCGGGCTTTGGGAGAAAATTAATCAGCACAAGGATTATCTGCAGCGAAGTGGTAAACTAAAAAGGTTAGAACATGACCGCTTAATGGTTGAAATTACTGATTTATTGCAGGCGAGATTAGTTAACCAGTGGCGCAATCGCGTAGGAACGTTTAAAATGGAATCTGCATTGCAGCAGGTGATCGATAAAAAATGGTCTCCGGGGCAGGCAGTGGACTGGTTGATTGATGGTCATTGATCCAGAGAAATTATTCTTTGAGGTGAAGCATGGAACGAACTTACATTAAAGATTTACGAAACGCTGTTGGGCAAACCGTGCAAATTAACGGCTGGCTGCAGACTTTGCGCGACCAGAAAAAATTACAGTTTCTAATCATGCGCGATCCTACCGGCTTGGTTCAGGTCGTGCACTGGAAACCAAACAATGAAGCATTGGCGGAGCAATTATCCGGCCTGGGGCAGGAATCCGCGTTGATTATCACCGGGAAAGTAATTGACAACCCAGTAGTAAAGCTGGGCGGGTTGGAGATACAGCTCGAATCGTTGGTTGTGGACAATAATGCAGAGATCCCTCTGCCGTTCGATCCATTTGCTGAGACCTTGCCGCTGTTGGATTTTCGCCTCGATTGGCGTTACCTGGATTTGCGCCGCCCGATCAATAATCTGCTTTTTAAAGTGGAAACTACAGCTGAAAATGCCATGCGCGAGTTCTGGATTAAGAATAACTTCATTGAAATTCATTCACCAAAATTGATTAGCACACCCAGCGAAAGCGGCGCAGAGCTGTTCTCGCTGGATTATTTTGACCGCAAAGCTTACCTGGCTCAATCTCCGCAATTTTATAAAGAAATGGCCATGGCAGCCGGTTTTGAACGCATCTTTGAAATCGGCCCTGTTTTCCGGGCAGATCCATCATTCACCGCGCGACATATGACCGAATTCACCGGCGTGGATGTGGAAATCTCTTGGATCAATTCTCATGAAGACGTCATGGCGTCTGAGGAGAATATGCTGCAATATGTTTACCAAACCATTAAGGATAAATACGGAGACGAAATCAAGGCTCTCTTCGGCACAGAAATCACTGTGCCGGAAGTGCCTTTTCCACGCATCCCCATGCGCGAAGCCATCGAGATTCTTAAAGGCCGGGGATATACACTACCCCCAGATAAAAAAGGAGATATCGACCCTGCAGGTGAACGGGAAATTGCCGCGTATGTAAAAGAAAAATATAATCACGAATTCGTCTTCCTGACGGATTGGCCGATCACTGTGCGTCCTTTTTACCATATGCGCTACGATAACGACCCCACTTTGACCAAGAGTTACGATCTGATTGCCAACGGACTGGAAATCACCACCGGTGCCCAGCGTGAGCACCGCCCGGAACGATTGATCCGGCAAGCGCTTGAAAAAGGGCTGCATTTGGAACCCATTCAGTTCTATATCGACTTCTTCCGTTATGGCTGCCCGTCGCACGGCGGCTACGGCATGGGACTTTCCCGATTGATGATGGTGATGCTGGGAATGAACAACATCCGCGAAGCGGTTTACCTCTTCCGCGGGCCGACGCGGTTAACCCCGTAAACTGAAAAGGCAATACTTATGATTGTAGGTAAACTCATCAGATTGAGAGCCATCGAGCGGGAAGATATTTCCCGCTTCGTGCGTTGGATGAATGACCCAGAAGTGATCTGCTATACCACGACCAATACTCCTTTCTCGACAGCGATGGAAGAGAAATGGTTCGAACGGCAACTGGACCGTTCAATAAACCTGGGCCAAATTCTTGCGATTGAGACTCAAGTGGGCGAGGAATGGATTCATATCGGAAGTACAGATTTATTCAATATCGAGCCTATCGATCATGCTGCCGAATTTGGTATCATGATTGGGGATAAAGATTTTTGGAATAAGGGGCTCGGCAGAGAAGCAACCCGTTTGATGTTAAAACATGGGTTTGAAGATCTCAATCTGAACCGGATTTATTTGCAAGTCTTTGCCGAAAACCTGCGCGGAATCAAAGCATACCTGGCTGCCGGGTTTGTCAAAGAAGGTATTTTACGTCAGGCCATGTATAAAAATGGTAAGTACAATGATATTGTATTAATGAGTGTGCTGCATATTGATTGGAAAGGTTTTGATAGCTAGGAGGTTTTCATAATGCCGAGTTTGAATCAATCGCGACATGAGCGCATGAAATATGGGGATATCAAGTTATATGCCGGAACTGCATGCCCGGATCTGGCTAACCGGATTTCGACCCATATGGGTTTACCCTTGATGGATCGAGATATCATTAAATTTCCCAATGACAACTTATTCGTCAAACTTCATTCCAGCGTGCGCGGTCAAGATTGTTACGTCATCCAGACTACCTCGGTTCCTGTTCATCGAAATTTGATGGAGCTGTTGATCTTGATCCAGACATTGCGCCTGGATTCGGCGGCACGCATCACCGCAGTTATTCCTTACCTTTGTTATGCCCGCTCGGATAAGAAAGATCAGCCGCGTATTCCGATCACAGCGAGGTTGGTGGCTGACATGATCGAGATTGCCGGCGCTGACCGGTACATGACCATGGATTTGCATGCAGGCCAAATTCAGGGTTTCTTCTCGATAGCAGGTGATGTATTGACTGCTTTTTACATTCTGGCAGATTATTTGAAAGCCAAACGCAGGACAATGAAAGACCCCGTGGTGGTCACGGCTGACCTGGGTTTCGCCAAGAAAGCCCGAAATTATGCGGTAGCCCTGGATGCCCCACTGGCGTTCATCGAAAAACGCCGCATCAGCAATGACTCTAAAGCACAGGCGCTTTCAGTGATCGGTGACGTCAATGACCGCGATTGTGTGATCGTGGATGACGAAGTGGATACCGGAGGATCGGTCTCACAGGCCGTCAAATTAGTCAGAGAATGCGGCGCGCGCAATATTTATCTCGTATTCGTGCACCCCGTTTTTTCGTGCAATGCCGCCGATATACTGGCTGCCCTGCCCGTAACAGAGTTCATCACGACAGACACTGTGCCTATTCCGGCAGAGAAGATCGATAAATTTAATGGCAGATTGACCGTCCTATCGGTCGCACCTTTGATCGGTGAAGTAATTCAACGCACCAGTGAAGGGCGCAGCGTAGGGGAGTTGTTCAACGAGTGAAAAATGCGGCGCCAGGTAAAAAAACTGACGCCGCTATTTGATTAATATGCCTGAATTGCCAGAAGTCGAAACCATCGTTCGTTCATTGCGGAATCCCGAAAATGATCTATTGAAGGACGAGCAATCTTTACGCGGCCGTTCTGGAATAATCGGGAAAACCATCCATGACGCCGATTTGAGATGGCTGCGCACTCTGGCCACACCTGAGCCGGAAGTGTTTCAGCAGCGCATCACAGGTCAAAATATCCTCTCGGTGGATAGAAGAGGTAAATTTATCGTAATGACACTCGATGCGGGGACTTTGCTATTTCACCTGCGCATGAGCGGAGACCTGCGCGTTGAATCCCAGACCCAACCGGTTCAGACCCATGACCGTTTGATAATCAATTTTGTGGATAAGCAGCGGTTGGTGTTCAATGACACGCGTAAATTTGGCCGCGTTTGGCTGGTAGATGAAGTCAGTGAAATATTCGCCAATCTCGGGCCAGAGCCGCTTGACCCTAAACTGACCGGAGAGGACTTATACGAGAGTTGGTCCCGCTCCACCCGAATGATCAAAACATTACTGCTGGATCAATCTTTGCTCGCTGGCGTGGGAAATATTTATTCTGATGAAGCCCTGTTTCGAGCACGAATACATCCATCGACGCCGGGAAGGTTTCTCACGGTTGAAAAGTGCGACCAACTATTAGCCGCTGTGCGCGAGGTTCTGGAAGAAGGAATCCGCCGCAATGGAGCCAGTATCGATTGGGTTTACCGCGGAGGGGATTTTCAGAATTACTTTAAGGTATACCAACGTACCGGTGAAGCCTGTGAAATTTGCGGTACTCCAATTGAACGTTTAGTGATTGGCCAACGCAGCAGTCATTTTTGCCCCCATTGCCAGCTGTGATAATATTAATTAATAAGATTTTAACTAAAATTCTTATTGGTTCTATTGTATGATTATAGTGCCAGTCCATCAATCAGAATTGTGAGTGGTATTACTGGCCAGCTTTTTGGATAGCTGGAAATCGCGAGGTCTAAATGTTTGCAACCCTTTCCGAACCAGTTCTATTGGTTCTAGCAGCTTTTATAGGAATTTTGGTAGGGCTTTTGTTAGCGCTAATCTTCCGAAATGACGCGAAAACCAATCCGGGTGAGAACCCACTACCTAAGAAATATATCGACCAGGGATATACTGAAGCGACCAGGTTGTATTACAGCCCTGCTTCAAAAAAATCGATTACCCAATTAGATGGGGATTTTTATTTCGATTTCAATGCTTTGACTCCCGAACAAAAGAAAAGAATTCTACGCTTTCTGCAGGCTTGGAAAGAATGGTGCGGTCAGGGCGAGCAAGTGCAGGCAATTGAGCATAAAGAGGTCGCACCCGTGGTGGAAGAAACACCCATACCCGGAAGCCTCGAAAAGCCTGCACCCATTCAGCCAGCAGAGAAAGTTTTGGCTGCTGCGCCCGTTTTAGCCACCCCTGTCCCGGCTTCACAGAGACCTGGAAAACCCCAGACCATTGTGGAACAAATCAATGATATCTTAGAAGAAATCGCAGCCAATTCTCCAGAAAAGAAGCGTGGTATTCGCCTGGTTGATAACGGACATGAAGGAGTTCTGGTCTGGGTGGGGATCGAGAAATTCAACGGTGTCGATGCTGTACCCTATCCAGAGGTTCAAGCATTGATCAAGGCAGCAGTGACTCGTTGGGAAGAAGAAGCTGGAGCCCGCAATCGAGCGACTGCTCCTGCTGCAAAATAATAGCCACTTAAGCTCTAATACTAAATGGAATAAAGCTGTCCTTAAGAGGGAGGATATATCATGTCACTTGTTTGTGGAAATTGTGGGGGAAGTATTTCTGATCCAGAAGACACGTGGCCAGAAGTTCAATGTGAACACTGTGGCGCGTATAACAAAATCGTGCCGGAATGTGCTGTTAAGAATCCGCAAAACCTGGACCAGACCAGGTTTGGGGAATATCTTAAATATCCAAGCCGCCATAACGATAATTATGCCAAGGTTGACGCAAGGCAGTTTGAGAAAATAATTAAAAACATGCCCTATATCACCCCAATCGAAGAAATAATTCATACTTTGGATTACCTTTATCAGGTGAACTCAGAACGTTCAATTGATTGGTTGGGTACTGTCTCAAGTGTGGCATCACGGTTCCCTGCTAATGTTGTAGCGATAGAGATTTTGGGAAATATGAATTCCCCCCGTGCTCTCGAAGGGCTCGTCAGCAACGTTTCTTTTGATTATTTAAGAGAGAGTCTAAAATCCTCAAACACTAGCCGCAGCCTTTTTTCATCTGTGGTTCAATCGATGGCTGCTTATTCAAACAATCAATCTACAGATATCAATTTTGCTGAATTCATGACAGCGCCCTATGTCCCTGCGCGGGCTATTGTGGCTGTCCCTGAATTAATCAGGACCGTGCAGGTCGAATTATTCCGGTTGACCAAAGCAGTAAACGTTGTGAAGAGATTCGGCGGAAAAATAATCACTCCCGCTTTACAGTCGACCAAATCACGTGACCGCCGGAAAAACCAGGAAATTGAGGAGTTTGTCTGCTTTTTGTACCTGGCCCTAAATTATTCAAATAGCTCAATTTTCACAGTGATGAAAAATCTGCTGGTCACCCCAATAAAAAGGGATGGAGATTATGTAAAATTGATCATCGCGGGTGATGTAATGGTCAGTTTCTCAAAAGAGAACCCCGAAAACAACACTTACTATGGGCTGATTAGTTCTTTGTTGACTCACAAAGACCCAAGGGTGCGGATTGGCATCGCCAGTTCCATTTTTTATAAAGATTTTCGCCAATTTACCAAGCCTGCCCTCGAACATTCCCTGGCTTTTCATTCATTCATGGTCGAAGCAATGATTTATGGGAGTGTGAACCCGATCGTGACCCCTTACCTGGAAATGGTGATGAAATCCACTAAAAAATAATCCGGGGTGAAAAGACTCACTCCCTGATACTGAAAACGATTCAACTCGTTTGATTTACAAATAATCTCTTAGCTGCCTGGAGCGGCGCGGATGGCGTAAGCGGCGCAGCGCTTTGCTCTCAATTTGGCGGATGCGTTCGCGGGTAAGACCGAATTTATCTCCGACTTCTTCTAGCGTATAGTTATGGCCGTTTTCGAGACCGAAACGGAGGCGTAAAATGCGCGCTTCGCGTGGAGGTAAAGTATCCAATACTTCTTCGATCTTCTCGCGCAAGAGTTTGGAGTAAGTACTTTCGATAGGCGTGGGGGTGAGCTGATCTTCGACAAATTGTCCAAGCTCGGAATCTTCCTCGTCATCATTAATGGGGCTCTCGAGCGAGAGTGGCAGCCAGGAAACGCGCATCATCCACTCTACTTTTGAGACGGGGACTTCAAGCTTTACAGCGAGTTCTTCAGTGGTTGGAGCGCGGCCCAAATCCTGCTCCAATTCGTGGGTGACTTTATAAAGCTGCCGGATACGATCTACCATGTGCACGGGTACACGGATAGTGCGGCCTTGATCCGCGATGGAACGGGTGATTGTCTGGCGAATCCACCAGGTGGCATAAGTTGAAAAACGGAAGCCGCGGTGATAGTCAAATTTCTCGACAGCTTTCATCAATCCCAGGTTACCCTCCTGAATGAGATCCAGGAAGGGAACCCCGCGCCCCATATAACGTTTGGCTACACTGACCACTAAACGGGTGTTGGCTTTGATCAGGTGCTCGCGGGCTTGAATGCCGTCATCTACAGCGATGATTAATTCTTGATAGTGTTCAGAGGAAGTATTGCTATCGCTGTCGAGCTCAGATTGGCATTTACGGCCCAATTCGATGCTTTTCGCGATAGACATTTCTTCTTCGATACCCAGAAGAGGCACACGCGACATTTCTTTCAGGTACAGGCCGATCGTATCATCGCTGGAGATCGTTTCGAGGTTAGAAAAAGTATCGAAATCGCTGCTGTCAAGACGGGAATCAGAATCGAGCGTATCTACATCAGAATCACTGTCGAGGACTTCTACTCCTTGACGGCGTAAAGCCACTACCACTGATTCGATGTGTTCAGCATCCTGAGAAACATCGGGATAGAATTCCATCAAATCTTCGGTAGTAAGGTAACCTTGCACGTCCGCTTTTTCAAGCAGCATACTTAAAATTTCAGTATTTCGCTTTCGTCTTCCAGGATTCGCCATGAGCGAACCTCCTTTTTATTTTGAAAGCGTTTCGAATTTTTCTCCAGCCCAACGATTTTATTCTTCGATTTGTATGCGCGCCTGGTGTTCACAAGTACTAAAGTTGAGGTTTTCACCGCAAACCGTACATAACCCCTGACAATCTGGTTTGCAAAGAGGTTTAATCGGGAATTCCAGCATCAAATACTCTCGGACGACCGGACCCAGATCAATATTGCTATCTTCAGGGACAACCAAACCGGACTCGGTAAAGTCGGTGTTTTTATATGCATAGACTTCGCTGAAGCTTGTCTTTAATATTTGATCATAGGGCTCCAGACAGCGAACGCATTCAAGGACAGTGATCGCTGTAAAATTTCCCTCGACTAACAACCCCTGGGGAGTTCTGGAGATGTGTGTACTGCCTGCAAAGTTTTGAACATCAAAATCGGGGAGAAGGTGAAGCTCCGGAAACTCAAAATGGAGGTCACGAAAACTTCCAAGAGGTTCATTGTGCAGGAAACCGACGTTTATTTTTAAAGGGTATCGTTGACTGGCCAAAGGTTTTTATCGATAACAGAGATATAATTCTAATGAAGAGATTATAACATAGCGGTATATTGAAGTCAACTTTTTATTATATTTATCAGAGAAATTATAAAAATTATGAAAATATTGATCGCCACCACGAATATCGGAAAGCGTACTGAATTAATTGATCTGCTTAAAGAGATCCCGGCAGAAATCGTGACCCCGCGTGATTTGAGATTGACTTTCGAGGTCGAAGAGAACGGTTCAACTTATGCAGAAAATGCCAGCTTAAAAGCCACGGCTTATTCTGAGGCAAGCGGCCTGGTCACGCTCGCGGATGATACCGGTTTGGAAGTGGATGCGCTGGGCGGCAGGCCCGGAGTTTTTTCAGCGCGCTATGTGGATACACCCAATGCCATGGACGAGGACAGACGCGCCAAACTGTTGAGCGAGCTGAAACCTTTGCCGCGGCCGTGGACGGCTCATTTTCATTGCACAGTGGCGATCGCAGCACCCGGTGTGGAAGTGAAACTCTTCAATGCTGATATTAACGGCGAAATAGTGCCAATGGAAACAGGAAAATTTGGGTTTGGCTACGATAGTCTGTTTTATATCCCATCGGTCGGCAAAACACTGGCTTCCTGCACGATGGTTGAGAAAAATTACATCAGCCACCGGGCACTGGCTGTAAAACTGGCGATTCCGTATTTGAAAAGCTTATTGTCCAATCATTCAACGAATTGATAAAAATACTAAAAAAACACATCACCGGGCAGTCAATTGGCTGACAGGTGATTATTGATTACGGTAATTATTATTTCGTGGATTCAGGTGGTTTTTCGGTACCCAGCGCCTGGGCCTGGGCTTTGCGCCAACGAGCCACGCGCTCGGAGATTTCCGCTTCGCGGCCTTGTTCCGAAGGTTGGTAAAACTGTTTCCCAAGCAAGGTGGTGGGTAGATATTGCTGCCCGGTGAAGTGGTCGGGAAACATGTGAGGATACTGGTAGCCCTGACCGTGGCCAAAACCCTTGGAGTCGCGATTGGCGTCCATCAGGTGCGTAGGGACAGAACCGGTGCCGTGATCTTCGATCTCCTTGCGGGCTTCAAAAAAGGCGCCAGTGGAATTAGATTTCGGTGCAGTCGCCAGATAAAGCGTGGCTTCCACAATGGGATAAATGCCTTCGGGCATGCCTATGTATTCATAAGCATAAGCGGCGGCAGCGGCGACCTGAATTCCCTGCGGATCAGCCAGACCGATGTCCTCGCCGGAGAGCACGATGAGGCGGCGCAGAATAAAGCGCGGGTCCTCGCCAGCCAGGATCATCTTGGCCAGCCAGTAAAGCGCAGCGTCGGGGTCAGACCCGCGCACCGATTTGATAAATGCTGAGATGGTGTCGTAATGCGCATCACCCATGCGGTCATAGAGAAGGGCGCGGCGCTGAATGGATTCCTGAGCGATATCTAAAGTAATATGAATTGTGCCGTCAGGGTCGGGAGTGGTGGACTCCACCGCCAATTCGACGGCATTGAGTAGATTGCGCGCGTCTCCGCCGGCCACGGAAGCTAAATGATGGCGGGCATCGTCATCCATGCTGACGTGGCGGCTGCCGTAGCCCATTTCGGTGTCGGTGAGGGCGCGGTCGAGGATCACCAGCATGTGAGCCTCAGTAAGGGGTTCTAATAAGAAGATGCGGGAGCGCGAGACGAGCGCAGGAATCACATCAAAGTAGGGATTCTCGGTGGTGGCGCCAATGAGGGTAATCATGCCGCTTTCCACGTGCGGCAGCAGGGCGTCCTGCTGGGCTTTGTTCCAGCGGTGTACTTCATCGACAAAGAGGATGGTGCGCTTGTGATAAAGCTTGCGCCGTTCGGTAGCTTCAACAATCACCCTGCGCAGCTCTGCCACACCGGCCAAAACGGCAGAAATGCTTTCAAAATGCGCCTGAGTGTGAGCCGCAATGAGGCGGGCGAGGGTGGTCTTGCCAGTACCGGGAGGCCCGGTGAAAATGATCGAAGAGAAGAGCCGGTCAGACATGATAGCGCGGCGCAGCAGCTTGCCTTCGCCAATGATATTCTCCTGCCCGACGAATTCAGCGAGGGTACGCGGACGCAAACGGGCGGCCAGCGGCGCTGAGTGGTCGAGTTCTTCCTGCATGGCATGATCGAAAAGATCCATAGATAAATTGTAGCATATTCACTTGATTTAGAACATATATCCGATATAATTAAAACGATCCACAACTAATCGCCTAATCGAATCATTATTGCAGAAATTCATTTATTATTTTGATCAGGTTTCAGCACAAAATATGGAGGCAACAATGAATTCAAATCCATTCATCCAATTCTTAATGCGCGCCAAACATAATACTTATGCTTCAGGAAAACCGCCAACGGCATCCTCACGGCCCAACTCACATGATCTAGAATTCAGTGAAGGTAAGTATCAATATATCGATACCTATCTGGGTGGGTTTCACTTTATTGGTGAGGAAGCTGTCTGGAAAGACGGTATTCCGTGTTGGGGCATGAACTACTACGGGAAAATGCTGGTGGAGAAAACCCCTGACGGATTTGGGAAATTTCTCAAAGCTGCCATGATGCGGGTTCCGGAAGAAACGCCTTTTCGGGGTCCCGCGAGTTACCAGGAAGGAGAGTTTATCTATCACTGCAGCCAGACCGGATCGCTCGCAACATTTCAAGGCTCGGAAGAGATTTCATTTCAAAATGCAGTTATTTATCGTCTGTTCTTTCACGGCGGCGAAATCCGTGCCTAACCGGAGGTCATATCTATGAGTCCAATTCCACTTTACCAGGTCGATTCATTCACGAATCAGCCATTCAAAGGCAATCCGGCTGGAGTCTGCCTGCTACCCGAAGCCAAACCAGAGCGCTGGATGCAAGACGTGGCTTCTGAAATGAACCTTTCTGAGACAGCATTCCTGGTGAAGAATAGTGATTCTTTTGATCTGCGCTGGTTCACGCCGCGCACTGAAGTGGACCTGTGCGGTCATGCCACGCTGGCAGCGGCGCACATTCTGTGGCAAACGGGGCTGGTGCCTCTAGAGGAGACCATCCGTTTTCATACGCGGTCCGGATTGCTCACTGCCGACAAAAAAGGGGAGTGGATCGAATTAAATTTTCCCGCACGGCGGTATTCTCCTGTTCCTGAGGCTGAAGGGGTGAGCGATGCCTTGGGTAAAAATCCAGACGAGACTTACCAAAGCGGTGATTGTCTATTATATGTTTATCGCAGCGAAGCAGATATCCGAGCGCTTACGCCTGATTTCGCAGCTCTGGGAGGGTGCGGTTTTCATGGAGTCATCGTCACTGCCCCCGCCGCTGCTCCCGGCATCGATTTCATCTCGAGGTTTTTTGCCCCTGCCATCGGTATCAATGAAGATCCCGTCACAGGGTCATCGCATTGTACCTTGGCTCCTTACTGGCGGGAGCGACTGCATCAGGATGCTCTGACAGGGTTTCAGGCATCGGCACGCGGAGGAATCGTCAAAGTACGGAGCAGCGCCGACCGCGTTTATCTCAGCGGACAGGCGGTGACAATCTTCAGCACGGCGATTCAGGAGTAGGCATTTGATAAAAGCACCTTTCGATGTGGTTGTCATCGGGAATGTAGGTATCGATACCAATGTTTATCTGGATGGACAGGATATTGATTTTGATGTAGAAGGCAATTTCACCCATAACCTCGATTACGTTGGTCAGGCAGGAGGTTACACCAGCCGCGGTTATGCCCGGCTGGGCAAGCATACCGCGTTTATCGGCTGTGTTGGGGAAGACTATTCCGGCCGCTTCATCCGCGAGACGTTTGCGAGCGACGGCATCAATATTGAGGGAATGTTCCTCGACCCGCAAGGCACCAGCCGCAGTGTCAACCTCATGTATCGGGATGGGCGGCGCAAGAACTTTTACGACGGCAAAGGCCACATGACTTTGAATCCGCCGCTGGAGAAATGCGAACAGATACTAAAAGGGGTCAAGTTGGCTCATTTTAACATCCCTAATTGGGCGCGGCAGCTTCTCCCGTTGGCGAGTGCACATGGGGTCAGCATTGCCGTTGACCTACAGGATGTGGTGGATATCAATGACCCTTACCGGCAGGATTTCATCACCACTGCCGACATCCTCTTTTTCTCGGCAGCGAATCAAGCAGACCCGCAGCAGATGATAACGCAACTGCTGCTCCGCAGACCGGAATTGGTGGTGGTTGCCGGTATGGGCGTACAAGGGTGCCTGTTAGGCACCGCGGCAGGCGGAGTGCAGCAATTCCCGGCGTTTGAGATGGAGTCACCGGTGATCGACACCAACGGCGCTGGGGACTCGCTGGCTGTAGGTTTTCTGGTTAGCAGGGTGCTCGAAGGCAGATCCCTGGAAGAATCGATCCGCCGCGGTCAAATCGCTGCCAGACATTGCTGTGCGCAAAAAGCTTCGACAGATACACTAATCGACCATGCTGCTTTGGATCAACTTATGGAGAAATCGACAATCCGCTAATCCCAGAGGCATATTTCCCGCGCAGGGCGGGTAATGACTGTTGGCAAAGGAGATTCTGAATGGAAGAATGGCTGAGCGCTTTGGAAAACTCAAAAGAACCCGCAATTTGCTTCTTGTATCATGTACAAATACTGAATGAGGACGAGAACAGCAAAGCCAACCGAGATTTGCAAGGAGAAATTAAAGCGTGTCCCCGGGTACAAACGATGCTGCTTGAGTGGGCTTCCCTGCATCCCTATCAAAAGTGGCGCGGTGCGCACTGGGTGCTGGCGCTGCTGGCCGACCTGGGTTACCCGAAATGTGATGATACGCTGCTGCCTTTGCGAGAAGCTGAGTTTGCCTGGCTGCTCGACGAGGACAGGATCAAACAGATACCCTTAATCGCAGGCAGGTACCGGCGCTGCGCCTCACAGGAGGGGAATGCTGTTTTCGCGATGGTTAAATTAGGGCTCGCTGATGAACGAGTGGATCGACTGGTGGAGCTTCTGTTGGGTTGGCAATGGCCGGACGGCGGTTGGAACTGCGATAAAAAGCCTGAGGCGCACGTCTCTTCGTTTAATGAGTCCCTTATCCCGCTGCGAGGATTGGCAGCCTACTGGAAAATTCATCCAGATGAAGAAGTAAAAAGGGCGGTCGACCGTGCCAGTGAATTCTTCTTGCAGCGGCAGCTTTTTCGCAGGCTGACCAATCATCAAGTGATCAGGACCTCATTCACCAAATTGTGCTATCCGCATTACTGGCATTATGATATTCTTTTTGGCCTACAGGTAATGTCAGAGGCGGGTAAACTGGATGATCCGCGCTGCCAGGAAGCCCTTGACCGCGTACAGGCCAGGCAGCTTGAAGCTGGAGGATTCCCGGCAGAAGAGAAATATTATCGGGTAACGCCAGAAGTCTCGACCGGAGCTTCTGCGGTCGATTGGGGAACGGTGAGTAAAATCAGAGCGAATGAATTCGTCAGCATTCAGGCCTGGAATCTACTGAAACTCGCAGGCAGGGTGGAATAGGAGAACGATGCCGATTACCAGCAAAATTAGATATTTCAATAAAAAATTCACCAATAAAATTACGAAAAGAATTGCAGGGAAGACTCACAGTCCAATTGCCTTGGTTCTGCATCAAGGCCGGCGCAGCGGAATCCACTACGAGACACCTGTCATGGTGGAACGAACCCCAAATGGCTTCTTGTTCGCATTAACCTATGGGTCAGAGGTGGATTGGTATAAGAATGTGCTCGCCGCAGGAAGCTGCCGGCTGCGATTTCGCGGATGTTCCTATGAGCTCGGGAACCCCAGTTGTGTCAACGCTGAAAATGGATTGAAGTTTTTCCCCTTCCCGCAAAAGTTCATTCTAAAATGGCTGAAGATCAAAGATTTCTTTGAAATGACAATAAAAAAATAATCCGCTGAATTCAAGTTGGCGTGATACAATATCAAATCCATCAGGATAGAACACATTATCCTTGACGGAAAGCCGGGCATTTGATATAAACTAACGGCTTGCTGATGATAGGTTTTTAGGCGAGCGACTAAAAGCCTTGCCTTAGCCAGATAGCTTTGGTATAATTTGGCACGCTCTTAAAGAATCTTAAGAATTTATCCGCCGACATAGCTCAATCGGCAGAGCAACCGCCTTGTAAGTGGTAGGTTATGGGTTCAATTCCCATTGTCGGCTCAGTTGCAGGTTGGTGAGTGAGTTTTATCGTTTGATGAGCTCACTTGCGAGCCGGTAACGGATCGAAAATGGACGGTTACCCAAGTGGCCAACGGGGACTGACTGTAAATCAGTTGGCGACACGCCTTCGGAGGTTCGAATCCTTCACCGTCCACTCGTTTGAGGCATGTAGTAAGCCTCTGCGCGGCAAGCCCTCATAGCTCAGTTGGTAGAGCGCGCCCTTGGTAAGGGCGAGGTCATGGGTCCAATTCCCATTGAGGGCTCTAAATGCCGGTAGCGTAAAAAATAAGATAAAGAAAATGGTTTAAGGAGAGGAATCATGGCCAAGCAGAAATATGAACGGACAAAGCCGCATGTAAATGTGGGAACGATGGGTCATATTGACCATGGGAAGACG
>Ga0224522_1000090_pt1 | contig 46717 bp, 40 predicted proteins | sample CFST25metaG_FD_182733 | JGI IMG/M metagenome (GOLD analysis project Ga0224522, IMG submission 182733) | Peat soil microbial communities from Stordalen Mire, Sweden - C.F.S.T25 | ecosystem: Environmental > Terrestrial > Soil > Wetlands > Peat | place: Sweden: Norrbotten County, Stordalen Mire...
AAATAATAGTTTTCATAAGAGAATATATTAAACCCGATATATTCAGAAAACTTATTTATAAAATACTATCTAAAACTTCAATTTATTTATTCGCCGTATCCAATTTATTAAAAAAAGATTATGTAGAAATTACGAACACTGATAATATTTCTACCGTTTACTCAGCGATTGAAAACCAAAAAAATGATTTCATTCAAAATAATAAAATCATATATGAGAATATTGATAAAAAAATTTGTAATTTACTTTTTTCGAGCAGATTTAAATTATTAAATATTGGACCGGTATGTAAACTTAAAAATCAAATTTTAATAATAGAAGCTTTAAACCGAATAAAAACAAAAGGGCTTGATGTTCCAATTTTTATTAGCATAGGTGATTTTAATAAAAATTCAAAATATGTCAGGAAAATAACCGAATTAATTAATACATACGATTTAAATGAATATTGTTATTTCCTCGGAAATTTGAATAAAACAATTACTCATAATATACTTAATATCGCAAGCACTTTAATTATTTCATCTTTAAGCGAAGGAATGCCCCTTGTAATGGTAGAAGCAATGAAATTTGGTGTACCGCTAATAGCAACAAACGTAGGTGGAATACCCGAAATTATTAAAAACTCATTTAATGGTTTATTAATTAATCCTGACAGCACAGAACTTGAGGATGCGATTCTTAAAATTATACCTGATGACAATCTTAAAAATAATTTAATAAAAAACGCAAAAATATTTGAAGATAAATATTTCAATCTGGAAAAGAATTTAATTGAAATTGAATCTATTGTCGAAAAAATATTCTGAGAACACAGTAAAATTAATAAATCAAAAAGAATACATATTTTACGGAATTTAATAGTATCGGAAAGATAATAATATTTTATAAAAATCATAAATGATGATTCCCACAGTATCGATAATAATCGTAAATTACAATACAGATATTTATTTGAAAAAATGTTTAGATACTATTATTAAAAACACTAAAGGGATAACATATGAAATAATTGTCATAGATAATAATTCATCGAGACGTGAAATAGAAAAATTTCCCCTAATATTTCCAGATGTAAAATTTATATTTCGGAATTGTAATGACGGTTTTGGTGCGGGTTGTAATGAAGGGGTAAGAAATTCTTCATCTGATTTTATATTGATAGTAAATCCTGATATATTATTTATAAATAATGCTGTTAAGTTATTGTATGAAGTTATGATGAATTACAAAGGTATCGGTCTTTGTTCACCATTGTTTATAGACGAAAACGGAAACAGCTTATTTTCATTTAATAAATTTCCTAATTTAAAATGGGAGTTAATTGAATTTTTTGGATTGGATGGGACTAAAAGCGAAAATAAATTATTAAAATTATTAGATAATCATAGGGACCCTGATAAACCTTTTTATTTTGATAGTGTAACAGGAGCCTGCATGTTTTTAAGAAAAGATATCTTTTTAAAAGTCGGAGGTTTCGATACAAAAATTTTCCTTTATTATGAAGATACAGATATTCAGAAAAAAATTTCGAATGCAGGGTATAAAATTGCCTGCATACCTGCTATCAAAGTAATACATCATCAGAATATATCTACAAAAAAATCAGGTGATGAAAATTCGTATTTGTTAAATTTAAACAGAAGCAAACTTATATATTATTTAAATAATACGGGAGTAACCAAAAGAACAATTTTAAGAATAATGAACATTTTAAGTTATTTTTTAAGATTAATATCTCTTTATTTGAGATTAAAATATAAAAGCCAGAGAAAACAAAAGGCTTATCAGTATCTGCAAATATTAAAATATAATCTGTTTTATCATACAATCAAAAAATAAATATTTACACAGGAAAATTTATTTTTTTCTTCCGGAATATCCCGGCTTCACTACAGGCGGAATAAAATATCATAATAAAGTATATGAATATCTAAAAAAGACAACAGACGGAATTGAAATTCTTGGATTAAAACCTGATTTCGAGAACATCAAAAACAATAAAATCCTTAAGTTGCTTGCAGGCTTTTATTATGTGTCAAAAGTCGATAAGAATTCTATAATAGTAGTGACGAATACAGAATACCTCTATTTTCTTCTTCCTATATTTATTAGTAAATTATTGAAACGCCATAAGTACTATATGATAATACATCACTTGTTAAGTGATCAGCGGAAGAGTCCATTTAAAGATTTTATTGAAAGGGTGTACATTAAAACAGCAGATAAAATTGTTACGGTGAGCAATACTACACATAAAATTCTGTTAGAAAAAAAAATCATAAATAAGGACATAGATATTATAGAACCGGGTTTGGATATTTTACCCGAAAAAGAAATCAGGATCAAAACAAATGATATTTTTAAGATACTATTTATAGGTACTATTGAAAAGAGAAAGGGATTGAATCTTTTAATAGAAGCATTGCATATTTTACAATTCAATAAATTTGAATTAACTGTTATTGGAAATATAAAGACGTATAATTATTATTCAGAAATACTGAGTTTAATTGAAAAATACAGTTTGAAACAGAATATAATTTTTCTGCAAAATTTATCAAATGAAGATTTGATAAAAAAATATTCAGAATCGGATTGTTTAGTTTTCCCGACATTATGGGAAGGGTATGGAATGGTGGTAACAGAAGCAATGGCATGCGGATTACCTATTATTGCATCTGATATTCCTTCGATTCGGGAATTAATGTCAGAAGGAAAACACGGATATCTTGTTGAACCTTCAAGACCGGATTTAATTGCCGATAAACTGAATATATTATTCAATAATCCCGAACTTAGAAAAAGAATGGCAATAAATTGTATTGAAAAAGCAAAGCATTTTAAAAACTGGAACGAAATATCAAAACTTCATTATGAATTACTTGAAAAATTTCGAAAGCAATAAATTAACAACAACCGATATATAAATGAAAAAAATCAAAATATTAAATATTGTAACTAATGTAGAAGACGGCGGTCTGGAAATGCTTGTTTACAGGATTTATAAAGGACTCGATAAAAACAAATATGATTTAAATTTATGTTCGCTTATACCTTCACCGGATACTTTTATAATGAAAGATTTCAGGAAAGTCTGTTCCAATATATATAATTTAAATTTAACAAATAAGAATCTTAAATATTCCGATTATCTTAAAAATTTAGTTGAAATTTTTAAAATTGTAAAAATCATCCGGCAGAATAAAATTGACATAGTTCATTCACACGATTTTTTCCCTGCCCTCCATGCACGAATTGCGGTCATTATTTGTAAATTGACTTTCTCAAGGTATCCAAAAAAAGTTTATTCAACCTATCATAATACTTATTACTGGCTGAAGCCGGTTCATCGATTCATAAATAAGTTGTTATCTTATGTTACGACTAAAATTGTTTGTGTCTCAAAATCAGCCATGGAAGATGCGATTAAGAAAGAACATATAAACAGAAATAAATTCGTTGTTATTTATAACGGAATGAATTCCGATGAATTCTACCGTGATGATGAAATGAAAATTTCGCTAAAAGCATATTATAATTTTAAACCTGATGATTTCATTATAGGGAACGTAGGGGTTATTTCGGTTCGAAAAGGTCAAATCTATCTCCTGAAAGCTTTTAAAATATTATCAAATATTTATTCCAAATTAAAACTTGTTATAGTTGGAAGTATCAGAAATTTTGAAATGGATATTTATGATGAAATTATTAATTATATAAAAGATAATGAGTTGGAAGACAAAGTAAAAATTCTGGATACGGTCAGAGATGTAAACAAAATATATAATTTAATCGATATTTTTGTCATGTGCTCAATCACAGAAGGATTTGGCTTATCAGCTTATGAAGCAATGCTCACTGAAAAAATTTGCATATTTTCAGACATTCCGGTTTTTAAAGAACTTACCGACAACGGAAAAGCAGGATATCTTTTTGAGAATAAAAATCCTGAATCACTTAGCAAAGTATTGAAGGATGTTCTCGATAATTACGACAATCTCGGGGAGAGAAGAAAATTTGCGAGAGAACACGTAATTAAAAATTTCGATTACTTCGATATGGTTGAAAAATACGATAAATTATATTCATAAGACTAATTTTGGTAATATTTACATCTTTTCGTGAGATATATCTTTCAATAATCATTATTCATGCCGGGATACTTTAATATTTAATATTTCTTTTTGCATTTCAAAAAATTAAAATTATATGAATCTTTATGCTTACATTTGAAAGATACTTATTATCTTTGCCAATATTTTTTAAAAGATTTATTTATTGAATAATCAGGAATTTCTACCATTAGTTAGTATTTTAATGCCGACGTATAACAGGGCTCATCTTGTTGTAAGGTCAATTGATAGTGTTATATCACAATCATATAAAAATTGGGAGCTTTTGATAATTGACGATGGTTCTACAGATGGTACAAGGGAAATCGTTATCGAGTATTCCAAAAAAGACGAAAGAATTAAATTTATCAATATTCCACGCACGGAATTTAAGGGGATTTCAAAATATTTAAACTTAGGAATTGAAAAAGCAAAAGGTAAATATATAGCAAGAATAGATGATGATGATTATTGGTGTCATAAAGATAAATTAAATTATCAGGTTAATTTTCTTGAAAGTAATAAAGATTATGTATTGTGTGGCGGAGGTGTTCAACTTGTAGATATAAACGGAAAAGTTTTATATAAATATTTCGAAAATCATACAGACCGAGATATCAGGAGGAATGCTTTAAAATCGAATCCTTTCTCGCACAGTTCGGTTCTCTTTCGTAAAGAAATTGCTCAAACTTTAGGTGGTTATAAAGAATTAAGATATGCCGAAGATTGGGAAATTTGGTTAAGATTTGGAAAAGCAGGAAAACTTCACAATTTTAATGAATATTTTGTTACATATTTACACGCAGGACAAAATACTTCATTGTTAAATCAAAAAGACCTTGCAAAGAATATATTAAAACTCATAAAATCATACAGGCATGATTATCCGAATTATTATATAGGGTTTATGCTAAACTCAATGCAATACTTATATTCTTTCATGCCAATCTTTTTCAGGAAAAGAGTCCATACTTTTCTTGTTTATATAAAAAGAAAATATTTTTAATAAATCTTCATTTTAAACTATCTTGACAAAATATTTCATTGTCGGAGGTGCCGGTTTTATCGGTAGTCATTTAGTACGACACATTTTAAAAAGCGAAAAGGAATCTTTCGTTACAATATATGATAACTTTTCATCAGGTAAAATGTGGCATCTTGATGAAGTTAAAGAATTTAAGAATCTTAAAATCATAACCGGGGACATTAAAGATTTACTTTTATTAAAATCTTCGATGAAAGGAAATGATATAATTTATCATTTTGCGTCTAATCCCGATATTTCCAAAGCAATTACACAACCCGATATTGATTTCTGGGAAGGAACTTATCTTACGAATAATGTTCTGGAAGCAATGCGTGTCAATAATATTAAAAAGTTATTATATGCTTCGGGGAGCGGGATATACGGAGATACAGGTTTTCTGGAAATTAATGAGAATTATGCACCGCTTCTACCGATATCAACTTACGGTGCGAGTAAATTATCCTGCGAAGCTTTAATCTCGTCATATTGCTTTATGTTCGATATGAATGCTGCTGCTTTCAGATTTGCAAATGTTGTGGGACCAAACCAAACACATGGTATCGGTTATGATTTTGTCAGAAAACTTTTGTCTGACCCGTCAAAACTTGAAATTCTCGGAGATGGTACGCAAAGTAAATCTTATATTTATGTGAATGACATTATTGAAGCCTTACGATTAATAGAACTGAAATATTTAAATAATTTTTCATATTTCAATGTAGCCACTCTTGATTTTATTTCAGTCAAAGAAATCGCCGATATTGTAGTCGAACTTTTAAAATTGAGTAAAGTAGAATACAATTTTACGGGAGGAGACAGAGGTTGGAAAGGTGATGTACCTATAGTAAGACTTAATTCCGACAAAATCCGTAATCTCGGATGGAAAAATTTATATTCAACTGAAGATGCAATTATAAAATCCGTATCTTCAATAATAGAAGATTCTAAATTAAATAAATTTAATTGGGAGAAAAAATAATATGATTATTTCTAGGGCTCCCGTAAGACTATCGATGGGAGGCGGAGGTACCGATTTAAAGTCATATTACGAAAAATATGAAGGGTTTTTGATGGCTGTAACAATAAACAAATATGTGAATATATTGGTAAATAAAAGATTTCAAAATAATATCAGGTTATCTTATTCCGAAACTGAAATCGTCGATAATCTTGAAGATATAAAACATAATTTATTCAGAGAAACTCTGAAGTACCTCAACATTAAAAATCAAATTGAAATTGTATCTGTAGCAGATATTCCTTCAAACTGCGGACTGGGTACATCCTCGGCTTTTACAGTCTCATTGTTAAACGGATTATACAGTTATAAAAGAAATTATATTTCCATTAAAGAATTAGCTGAAGATGCCTGCCATCTTGAAATAGATATTCTCAAAGAACCAATAGGAAAGCAAGACCAATACGCATCGGCATATGGGGGTCTGAATGCTTATTATTTTCATAAGGACGGTTCGGTAGACGTTGAAACCGTGAACATCAAAGAAGAAAAATTGATGGAATTACAGAATAACATTCTTTTATTTTATCTAAAATCTGAACGCTCAGCAAGTCAAATATTAAAGACTCAGAATAAAAAAAGTTTAGATGGCGATGCTTCGACTTTAGAAAAATTAAATAAAATAAAGGAAATAGGATTACACACAAAAGAAGTTTTTGAAAAAGGAAACATAGATGAATTTGGTGAAATACTCCATGAGCACTGGTTAACAAAAAAAGGATTATCCGAGAAAATATCGGACGATTTCATTGATGATGTTTATGAAGAGGCCAGAAAAAATGGTGCGTTAGGTGGTAAAGTTGTGGGTGCGGGCGGCGGCGGATTTCTAATGTTATATTGCAGTAAAAACAAATCGGAATTGATATCTGCTTTATCAAAATTCGATTTACATCCGATGTGGTTTTCATTTGAGCAAGAAGGGGTTAAAAAAATATTTTCGAATTAAATTATATATAACAATGAAATTGATTGATATTGCGGTCATAACAGGTGCTGGTAAAGGAATAGGAAAAGCAACAGCTTTAAATCTCGGAAAAATGGGAATCTTCGTGCTTTGCATATCAAAATCACAAAATGCTGAAAATACGAAAAACGAGATAATTAAAAATAATGGAAAAGCGGATTTCATCCAAACTGATTTATATGATTATCAGAAATCATTTGAATTAGTATCTTCCTGGTTTAAAGATAAAAATTTCAATAAAATCGGGGTCGCTCTGGCAGCGTCTGATTTGGGAGAACCTACTAATGCAGAAAAATTTGATGGCGATGTTTGGGATAGATGTTTAAGAATTAATGTAACGGGAAATTTATCTGTTCTTTATGCAATTTTGCCCAAAATGATTAAATCAAAATTCGGCAGGATAGTATTTTTTGCAGGAGGTGGTGCTGCTTATTCATATCCGTTATTTTCTGCTTATTCCGCTTCCAAAACTGCCGTAGTCAGGACAGTGGAAAATCTCAATGAAATGTTAAAAGATAAAGGAGATTTTGCAATTTCTGCTCTCGCTCCCGGTGCGGTTGAAACCGATATGCTTACGAAAGTAAAAAGTGCCGGCGCTGAAGTAAGAACCACAGTAGATATAAAGGAACCTGTAAATTATGTGACCGAATTTTTAAATGCTGAATCTTGTGGGTTTTCAGGTTCATTTGTTCATGTTCGCGATATTTGGAAAGAATATCTCAATAATAATAAACTCGTAGATAATAACTTATGGAAACTAAGAAGAACAGAAAAATAAAAATTGCATTAGCCGGTGCAGGTCTGATAGGTAAGGAACGCATTGTTGCAATTAACAACCTTATTCAAAGAGGTTTTGAAATAGATTTTATAGGAGTCTTCGATCCTTTAATAAAAAACAAGAATGACCTGACAAATAAATATAAAATCAAATTTCTTGACAGCGAAGAAGATTTGTTTAAACATTCGCCCGATTGGCTTTTTATTGCAATCCCTCACGATGATGCTGTATCTCTTTGCATAAAGGGGTTAAAAAATAATGTAAACGTATTAATCGAAAAACCGCTGGGCAGAAATCTTAAGGAAGCACAGGAGATTTACAGCAACATAAAAAGAGATAACCAGCTTTACGTGGGTTTTAATTACAGATTTTACGATGGTGTTAAATCCTTAATAAAACATATTGACGAAGGGAAATTCGGAAATTTGATTTCCATAAATATGATATTAGGACACGGGTGTAATCCTGATATAACGAAGTCCTGGAAATTAGACCCTGTGAAAGCCGGGGGTGGTTGTCTGATTGACCCGGGAATTCATTTTATAGATTTATGCAGAATTTTTTCTAATGACAATATAAAAAGTTGTAAAGGTTATTTTTGGGATGGCTTCTGGAAAACTGGGATTGAAGAAGAATGTAATATTATGTTTGATTGTAATAAATTTATTGTGAATATGCAAATATCTATAGTAAAATGGAGAAGCACATTCCGTATCGAGGTAAACGGTGACGAAGGATATGGTATTATTAACGGCAGAAACAGAAGTTACGGGATTCAAAAATATTATTTTGGTAAGAGATGGGGTTGGCAGAGCGGAAAATCACAGATAGAATCAGAAGAATTAATCGTTGAAGATAACGGAGAAGATGTTTTTATTAAGGAAACTCAAAATCTTTTATATCCCGAAAATGAAAATTCTGTTCACGTTTGTAATTCACTCGAAGCTCTCCGGAATATGGAGATATTTGAAATGATTAAATCCAATATCTCTCTTAAATAATATCAATGATAGATTCCATTGTTATCCTTGCCGGCGGTCTTGCAACAAGACTGAGACCTATCACATCCACGATTCCTAAGTCTTTATTAGAAATAAACGGTAAACCGTTTATAGATTACCAGCTGGAATTATTAAGAAAACAGAATATTACCAATGTAATTATTTGTGCAGGTTTTATGGGAGAAGAAATCCGAAAATATGTGGGGGATGGTGACAAATACGGATTAAAAATTTCATATTCTTTTGACGGTGATAAGTTATTAGGAACAGGCGGAGCAGTTAAAAAGGCATTGAATCTAATAAATGGTACTTTCTATGTTATGTATGGGGACTCTTATTTAAATATTGATTTCGGTTCAATAAATCAATATTTTAACAAATTCGATAAGTCCGGGCTTATGACTGTATATAAGAATGATAATAAATGGGATAAAAGTAATATTATTTTTGAAAACGGGAAAATAGTAAATTATGATAAAAAAGTATATGTTCCTGAAATGAAATATATTGACTATGGGTTAGGAATATTTACTGAAAAAAGTTTTACAAGTTTCCGGGACAAAGAAATATTTGACCTTTCTGATGTGTATACCGACTTACTTCAAAATGATAATCTTATCGGGTATGAAGTTAAAGAAAGGTTTTACGAAATCGGCTCATTTGAAGGTTTAAAAGAGACTACAGAATTTTTATCCGGACAAAATAAAAATGATGGAAAATTATACCGATAAATATTTATCCGAAGCAACTAAAATAATACAGTTAATCGATAAAAAAAATATCGATGCCGCGGTAGAATTGCTTTCGGATGTGAAAAAATCCGATGGAAGAATATTTTTTCTGGGAGTAGGCGGAAGTGCTGCCAATGCATCACATGCTGTGAATGATTTTCGGAAAATAGCAGGTATCGAATCTTATGCCCCAACGGATAATGTATCGGAATTAACAGCCCGTACAAACGATGACGGCTGGGAATCTGTTTTCGTAAATTGGTTAGCGGGAAGTAAGTTGAATTCTAATGATTGTATCTTTATTTTTTCGGTGGGCGGTGGAAATATTGAAAAGAATATAAGCGTTAATCTTGTTAACGCCTTAAAATATGCTAAAGAAAAAAATTCTAAAATTGTAGGTATTGTAGGCAAAGATGGTGGATATACCGCAAAGGTTTCAGATGTTTGTATAATTATTCCTACTGTAAATAGTAATACTATAACACCACACTCAGAATCTTTTCAGTCTGTCATCTGGCATTTGATTGTTACTCATCCCGCATTGAAATCTTTTGAAATGAAATGGGAATCGACAAAATAAATAAAGCAGTTTTTCTGGACAGAGACGGTGTTATTAATGAACCTGTATATAATCACAAAACCGGAGAATTGGAACCACCCCATGATATCAAAGATTTAAAGTTATATGACTGGACTATTGAAAGTCTGAAAAGATTTCAGAATATGGATTATTTAATGTTCGTAGTATCAAATCAGCCGGATTACGCTAAGGGTAAAACTACACTGGAAAATTTAAGAAATGTTCATAATGAGCTGATAAAGATATTCGACAAAAATGATTTAATGTTCAGGGAATATTTCTATTGTTATCATCATCCTGAAGGAATAATACCTGAATATAGTATTAAATGTGATTGCCGAAAACCCGCTAATGCTAATGTTATCAGGGCAATAAATAATTATAATATTAATCGAAATCACTCATGGTTTATAGGGGACAGAGATTCTGATATAATATGCGGAAAAAATTCGGGACTTAAAACAATATTTATCAACGAAAAAAATTTAAATCACAATTTAGCAGATTATAATGTAAAAAATTTACAAGAAGCTGCTGAAATTATTTCACAAATTAAGAACTTAAAAAATGACACCAAATCCGGGAAAACTGAAAATTAAGATTTTTGCAGATGGAGCAAATGTTGAGGAAATGATTAAAGTTTATAGAGAAGGTTTGGTAAAGGGCTTTACGACAAATCCGACTTTGATGAAAAAAAATGGTATTAAAAATTATGAAAAGTTTGCAAAAGAAATTTTAAATGAAATAGTCGATCTTCCTATTTCATTTGAAGTGTTTTCGGATGAATTCGATAACATGGAAAAGGAAGCAAGATTAATATCATCATGGGGCAAAAATGTATTCGTAAAAATTCCAATAACAAACACAAAAAAAGAATCATCTATTCCACTTATTAAAAAATTATCCCATGACGGGCTGATGCTAAATATTACAGCGATGCTCACAGTTGAACAGGTTGAAAATGTAGCTTATAATATTTCACCCGAATCCAAGACAATTGTATCAGTTTTTGCCGGCAGGATAGCTGATACCGGCAGGGATCCTATTCCATACATGAAGGAATCCTCTGAAATATTGAAAGAAAATAAAAACTCAGAACTTCTCTGGGCGAGTCCGAGAGAATTATTGAATATTTTTCATGCCGAAGAATGTAATTGTGATATTATTACGGTTACAAATGATATCTTGAAAAAACTAAGTATGGTTAATAAAGATTTAGAAGAGTTATCGCTTGATACCGTTAAAATGTTTTATAATGACGGCAAAAATTTAGGATATAATATTTTAGATAAATAATTTTATTTAACTTAAGAATTTATTTTCGTGTCAAGGTTCAAGGAATTATTATTTTTATTGATATCAGATTTGATTTTTATATCTGTTGCCTACTCTGTATATTATTATTTCAGGATTGAAACCGGTTTAATAAAATATACAAACCCGGTTTCCTACCTTATTCCAATGCTTGTCATTAATATTTACTGGTTAATAGTATTTTCTTTTTTTGGATTATATCAGCATTGGTTTGTAAGGTCGAGATTCGATGAATTTTCCTCCGTTTTCAAAACTGTCCTGGTAGGGTGTTTATTTTTATTTTTTGCTATATTTATCGATGATTATATGAAAGATGCGGCTATTATATCAAGATTTTTGATTTTAATTTACGCAACCATCATGATTTTCTTCATATCGCTCGGGAGAATATTAATTCGCGGATTCCAGATTAATTTACTTGAAAGAGGATTAGGTCTTTCAAACACGATTATAGTTGGTAATGGTGAGAAAGCTCATGAATTGTATGACATGTTAATAAAATATCCCCGCCTGGGATATAAATTCAAAGGATTCATAAGATTGGATTCCGAGGTAGAATCGGAAAATGACGTCGGTGTAATAAAAGAATTAAAAGATGTGATTCGAAGAGAGAAGATTAATACAGTACTCATTGCATCTGAACAAAAAGCCGAAAATATATTATTTGAAGTATTAAATGAATGCGAAAATGAAAATGTCACTGTGAAAATCATGCCCAAGTTATACGAAATTGTCAGCGGGATGGCTAAAACGCAACAGATATATGGAATTCCGCTAATCGAGGTAAAATCGAAATTAATGTCATTTCCGTTAAGATTTACAAAAAGATTAACAGATATTTTTCTGTCCTTATTATTCTTAATTTTATTTTCACCTTTTTTTATATTAATTATTTTAATCATAAAAGTTTCATCAAGAGGACCGGTTTTTTATATTCAAAAGTGTTCCGGCAAAAACGGAAAAATATTTTCAGCTTTAAAATTCCGAACAATATATGGGCAATTTAATCTTGATGTCGGTCACGAATGGACACAGAAAAATTATAAAATATTCACACCTTTCGGAAGATTTCTTAAGAAAACAAAATTAGATGTTGTTCCGGAATTTATGAATGTTATTAAAAACGAAATGAGCATAGTCGGTCCGAGAGCTGAACCGCCGGAATATTTTGAACTATATAAAAAAGAAATTCCTTATTATTCCCGCCGGTTAGTTGTTAAACCCGGTGTGACGGGATGGGCACAGGTAAAACATAATATTGAAGCATCCGTAGAAGATGTTAAAACTAAGCTTCAGTATGATTTTTACTATATAGAAAATCTGAGCCTCTCGTTGGATTTTAAAATTATGCTTAACACTTTATTCGTTGTAATATCTATGAAAGGACAATGATATGAAAAGAATACTTGTAATCATACCAACTTATAATGAATCCGAAAATATTTTGAACATTATTCCCGAAGTACTTAAATTCAGTAATGCAGATTATGAGTTTAATGTTTTGGTTGTAGATGATAATTCACCTGACGGAACTTCAGAAATAGTTGAAAATAATTTTTCTGATAATGTTTTTCTTTTAAAAAGAGAAAAAAAGTTAGGTCTTGGTACTGCATATTGCGCAGGCTTTAATTTTGCCATCAAAAATAATTATGACCTGGTTTTTGAGATGGATGCAGATTTTTCGCATGACCCTAAATATTTACCTCGTTTCCTTGATAAGATTGAAGATGGATATGATTTAGTTGTAGGTTCAAGGTATATAGACGGAGTATCAGTTGTAAACTGGCCTATAAGCAGGCTGATATTAAGTTATAGTGCTAATATTTATACGCGGATAATTACGGGTTTAAAAGTTAAAGATACAACAGCGGGTTTTATGTGTTATAAAGTTTCTGCATTATCTCAAATTGACCTGAATAAAGTCAAATCAAACGGGTATTCTTTCCAGATTGAAATGAAATTTAAATTTTATAAAAAAGGATTTAAAATTACCGAAATTCCAATTCTCTTTATTGATAGAACAGCCGGTAGCTCAAAAATGTCGAGGAAGGTTGTATTTGAAGCCTATCTTATGGTTTGGAAACTCAAATGGAAATCTATCTTCAGACAGCTTTAATTATAATCTAATTGCCTGAAAAATACGAATGTACGATATTTCAATAATCATCGTAAATTATAACGTAAGGGATTTGTTAGATACATGCATCGCATCTATTTACAAGGCGAATACCTTTAATTATAAAATCGAGATTTATGTCGTGGATAATAATTCTGTTGATGACAGCGTTGTATTTATTAGTAATAAATATCCCGAAGTAAAATTAATTCCTAACGATAAAAATCTCGGCTTCTCGAAAGCGAATAACATTGCATTGAAAAAAGTTTCGGGAAAATATGTATTAATACTTAATCCCGATACAGTACTTGAAGAAGGTACATTTGAAAAATTAATTTCTTTTTGTGAAAAAGATAATTCAGCGGGAGCTGTTACTTCTAAACTTATAAAGGCAAACGGTAAACTGGATTCTGCCTGCAAGAGAAGTTTTCCGACTCTTTCCGTAGCATTACCCCGCATAATCGGATTATCCAGAATTTTCCCTAAAAGTAAGATATTCGGTAAATATAATCTAACATATCTTGATGAAAATAAAACTTACGAAGTTGATGCAATTTGTGGTGCATTTATGTTCATTCCTAAAATCATATTCGATAAAGTTGGTTTGTTTGATGAAGATTATTTTATGTATGGTGAAGACCTTGACCTGTGTTACAGAATAAATAAAAGTGGTTACAAAATATTTTATTACCCGGAAGTAACTACGATTCATATAAAAGGTGAAAGCACAAAAAAAACGAATCTCTCTTATGTGAATAATTTTTATGGTGCGATGATGCTTTTTGTTAAAAAGAACCTGACTAAAGGGCATGGATTATTGAATCTGATTTTACAAACAGGAATTTTCATTCGTTCTTTCGCCGGTTATTTAACCAGAATAATTAAACTACTCACACTTCCGTTAATAGACATTATACTCCTGTATGGAGTATTCATTCTGTCAGTCAAATTGAGATTTAGTATATTTCCAAACAGGCAATATTTATTTATAATTTCGGTTTATGTGCTTATCTGGGTGCTTTTATTCATGATTTTCAAATTGTATACAAAAAAATACGAGTTTTCCATAGGCAGAACCTTTAATTCCATAATTGCAGGTTTTTTTGTAAATTCATCCATAACATATTTCTTTAATCAATATGCTTATTCGAGGGAAGTTATTTTGACTGCAACTATTCTTTTGTTAATAACATTTATAACATACAGAGGTCTGGTAAATCTTTATATATTTTTTGTTTCAAAGAATATATTACTGAACAAAGTGAATTTATTGATTATAGGTGGTAAAAAATTAAAGCAGGACATGGAAGAAAAATTCTTATCAAAATATAATGTAATATATTTTGATAAGGATAGTTATTACAATTTGTCGAAGCTTGTGGATTTTATAAGGATAAAAAATATTCAGGAAGTTGTTTTTTCAGCAGACTATTTTTCAAATCAGGATATATTGAGTGCAATGTGGATGTTGAAAGACAGAAATACAGTCTTCAAAATAGTACCTACGGCTAACGAACTGATATTATCGAAATTACATGCAAATATCAATAATTTGTCCCTGATTGAAATTGAATATAATATTAATAATAAAATGAATATATTTTTAAAAAGGTTATTTGATATTTGTTTATCGTTCATATTATTATTGACTGTTTACCCAATTTTGCGGGTAATTAAGATATTAACTAAATTTAAATTTTCCAAACATACTGCAAAACTCTTTTTATTACCGCAAGTTATTTCCGGGAAATTAAGTTTTGTCGGTATACCTGACTGGTTTGAATTAATAGGAAAGGAATATTTAGGGAAAAGAGGGTTGACCGGATTGATTCAATTAAATTGGTTCAACGGAATCACGGAAGAAGAAATGATGAACTATAATATTTATTACGCAAAAAACCAATCCTTAACTTTTGATATAGAAATTTTACTGAAAACTTTGTTTTCGTTTTTGAGAAAAAATAATTAAAGAAATTTTTATTAACATTAAATAATTTGATAAAATGGTACTTGAATTTGAAAAACCTTTGGTTGAGCTTGAACAAAAAGTTGAAGAAATGCGAAAGATGGCAGATACGCTGGATATTTCAACAGAAGTAAACAAACTCGAAGCAAAAATTAATGAACTTAGAAAAAATATTTTCGATAATCTAACTCCCTGGCAAATAGTTCAGCTTGCGCGGCATCCGGAAAGACCATATACGCTTGATTATATTTATCTGATGACGGAAAATTTTGTTGAACTGCACGGTGACAGGAATTATGGTGATGATAAGGCAGTAGTAGGCGGATTTGCTACTATTGGTGATTATTCAGTCATGATAATCGGTCAGCAAAAAGGAAGGGATACGAAATCGAATCTTTACAGAAATTTCGGAATGATGAATCCTGAAGGTTACAGAAAAGCCCTTCGTCTGATGAAACTCGCCGAGAAGTTTAACAAACCTGTGATAACATTGCTCGATACTCCCGGTGCATATCCCGGGATCGAAGCGGAACAAAGAGGACAGGCTGAAGCAATTGCGCGGAATATTCTTGAAATGTCGAGACTTCAGGTTCCGATTATTGTATCTATTATAGGAGAGGGTGCATCAGGCGGAGCACTCGGTATAGGAGTAGGCGACAGAGTTTTGATGATGAAATATTGCTGGTATTCTGTTATCGCACCTGAATCCTGTTCATCAATTCTTTGGAGAAGCTGGGATTACAAAGAGCAAGCAGCCGAAGCCTTAAAGCTTACAGCAAATGACCTGTTAAAACTCGGAATAATAGATAGAATTGTTGATGAGCCTTTTGGCGGTGCTCATAGAAATCATCAGGAAGCTGCCAACATTCTGAAAAAAGTATTAATTGAGGAGCTTGAAGTAGTATCAAAATACAAAAAAGAAAAACTACTTGATAACAGGATAAAAAAGTTTCAGGAAATGGGTTTCTGGAAAGATTAGTTATTTCATAATTAATTCGTCTTTTACTTTCAATAAGCAAAGTATAAAATTATAAATTGGATTCTTTAAATAAATCAAGGTTTTTAATTAAAGGCGGAAATCCTTTATCCGGCAAGGTTAAAGTTAGCGGAGCAAAAAATTCCGCTACAAAATTGCTTGTAGCATCTTTGCTGACAGAAGGGCAGTGTTCATTCGGAAATTCACCTAACAAGATTAGTGATTTAACCATCACGAACGAATTATGCATTCAGCTTGGGAGTGAAATCAAAATGGAAGGTGATAATTTATCCATCAGAACGGAAAAAATTAAAACACATTCCATACAGGATGAATTCGGTAAATTAAATCGTATTGCAATTCTATTTGCAGGTCCACTCCTGCAAAGAACGGGCAAAGCAGAAATTCCAATTCCGGGCGGATGTAAAATCGGTTCACGCCCTGTAAATTTTCATATAGAAGGTTTAAAAAAATTAGGATGTAATGTTGAAATAAAAGATAACTATTATATTTTACAAACCGATGGACTCACCGGAGCTAATATTACTCTTAACTATCCGAGTGTAGGTGCAACTGAAAATATAATTATTGCCAGTACTCTTGCAAAAGGAAGAACAATCATATCAAACGCCGCCGTAGAACCCGAAATAATTGACCTTATTAAATTCCTTCAAAAGATGGGTGCTATCATTGAAATAAGTACAGACAGAAAAATTACAATTGAAGGTGTTGATAAACTTACAGGAGCAAATCATAAAGTAATTCCCGACAGGAACCAGGCAGCATCATTTGCATGTGCAGGACTTGCATCTAAAGGCGATATACTTGTTGAAAACGCAATCCAGGATGATCTTATCACATTTCTTAACACCATAAGACGTATTGGGGGAAAATACGAAGTGAAGGAAAACGGAATCAGATTTTTTTATGATGGTGTTTTTAAATCGATTGCTCTGGAGACGAATGTTCATCCGGGTTTTATGACTGACTGGCAGCAGCCGTTTGTAATTCTATTATCACAAGCTAACGGATTATCAATTGTGCACGAAACAGTCTATGAAAAAAGATTCGGATACGTTGAAGAACTTAAAAAAATGGGAGCCGAAATTGAACTTTACAATTCCTGTTTAGGCGGAATGACTTGCAGGTTTGCCAATGCGGAATATTATCACAGTGCTGTTATTAAAGGACCGACGCCGTTGCATTCTGCCGAAATCTCCGTACCGGATTTAAGAGCCGGATTTTCTTATTTGGTAGCCGGAGTAATTGCAGAAGGTGAAACACTTGTAAACGGTGCTATTTATATCGACAGAGGTTACGAAGAAATCGATGTGAAACTGAAAAATCTCGGAGTGGATATTATTCGTATTTGATTTTTTGAAATATTATTTCTGAAACTAAGGGTCTTAAATTTTATAATATAAGAATTGAATACCGCGTAATAATTATTATAACTTAATCAAACACTCTAAATTAATATGAGCAAAAACAAAATCGAAGAACTGAAACAGAAAAGACAGGAAGCAATGCTTGGCGGCGGCGAAAAAGGCATTCAAACGCAGCACAAGAGAGGAAAACTTACTGCAAGGGAAAGAATTGACCTACTTCTCGATAAAGGTTCGTTCGAGGAAATGGATATTTTTGTAAAACATCAGTGCCGGGATTTTGGAATAGATAAACAACGATATTATACCGATGGTGTAATAACAGGAACCGGTAAAATTGACGGACGTTCCGTTTGTGTCTTTTCACAGGATTTTACAATTCTTGGCGGTTCGCTTTCCGAAGCCTATGCAAGGAAAATAGTAAAGATAATGGAGCTCGCATTAAAAAATGGATTGCCTGTAATAGGCATCAATGACAGCGGGGGAGCGAGGATTCAGGAAGGTGTACTTTCGCTTGCCGGATATGCAGATATATTTTTGAGAAATACACTTTCAAGTGGCGTCATACCGCAGATATCCGCGATTGTCGGACCATGTGCAGGTGGTGCGGTATATTCTCCTGCGATTACAGATTTTATTTTTATGGTTGATAAAATTTCTCACATGTTCATTACGGGTCCGAATGTTATTAAAGCGGTAACGAATGAAGATGTTACGTTCGATGAACTCGGCGGGGCATATGCTCACGCTACAAAAAGCGGTGTAAGTCATTTCACATGTGAAAACGAAATCGATTGTTTCCAGAAAGTCAGGAGATTATTTTCTTATCTTCCTTCAAATAATATGGAATTGCCTCCGAACTATGAATACACTGAAGAAGAAAATCCGCTTGAAGAATTAAATGATTTTGTTCCTGAAAATCCGAACAAGCCTTATGATATGAAAGAGTTGATTAATAAAATTATTGATAAAGATACTTTCTTCGAAGTACACAAAGAATATGCAGAAAATATTATTGTAGGTTTTGCAAGGCTTCACGGAAGAGCAATTGGCATTGTTGCAAATCAACCACTTGTGCTTGCAGGTGTCCTTTGTTTAAATTCTTCAATTAAAGGCGCGAGGTTTGTAAGATTCTGTGATGCATTTAATATTCCTTTACTCGTTCTTGAAGATGTTCCCGGATTTTTACCGGGTACAGACCAGGAGTGGAGGGGAGTTATAAGGCACGGTGCAAAACTACTTTATTCTTTCTGTGAAGCTACAGTTCCAAGAATTACGGTCATAATAAGAAAAGCTTATGGTGGTGCTTATGATGTAATGAATTCGAAACACGTTCGCGGTGATGTAAATCTTGCATGGCCATCTGCGGAGATAGCTGTGATGGGTGCAAAAGGTGCGGCTGAAATTATATTTAAAAAAGAAATAGAAAAAGCTGAAGATAAGCAGGCGGCAATTAACGAAAAGATTGATGAGTTTACGCATAAATTCGCAAATCCCTATATCGCTGCAGAGCGCGGATTTATTGATGATGTAATAGAGCCGAAAGATACACGCAAAAAATTAATTTATTATTTCGAACTCATAGAAAATAAATTCGATACGAATCCGCGCAGAAAGCACGGAAATATACCATTATAATTGTAATGCAACATTCATGTTGCGAGTTTTATTTATTTAAAAAACGTTCCCAAATTCTTGTCAGGGAACGTTTTTTTTTAAATTCGTAGCCGCAAGCTTCAGCTTGCGTTTCCTTATCTCATTTCATTTTGATTCCAACAAAGTAAATATCCATAAAACAACCATTGCTATTTTATCATTAACATTTTTTTCGTCTCGCTAAATCCATCCGTTGTTAATCTATAGAAATAAACACTGCTTGGATATTTTGTGGCGTCCCAGGTTACTTCATAAGTTCCGGCGGATTGTTTTTCATTTACGAGTGTTTCAATCTCACGCCCGAGCATATCAAAGACAACTATTTTTACAAAACTATTCTTTGGTAATTCATATCGAATGTTTGTTGAAGGGTTAAACGGATTTGGATAGTTTTGCTCCAATGAATATTTTGATGGTACCTGTTCAGAGATTTGTTTAATTCCTATGGCTTCCGTGTAACTACGGCGCCAAACCGACTGATTGGTTCCTGCAAATAGATAATTGTTTGCAAATAAAATTGAAGCAACACCCATATTAAGATTGAATCCTTGATTTTTATTTATCCAATTTATACCGTTGTTTGTTGAAAGGAATGCTCCACTAATTGTAGCGCTCCATGTTCCTGCAAAAAGATTAGATCCATAAGAGGTAAGACCATAAACATTTGTATTATTAAGTGAAGTTTGAGACCAGCTACCACCATTATTTGTTGAGATGTACACGCCACCTGTTCCAGCAGTATCAGTTCCTGCAAATATATTTGTACCACTTGATGCAAGACAATTAATAATTTGATTCGGCAAACCGGTACCGGCATAAGTCCAAATTCCACCATTATTAGTGGAACGGTAAACTCCGTTCATATATGTTCCTGCAAAAATATTTGTTCCATTTATTATTATTGAGTTTATCGTTGCACTTGGTAAACCATTACTGACCGAATTCCAGTTCGCACCATTATTCGTTGATAGATAAACACCGCTCCATGAATTCCCTGCAAATATATTAGTACCGTCTGAGACAAGACAATTAAAACCTTGATTTGTAAAACCATTATTGACTGCAATCCAATTATTACCATTATCAGATGAACGATAAATTCCATAGCCGCCACTAAGTCCTAAGAAAATATTATTTCCGTTTACAATGATACCACGAAAGTATGCAATCTGTTGAATTGGGATGCCATTATTGACAGCAGTCCAGTTTACACCATTATTGGACGAACGATAAACGCCTGTTCCTATCGTCATAGCAAATATATAAGTTCCGTTTGAAACAAGACGATACGCTATTTGATTCGTTCCCATCACATCTGACATCTGCACCCATTGGCATCTACAATTTTCAATGTTAAATGTTAAATAGAAAATTAAAAGAGCAAGTAAAACTGTAATCAATTTTTTCATTTATGTTTCTCCAATATTATTAAATTATGAAATATTTTCTCGTTCCAGTTTTCAAGCAGTCGAACGAGAAGTTAAATTTTTATTTCAACAAAATCATTTTCTTCGTCTCGCTATATCCTTCAGTTTTTAATTTATAAATATAAACTCCACTGGAATATTGTGAAGCATTGAAAGTTGCTTCGTATACACCTGCGGTTTGTTTTTCGTTTACAAGTGTTTCCACTTCTCTGCCGAGTGCATCAAATACTATTAACCGCACATGTACGTTACGAGGAATTGCATAGCGAATCGTTGTTGACGGATTAAACGGGTTCGGAAAATTTTGCGCAAGGTCATATTTTGTTGGCAAAACTACCGATACTTCTTGAACCCGAATATTAATATTTGTTAAACTGACCATTATATCGCCTCTGCCATTGCCACCCGAATATGGAGCGTTGAGATTTAGTGGATTGTTGAGACTTTCAAGCATTACATCGCCTTTGCCATTGCCTCCCGAATACTGTGCTTGCAGTAATACCGGAAGTGCGAGTATTAGCACTATATAAATTATTATCTTTTTCATTTTATTTGTTTGTTTATTATTTTTGAAATGTTGTTATCAAAAATTATTTACGTTTGGACTCCACTCTAAACCCCGAGTTTAGAGTATTGTTAACCCCGGTTAAGGCGCCACACGAACTCCACGACCGCCCTGACCTTGGTCACGGTAATTGACGTAGTTCGCCGCACCGTCTCGGTCAGAAACTCGCGAGCCAGCAGCAGTACTGTACAAACAACCGCCGCGGTAACCGGCGCCTAAGCCAGTTGTGCCGGGCCAGAGCGATACATCTGCATTACCGTTTACATCAAGCAATCCATTGCCATTCGAGCCCGTAAATGCTCTACCTGTAGGATTACCTATTGTTACAGGATGTTCCCATTCATTGCCGCTCATTTCCATTATTCCGTAATACGTGGCGCCTGATGTTACTCTGCCTGCATTTAATCCATTACCTGCAAAAATACCTACTCGAACAGGTCCATTTATACCGCCACTATATGGGATAGTTATGGTATATGCCGCATTTCCATCTGTGACGCTGTAATTGGTTGCTATGTTTTCGTTGGTCAATCCATTATTACTTAGTGTGTATGGACTACTTGCTATTCCCGTGGTGCCCCAGGCATATTCGTTGGGTACGGCCGTTTGTGTTCCGCGACAAGCTTTTTCGAATTCAAGTTCTGTCATCGGGCGCAAACCACTCCAATCAAGATATGCCGCTAAATCAGCCCAACTTATAAAATTACAAGCGACATAGGGGTTAGTGGTGCTGTAAATTCCGCTGGATACTGTAATACCGTACCTATAACTTGTACTTGAAGTAGAATAACGATTTGAAGCCTGCGCCTGTGTCAGACTATTCAAAAAGTCCACATAACCCTGTTGGCTTATTTCATATTTCATACAGTAGAAGTCATTGTAACCTTTAGGAAAAGCGGCAGGGATAGGACCGAGCGCATCACCGGCTTGAGTGGATGGAGTGTAGTAGAGGTTATCAGTTGCAGTTCCCACTGTGATTGCACCTTCGCTTGTAATTTGATAAGGATTAGAAGTTGTAGGATACTTGTAAAAAGCGTTATTTTCCGTTCCGCCGCTACCAACATAAAAGCTTCCTTGCGGTACATATACCTGCTCGATAGCATATACACGAATATCTATTACTGCGTTATCTGCTACACCGTTGGCACCATAATTCCAGCGGAGTTGTACACCTGTTTTGGAAAATGTACCTGCGCCAGCAGCATCGCGGTATATGAATGCGCCTATTCCCGGATTGGTTGCTGGGTCAAATGGTAACGCAGGGTCAAGCAGACCTGTAGATATTGTACTCCCTGCCGGGTTGATGTGTCCCGTATTATTCAGCCAAGCATGTTGCCAAGCGCCTGTGCCTATACGGTACTTAACAAACACCCATGCTGCATCCCAATTATTCGGCGCAGAGGAAGTTCGCCAGGAGTTTTCCCAAGTAATGTCGAATTTTACCATAATATAGTGATTTGTGACATTTTGTCCCGTGAGACTGAAGTTGGTGACATTGACGTTATTTGCAAAGCCGCTGTAACTTGCAAACATAAACAGGCACGACAAAAGAAGTAAAACATTTTTTGTTTTCATTGTGTTTGATATTTAATTGTTATTTTAAAATTCCCGTTACTCGTTTGCTGGTAACGAGTTTGAAATTATTTAATTAACATTTCCAATGTTAATTGTTAAATGTAAAATGAAGACAAATGTTAACAAATAAATTAATTTTTTTAATTTGTATATTTATGTTTATTTGAATTTATTTTATCAACATCATCCGTTTCGTTTCGCTAAACCCTTCCGTTGTCAATCTATAAAAATAAACTCCACTTGGATATTGAGAAGCATTGAAAGTTGCTTCATAAGTTCCGGGTGATTGTTTTTCGTTCACGAGTGTTTCTAATTCCCGACCGAGTGCATCATAAATTCTCAGTGTCACTACTGGATTCCTGCTTTCGCAGGAATGACAAACAGAAATTTCATAGCGAATGTTTGTTGTGGGATTAAACGGATTCGGATAATTCTGATTTAATGAATATTTATCAGGAACATTACTGCTAATTTTAGAAACAAAAATGGAACCCCCATTTGTAGTTTTAACCATCAGACCATTTTTGCCTACTGCATATCCGTTATAGGAGCCGTAAAACATAATGCCTAATAGTTGATCTCCGTATGTCGAATTTTGATTGGTCCAATTTGCTCCTGCATTATTTGTTCGTATAATTCCATCTCCTCCGGTTGCAAACCCTGTATTCGCATTTATAAAATATAAATCATTCATTTTATAATTATAAGAAACGGACCAGCTTATTCCTGCATTTGTAGTTTTACAAATTCCGTTTTGTCCACAAACATAACCGTTATTAGCATCCGTAAAAAATACACCGTATGCCTCAGAACCAACTCCTGAATTTGTAATGCTGTTCCAGTTATATCCACCATTAGTAGTTTTCAGGAGAATATTATTACTTTGTCCCCAACCGACTGTATAACCTGTATTTGCATCAGTAAAAAATACATCTACCAGTTCCATATTTATACCGCTTATCGGCGAAGCAAGTCGGTTCCAATTAGAACCCCCATTAGTAGTTTTCAGTAATACTGATTGCAATATTTGAGAATTGCTATATACAAAACCAACACCATAACCGGTAGATGCATTCGGAAAATGAAAATCCAATATTGCTGCAGTATCCGTTGATGTGTAAGCAAGTGACCAGTTATTTCCTGCATTTGTAGTTTTACAAAGATTAAATCCGCTTATAAATCCGGTATTAGAATTTAAGAAATATACACAACTTCCACCAATATTATTACCGGCAAACTGAAACCAGTTTAAACCACCATTTGTAGTTTTACTGTTAATTGCATTGTTCATCGTTGCATCAAACCCGGTAAAATAAACAGTATTTGCATCAACTACAGATAATCCCTCAAGTCTTATTGTAGTTCCGGTATTAATTTGAGACCACTGGCTTTTACAATTTTCAAAGTCATATGTAAAATTTTTAATTAAAAGAGCGAGTAAAATCAGAACTAATTTTTTCATTTTTGTAACCCCTTTATTTTGAGATTAGTAAATATTTTTGATCGTGCAACTGTTCAAGCTATCATACAAAAAAATAAATTTATTTTATAAATATCATTTGTGTTTTCTTAATATTAACATTTAAATTTTATTCATCAAAACGCATATCCGATTCCGAAACCGAAACTGATTAGAGGAATTACGCCTTTACCGCTGCCTCCATCATTCCAGAACCCCGCTCCTGCTCCAAGTGACCACTGAATTACAAATCCGTCCTTTCCGTTTGACAATTTACTCCTGTTACCGATTTCAAATTCCAGTCTAACCACGGTTGGTTTATGCGGAACTGTAGTCTGTGATGTATCGGTAATACCCGTAACAGAATTATAGTTTTTAACAGTTTTTACCTCATCATATTTCGCGAAAGTACCATCTAATGCACCCCCAAGAAAGAAACCTTCAACAGATCTATTACCCGGATAATACCTTATATGAGTTCCTATTCCCCAACCGGAAAATGTACTTTTGATGGATTCTGCATTGTCTACATCTTTTTTCTTACCTTCGAACTGAAGTGCGTAGCGGGATAAAAAAGTCACAATATTTAACTTTAATCCCATGCTCAGACTTCTTAATAATGCCCTGTCGTATTCAATATTTGTAAGAAGAGTAAATAATCCTATGGGTTGAATGGTAATTGAGTTATCTGCTAATAATTCTTTTATCTTATTCTGACTAATATCTGATTTTAAACCGGATTTAATATCTTTGCTTTTAATGCTGTCTTTATCAATCTTTTTAGTTTCATCCTTCTTAATAATGCTGTCTTTTTCGACTTTTTTTGTATCATCTTTCTTTATAACGACTTCTTCCCTGGTCATTTTTTCGATTTCATCCATCTTGAAAACAAATAAATTATTATCACCTGTTTTTATTTTTATTGATTCTCCGGGAATCTGTTCTAAAATAATTCCGTGAATAATACTTCCGTTCTTTAAATAAACAACATCTTCATATTGCTGTGCATAAGAATAAATTGAGAATATTTGCGAAAAAATAACTATTGAGATTAAACATATTATATATTTCATTTCATTTGTTCCTTTTGGTTATAATTTTAATAAAATTTAAAATAATGTTTTTCTTTAAAAGAATTATTTTTTAACATATTTGTTATTTTTCTTCCACCCGCCCTCATTATAGAGCTGCAGCACCTCGTTATCAGTTATTGCACGATTAAAAATCCTGATATCATCGAGGTTACCGTTGAAAAAGTGTCCTGATGCATTGCGACCAATTTTCAAGTCTGCATAGTTGCTTCCGAGTGTACCGGATACATTTAATGAATTATAAAACTGACCATTAAAATATATATTCATTGTACTGCCGTCAAATGTCCCTGTAATGTGATACCAGGTATTATATTGTAATGTTGTGCATAAACTTACGTTATTTTGCGAATTGTTCGGAAAGTTCATCTGGAAATTTATACATTGATATGTTGAATCATACCATAATCCGTAATAACCTGCTGTATTGTCATACCCCTTTCCGAGTAAGCAACTTGTATAATCGAGACGGTAAAACATAACCCAGGCAGACAGAGTTAGCCCGGTTGTTGGTTGAATAGATGAACTATGCGTTACATTAATGTATGAATTTGAGCCATTGAAGTAGTAGGCTGAATTTGAATTATAAAACCTATCCATTGTTAAAGTTGCTCCGTAGTTCAGTCCATTGTTATTATTACCGCTTTCATCAATTGTATTACCGTTAAAAGGATAATAAGCAACGAGACCGTTAGTTGGTAATCCAACCGTAGTAAATCTCCAGACATTGCTATAAGTTACACCATAGTTATAAATAGCCTTGATTTGCCAATAATATGTTCTATTACCCGTAAGAGGTGAAGAAATAAAGTAATAAGGATTATATACTTCAGAAATAAAATTGAACGGAGGATTAATAGTATCTAAATATATATCATACCTGAGATTGTTCGAGGAACCATTATAATTCCAGCTGAGTTGAGGTGTGAGTGAAATATCTTTAGCGCTATCGGGAGGATTCGGGTTATATATTGTTGATCCACCCATATTAGTAGTAGTAAATCTCCAGATGTTACTTTCATACTGATTGCCGTTAAACAATGATCTGACCCTCCAGAAATAAGTTTTGTTGCTTAAAAGAGGTGAAGTTATAAAGTAACTATTTGAATTTACGTGAGCTAATAATTTATTCGGTGGATTTATGGTATCTAAATAAATATCAAAATTAATATAACTACTACTATCATTATAAATCCAATTCAACTGCGGCGTGAGTGAAACCCCCGAAGCATTATCAGCAGGTTGTGGGTCATGCAGGAAATTTTGTTCCTCCCCGTTATCGCTGTCACTTCCTAACTTAATCTTACAAGAAGATAGAAAAACAAAAAAAAGTAATAAAATAAAACAAACTGTAAATTTTCTCATTTTTTTCTATTGTTAATTTTTTAATAAAATTATTTACTATATTATTAATTTTTTGAATTCGTTATTTAATATAAAATGACAGTTTTTAAAAAATCATTTTTGACTATATTTTTTATTAAAACTAATCATATCTTTAAATGTTTATTCTTTATTTACTTTTCGACCTCACCCCATCCCAAGCGGTCTTCCCGACAAGTCGGGATTTCGCAAAATACGCACAACCTACGAGGAGAGGGGGTCACTTGAATTACTAATTTTAATTGTTCTATTAGCAGTCATTATTTTATCAAAATCATTTTCTTCGTTTCGCTGAAGCCATCGGTTATCAATTTATAATAATAAACTCCGCTTGAATATTTTGATGCATCAAAAGTCACTTCATAAGTTCCCGGAGTTTGTTTTTCATTTACAAGTGTTTCAACTTCACGACCCAGCATATCGAAAACTACAAATCTTATAAAACCATTCTTTGGTAATTCATATCGAATGTTTGTTGTTGGATTGAACGGATTCGGATAATTTTGCTCTAATGAATATTTAGATGGAACGACTTCGGAAATCTGTTTAATTCCGATAAAATCACTTAAAGGGCGACGCCAGACTTGTCCACCTGTTCCCGCAAAAATGTAATTGTTTATGATAATAAAAGCGCAAATTGGCGGAGCGGGAGACCAAGTGAATCCGTCATTTTTAGTTATCCAGGTTGAACCATTATTGGATGAAAAGTAAACTCCCCAATAAGTATTCGGATAATCTATACCTGCTAATAAATTAGAACCAATTATGGCAACAGAAGTAACATCTCCAGCCGGAAAACCACTATTAATAACAGTCCAGTTTCCTCCATTATTAGTTGAAAGGTAAACTCCACCAGCATCTCCTCCTGCAAAAATTTTTGTTCCTGAAATAACAATGGACCTGACCCATACAGGAGGGGGAGATGTCTGAGTCCAGCTTCCGCCGTTATTAGTTGAAAGAGAAATTCCTGTATTAGTTCCTGCGAATAAGTTTGATCCGTTTACCGCAAAAGAGAAAACACCTAAACCTGTTAAACCGCATGAAGACCAGTTTGTTCCGTTATTCGATGAACGGAATACTCCAGCACTATTATCACACCCTGCAAAAATATAATTTCCGCTTACGGTAAGAGCTTGGACCCTCATCTGAGTCAATCCGTTATTGACAGCAGTCCAGCTACCGCCATTATTTGTTGATAGGAATACACCTGCTGTACGGGTGCCGGCAAATATATTTGTTCCGGAAACTGCAAGACATTGCACATTATAGGGTGATAAACCTGAATAATTCCAGTTTGTGCCGTAATTGTTTGAAAAATAAACTCCGTTACCCGGTCCGCTATTTTGTCCTTCACTTCCTGCATATAAAGTATTTCCATTTAAAACGAATGATATAACATTGTAAGTTCCAATTCCATTGCTATATTGCGCCCACTGTGCAGAGCAATTGTCAATGTTTAATGATAAATTATAAATGAAAAGAGCGAGTACTAATGTAATTAATTTTTTCATTATATTTTTTTTATTTTAAGAAAAATTTTGAATTTTTATTGTTAAAATTACTTTGTTAATAGCATTTTTTTCGTCTCGCTGAAGTCATCTGTTGTTAATCTATAAAAATAAACTCCACTGGGATATTTTGAGGCATCGAATGTTACTTCGTAAGTTCCCGCATTTAATTTCTCATTTACAAGAGTTTCAATTTCTTTCCCGAGGATGTCATAAACTTTGAGAATGATCATCCCTCCTTCTCCCTTTTTAAGGGGGGAATTAAGAGCAGGCATATTAAACTTTATTTTTGTTTTCGGATTAAATGGATTCGGATAGTTTTGGTCCAAAGAATATGATGATGGAACAACTTCAGAAATTTGTTTTATCCCTATAATCTCGTTTAGTGGTCTTCGCCAGATTCCTGTATTATCTTTTCCTGCAAATAAATAACCATTATAAATAAATAGACTACGGATTCCAGAACCCATTGGCATTCCTTCATTTCTCTGTGTCCATGTTTGTCCGTAATTACTTGAAACATTGAATGTACCATCGTCATAACCGGCAAATATATTAGAACCGCTTGATGCAAGAGCCCATGTTCCGCCAATATTAATTAATACTGACCAATTTTGACCGGAATTAGTTGATAAATAAATATGACCTCCGGCTCCTAAAAAAATATAGTTGCCACTAATAGTAAAACAGTTCGGATTAACATTCGTTAATGTTTGTGTCCAATTCTGACCACTATTTGTCGAAGTATATATTGAACCATAATCATGATTTGAACTATCACAATTTGCATAAATATTTGTTCCACTACCGGCAATTTCACGCATATTATAACCATACAATGCATATTGTGTCCAGTTTTGTCCATTATTTGTTGACCTATAAATTCCAGAATAGAAATAAGTAGTTGCAAATATATTACCCCCAATTACCACAAGACCTAAAACATATTTATTGTTCAGTGATGTTTGAGTCCAGTTTTGACCATTATTTGATGAAACATAAATACCATTCCCACCTGTACCTGCAAATATATTTGAACCATTTACGACTAATGCATATACAGTTTGATTGTTTAAGGAACTTTGTACCCAATTCACACCATTGTTTGAAGACATATAAACTCCATTTGAGTCAGTACCTGCAAAAATATAATTCCCATTTGATGTAAATGGATAAACGTCATGATTATTCAAAGAAGTTTGCACCCACTGTGCAGAGCAATTATCAATTTTCAATGTACAATGTACAATTAGAACAAAAGCTAATATGTAAATTAATTTTTTCATGATATTTTTTTTATTATAAGAAAAATTTTGAATTTTTATTGTTAAATTTACTTTGTTAATAGCATTTTTTTCGTCTCGCTGAAGTCATCTGCTGTTAATCTATAAAAATAAACCCCGCTTGGATATTTTGAGGCATCCCATGTTGCTTCATAAGTTCCGGGTGATAATTTTTCATTTACAAGAGTTTCAATTTCTTTTCCAAGGACGTCAAAGACTTTCAGAACCGTCATCCCCCCTGCCCCCCTTCGAAGGGGGGAATTAAGATCCGGTATATCAAATTTTATCGTAGTAATCGGGTTGAAAGGATTCGGATAATTTTGTTCCAAAGAATATGATGTTCGAACGATTTCAGAAATTTGTTTTATTCCAACACTAAAGCCGCTATTATATACTGACCATGCCAAGTTTGCGTAATTTTTAAGTAATGTTACCGAATTTAGATTTGAGCTTCCTCTTGCAATTAATTGAGAAGCATATATTGTAATTGTGTCATTAGGATATACAGTATAATTTTCCGCACCCGAACTCATTACAAATCTTCTATCTCCCGGCTGATTTAAAGGTATTATAGTACCGGTATTTCCACCGCAATTTTGGACACATCCTTTATATTCCGTCCATCCGATATTTGTCTCAGGGTCTCCTGTGTAAACAAATTTGGTAGGAACAGGAGGCACCATTAAGGGATTCATAAAATTCGAACTATCTTTTTTCACACCTTTCATCATAAGATATGCAGGGTATGGTTCTGTATTCGGGTCTGATTCGCAAGGTGGGGGATTTGAACCTGAATTAGTAAAAAAATTAAAAGATGTTAATCCTTTTGGTGATTTAAGTAAGATTATTCCACTCGCAGGAGGATTTGCTCCATAAACCTGGTCATTATTGCTTGCGTTATAACAGTAACCCAGTTTTTTAGACGTATCGCAACCGATATAGTCATCAGAAGCATCGCCGAGGTCAGGGTCACATACTATACTGACATATGTTGAATTCCACTGATTCGTACTTTTATTTATGACTGCCCATTTAATAAACTGCATATCCATTATATCATTTCTGTCATAACACCATGCTGTCCAGGCGATTTGAGAATAAAGTTTAGGATTATAAATACCTCCTCCAAATCCCTCACCTGAACTGTGGGTTGAATCGAAACCGTCAGTCATACAAAGAAAAATAACCTGTAAGGCGTTCCTGATACCTATACTATCAATACCCGGGTCATATTGATGGTTATTATTAACATCAATATAGGGTGCTCCATAAGGAATCATAAGAGGCCAGTTTGCATAATCGGGATTATTTCCCGAGTTATCACCTCTACTGATTTTATAGATTTTAAAATTTGAATTTGTATTCGGGACTCCGTTTACAACAAAACCCGGAGCAAATTCACCGTTATAAGATGCCATTGATTCGGCAAGCTGACCGTTAACTTTAGCCGCTATGCATAAACCGGTAGTAAAAATAGCGTGTTTACCTGAACCCTTAGGCCATTCAAAACCCGCTGAATGGGTTCCAGACGTGTTTATATCAAAAATCCCCGTACTTTGGAAATAAGCAGAGATGTTATTTCCGTTAAGTAATACTCTTTGAATAACAAACTGAGAAAATACATTCTCACCAAAAAATATGCTCATTCCAATAATAAAAAGAAAAATTTTTGTCTTCATTTTTTTAAATTTTGTATATTAAAATTATTTTATTAAAATTCCCGATACGCTTCGCTATCGGGACTATGATTAAATAACTTTCGTTATTTAATCATTAGCATTCTTTTTGTTTCATTAAAGCTATCTGTGGTTAATTTATAAAAATAAATCCCTGATGAATAATTACTTCCGTTAAATGTTACTTCATAAGTTCCGGGTGATAATTTTTCATTTACAAGAGTTTCAATCTCTTTCCCGAGAATGTCGTAGACTTTGAGAACCATCATCCCCCCTGCCCCCCTTCGAAGGGGGGAATTAAGATCCGGTATATCAAATTTAATAATGGTAATCGGGTTGAACGGATTTGGATAGTTTTGTTCGAGATTATATTTGTTCGGGATTTCAGTGCTTATATTTTTAACTCCTATTGTTTCATCATAAGACCGTCGCCATATAGATTGATTAGCAGTACCTGCGAAGACATATCCGTTTGTGATTAATAATGCTCGGACTGTTGAAATGGTGTTAAAGCCCTGATTTTTTTCAATCCAGGTCGTTCCGTTGTTACTGGAAAAAAAGACTCCATAATTCGAAGTACCTGCAAAAATATTATTTCCAAAGGTAACAAGTGTACGAATATCTTTATCAGTCATATTCGTCTGTATCCAATTCAAACCATTATTGGTCGAGAGATAGACGCCATATTGTAATAAACCTGCAAAGATATAATTTCCCATTGTTGCAAGGGAATATACATGAAGATAATTAAAACCCATTTGAGTCCAGTTAGTACCGTAATTTGCAGAACGATAGACACCCCAACTTGCTGTTCCCGCAAAAATATTATTTTCGAATGCCACAAGGGAATAAATAACTCTACTCAAAGTTGTTTGAGTCCAGTTAGTTCCGTTATTTGTCGAGAGAAAAACGCTGCCGGTATATGAGCCGCTACTATAAGTCCCGGCAAAAATATTATTTCCGAGTATTGCAAATGACCAGATAGTTTGATTAATTAAAGATGTTTGAACCCAGCTTGTGCCGTTATTTGTGGAAATATAAACGCCACCGGAACCCAAAGAATCCATTTCTATTCCTGCAAAAATATTATTTCCGAGTATTGCAAAGGAATAAACAGTTCTATTATTCAAACCAGTTTGTGCCCAGGTCGCACCGTTATTTGTTGAGATATAAACTCCGCTATCCAACGTCCCTGCAAAAATATTATTACCAAGTGTTGTGAGGGAAAAAACGTATTGACCGGTTCCCATACCATTAGGCATCTGTACCCACTGGCTTTTACAATTTTCAATGTTAAATGTTAAATTATAAATTAAAAGGGCGAGGGTAAAAGTTAAAACTTTGTAGATTAATTTTTTCATAATTAGACCTTTTATTATTTGTTAATTTTTTAAAATTACTTGCAAATAATATAATATTAGCTGATTTTTAATGTATTGCCTGCACAACCAAAAATATTCTGCGAATAAAGAGATGAAAATAAGTACGAATATATTTATTTTCGGTTCTAATAATTAATTGTCTAATTATGTTGTTGATATTAATATCTGTTCGGTAAAAATGATATATATATCTTATATCAGGACCACTTCAAGTTTCAGACTGAAGTAAAGATAAGAATTAGAAATGTGGTTCCCCCAAATACTATAATTTTTATAAATGTGTATTTAGGTAACATTAATTCTAATAAATTTAATAAACAATGGAATTTTATGGTATCGACTAATTTTTCGACAGTGATTGAAATGAATATAATAAGGAAATTTCCGGAAATTTTTCATTCCATTAAAATTAATGAGTCTATAAGAAAATCCGAATTTTGATTTCTTGAATTAATTAACCTTGATTTGGTTTATTTCCGAATTAACCTTGATTATTATAACTAACTGATTATCATTAGATCTTGTAAAAAAAAATCCCGGATTTTTCGTAATCGGGATTTATAAGGTATAGAATAATTTTAAGTCTTCAAACATTCCTATGTATTATTAAATAGGATTACAGTTTGTTTCTAATTTCTTATTTCATTAAAATCATTTTTTTAGTTTCGTTGTAATTTCCCGCATTTAATCTATAAAAATATACACCACTTTCTAATCTATCAATTGAAAAAGACGTTTCGTAAACTCCGGGTTGAAGTTTTTCGTTTACGAGAGTAGCCACATCTTTTCCAAGTATGTCAAATATTTTTAAAGATACAAATCTTGAATCTTTAATCTGAAATCTTATAATCGTTGACGGATTAAACGGATTCGGATAATTTTGAAATAGTTTGTATGCATCCGGAATTTCACTCGAAATATTTTTAACCGATGTATTTAATATTGAAGTTGCCCAGGTCGTTCCTACCCGTATTCCATCTACTTTTACTGAAGAATATTTCAATCCGTTTTGTGCATAAGAATTACTTAAAATAACCTGCCCAATATCTGAAACATCAGCACCGGTAGCAGAGAATGCGGCAGGTACAGATGGTTCTGATGCCGGAACACCTGAAGAAAATATGAATACCTTTACACTGTCATTGTTCGTTCCCGAAACGAATGAATACTTTAATACAATCAGATAAGTTGTATTAGTGTTGTAAGTATTTGTAGAATAAACTGCGGCTGTGCCGGAATTTTTGTTTATACCAAAGTTAAAAGTGCTCGAAGTAATTTTTTGTATATATAAAAGCGTATTATGATTGGTTTGTCCGCCCATTGGGTTAAAACCTATATTATATCCGTATGATGCAGTTGAAGACATGCTATCCACACTAAACATAAATGCCATGTATAAATTACCGGTCGTTTGATCTGTAAAATTGTGATAAACTACATCACCGCCTGAAGTCGCGTTATTCATAGAAACGCAGTTGCCAATACCAGAACCGGAATATCCCGTATAGGTTAAACCCGGTGATATTACTTTAACATTATTTGAAGTATTTATGCCTGTCGGATTCCAATTACCGATACCTTCAAGGCTGTCACGAACTGGATAGTTAAAATCATCTACGAACAAGTTTTGTGATTTAACTGCATTGTTAAAACTTATCAATATTACCAATGCAATAATTAATGTGTAAATTGGTTTCATTTAGTTATTATTTAATTTATTAAGTAATTAAAATATAAATTATATTTCATTAATAAAATTCAAATGCTGTTAAAATTATATATTTTTAATTCTTAATTGTTACTCAATATTTCAAATTTAGGTAAGTAACCTTTTAGAAATTTTAAAAGCTATCAACATAAATGTTGATATATGTGTTTCGTATTATCCAGAGTGTTGAATATATCAACACATCCAGCTAACATTATAAACTTTGTATCTTTAAAAACACTGCAAACTGCTTTATTTGTTGAATTGAATCTAATTTCTTATTTTTTTATCTTTAAGATTATTCCTAAATGGATAAAAAGGATAAAAATATAGCCGGTTCTTTGAAAAAGATTCTGTCAAATCCTGTGATAAATAGTGATTCTAAAGCTATGCAATATTCAGGTTTGGGGGTTCAGCTATCTGTGACGATTCTGGTATTTTTATTCATAGGAATTTGGCTCGACAGGTGGCTTAATACGAAATTTATTTTCACATTAATTTTTACTTTTATCGGATTCGGGGGCGGGTTTTATAGCTTTTATCTCACGATAAAGAAATTGAACGACGAAGAGAAGAAGAAAAAAAATTTATAATTAATACGTCCCCAAACAGGGGTTTGGGAACGAGGGGTATTTATTAAAGCGTTCCCAAACAGGAGTTTGGGAATGAGGGGTATTTATTAAAGCGTTCCCAAACAGGAGTTTGGGAACGAGGAGTAAAACTAATTATTGATAAGGAATTTAAGCTATAATAGGTTTGTTACAATTGTATTATCCTCCGGATTAATCTATATTCTTTTGTTAATCCTTTTAAAATTTTTTTTTCTTTTAAATCCCCATTTTTTAGAATTGATTATTGGGTGGGTATTGAGTTCAGTTAATGTTTTGATTGGTGTCCGGATTCTGGAAAAAGCTCTGCCGGAATCTCAAAAAAAGTTTTTAATAGTTAGTTTCGGGAGTATGATGATAAGAATGTTCGGGACGGTGATTATTTTATTATTGCTCATACTGCTTTTTCATTTTGACAGAACAAGTTTTGTTTTTTCGCTCTTTGGATTTTATTTTTTCTATCTGTTGCTGGAAATTTTATATCTTACAAGTTTATCAAAAAAAATAAATATTAAAAAAGATTAGTTGATTGAAATATAAAAAATTAATATTAAGTTTTATTTTTATATTCGTTATCGGAACACTGAATATCTATTCGCAGGAATCCGGTCATAATGATGCACCTCAGAAACATAACGACGAAAAGCTCGATATAGTCGAAAAAGTTGCCGACCATAATTATGTAGATTTTTATTTCTTCGGGAAATTACAGCTTCCTCAAATTCCAAAAGTTCATATCGGAAACGTAACGATAGACTTCTCCGTTACGAAAAGTTTATTTATGATGTTTTTGTCTTCTATAATTTTAATAATCGTTCTCGTTACCGCCGCCCGGAAAAACACTAAAAACAGGGTACCGAAAGGTGTCGGAAATTTTATTGAAACGATTATAGTGTTTATAAGGGATGAAGTGGTTGTGCCGAATATGGGAAAAGAAGGATTGAAGATGCTTCCGTTTTTTCTTACAGTTTTCTTTTTCATACTTTTTGCAAATCTGATAGGTCTGATTCCTTTCATGGCACAGCCGACAAAAAATATTAACGTCACGACAGGACTTGCATTGATTACGTTTACGATGACACAGGTTGCGGGGATGAAAAAATACGGAGTGATTGGATATTTTAAAGGATTGGTTCCGCAGGGAGTTCCGGTTTTTGTTTTGCCGATTATGATTATCGTTGAGTTCATCGGACTTTTTACAAAACCCTTTGCACTGCTTATGAGGTTGTTCGCGAATATTACTGCTGGTACTATTATTGTTTTGTCTTTGATTAGTTTGATTTTTATTATGAGCTGGGCAGGTGTTGTTATTGCTGTTCCGTTTGCACTTTTTATTGATTGTCTTGAAATTTTCGTAGGCGTTTTACAAGCTTATATATTTACAATGCTATCTGTTATTTTTATTAACATGGCAATGCATCAGCATTAATTTTATATTATTTATTAATTAAAACAAGGAGATATATTTAAATGGAATTAGCTTTTTTAGCAGCTGGAATTGGTGCGGGTTTAGTGGTTATTGGCGCCGGTTATGGTATTGGCAGAATCGCAAGCGCAGCGATGGATGCGAGCGGAAGAAATCCGGAAGTACTTGGTGACATCAGAACTTCTATGATTATTGCCGCAGCACTTATCGAAGGTGTTGCACTTTTCGGATTGGTTATTTGTATTTTATTAGCGATTAAATAGTTATTGGTGATTAGATATTAGTGATTAGTGATTGGTGATTAGAAGAACTCAAATTACTAATTAATAATTCTTAATTTTTAATTCTTAATTTTTAATTGTTTAATAAGCACGATTGGTTAAATATTTTTTATTATAATTTATTGCTTGAAAAATGCACTATTTATTTTATTTATATAATATATTCGGAATTTTTATGTTCGTTCAGGAAGGACACGAGAAACCTTCGCTCCTTTCTATTAATCCGGGTTTGATTATCTGGACGATTATTATATTTGTGATTTTAGTTTTCCTTTTGAAAAAAATCGCATGGGGTCCGCTGATTAAAACTTTAAACAACAGGGAAGATTCAATTAAATCTTCGATTGAAAATGCTGAAAAGCAAAACAAGGAAGCCCGTGAACTTCTGGAAGAAAACAAAAAGCAGCTTGCCGAAGCAACTGGTGAAGCAAGAAAAATAATCGAGACCAGCAGGAATGCAGGAAATAAATTGAGAGATGAGATTCTTGCGAAAGCAAATGATGATACACGGAAAATGGTTGAGCAGGCAAAGCGCGAAATTGAACAAAAGGAACAATCAGCTCTTGAAGATCTGAAAGAAGAAATTTCAAACATTGCTATTAAAGCTGCAGAAAAAATTATTAGTGAAACGCTGGATGAACCAAAACAGAAAAAAATTATTGATGATTTTTTAAATAAGATTCCAAAAAATTAATTTTCGATGAATTTTAAAGTTGACCATAGATATTCTTTAGCTCTGTTTAACGCTTCGATTGAAGGCAATTGCCTTGATGCTATTGCTGAAGATGCTATGAATTTAATTGATTTGCTGAAAAAAGAACACGAACTTCGTTTGTTTATTGCAAGCCCTGTATTAAGAAGCGAGAGAAAAATTAATATCGTGGAAACATTCTTTAGACCGAGACTAAATAGCTTAATGATTGATTTCATTAAATTATTGATTTTAAAAAATCGCGAAGGAATGCTGGTAAGTATACTCAAAGAGTTTCTTTTATTAAAGGACAGCAAGGAAGGCATATTGAATGTAGAAATTACGTCTGCTGTGAAACTCGATGATGAGATAATTAAAAAGTTTAAAACGAAGTTTGATGATTATACAAAAATGAATTGCCGAGCAGTTCTGGAAATAGATAAATCGCTTATAGGCGGTTTTACGGTGCAGTTCAAAGATACAATTGTCGATGCAAGTATAAAACGGCAACTCGAAATGCTTAAAACAAGATTCAAGGAACAGAATATTTTATGATAACCGTTTGTCATTCCCGCGAATGCGGGAATCCAGACGAAACACAAGGTTAGGTAGTAAAGAAAAATTTAAATCGTTTCTCTCGTTACCAAGCTCCGGCTTGGTAACGAAAAGATGGTAACGAAAATAAATAACAGGAGTAATAAAAAATGCTTGATATAAAACCGGGTGAAGTTTCTGCAATGCTTTTAAAGCAGTTGACAGGTTTTGAAAAAGAAGCTGATGTCTATGATGTCGGTACCGTATTATCCGTTGGTGATAATGTCGCCAGAGTTTACGGCTTATCAAAATGCGAAGCAAGTGAACTTCTCGAATTCCCGAATGGAGTTTATGGTATTGCTTTAAATCTTGAAGAAGATAACATCGGATGCATTATGTTCGGGGAATCTGATTTAGTTAAAGAAGGCGACCGCGTGAAAAGGACAGGTAAGGTTGCGTCCATGCCTGTTGGTGAAGCAATGCTCGGAAGAGTTATAGACCCGTTAGGAAAACCAATCGATGGCAAAGGGGCAATTAAAACCGAATTATTTTCACCTATAGAAAGAAAAGCGCTCGGCGTTATTCAAAGACAGATGGTAAAAGAACCTTTGCAAACGGGTTTGAAAGCTATAGACGCTATGATTCCAATCGGCAGGGGGCAAAGAGAATTAATTATCGGTGACAGGCAAACAGGAAAGACAGCAATTGCAATAGATACAATCATAAATCAAAAAGGTAAAGATGTAATTTGTATTTATGTTGCAATCGGACAAAAAGGTTCGACCGTTGCACAGGTTTATAAAAATTTGCAGGATGCAGGAGCAATGGATTATACAACTATAATTTGCGCTACTGCTTCTGACCCCGCTCCAATGCTTTTTATCGCTCCTTATTCAGGTGCAACGCTCGGAGAATTTTATCGCGACCGCGGAAAACACGCTCTCGTTATTTATGATGACCTTACAAAACACGCAGCGGCATACAGAGAAGTTTCATTGCTTTTAAGAAGACCTCCGGGACGCGAAGCTTATCCGGGAGATGTTTTTTATCTTCATTCAAGATTGCTTGAACGCGCGTCAAAACTTTCGGATGAATTGGGAGGCGGCAGTCTAACGGCATTACCTGTGATTGAAACTAAAGCAGGCGACGTTGCGGCTTACATTCCGACGAACGTGATTTCCATCACAGACGGACAAATTTATCTTGAACCAAATTTATTCATGGCAGGTGTGAGACCTGCAATTAACGTTGGTATATCAGTTTCCAGAGTAGGCGGAAATGCACAAATCAAAGCTATGAAAAAAATTGCAAGTTCACTCAGGATTGATTTAGCACAATACCGCGAACTCGAAGCATTTGCAAAATTCGGTTCCGATTTAGATAAAGTAACTTTGCAGCAGCTTCGCAGAGGCGAAAAATTAGTTGAAATTCTGAAACAGAAGCAATATGTTCCGATGGATATTGAAAAGCAAGTAATTGTTATTTATGCGGCAACGCGTGGTTATCTCGATGAAATACCGACTGAACGAATCGCAAAGTTTGAAGAAGAATTATTATCGGAAATGGAAAATCTGCATAAAGAGGTTTTGGATGATATTCGCGATAAAAAAGATTTGACCGATGATATAATAAGTAAATTAAATTCAATATTAGATAAATTTGTAAAATCATTTAAATCTTAAATTTAAATTTCAGAAATTATGACTACTAAAGCACCGGCAGGAGTTAATTTAAGGGATGATAACGACCCTTTAAAAAAACTTTACAAAGCGGTAGAAGAATTGAGTGATATTATTCCTGTTCATAATGAAAGGAACAGGCTGAGCTTTAACATAAATTTGTTTTTTAATAAAGAAACCGGAACGCTCCTTGAAGCCATTGAACAGGCTTCTCCGAGGTCAAGCACTGTTTCATGGGCAGAGCTTGAAAAATTGTTAAAAGAAAAATTCACAAAATACGGTTTAATGTAATTTTAAAAATTATAAGTAAGCAAAGTGGCGACATTAAGAGAGATAAAAACGAGAATAACTGCTGTAAAAAGCATTGAGAAAATCACTAAAGCTATGAAGATGGTTTCCGCTGCAAAGCTGCGCCGTGCGCAGGATAAAATTCTTTCGACTCGTCCCTATGCTCTCAAGTTATCCGAATTGTTAGACCATTTATCTTCCGTTGCTGATGCCTCGACGAATCCTTTGCTGAATGTTACAGATGAAAAAAATAAACTTGTCGTAATAATCACCGCTGACCGCGGAATGTGCGGCGCATTCAATTCGAACGTTATAAAATATGCCTGCAATTACATTGATGAAATCGGCAAGGACACAAAAATTATTATCATCGGAAAAAAAGCCAGCGATTTTTTTGCAAGGCGCGATTATAACATAATTGAAAAATATACTTCCGTATTCGGTGATTTAAATATCGGAGTTTCAAACAGCATTGTTGCAAAAATTGTAACGGGATATCTGAACAATGAATATAACAGCGTCGAACTTATTTATAATGAATTTAAATCTGTAGTCAGGCAAAATGTTTTAAAAGAAAAATTTCTTCCGATTGTAAGTGCAGCGGAAAAAGCTGTCGAGAAATATTCTAAAGTAGATTATATTTATGAGCCGTCGGCAGAATCTATTCTCAATGATTTAATTCCAAGAAAGCTAAATATACAACTCTGGAAAGCTCTCCTTGAATCCAATGCTGCCGAGCAGGGAGCAAGAATGACGTCTATGGAAATCGCCACAAAGAATGCGGAAGATATGATTAAATTCCTTGACCTTCTTTACAACAAAGCGCGTCAGGAATCTATCACGAAAGAAATTCTCGAAATTGTCAGCGGTGCCGAAGCTTTAAAAGAAGGTTAAAATAAATTAAACCTTATTCCCGGTTTCAAAAGGGAAATGATTAATATGCTTAATAACTATTTCCTCATATTAGAATTATCACGCTATCTTAATAAAAATATTTCCGGAAAAAATATTACAGAAATATTCTCGCAGGAAAAAAATAAACTCGTAATTTCGCTCTCTGATAATGCTTCTCTCGAATTTTCTGCCGATAACGAATTAATTTATCTTGTCGCGAAAAAAGATTATTCGAAATCAAAAAAAAATTATATAAATCTTTTTCAGGAAATTTACGGCGAACAGATTAAAAATATTTATTGCGTCGAAAACGAAAGAGCAATCTGCTTTGTACTTGGAAATGATTACAAACTTATTTTCACATTCATTCCGAATAAAGCGAATGTTTATATTTTAAAAAATGATGTAATAGAAAATGTATTTAAAAACAGGTTACGCTATGTTGAAAAAACCTATCGGCAAATCTTCGAAAAAAAACTTACTAAATCCGGTTTAATTTTTAACAATGTTAAAGATTATTTAAAAAGCAATTATTATTTATTCGGAAAAAATTATACCGCTTATGTCTTAAAAATATTAAACATAAAAGAAAACGATGCTTTCAATGATGATATAAAAAATAAAATTGATTTTGAATTTGAAAAATTAATTAAATCATTTACCAAACCTGAATATTTAATTTATAAAAGTGAAGCGGAAATCAATCCATCGCTGGTTAATTTAAATCCTGGAACTGAATTTGTCAGCAGTAAATACAATGATATAAACGAACTCATAAATGATTACTTAAAATATTCATTTCAGGGTCAGAGGCTTACATCCGTAAAGGAACACTTAACGGATAATTTCGAAAAAATCAGTCTGAACATTGAGAAGAAAATAAAAAGCATTGAAAAGCAGATTGAGAATTCAGAAAATTCATTGCTTTATAAAACTTACGGCGATATTATTTTATCCAATAGCGGTAAGATTTCTAAAGGCGATAAAATTTATGAATCCATAGATGAATCTGCAAAGGAAAGAATCCGCATTCCTCTGAATCCCGCTCTCAAAGCATCAGATAACGCGCAGAAATATTATGATAAATATAAACGCCAGAAGAATTCAATTTTATTATTGCAAAATAAAATGAAAGCACTTCGTCTGGAAAAAGAAGAGAACGACAGGAAGTTTAAAGAAATTGAATTGAACACTGAATTTAAAGAATTAAAGAAAATGGAAAAGAAACAAATTACGGAAGAAGAAGATGAAACTACGGGGCTGTTCAGAAAATTTATTTTAAATGAAAGCTTCGAAGTGTGGGTAGGGAAAAACAGTGCTTCAAACGATTTGCTCACGATGAGATATTCGGCGCAGAATGATTTATGGTTTCACGTTCGCGGTGCAAGCGGCTCTCATACGGTTTTGAAAAAGAATAATAAAAACGAAATCCCCGATAAAAAAATAATTGAAACAGCGGCTTCCATTGCGGCATATTACAGCAAAGCGAGAAATGCAACAAGTGTTCCCGTTGCATATTGCGAAAGAAAATTTGTAAAAAAGAAAAAAGGATTCAAAGAAGGCTCGGTCGTTATGGAGCGTGAAAAAGTTATTTTTGTAAAACCCACCCTGCCGGGGGATGTTTCTTAATTAATTATCCAAAAAATTGTCATTCCCGCGCACGCGGGAATCCAGACGAAACATTAGGGTTCTATACTCAAATTAAAACTCCTTATTTATTAATTCTTCTTAATCCGCAATTCAAAAGTAATAGCAAAATTATGTATAGCCATATAATTCCGTCGATTAGAAATGTCAAAAGTATAAAATGTTAATTCATTTCCGCACTCATTTTTTCTTTTCCTTAAATAAATCATAATTCTTCTTTTCCTATCTAATCCTATCATACTTCAATGTATTTTGAAATATTTATCAGTTAATTTGACATTTTGGTCAGTTGAATCATTCCTTTGTAAAGATGACCTAAAATTTCGCTAATTTAACCCTTTCCGGTGGCGGAAAGCATTAACTATACGGCGGAACGTCTTAACTTAGTGACGGAACGTGTTAACTACACGGCGGAACGTGTTAACTACACGACGGAACGTGTTAACTACTCGGCGGAACGTGTTAACTATACGGCGGAACGTGTTAACTACACGACGGAACGTCTTAACTTAGTGGCGGAATGTATTAACTAAGTGGCGGAACGTCTTAACTAAGCGGCGGAACGTCTTAACTAAGCGGCGGAACGTCTTAACTATGTGGCGGAACGTCTTAACTATGTGGCGGAACGTTTTAACTATTGGAAACGTGTATGATGATATCTTCTCCCCCCTTTGAAAGGGGGCAGGGGGGGATGATTCTAACCAACTATATTAATTCCTACATATTGATTGGTCTGTATTATTTTGAAATATTTTTATTTTGCTTTATTTAATGTAATCGAATTAATTAATTCTTTCTTTTCCAATTTTTGTCAATTTATTAATTTCTAAAATGGTCTTACTCATTAATTCGGATTAAATAAATTTTAAACATTATTCCAATTTCCATCATCCCCCCTTAATCCCCCCTTCGAAGGGGGGAAATAAGGATTTCTTCCGATTCCCTAAACCTCCATTGGGAACGAATATCTATATTAGTAAGTTGATTTTATTAGTTGGAATATTGAATTTCCAGCTACGAATCAACCTAAAACCCTTCTCCGATTCGTTTGCTCTGCAAAAGTAAGTAATAGATTCTTTAAAGTAATTATCCTCATTTGTAAAAATTAACAAAGAATTGTGGATTAATAAAATATAAGATTAACAAAAAATATAAATGAGTCTCATCATATTACTTATATTGTCTACTAAATACAGTTATGTTATAAAAAGATATTAATATAATGAATAATTTAAATTACAAAATTTTTATATTCCTTTTATTCTTCATTTTTTCGAGTGGAATTATTTATTCCCAGCAACCACAATTAATTTGGTCTGCAAGATATAATAGCCCCGTTAATGGAGACGATAGATCTATGGATATGGTTTTAGATAGTATTGGGAATATTTATGTAACTGGTCTCGACGCTGGAATTCCTAATTCATTTCCTGGAGTTGTAACAATAAAATATAATAATTTAGGACAACAAATATGGTTAAGACGATTCACGGATAGTATGAATATTATTTCTACTCCAAATAAAATAAGAGTTGATAGCAAAAATAATGTATATGTTCTTGGTAATGAATCAAAGGGATTCCTTGTGAAATATGATTCCGGGGGAGTATTCAAATGGAAAAGAGATTATCTTGGCACAAATGGTTTTGCAGACCTATCAATCGATAAAAATGGAAATATCTATGTTGCTGGTGGTTCTCAATTATCAAATCCATATGGCGATATACTTTTAATAAAATATAATTCTTTAGGTGATACAGTCTGGTCAAAAAGATTTAATATTTCATATTTAGGAGCCGGAGCAAGTTCTATTTGTTTAGATGATTCAAATTATGTATACATAACGGGTGCTGTTACAATGATTTCTTCAATAGATACTGTGGGTGTTTTTTGTACTATGAAATATGATTCACTTGGTGTTATGAAATGGGTAAGATATTTTAAAAGTAGCATCCCTAAAAGAGATTGCCTTGCATTTAAAATTAAAGGGGACAAAATAGGTAATATTTATGTAACAGGAGTTATTGAAGATAATACTCATTATGATGATTTTTGCACAATAAAATATACAGGAGATGGAATTCAAAAATGGGTTAATATGTATAGTGGTATAATTTACGGAGGCGGTTCACCTTTAGATATGGCTGTTGATTCTATTGGAAATGTTTATGTAACAGGTCAAAGTCCGGATACTATGTCATCATATTATTCATGTGCAACAATTAAATATGACACCGCAGGTAATCAAAAATGGGTTAGAAGATATCCAAGTGATCTGTACGGTAGCTATTTCCCTTCGTCATTATTTTTAGATAAGTATAATAATTGCTATATTACCGGAACATTTTTTACAATTAAATATGATGTAAACGGAAATCAGAAATGGGCTTTAAATAACTCAGACCCTCAATCAACTTACAGATACAGAGGAGTAAAGGTTATTATTGATAGAAGTAATAATATGTTTATCACAGCTACAGGTGCCGGTAATGTAGGGAGTACTGGGGATATTTTAACTTTAAAATATAATCATACAACAAATATTAATAACTACGGTTCGCAAAATTATAATTACAAATTATATCAAAATTACCCGAATCCGTTTAATCCCGTAACAAATATTAAGTATCAAATTCCAAGAAGTTCAAATGTGAAATTAATTGTTTATGATATTCTCGGGAAAGAGATTGCAAAGCTTGTTGACCAAAAACAAAATGCCGGAAGTTATGAAACACAATTTCCCGATTATCAATTTTCCAATAACCAATTACCGAGCGGAGTTTATTTTTATTCGCTATTTATTGATGGCGTGAGATTGGATACGAAAAAATTAATTTTGTTGAAATAAGGATTTTTTTTAATCTGGATGGAATATTGTGTAAAGAGCATATTCAACTCCTTCGGAGTTGGGGGATAACGGCGGATAAATTGTTATAAATATTCAACCCCTTCGGAGTTGGGGATAACGACGAATAATTTTCTACAAATATTCAACTCAACGGAGTTGAGGAATAACTACGGATAATTTTTATAAATATTCAACTCCTTCGGAGTTGGGGATAACGGCGGATAAATTGTTATAAATATTCAACTCCTTCGGAGTTGGGGAATAACGGCGGATAATTTTCTACAAATATTCAACTCCTACGGAGTTGGAGAAACCATCAGTTGTCATCCCCGAATGATCCTGTCGGGGATCTCCTGCCCTAAGCGTTTCCTCCAAAAAACTATCTCTTGAAAATAAAATAACATTGTTGTCATCCCCGAATGTGCGTTCTTTGCATCCCGATGTTCTGCATATCGGGATTCCTGTCGGGGATCTCCTGTCCTAAGCGTTCCTCCCAAAAAACTATCTCTTGAAAATAAAATTGAACTAACATAATTTGTACTACAATGAATGATAAAGAGTATTCATATTATGTATATATTTTAACAAACGAAGCTAATACTGTCTTTTATACAGGAGTCACAAATGATATTATTCGTAGAATCGTTGAACATAAAATAAAAATTCATAACGGCTTTTCAAGCAAATATAATGTAACAAAACTTGTATATTATGAACATTTTACCGACGTACATAATGCAATTGAAAGAGAAAAGAAATTAAAGAAATGGAACAGGGAATGGAAATGGAGATTAATAAGAAAAGTGAATTCCGGATTTCGAGATTTGATTTATGATTTTGCAACCGAAAAGGAAATTGCTGAGTTTATTGAGGATATGAAAAAGATTATTAAAGAGGATGAATTAATTGATTTGAAAATGAGATTGCATAATGAGCTTCCGAAGAATAAATGATGTTTTGTAATGTTTCTTTGGGCAGGGGATCCCCGACAAGATTATTCGGGGATGACAGTTCTCAAAAAACAAAAAACAAAAAACAAAAAACAAAAAACAAAAAACAAAAAACAAAAAACAAAAAACAAAAAACAAAAAACAAAAAACAAAAAACAAAAAACAAAAAACAAAAAACAAAAAACAA
>Ga0224522_1000091_pt1 | contig 46498 bp, 38 predicted proteins | sample CFST25metaG_FD_182733 | JGI IMG/M metagenome (GOLD analysis project Ga0224522, IMG submission 182733) | Peat soil microbial communities from Stordalen Mire, Sweden - C.F.S.T25 | ecosystem: Environmental > Terrestrial > Soil > Wetlands > Peat | place: Sweden: Norrbotten County, Stordalen Mire...
TTCTTCTATCCCATGGAACATGAAGAGATATTGAATTATTCAAATCCTGTAAAAGATCGGAATTGCCTACTGAATATTGTTTCAACATTGAGTTTACATATGCCATACAGGGGATATTATTAAACTGTACTTTCCCCACTTTAAAAGACAAATCGAATAACGTATTTTTGTAGAGAAAGGAAAACAAAAATATGGAAGCAAAGAGATCCTATCGAACATTCGATAAAGACTTCAAAATAAATGCAGTAAAACTTGTATTGGAAGGCTCAAGGTCAATGACCAAAATAGCCAATGAAATTGGAATAAGTCCAAACACCTTAACGAACTGGAAGAAAGATTATCTTAAAGATAAAGAGAACTCATTTCCGGGTAAGGGATATCAAAAGCCAGATGACGCTGAGCTAACAAGGCTCAGGCGTCAGCTGGCAAGAGTAACACAGGAGCGAGATATATTAAAAAAAGCGATTGCTGTATTTACCAAACAAGGAGAGTGACCTATGGATTTATCAGAGAAAACAGTTCAAAATACAGCATAGGATTAATGTGTGACGCATTGAAGATATCAAGAAGCAGTTATTACAGTTATATATCAAGAAAAAAAGAGAGTAAACGCAGTTTGGAAAATGAAATTCTTCTAAGGGAAATAAAAGCTATATATCGGGAGAGTAAATGCAGATACGGAAGTCCGAGAATAACAGCAGCCTTAAGAGTCCGGGGAATAGAAACAGGTAAAAACCGTATAGCCAGAATTATGAGAGAAAACTCTATAGCAGTGAAATGCAGGCACAAAAGATTCTACACAAAGAATCCAAACAAGCAGGTAAATGCAGACCTTGTGGAAAGAAGGTTTAATCCTGTAGTGCGCAATAGTATCTGGGGTTCTGATATTACCTACATAAGAACCAGAGAAGGATGGAAGTATTTATCCGTAGTTATGGATCTTTACTCAAGGATGATAATTGCATGGAAAGTTAATGACTCTCAGGACGAGAACATAATCTTGAGGATAATAGAAAATGCACTTGATAGAAGGAATCCTGAAAGCGGACTGATTTTTCATTCTGACAGAGGTACACAGTATTGCTCAACAAGAGTAAAAAATATTCTTCAATGCAATGGAATCAAGCAGAGCATGGGAGCTAAAGGTACCTGTTATGATAATGCTGTACTTGAATCATTCTTCAGCACATTAAAGAAAGAACTTATTTACAGAGAAAAATATCAGGATATGGATGATTTAAAGAAAAGTTTGTTTGAATACATTGAAATATTTTACAACAGACAGAGGAAACATTCTACTTTAGGATATCTGTCACCTTTTGAATTTGAATCTAAAAATGATAATTGTTAAATTAAAAATACTACAGATTTACGCTGTTCGATTTGTCCGAAATATCGGGGGAAGATCAGTTCCATAAATCATGTTTATAAAATGATTTACAGTATCTTTATATGAATTTACGGAAGCCATAAGACTATCACCATAATATCTACCTCCCCAAAATTGCTGAGGTTGAGGACTTGAATTATGCTCTCCATCGTATGAGTGCCAGAGGTCAAATCCAAGCTGATTAAGATGTGGATAATTATTTGGATAATCATAATCACAATCCACCGCTCCGATATGAAACTTATCAAGCCAACTGTTATTTTGCATTGCAGGCGGAGTTTGATTGCTAATTGTATTTTTAGTTTCTTCTTCTTTAGAAACTTTTTTATTACTAATTACAAATCCCATTATTGCAAGAACTACTAACGCTAAAACTGTAAACAATTTAGTTTTCATATTTTTTAATTCTTAAAATTTAAAAATATTTGTAAAATATAAAATTTATAAAATTGCTCTTATTTATCCCGATAAATCGGGATGAAAAGAGCGCATTTTCTATCTTTTATTATTTTATTATTTAAGAAGAACTGCTTTTTTTGTATCAATTCTAACACCATTCACAAAAAGTGAATAAAAATAAACTCCGCTTGTTAATTCCCCGGCATTAAAACTAGCATTATATTCTCCCGCACTTAAATTCTTTTTCAATAATACTTTTATCAATTTTCCCGTTATATCAAATACTTTTATTTCGGCAAGTCCTTGCTTTAACATTTGTACTTTAACATTTGTAATTGGATTAAATGGATTAGGGAAATTCTGAAATAGCTTATAATCCTTTGGAACTTCACTACTTATTTGTCGGATTGATGTTAAAAATGTTGTATCACCACCTGTTACAGTATGAATTTGCCCAACGTTACTATTTCCCCAACCATTTAATTTATTTACAAAATTTATGTAACTATATTGTCCAATATGAATTGAAGTATCGGGAATTTGATAATACCAATTATCTCCATTATTAATTGTTCTATATAGTATTCCTCTAATTTGATTACCTGGATAAGAAACAGAACCACCAGAACCCCAAATTGTATCTCTGTTTATATTTGAAAATGATTTTACTCCTGTAATAATAATATTTCCTCCTGATGGAATTTGCTGTGTTATCCAATTTAATCCTCCATTTGTAGTTTTTTTCATTCCGAAAACACTACATTTCCATCCCATTAAACTATCGATAAAATACATATCTGCAAGATAATCGTTAGAATCTACAGTGAACCAATTATTCCCTCCATTTGAAGTTTTCCAAATTATTCGGGGCGATGGATTTCCCCCTATGAAACCTATTCTCGAATTAAACATGTATATTTCATTTGGATTTTGACTTCCTGCCGAAAATTGCTGTGTCCAGCTCAATCCCCCGTTCGTCGTGAGAAACACCCCGCCGGAAAAGCTATCAGAGGCTACTAACCAAATTGTATCAACGTTTAAAATACTCATATCAGCATATTCCAAATATGAATCAGGTACATTCAAAGAAACCCAGTTAAATCCTCCGTCAGTACTTTTACTAAGTCCCTTATATCCACTTGATTGTGAAGTTCCACAAACAAATCCGGTTAAGGAATTTAAAAATTTAACTTTATTATATCCTACATATTGACCTGATCTGATGTTAACTTTTATCCAGTTATTGCCTCCGTTTGTAGTTTTAAGAACAAAAGCCGTATCATTTTGACCAATATAAGGTGTCACTGCCCAACCATTCAAACTATCTAAAAAGAAAACATCTGAAATTGTATGACTCCCAATATTCGGTAAAAATTGTTGGTACCACCCAAACGGCGGCGTATCATTGAAATTAAATGCTATAAAAAATAATATTATGCTGAGATAAAAACTAAAATTTATCAGCCGGTTGTATTTATTTTCTTTGGAGCTTTTCGAATTAGTAGATAATTCATTTTCCATAAGATAAGGTTTTTTATAATTTGTGTATTTAATTCTCAAATTACAATATATATTATAATACAATATTGAATTGAAATTATATAATCTGTATATAACTGAATACAAAGGTTTTTATACTCTGTACTTTCTCAGTCAAGGATAAAAAAGAAGAGAAAATTATACATCGTTAGGTTATTTTTCCAAATCAAGGATTGGGAAAAAGATTAAAATTTTTTACATCAAAAGAGATTATTTTTCATAACCAAGGTCTCAACAAAGAGGGAGAAACAATATATTCTGCAAGCTAAACTCTGCCCTGATTAGCGTTATATTGAATAGTCGCATTATAAAACATCATCTGAATATTGTATCTTAAAAGTTCGACGTCCCTTTGATAAGCAATTTGAGTGGAACCCCGTGTATTTTTAGATTGGTATTTTCTTAATGCCAGTTTAATTGCGGTCTGAACGTAATTTTTCTGATTGACTCCAATCGGGCACCAGCCGTACCTGAATCTTCTCGTTGCGTAAGGAATATAATTCAAATGTTCAGAAGGAATTAGTCCTAAATTGGATTCCTCTTTTAATTCTTTCATAATAGTTTTACTTTCCATAAAGAGTGATACCTGGAATATTGCAAAGATAGCAAAGGAGTAAAGTACGAGGAATAACATACCGAGTAATGATGTGTTTTGAAAACTGACCGTGAGATTCCATGCGAAGTGCAAAAAGACTGCGGATAAAAACCCGACAGGAATAAAAATGAATTTAATAAAAAGCGGTTTAAATTTTGCGAAACCGATAAATGCTCCGAACGTTGCCTGCGACATGCAGTGCATCACCGCGGAAAATAATGTTCTGATTATTACGAGCATAATCCAGTCAGCAGGAGTTTTTCCGTAAGTAAGGAAATATAAAAAATTTTCTGTCATTCCAAACCCTAAACCTATTGCACCGCCGTAAACAACACCATCCACAACACCGTCAAAATTTTTCTGCAATGCCATTATTACGAGAAAAATTCCTTTAGTAAATTCCTCGACAAATGGTGCCGTAATAATTGCCCCGGAAAGGTCTATAAGCTCGGACGCATCACCGTCTGATATGGATTGAATAACAACCGATATAGGTATCTGAAATATCAAACTTCCGATAATGCCCAGAATAATCGCACCCGTTGCTCCCCAAAAGAAATTTAATAACAGCATCCAGAATGGTTCTCTTTCATTCCTGTCAAGCCACCATATTATGAGCAAATATGAAAACATCGGAATAAACGCGGCAAATAATGATGCAACTGCGAGTATTAAAGACATTTTAGTTTATAAAGTTTGTCAAGTTCGTCAAGTTTATCAAGTTTATCAAGAATATATTACAAATAGACGTAATCTTATAAAAATATTTAATTTTATAATTTTTAATTACAAATAAGTCGTTCTTAATTCTTAATTTTTAATTTTTAATTGATAATCGGTTCGAGCTTCATCAGCAGCTGTCCCTTTTCAACGGATTTTTTTTCTTCAACCATTATTTTTTGTATTTTACAATCCGCCAAAGCTTTTATCTCATTTTCCATTTTCATCGCTTCGAGCACGAGCAATACTTCACCTTTCCTGACAGATTGTCCTTCTTTAACGTTAATCTTAACAATCCCTCCGGGCATTGGTGATAAAATATCGTTTTTAATTTTACTGCCGCTCCTGTTTTTCGAAAACGTTTCAATAAGTTTATCGAGTTCGCTTTTGGACGAAACTTTATAAGAGTTTCCCGATAATTCAACATCGAACAAAGTATTTGATACCTCGGAATCATTATCGGGTTCTACTTTTATCATAAAGTTCTTATTATTTATCCTTAATAAAAGTATATTATCCGAGACATATTTGTAGTCAAAATTATTTACGACTCCATTATAAACAAATGTATTATTTTCGTTCAATATGAATTCGCCTTCTTTGACTTTGTTGTTTATATCAACAGAATATTTTTTCATCTGTAACCCGCCTTTCTTTGTGAAGACCAGCCGTTTGATTTTACCGATGTTTTTAATGCTTGTTTTGTAGCTGTTTTAGATTCCTGCTTTTCTTTAAATAATATAGATGCAAGAGACAGAGTAACTAATGTTTCATCATCAATTTCCATCTTTTTATTTATCAGTTCGGGAAGAAAATATTTTTCTACATACTGTGTATTATATTTTCCTTCCATAAACGCTTTTGACCCAAGCAGATTCAAAAGGAAATTTATGTTCGTTTTAACTCCGCGAACTTTATAATCTCTAAGTGCCCGTTTCATTTTGTAAATTGCAATTTCACGATTTTCCCCGTATGAAATTAATTTTGAAATCATAGAATCATAATAAATTGAAATCTCATTACCCTGCTCGATGCCCGTATCTTCCCGCATACCGTTTCCGGAAGTTCTGAATATATATTCAAGTTTTCCTGTAGACGGCAGAAAATTATTATCGGGGTCTTCAGCACAAATCCTGCATTCGATTGCCGCGCCTTTGAATTCTATGTCGTCCTGTTTGAAGCGTAATTTTTCTCCCGATGCAATTTTAATTTGTTCCGCTACGAGGTCAAGTCCTGTCCGCATTTCTGTTATAGGATGTTCCACCTGAAGCCTCGTATTCACTTCGAGAAAATAAAAATTTTTATTTTCCTCAACCATAAACTCAACCGTTCCCGCATTTGAATAACCCGAAGCAAGAGCAATTGTTTTTGCACATTCACCCATCTCATGCCTTAACTTTTCATCCATAATTACGGAAGGAGTTTCTTCGATTATTTTCTGATGCCTTCTTTGCATCGAGCATTCCCTTTCACCAAGATGCACTGCATTTCCATATTCATCTACAAGTATCTGAAATTCAATATGCCTTGGCGAATCGACATATTTCTCGATGAAAACACTGTCATCCCCGAATGCAGACCTGGCTTCGTTTTGCGCGAGCCGTAAAGAACTTTCAAGTTCACTTTCGGCTTTGACAACTCTCATACCCTTTCCACCGCCTCCCGCTGAAGCTTTAATCATAACAGGATATCCTATGTTCGCTGCTATGCTCTTTGCTTCAGCAATATCTGATACGGCTTTTTCTGTACCGGCAACAACAGGAACTTTGTTTTTAATAGCAAGCTCCTTTGCTCTTGTTTTGCTCCCGAGATTATCTATCGCCGTATGGGATGGTCCGATGAATTTTATATTTTCATCGAGACACATTTTTGCAAAATAACCTCTTTCGGATAAAAAACCATATCCCGGGTGTATTGCATCGGCACCCGATTTTTTTGCTGTGTCAATTATTTTCTCTGCCATTAAATAACTTTTCGATGCAGGAGATTCTCCTATATAATATGCTTCATCGGCAAGTTTTGTATATAAAGAATATTTATCGAAATCGGAATATACGGCAACGGTCTTAATTCCGAGCTCTTTTGCCGAAGTGATTATCCTGACGGCAATTTCTCCCCTGTTTGCGATTAAGATTTTCTTTATCATCTACAGATTTTTAATTATTTGTTTGTTGTATCTATCTCTTTCTTCTTTTTCTTCATATAATAGCCGCCGGTTCCGGCTATTAATATTACTAATAAAAACGAACACGATATCAAACTGATTGTTCGTCCTGTGTAAAAGGAGTCAGGATGAAATATCATTTCAACTTTGTGTTTTCCTGCGGGAACAACTATTGACCTCAGTAAATAATCCGTTTTATGTATTTCCGTCTCATTGCCGTCCACATAGGCTTTCCAGCCCGCAGGATAATATATTTCATCGAGTACGAGCAGATTATTTCCGCTTGCATACACTTCATATTCTATATTGTGAATATTAAAGTTTACAATTCTTGCATAAGCAGTCGAATCGTGCATATCAATTTTTTTATCAATTTCTTTTTCGAGATATGCTGTTTTAAACGGATTAAATTTTGCATCCTTAATATTATTCAGAATATTAAGTCCTGTCTCAACTTTATATTCATCAACAAAAAATGCACGGGGCATAGCAAATTTATTCTGATAAATTATATTAGATGCTTTGTAAACTTCTTTATAAGAAACGGTATCTTTTATCGGTGCATCGGAAATAATATATTTCACATTTGCAAGGCCGAGCAGGAAAGGATTTTCACCTCCCGCAACATCAACCGCATCCTGGTATATTCTTAATTTCGCACCCTGGTAACCGTTGAAACTGTGGAAGCGGTAATAGGCAAGGTTATTCGAGGTTACAAGAGCTCCTTTATTATATTCCGCAACGCGATATAAATATGTATCGGGTTCTTTGTTTAAAAGCCATTTTGAATAATCGGTTTCGGCGACATAAGAATCTTTTTGTGATTTTTCATCCCAGTGAAGTGTCTTTGTGCTTATATTTAAAATATCGAATAAAGCTATTATGATAACTCCAATCATAAAAAATGATAATGAAATTTTCTTTTTCGCATAGAAGAATATTAAAGTTGTTACTATCAGAATAAGGAATGCATGTAACATTAAATCGCTTATAACATTTTTGTAAGCATAAGATGCGACCTGTTTTATATAATTACTGATTTGCTGTGCATTTGCTCCCTGTGATCTTAATTTATCCATCAACGGACTGCTTGAAACATCAGAAGTGTAAGAATTTTCAAAACCAATTAAAGAAATTAAAAGCAATAGACCGCCGACAGCAAATAAGACATAAGAAAGTTTTATTAATTTCTGCTGCCCGGCTTCGGTTTTTATCATTTCAATTATATCTTTTAATCCAAAGCCTGCAAGAATCAAAACTATTATATCAAAATAATAAAGAATCATAACAGGTGCCCTGAAACTGCTGAAATAGGGCACGTGGTCGAAAAATATATTGTAAATTACAGGAAAAGTTCTGCCAAATGAAAGGAAGAGAAAGAAAACCATTATTACAGTTAATGCCTGGACAAAATTATTTTTCCTGAAATTCAGAAATATGCCTACAAGCCCCAGCAAGAATGTAATGGCGCCGAAATAAACAGGTGAATCAGTAAAAGGCATTTGACCCCAGTATAAATTTGTTCTTTGCCCGTTTTCAATTTCAACATTTCCAAATCCATAGTAATGCGGAATTATAAATGTTAAAACCTCTCCCGGACTGAAAGACCAGTTTGTAGCATAATCATAGCTCAATGGCTTATCCTGTTCTTTAGATGGGTCTGATTTAGTTACCACGCTTGACTCTCCGCGCATTGAATATTTATTGTATTCTTTTACGGATAATATTATTTCGGCATCCATAGAAACTGAAAAAATAACCGCAACAATTAATAATGCTACCGCACGTATAATTTTTCCAATCTGCTGTTTTTTTATTAATCTGTATATGAGGGTATACAGTGTATACATCCCTATCATCATATATGAATAAAACAACATCTGTATATGATGAAAATGTAACTGGAGAAAAACAATTAATGTCAGCAATCCAAAGTCCATTACTACCCTGAAATTATTTTCATCCTCCGAATCAATTAATTTATCGAGAAAAAGCATGATTAACGGAAAGAATGCAAACGTCATCATTTTTGTATGATGGCCGACGATTATAAGTTGAATTATTCCCGTTGCAAATACTCCCATCAGGGCACAGTACAAAGCAATGAACAGGTTTTTAAATTTATACCTTGCATAAAAGAAAAGGGATATTGCAAAAATAAAATAATACGGCAAAGTGAGGACAAATAAATTCCCACCCGAGAAAGCGGAAAATATTTCGTCCCAGATATAAGAGAAAAAATTATAAGCCGAGGGCAACGCCGCTGTTAGGGAAGCCAGTGAAGGCATTCCCATAAATATATATGGGATCCAGAGCGGGTATATTCCCTGTGCTTTTGCGTCATCAAGAAACGTCTTGAAACTAAGAGGGGAAAGGTTATCCGCCGATGCGAAAATTTTTCCTCCGAATATTCCCTGCCTGAAAAATATAAGCAATGCCAGAACTATTATTCCGATGAAAATATACCTTGTTTTCGGAATGTCATTATTTAAATAATCAAACCGGGAGCCTTTTGCAGCCTGTTTTTGCAGGTTTCTGGGTGTTTGCTTTGTTTGCGGAACTTTAGTCTTTGCCATTTAGTTTATATAATTCAAAATAGTTAATAAAAAAGTCTAAGATAGTAAAATAATGTTTTTATTATCTCTAAAAAATACAAAATAAAGAACTAAAGCCTGCAAAAATTGTAATGCTTTTTCATGAAAAAAAATAATGTGTCTTAATATGGTGGTTTGATGCGTAATTTATTTTAAAAAATCAAGTAAAAAATTTAAAAAAAATTTAAAAATAAGTTTGCTTTTAAAATTTAGTTGTAGTAATTTTAACTGTTATCATTTCACACTGCTGTTTATCGTAACAAAAGTTTAAAAGAGTTTTTTCGGAACCAAATTTTTAAATATGAATAATGAAAATTGACAAAGTATTTATAGAGAAGAAGGAAGATATTAATAAAATTGAATATGAGAAACGTACGTCTGTTATTCGAAATCCCGATGGTTCAACAGTTTTTGAAATGAACGATGTAATAGTTCCGAAAAATTGGTCGCAGGTTGCAACAGATATTATTGCACAAAAATATTTCAGGAAAGCAGGAATTCCGAAATTTCTGAAAAAGGTAAATGAAGAAAATATTCCTGAATGGTTAGCCAAATCCGAATTTGACACTTCCTCGGCAGATATAAACAACCCGGACAACTTTACTTATGAAAATGATTCGCGGCAGGTATTTCATCGCCTTGCCGGCTGCTGGACTTACTGGGGATGGAAGTATAAATATTTTGACACAGAAGAAGATGCTCTGAATTTTTATTACGAATTGTATTTTATGCTCGCAGGACAGTTCGCCGCTCCGAATTCACCGCAATGGTTCAACACAGGTCTGCATTGGGCTTACGGCATTAAAGGTCCTTCGCAGGGACATTATTATGTTGACCCTGACACAGGTGCACTCACTGCTTCCGAAGATGCGTATACACATTGCCAGCCTCACGCTTGTTTCATTCAGTCCGTTACGGATGACCTTGTAAACGAAGGCGGCATAATGGATTTGTGGGTAAGAGAAGCAAGACTTTTTAAATATGGTTCGGGAACAGGTTCTAATTTTTCGGGAATCAGAGGTTCGGGTGAGTCATTAAGCGGAGGCGGAAAATCTTCCGGTCTTATGTCTTTCTTAAGAATTGGTGACAGAAGTGCAGGTGCAATAAAATCAGGCGGCACAACACGAAGAGCTGCGAAAATGGTGACACTTGATTTAGACCATCCCGACATCGAAGAATATATTAACTGGAAAGTTGTTGAAGAAGAAAAAGTTGCATCTCTCGTTGCCGGTTCCAAATTACTGAATTTTCATCTGAACAAAATCCTGAAAGCTTGTTACAGTACTCATCCCGAAGATGATGGCACAGACAGAAAAAAGAACAAACAACTTGCACAGGCTATTTATGATGCAAAGAAATGTTTTATCCCTTTAAATTATATCGAGAGAGTAATTCAACTTTCAAAAGCAGGTTATACGGAATTATTTATTCCTACTTATGATACCGACTGGAATTCGGAAGCCTACCTGACAGTATCAGGACAGAATTCAAATAACAGCGTCAGGGCGACAAATGATTTTATGAAAGCTGTTCAGATGGACGAATCATGGAATTTATACTGGCGAACAGAATTGAAACAAGCTAAGAAAGAGAACAGGAGACCAAAACCCTGCAAGACCGTTAAAGCAAGAAAGTTGTGGGACCAGATAGCTTATTCCGCCTGGGCTTGCGCCGACCCCGGACTTCAGTTTCATACAACAATAAATGAATGGCATACGTGTCCTGAAGGCGGAGAAATAAAAGCATCCAACCCGTGCAGTGAATATATGTTCCTCGACGATACAGCCTGCAATCTTGCTTCTTTGAATTTAATGAAATTTTATGATGTAGAAAAAGAAAATGTCGAGATAGATAAATACAGACATGCAACAAGACTATGGACTGTCGTTCTTGAGATAAGTGTACTAATGGCGCAGTTCCCGAGCAAAAATATTGCACAGCGTTCTTATGAATACAGAACGCTCGGTCTCGGTTATGCAAACCTCGGAGCTTTATTAATGGTAATGGGTATTCCTTATGATTCACAGGAAGCACTTGCGGTTACAGGTGCACTCACGAGCATTCTTCATATGAGAGCCTACGCTACTTCCGCTGAAATGGCAAATGAACTCGGACCTTTCGAAAAATATGAAGCGAATAAAGAAAACATGCTGCGTGTCGTCAGAAATCACAGACGTGCTGCTTACAACGTTAATAAAAGAGAATACGAAGGTCTCTCAATTTATCCGCTCGGTATAAATAAAAAATATTGCCCGGACGATTTACTTGAAGCGGCAAGAAAAGATTCTGACATTGCTGTTGAACTTGGAGATAAATATGGTTTTAGAAATGCTCAGGTTAGTGTCATTGCCCCAACCGGTACAATAGGTTTGTTAATGGATTGCGATACAACCGGCGTCGAGCCCGATTTCGCTCTGGTAAAATTTAAAAAATTAGCCGGCGGCGGATATTTTAAAATCATAAATGAATCGGTTCCGTTTGCATTGAGAAAACTCGGTTACACTCTGAATGAAATCGAAGATATTATAAAATATACAAAAGGCTACGGCTCATTAATCGGATGCCCGCATATCAACCCGCAGACATTAACAGAAAAAGGATTTACAAAAGAGATAATAAAACAAATTGAAAAAACTCTGCCGTCCGTTTTTGATATTAATTTTGCATTTAATAAATATACTCTCGGAGCTGATTTATGTAAGAATATTTTGCATTTAACCGATGAGCAAATTGACGATATTGATTTCAATATTCTGAAATCCCTCGGTTTTACAAAAGAACAAATCGATGAAGCCAACGATTATATCTGCGGAACAATGACTGTTGAGGATGCTCCACATTTAAAAAAGGAACATTATCCGATTTTCGATTGTGCTAACAAATGCGGTAAAAAAGGAACAAGATATATTCTACCTGAAGCTCATATAAAAATTATGGCTTCTGCCCAGCCGTTTATTTCCGGTTCAATTTCAAAAACCATAAACCTGCCGAATCACGCTTCTGTAGAGGATATGAAAGCCGCATATCTGCATTCATGGTCACTCGGGTTGAAATCGAATGCTTTGTACCGCGACGGTTCAAAACTTTCCCAGCCTTTGAACTCAATAACGGACATAGATTTAATTGAAGACATGGAAGAAGAAAAAGGAACGGAAATTATTTCAAGTACTTCTGACATCGTTAAAGTTGCGGAAAGAATTATTCACAGGTATATTGCCAAGAGAAGAAAACTTCCTTACAGAAGAAAAGGCTATACGCAAAAAGCAAAAATCGGGAATCACTCCGTTTACCTGAGGACCGGCGAATACGAAAACGGACAACTCGGTGAAATATTTATAGATATGCACAGGGAAGGCGCGGCATTCAGAAGTTTAATGAACTGTTTCGCAATTGCGGTTTCGCTCGGCTTACAACACGGCGTTCCGCTTGAAGAATTTACGGATGCATTTATATATACACGGTTTGAACCGAATGGAATTATTGTCGGTAACCCGAATATTAAAATGGCAACTTCCATCATAGATTATATTTTCAGAGAACTCGCAGTAACATACCTCGGACGATATGACCTTGCTCATATTCCCGAAGAGAATATCAGGATTAGTCCTGTTGATTCTCTCGCAAAGACCGAAGATGAAAATGATTTCGATGAAGAAGAAATTTATAGCGAACGTATAATCGAAGAGAAAGTGCCGAAGGAAAAGAAACCTAAGGAAACTAAATCGCAGTCAAATCCATTATCGGTAACTCTTAAACCGGCAAGCTCCGTAGATAAAGAACGGGCTTTGATTGAAGAAGCAAGACTTAAAGGTTATACCGGAGATATGTGCCAGGAATGCGGACAGGCAACGATGGTAAGAAACGGAACCTGCCTTAAATGCATGACTTGCGGTTCGACAAGCGGTTGTTCTTAAAAAACTAAAAATCAATTTTAAAATATAAAGCCGTAATTAATTTGATTACGGCTTTTTTTATAAGTGTACCGCAACATTTATGTTGCAAATCTATCTTAGTGAAAATCAAGAAAGTCTGTATTCAACCGAACTTTTTTATCTATTTCATCATTTTGGAACAACCTGTGATTCATATACATTATCATTCTGTATGAACCGACAGCAACGAAAGGAGCCGCAAGTATATCCAGTGTATAATGTGCCTTCTGAAGAAATATCATAATAACAATTAGTATTGTTCCGGCGAATAAAATTCTTTTAAGCATTTTATTCTTTGCGGTTAAAAACAAAATTGACATCGTCGCCGTGTGACCGGAGAAAAATAAATCTTTTGTAATCGGCTGACCTGTTCCCAGCATAAATACTACAGGGTCCTGTAAATTTATTACTCCGCGGGGTACGTCAAGCGGGGTAATATACATGCCGATTGTCCTGAATATTATCATCAGCATATAAGTCTGAATGGCAATCATAAAATATTTAGGGTATTTGAGCAGCATTACAAATGATGTTATTATCGAGCCGTATATTATTATGAATATCGGAATATTAAAATCAATGGCATTAAAAAATTTCATCAACGGATCCTGCAGGAACACTCCGTCTCTCGCTTCGACATAGAGAACAAATTTCTTAAAAAACATCATGGTAATTACAAATAAAATCAAAGTAATTATCATTTTTATTCTTAAATTTTTGTCCTTAAATAATTCTTTCCATTTATTAATTACCGCTTGGGTATTCATAGCAATTTCATTTAAATGTTAATAATATATTAATTTTAATAAAACAATTTTTAATAAAATTAAATTTCTTTTTCAATCGTAATAAGAACATAAGAATTTAGAAAGAACTTTTATTATTTAATTAATATCATCCTTTTTGCGTCATTGAAACTATTTTCATGGTTCAAAGGGTCTGAAAAATTTATTTTATAAATATAAGCACCGCTCGATATATTATATTTTCCGGATGCAAAATTAATTTCGTAAATTCCCGCGCTCTGAAAAGAATTTACTAAAGTAGTCAGTTCTTTACCTGTAATATCGTAAACCTTTAAAATTACATAACCGTTTCTTGAAATTTGATATTTTATATTCGTATTTGGGTTGAACGGATTCGGGTAATTTTGATTTAACTGAAAATTCCCGGCAACTGTATTATTACCTGTCACTTTTAAAGGATATGCAATATATATCAGTTTATTTCCAGCATAATTCCATTCGTCCCCTGTCGGCAAGCCGTTATAATTCACGGAATTTCCATTTGCAAAAATCGTATCTATAATTCCCGGAGTATTGGGTGCAATATATTTGAATGAAAAAAATACCGTGTCTCCCGATGGAAATTTAGGATATTTATGAGTTAACTCATAATCATTTATAGCCGCTAAAAGTCTTTGAAGTGATGTATCCGCGGGAGAAGTAATTACATTACCCGTACCGGCTGAAATATCACAACCGCCTGCTATTAACGGTCCTCCGGAAATCCTTAGCTGGCAATCTACTGTATCATTCGGATGAACAACAGAAGGAGCTGAAATAATCACACTCACTTCAGGGAATGGTGTTAAATTATGGCATGTGCATCCCTCTGTATTGCCGCCTCGTTTCGTTAACCCGACAATACCATCTTCAAATGCTTTTAATGTTTCATATAAAAAGAATGAAAATATTAAAATGACAAAAACAATTATATATTTATATATTCGAATCATTTAACCAGCATAAACTTTTTAGTTTGCATTAAACCATCATATTGCAGTCTGTAAAAATAAATTCCCGAAGAAAAATTATTACCGTTAAAACTAATTTCATATTGTCCAGCATTTCTATATCCATTTACTAAAGAAGAAACTTCCCTGCCAAGCAAATCATATAATTTTAAAGTTACATTTCCGCTTTTAGGTAAATCAAATTTTATGGTAGTAGAAGGATTAAACGGATTCGGGTAATTCTGGTACAAATTAAATTTATCCGGTATTCCCGTAATAATATTTTCTTGTAAAGAAGTGATTACATTATAATTTACAGAAAGTTTTGATATCCCGCTCGTTCTCATATCAAGAATGTATCCTCTTTCAATTGCCAGTTCACCGGCACCGGCACCGCCGCCAATCGAAGCTTGTGTGAAGTTTGCTCCTCCATCAGTGGAAAGAAATGTGAAACCGCTATAACTCCCCGTTAATACGACTGTAGGGTCTTCACGACATATATCTGATGCCCATCCTGAAGCTGAATTTGTTCTTAGAAAACTCCAGTTATCACCAAAATTCGAAGTTTTAAAAATATCTCCGCTTGGCCAATTTGTGGCAAATGCAACGCTCTTATCGAAAACCGTATTTGCAAGACATGGAATTTCACTTGAACTTGTGTTCGTTTCTACCAACGACCAGTTAATACCGCCATTATTAGATTTGAAAATCTGTCCCAGACCTGAACCCGTTACACCGTCAGCTAAATAAATCACATTTGAACTGTCCCACATAACTATTATATCACACGGACTTCTGAAAGGATAATTATTACTTATTTCTCTGAAAGATGCTCCCGTATCGGTTGATTTATAAAAGCCGCCGCCGTCAGGCGCGAAATAAAACACCGCAGGATTATTCTGGTCCATCTCGAGTGGCATTCCGTAATTACTAAAATTTATTGATAATATTGTTTTCCATGTTTGACCGTAATCCGTTGTTCTGATTACTTTATTAGGTGAACTTTGCACAGCTGCCAACCATATGTTGGTATCCAGAGGACTAACATAAAATGAATGAGCATAATTACCAAGGCTTGTTGTTGATATTGCACTCCAGTTCTCTCCTCTGTTCCTGCTGACATATACCGTACTTCCATACATTACAAAAACAGAATTCCTGTCGTTCGGATGCTGACACAGATCATTTCCAATTCCTCCGCCTGCCGAAAGTTTTAAATTCCACGTAAACGTTGCTGTCGTGCCTGATGTAAGAAACCAGCCTGCACCGGCGTTTGTAGTTTTTATTATTGCCTGGTTTAAACTGCTTACTGCAAAACCTGTAAGCGAATCAATATAGAGTATATCTTTTAAATCTCCGAACATCGGATTTTTTTCAAAATTGAAAAAGTTCTGAAAACCATTTGTATTATTTCTTATGAATCCTCCGCCTCCGCATATATGTGAATTAAAAAATGAAGTTCCTGACACACTTCTTATATCTGAGTTTGTTCTTGAACTAATATTTATCCAGGGACCAATACCGGCTTTTGTTATTATAGTACCAAATTCACCTACAGCTATGATGCTGTTTTGAAAATATTTAATCTTCAAAATATTTTTTGTGGTCCCCGTTACCTGTGCAATCCATGAACTACCGCCGTTCGTTGTTAAATATATTTGCCCGTTATTTCCTGCAATTGCTCCGGTTACAGAATCGGCGAAACTAATAGAATTTAATTTGGTAAAATTAATTCCTGAATTTGACAAAACCCAATTTGCACCTCTTGTGGAAGTTTTGAATACTTTTCCGCTATCACCGCAAATGAATCCAATCCCGGAATTTGTAAAACATATTGAATTAAGTGAAGAAGAAGAAATACCCGGTATTTGTGTTAATGATACATTATTTCTTGGAGTTTTATATAAATTTCCGTCCGATGCCGTTATCCAGAATAAACTATCCGCCGCGAAAACAGAATTGTAATTTATGCTGCCGTTAACAATATAAGCTCCGAATGATGTTCCGCTATTTGTGGATAAGAAAATTTTTCCCGAGTTACCGACAGCCATTAAATATATACCGTCGGAACTGCCAATACTATTGAAACCCTGTGAATAAATGTTATTTAATAAAAAACAGTAAAATATAGACAAAAGAAGAAGTTTTTTAGTATTCATTTGTTATTTTTCTTAATATGAAATTAATTTTATAATACTATTGTTAATAAAAGTACAATTTTAAACATAATGCTAAATAATTAAGTTTCTTTTACTTTTTATCAATTTGAAACTCATTTTAAAATATTGCTTATATATTTATTTAATTACTTTTTTTTGTGTTTCCGCATTAAATGGAAATTCGAAAAATAAAATTGAAAATTATTCTTTTAATTATCCTATTGTTTTTGTTTCACGTAATCATTTATCAGGAGGCAATATTTATTTTCAAAACGAAGGATTGCTTCCCGGAATGGGACCATTTTCAAGATTTAAAATTACAGGAGGAAAACTTTTAACTCTGGATGAGTCGGGAAATTTAAATGTATTAATAGACAGTACTAAAAATTTTAACGGAATAAAACTTATTGATGTTCAGCAGCCCTGCGTAAACTGGGATGGAAACAGAGTTTTATTTTCAGGGATTGAAAACAGGGACAGTTCATGGCGAATTTATGAAATAAAAAAAGACGGAACAGGTTTCAGAAAAATTACACAAACAAACAGATTAATAAATTTATCGCAATTCGGAAATGCTGCTTACAGGTTTGTCAAATATGATGACATAGACCCTGTATATCTTCCTGATGGAAAAATTATTTTTTCATCTACAAGATTTCCAACAATTTCTCAATTCGGTTCTTATCTTACAACAAACCTTTATATCTGTGATTCAACAGGAGAAAATATTTTCAGAATCACTTCCGAAAGGAATGGCGCGGAAAAACCGACCATTGACCCGGTTACAGGAAAAATTGTTTATTCGAGATGGTGGCTGAACATAGACATGCCAAGCAACCTGACTGCAACAGGTTATACAAGAAATGACTCGCTTGCAATTTCTTCAGATAAAGCAAACATCTGGCAAACAGATATTATAAAACCCGATGGGGATGCAATAAAATTATTCGCAGGTGACCCGAGAAAAAGAATAACACTTTCTGATTACAGACCACGAATTACAAACACAGGAAATCTTTACAGCGTTTTCATTCCGAACCTGTCTTTGGCTTATACAGGCGGCAGCAGCGGTGTCAGATATTATAACTCAGGATTAAATAATTATAATTTTATCTTTGGCGTTGATACAAATACAACGTTATATATTTCTAACCCTCCTTCTACATACACTTATACACCACCTTATGCGACAGACCCTGTTCCTTTACCCGATGGAAGAATTCTACTTTCAGTTGCCAACACAGTCGAAGCTCAGGATTATGGAATATATGTTTGCAACTCAAATGGAAGCGGACTCACGCCTGTATTTGATTTGCCCGGAACACTTGAACTTAATGCGGAAATATTGCAGGCAAAAACAAAACCTCCTCTTATAAGTTATCTCAATCAATACGATACAAACGCAGTTCCACCGACAATTGATCCGGGTACATTTTATCAGGGAGGTTTATTTCGCTTCGATTGTCTGAACATATATACGAATGCACCTGTTGATGATGTGATTAATGATGCTCCGCCAATTACACGAAATGCTTTATTCAGATTCTTTTTAAATTTTCAAAGGCAGGATGAAAATGGTCTCGATAACCCGATTCTATTCAGAGAAATAAACATAAACTATGACGGAAAAATAACTCAGGGTGATATACCTGCAAATGTATCTTTGTTTGAACAGGCAACAGATTCGAACAGGCATATACTTGTTAATAGCAAAAATAATGCAGCGCATGTTACAGGATTCAATTTTGATATTAACGGCTCGGGAACAAAATGTGTGGGATGTCATGCCGGTCATTCTACTTTACCCGTTCCTCTCGATAATACGGAAGCTCAATTTACAAATTTATCCACATCGGCAATTGTAACCGAAAGCAGTTTTAAAACAACAAGAAATGTTTTTTATAAAGGGAAAAATGTTGTCGACCGAAGAGCAAGAACAACGGATTTAACCGCTGACTGGGTTGCAAACGGAAACAACAACGAATTTGTTGAACTTAACTGGCAAATACCAATCGATGTCAGGAATATAAAACTATATAATATTTTCCCAAATATTCCGGATGGCACGAATATTCAGGTGAATGATTGCGAAATGTTTTTATATAATGATACAGTTATTGTTTCTCATATCCCTTCAACAGGCGCATTGACAACCGACGGAAAATCAATTCCAATAAGTCCTTTACAGACAATTAACAAATTAAAAGTCATTATTAAAAATTTCACGGGAACAATTCAAAACCAAAATGTAGCAGGACTCGCGGAAGTAGAGACTAATGCGAGAATTTACAATTATCTGAATACAAATATACAAAATAAAAATACATTTGCAGGAACATATTCACTCGAACAAAATTTCCCGAATCCGTTCAATCCTTCAACCCAAATAAAATTTAGTGTGCCAACATCTCAATATGTATCATTAAAGATCTATGATATTACGGGAAAAGTGCTTGCAGTATTGGTAGAAGGGAAAATTGAAGCAGGCTCTAATTTTATTAATTACACACCTTCATCACTCGCATCGGGAATTTATTTTTATTCAATTAAAACAAAAGATTATTTTCGCACAAGAAAAATGGTGTATATTAAATAAAAGGATACAGTTCAAACTTAAGCTTGCGAATAAAAGTTTTAACGCAGGCTTAAGCTTGAACTTGTATACACTTGTAATTTTTACTTAGTCTTTAGACATTCCGAGTTGCTGCATAAAAGTATGCATATCCATGTAATCCCAATGCTCTGTGCATTTGTTATCTTTTAAAAGTAAATAATCGATTCCCTGTACGGTTACCTGCTTGTTGGTTGCCTTCATTCCCATCATATCACCGGTGTTTGTTCCCGTAAATGTAAATAGAACGGCTGCCTTATCCCTGTTGATAACCATATCATTGATAATAAATTTATAATCCGGAAATCCATTTTTTAAATCTATCATAGCTTGTTTTAAGCCTTCCAAACCGGGCTTTTGTCCGGGGTCAGGACTGTGTTCAATGTAATTAACATCTATAAATTCACTTATTCTATCAAAATCATAACTGTTAAATATATCATATGCCTTCTCAATCATTGCTCTCGTTTTTGCATTCATTTTTGATTCGTTTTGAGCCTGAAGATTTAATGTAATAATGAGAAGAATAGAAACAATTAAAAATATTTTGAAACGCATGGTTTCCTCCCGTTTATAAAGTTTAAAAAATTCCTAACTTTAATAAAAGTTTTATAGTTCCTGAAAATGCTTTAACAGTATATAATGAAAAAATCCCGATTATAAAATAATTTATACCGGTTTTGACAGATTATTATTAATTTTCAATTTATAAAACCATAAAATTTACTTTGTTATTTTTAGAAGCTTTAATTTTTATTTTTACTTTTTTTCCTCACAGCATCCAGAGACCACGCACCCGGCCCGACGATTAACAAAAATATTGAGCAAATAATTTGTGCAAAATCCGTTCTGCTCTCGTGCAGCATTGCAAAAAAGCCGGTCTGCGGTGGCGCCGGCGGCAATGCCAGCGGCGAAGTTCCGAGAAATACTGCAATCTTTGTACTTAATATCGCCACCGTCATTTGAATTATAAATGGAATTGATATCAGTCGGGTGAATAGTCCTAAAATCAGCATCAGTCCTCCGACTATCTCAAGCACTGCAACAAAATTAGACATAATCTCGGGTAACGGTATTCCTATTTTCGTAAATCTGCCGACTCCCTGATTTGGAAATACAAATTTTATAACACCTTCCCAGAAAAACACACTTCCTGCCATTAACCTTATCAATATCACTGATTTCGGAGTATTTTCCGGGCTATCAAATAACCAATTTAATGTTTCTTTCAATTCTATCTCCTTATAATTAATTCTTTAAAACTTATTTATTAATAACAATTAAATAACAAGAAAAACTTAATAAAAATTGTATATTAATTTAATTATGAATCGAATTGAAAAAATATTTTATAAAAGCTATGTTTGATTTATGATTGAGAATCCGCCTAAAATAATTGGTAAAACTTATTCGCTCTTCGGTGAATTCGATTCAACAGATGAGTTCTATAAGTTCATTGATGATACACTTGAAAAATTATTATTCAGGCAAAAGGACGAAAACAACCTTCTTGAAATTCTGCAACTTGCCGGTAAAAGTAAAAAACAATACAACGAATTTATTTCCTGCAATGATATTTTAAAAAAATCCGAATCTCAATTCACATCATATACTCCGGGTGTAAAGGAACATAAGAAAGAACAACCTGTATTTAAATTCTGGGAATCCGTTATGCGGCTCGATGAATGGCAGTATCATTTGTATATGCTTGAGTTTGAACTTATAAATAGAATTAACCGGAAGAAATTTTTTGCTTGTGATGCTAAGATAGCTTTGCTACCTCATTGCCTCCGTGATTTATCTAAAGATTGCAAGGCATCGCAAAACGGATTAGATTATCAATGCAAACATTGTTCGAAAAATTGTTTTATAAATGAAGCAAGTAAAATATTAAGTGAACAAGGAATTGAACCATATATCTGGATGACATCTAATTTGCGTACAATTGCAAGGAATAATTATAAAGAAAAAAAATCTCTTGGTGTTCTTGGAATTGCCTGTATACCGGAACTAATAAGAGGAATGCGCGCGTGCCAAAAGAAAGGTCTGCCTGTTATCGGAATGCCCCTGGATGCTAACAGATGCATAAGATGGATGGGAGATTTCAACCCGAATTCGATTAATCTGGAGATGCTGAAAAAGATTATGACAAGCTCTAAATAGATTGTGAAAAAGTTTTATAAATATTTTGCTCAGTTGCCACGAGCTTTAGCTCGTGGAATAATATTGACCAAAGGCGGGCTTTAGCCCTTAATCAAAACTGTTTTGGGCTAAAGCCCAAATATAGATTAATCATTACCACGACTTAAAAGTCGTGGCAATTAAGCAAACCTTTTTGCATCACCCGTTCCCAAGCCAAGAATAACGACGAATCGTTATTAATGAACAAAGAAACTTATTATTTGGAAAATATTGTGTCGGGAGTCCCTAAAGAATCCCGATAAAGAACATCGGGATGCAAAGAACGCACAGGAGACTCCCCGACACAAAAAAAAATGTGAAAAAGTTTTATAAATATTTTGCTCAGTTGCCACGAGCTTTAGCTCGTGGAATAATATTGACCAAAGCCGGGCTTTAGCCCTTAATCAAAAATGTTTTGGGCTAAAGCCCAAATATAGTTTAATCATTACCACGACTTAAAAGTCGTGGCAATTAAGCAAACCTTTTTGCATCACCTGTTCCCAAGCCAAGAATAACGACGAATCGTTATTAATGAACAAAGAAACTTATTATTTGGAAAATTTTGTGTCGGGAGTCCCTAAAGAATCCCGATAAAGAACATCGGGATGCAAAGAACGCACAGGAGACTCCCCGACATAAAAAAAATGTGAAAAAGTTTTATAAATATTTTGCTCAGTTGCCACGAGCTTTAGCTCGTGAAATAATATTGACCAAAGGCGGGCTTTAGCCCTTAATCAAAACTATTTTTTTACTCTCATTCCCATTCCTTCCTAAACTTGTTTCGGGATTGGGAATGCACTCTGAATCCTTTTATCCGGAATTCAGCATTTTGTTAGAGCCCTCAAGAATTAATAATATCCAGATAAGCTTTTTGTATTTGCAAAGTTATCTCTCCCGGCATTCCATCGTTTATTTTTATTCCCTCAATCTGAACAACAGGTGTCACGTCCATCTTTGTACTGAGCAGCATAAACTCATCGAATGTTCTTAATTCTTCTTCATTAATGTTTCTTTCTACATAAGGAATATCTAATTCATCACATAAATTCAAAACTACCTTTCTTGTTATTCCCGGCAAAATGTGATTTGATAAAGGTGGAATTATAAGGTATTCATTCTTAACTCCGCAAAAGCTTGTGTGAGTTCCTTCCGTTACAACATCATCCCTGATAAAAACCGCTTCTTCTGCATTTTGCTCGAAAGCTTTCTGCCTCGCTAGAATATTCGGTATCAATGCTGTTGTTTTTATATTACAACCCGACCAGCGAATATCTTCCTGTAAAATAATTTTAACTCCTCTTTTTAATTTTTCATCCTGAGGAAAAAATTTTGTGACATTAGCTATGATTGTCGGATTTGCCTCAGCAGGAAATAAATGATTTCTCGGATTTGATATTCCCCTTGTGATTTGCATGTACAGGATAGCCCCGGATTCTGTTAAATTATTATTCTTAATCAATTCATTACAAATATCAATTAATTTTTCCGTTTCTCTATAATTTATTTTCATAAATTCCAGTCCTGATTTTAATCTCTCCAGGTGAGAATCAAATTCGATAAACCGTTTACCGGTATATCTGATTACTTCATACACTCCGTCCGAAAACAAAAACCCACGGTCGAACGGTGAAATCTTACATAAATCCTCTTCTAAATAATTTCCATTAAAATATGTAATCATAATTTTAAAATTTATAAAATTGAAAATTAAAAAACGTTTTTCCCGCTCTTAATTCAGCATTCAGAATTCATAATTCAGCATTTATCTACCTAAACCCCAGAGCAACGTACCCTACCCAATGGTTGATATTCGCCGGCGCTGTTTCTCCCATTCCGATTTCTTTAACGGGGATGTGCGGATGGTCTATGCTTGTCGCATATTTTATTAGTGTACCGGAAAGTTCTACCCCGTATAGATTTTGTAAGTTATAAACGGTTAAAAGTCCGAAAGGAACGGAATATCTTCCGCACCACGTCCATTTGTAATCTTTGTAGTTATCTTTTGAAACTGTATAATCAATAAATTTTTTTATTTTGTCTACGGTAATATCCTGAACAAGACAATCATTAATAATTTCCATCTCATGCCCTACTGCTAATTTATACCCGTTTTCATCGGCACCATAAAAAGCAAAATTATTATTCCCCCAGTCTTTATCGCCGTAATGAACAGCATCTGTTGAAATAATAATGCTATAATCTTTTCCCCATTGCATATTATTTTTTTCCGTAACTTCCTTGATTGCATTCGATAAAAAACCTGAAATTTCATCCATTCTCTCGAATGGCATGTATGGAACAAGAATGCTGACGATTTCAACATCCCTGTTATAGTATTGAAGAAATGGAACTATGGCTTCTACGGAATGCTCTGCAGCCTGCACCGAATCACTCACTATATATGTTTGCTCCGGAAGTTTATCTATAATTTCATTTCTCAGTTTTGATATTGTCACATCACCATAAGGCTCGTGCCATTTAGTATAACTGTCAAAAATGATTTGATTCTCGACCCCAAATCTTTTTGCAACATGACAAACTCCGAATAAAATTACAGTCTTTGTTTTTATACCTGATAAAAGCGCCGGGTATAAATATCCGACGTATGTATAATCATCATGCGGACAAATCGCTGCTTTCCAGACAGTGGAATTATCTATCCCTGCATCCGATAAAGATTTCTTTAAAGCTTCACCCTGCATATTATAGATTAGCTTCATAACCTCATCCATCTGGCTCGATTTACTTGCAAATCCGACAGTATCCACATTATACCTGATTTTATCTGAATGTTCATCCTGCGCTGATAATTCTTTTGTTGATATGCTGTTTATCATAATGAAGAATAAGAGAAATGATATTTTGTAAATGCTTTTCATAGTTTACAAATTTATTAAAACATAAGTTAAGAATTAAATAATATCAAGTTTATTTATTTACCGCATTTTATGTTAAGAAAATATTGTATTTTTGTAATTAAAATATACTGTTTTTTGAAGTTTTTATTTTCCATATTTTACTTATTTTCAAATAAGATATATTATTTGCGGGGAATGGTAAGAGATTTAGAATACTAAATTTATCAGTTAGTATTGTTCAGAGGTGAACTGTAATTTAAAAAATTTATTCCGGTATTGTGAGAACTATCTATTAATTTGAACAGATTACGTTTATATTGTTCAAATCATATATTGGAATATTTGTTTTAATCTAAATTACTTTATTTCATTAAAAGTTTTTGAAATTATTAATACGAATAATTATAAAAAAAAATGAAATATTTATACATTTTAATAACCTTCACATTATTATTCTCAGGGTGTTTTACGTTTAGATTCTGGGATATTCCTCAGGATTTATCTGTTAAATATCATTCGAAGGGTCACTTAATTGATTTTGAACAAAATATTGAGATTACCGAATATTGGTTAAAAATGAATTATGTCAAACCTAATGAAGAAAAAAAATATGCTCCGAGAAAAATAAAAGGCGACCCTATGCTCGATGATATCTATAGCTATATTAAAGAAATAGATTTTTTAGAAAAAACCCAACCTGTAGGAGAAATGCTATCCGATGCGACTGAGGAAAGTATAACTGTTTCGTATGACGGCGAAACAAAAACAATTTATTTCGGAAACCTGAAAGACCCTCCCGAATATATTACTAAACTCAGAACATTGATTTTTAATTTCGCAACTTATTATTTTCCCGATTGGAAAAATGATAATGGCCAGTAATTCTGCATTATAAATATTTTTATAAATATATTAATAAATACCCTCATTCCCAATCCCTCCTGAACTTGTTTCAGGATTGGGAATGTTTTTTTTGTTTTAAGACTCGTTCCCGAACTCTCCTGAACTTTATCCTGATGAATATCAGGATCGTTTCAGGATTGGGAACGATTTTTTTAACCAATCAAAAAAACTATTAGAAACATCGTAGCCGCAGGCTTTGGCCTGCGAATGAAAGATATATAATGTATAATAATTTGTTATTAATTCAAAGCAAATTTATCTGTGAATTATTTCGTCTTTCCATTCAGCATTTATATTTCATAATTCAGCATTCATAACTTATTAATTACTTCGCTTTTTATTCAAAATTCTTAATTCTTTATTCTTAATTCTTAATTCTTTATTCTTAATTCTTTTTAAAATACTTCTTTTCAAAAATATTTACTATATTTGCCAAAATAATACTTAGCTGACAAATTTATATATAATATGAAATCTCTGTTACTAAATAATGTTTACGACCTGAATAAAACCGACACTCCGTTAATTCTAAAAGACATTCCCGAACCCGTCCCGACAGACTTTGAATTACTAATAAAAATTATTGCCTGCGGTGTATGTCATACCGAAATTGATGAAATCGAAGGAAGAACTCCTCCGCCATTCTATCCTGTAGTCCCCGGGCATCAGGTAATCGGAAATGTTATCGGTATCGGCGATAAAGTAACAAAATTTGAAATCAGCGACAGGGTTGGAATCGGCTGGATATATTCATCCTGCGGAAAATGCAGTTACTGCCTCGAAGGCAATGATAACCTGTGCGCCGAATTCAGGGCAACAGGAAGAGATGTAAATGGAGGATATGAAGAATATATGGTCGTGCCGGAAAATTCTGCTTTTTTAATACCTGAAATTTTTTCCGATTCCGAAGCCGCTCCCCTTCTTTGTGCAGGAGCAATCGGGTATCGCTCCGTTAAATTAACGGGACTCATAAACGGCGAAAGCCTTGGCTTAACGGGCTTCGGCGCCTCTGCTCATATTGTATTAAAAATGGTTAAACATAAATTTCCGGATACAAAAATTTTTGTGTTTGCAAGAAGTGAAAAAGAAAGGGATTTCGCAAAAAGCCTTGGAGCGGATTGGACGGGTGATACGTTAACAAAATGTCCTGAAGAATTAAATTGTATTATCGACACAACGCCCGTCTGGATGCCGGTAGTCGAAGCAATGAGAAATTTAAAACCCGGCGGACGATTGGTAATTAATGCCATTCGAAAAGAAGATATTGATAAAAATTATCTCATGAAAATTGATTACTCCGAACATTTGTGGATGGAAAAAGAGATTAAAAGCGTTGCAAATGTTTCCACTTCGGATATCAGGGAATTCCTCGAACTCGCGGCGGAAATTCCCTTGAAACCTGAATATCAGGAATACAGGCTGGAAGATGCTAACATCGCACTGCTGGAATTAAAACATCGCAAAATCCGCGGTGCAAAAGTTTTGAGAATATGATTTGTTCTTCTTTGCGTTTTTGCTCTTGCTTTTCTTTGTGTTCTTAGTGAACTAAGTGGTAAAATTTTTTCTTTTAAATTATTTATACATTTTACAAGGATGGAAAAAGTAAACATCAAAAACAAATTCGAATTATTCTCCGACCACTGGAATCCGAAGATAGTCGGTGAATTAAACGGTCAGCACGTCAAGCTCGTTAAATTTCTCGGCGAATTCATCTGGCATCTCCACGAAAATGAAGATGAATTATTTTACGTTATCAGAGGAAAATTCAAAATGCAGTTCCGTGAGAGAAATACTATTGAAGTCTGTGAAAACGAATTCTTAATCGTTCCGAGGGGTATCGAGCATCGTTCAGTTGCAGATGATGAAGTCTGGGCTATGGTTTTCGAACCCAAATCCGCCATCAACACGGGCAATGTCACAAACGACCTGACCCAGCGAATTCTCGAAAAACTGTAAAATAATTTTACAAAGTTCTGTATATCAACATTCATGTTGATTGCGTATCGCTCGTATATCAACATTCATGTTGATTGCGTATCGATTTTCAGATACGCAACATAAATGTTGCGGTACAATATCAGCGATAATTTTGTCAAAAGATTTTCCCTGTGTCCTCTTTTTCTCAGTGGTAAATGCTCTTATCTCTTATTTGTTTTTTGTTATTTGTTATTTACTTGATATTTTTATCGAAAATCACTATAATCGTAAACAGTAATAGTTACAGAGCGAAATCCGTCCTATCTCGGGGGGAAATAAAGAAGTTCCTCGTTCCCAAAGTCCTCTTTGGGAACGTAAATTGAGCTAAATTGAGACGGATTCACCGACGAAGACGAAACCTGTCAAAATCTCCATCCTCCTCGCCTTTGTGGTTATATAAATATTATTACAGATAACAAGTATTCAAAAAAAATTCAATATTAAGATATTGCTTTAAAAATTAAGCTAAGGAGACTGCAATGGCAAAACCTACTAAAAAAATTGATAAGAAAGTTAAAGAAAAATTGACTTGTGGAATTATCATGCCTATATCTGCTTTAGATGGCTGCGATGAAAATCATTGGCTAGATGTAAGGGAGATTTTAAAAGACTCAATTGAAACATCAGATCTTGAACCTAATTTAGTAAGTGATGCTAACGATGTTGGTATAATCCAAAAAAGAATCATTCAAAATGTTTATAATAATCCAATTATTATATGTGATGTGAGTGGTAAAAATCCTAACGTCATGTTTGAATTGGGATTACGCCTTGCATTCGATAAACCAACAATTATTGTAAAAGATGATAAAACAAGCTATACATTCGATACCTCCCCAATTGAACATATTGAATATCCACGTGATTTACGATATGCCAAAATAATTGAATTCAAGGAAGTACTTATCGAAAAAATTAAAGGTACTATGAAGAAATATAATGATGATCCTGGTTATTCCACTTTTTTAAAACATTTCGGGACATTCAAAGTTGCTAAAGTTGGTACAAAAGAGGTTTCAAGTGATGAGCTGATTTACGATGAATTAAAATCTATTAGAAGTATGATATTAAATCAACAATTTGTATCCGATTCTCATAAACAACGAATAATAATCAATAGTCCTTCTATATGTCTACGAAACATTACTCAAAAGCAATTTGATATTATATTAAAAGAATTGGGAAAATTAAAATCTTTTGAAATAGAACGAACCAGACAATTAAGAGACGGGCATTATCATATATATTATAAATCGGATTTTCCTAATATAAGAAATGAAATATTAGCGTGTATTAGACCTATCACCCAAAGGGTGAGAATTATGGATTAATTTAATTACAGATTTTTCTTTTATTGTTCTCAACAAACTCTTTTGTGAAACCTCTTATATTGTTTAGCAAGTAAGACGAAGCTTTGCAATATAAATTCTTGTTTTCATATAGGAATAAATTATTATTAAAAAACTTTTTTAAATTTTATATATATTATTATGACTGAAATTAATATCAATAAACAATATGAACTTTACCAGATTATTACTGATTTTGGCGATCCTTTGGAAATATTTAGAGAAGCATTTCAAAATGCGGTTGATGAAAATTCTTCAAAAGTTTATTGTAGAGTATTTTTAGAAAAAAAACTTGGTATGGAAGATTTAATTATTGATATTTGGAATAATGGTCAAGGATTATCACGTGAAAAAGCACATTGTTTTTTTGATTTAGCTAATTCAACCAAAGTTAATTCTGATTATGTTCCACAAAAAGAAAAATTAGGATATAAAGGGCATGGATCGAAAATATTCTTTAATTCAAGAAAAGTTATAATTGCTTCTAAATCAGATACCGATGAATGGTCTATTGAAATGATGGAACCTTTAATCCAACTACAAAAAAATGGAAAATTAGAATATAGTGAGTTTATAGAAAAACATAAAATGGAGGTTAAATTACCAGATGAATGGAATCAAGGATTTTACGTAAGAATTATTGAGCATTTACATTTTAGAAATAAATCTACCAGATTCAAACTAAATCATAAAAGTATTCGGGATTACGCAAAATGGTTTACTGTCTTTGGTTCAATAAAACCATTATTCGATGAAGATTTAAAAAATAAAAATATTAAATTATATCTTCAAGGTTTGGATATTGATTCTTTTAAAAACGAATTTGATAAAAAAGAATTAATAGATCCAGTGCCAATATTTATTACTACAAATGGAATTATTTATGAAGAAATAGAATTAGGCCATTACTTTCCTGACGAAAGATATAATGATAAAGATATGAAAAACTATTCACAAAGAATTAATAGTAACAGACCTTATTATGAATTTTATAGTAGAAAAATATACTATAATAAAGTTAACACTTCCTCCGGTAAATCATTTAACTTAATTATTTCCATTGAAGGTTATGAAACGAAAAGAAGATATGATATATTATTAACAAAAAGAGGAAAACCAAGAACTGATATTACTCATACAGATTCTGAAAGATATGGTATATGGGCTTGTAAAGGCGGTATACCCATTGAAAAAATTGATGAGTGGATTGAAGGGACAAAGGGTATTTATACTTTTATGCAAGTATTTGTAGATTGTGACGATTTCGAATTAACTGCGAATCGTGGTACAATTCATAATTCGGATATAGAAATATTAAGTATTATTAAAAAAGAATTAAATGACATTTTTGATAAATCAAATATTAAAAAATATATTAATGAGAGATTGGAATATGAAAATTTAGAAAAAATTATTACATCAGTTAAAGATGATGGTGAAAATTTAAAATTCAGATTTAAAAATTCTTCTGGAAGGAAAGAAATATTGTTACCGGGTGGTACTAAATTATTAGCGCCTTCTGAAAAAAAGAGTGGTTATTCTGAATCTGAAACGCTTGTTCTATTGGTTCAACTTATAACTTTATATCCAAATTTTCTTAACTTTAATATTAGAGATTATGATACATATAAAGGTATTGATTTTGTTGTGGAAGATAATTATGGAAATCCAAAATATATTGAGTTAAAAGGGACTTTTTATAATAAAATTAATCATCCATTTCAGTATACCTATAAGTTTATTTGTTATGAATTAAAAATTAAGCCAAATGAATATGTTTATGATATTGAAGGTGTAAAAGCGAAACTAGAGAATAATTCTAATGATAAATTTAAATCGAATGATGATAATTTTAACGGAAAAATATATGAAAGTTTTAAACTTAATCCTGATTCCGCTGCCTATCAAAGTATGGAAATCATTGAATTAAAATCATTTCTAACAACTATTTTAGATGCAAAAATAACTTAATTTAATGTTATTTGTAAATCTGATTCCACTTTTATAAATATTTATATAATCCATAATTTTAAATAATTCTAAATTAAATAGAATTATTAAAAAGGTTCTATATTACATTGATATAAACTAATAATAAAATTATTTTAATTTAGCTTGTATTATTGAGTATGGATAAACTCTCCAAAGAACAAAGAATCAGAATTGTGAAACTGTCAAGAATAAAGGACCATAAACTAAAACTTTATTTATGAAAATTGATAAATGGACACGGGAACAAACAATTATAGCTTTAAATCTTTATTGCAAAATTCCATTTAATAAAATCTCTTCAAATCATCCAGATATTATTCGTATTTCTAAAATTATTGGAAGAACTCCTAATTCAGTAAAAATGAAAATAGGTAATTTTGGAAGCTTTGATCCGGAGTTGAAAAAAAGAGGAATTGTTGGTCTTAGAAATATAAGTAAATTAGATGAAGAGATATGGAAAGAATTCAATGATGATTGGGAAAATCTAGCTTATGAAAGTGAAAATTTAATTTCAAAAATCACGAATCAATCATTAGAAGTCATTTCGGAAATTAATATAGATGATATTCCTTTAGGAAAAGAAAGAGAAACTTTAATTAAAGCAAGAGTGAATCAAAGTTTTTTTCGATCTACTATACTTTCTGCTTATAATTTGAAATGTTGTATTACAGGTATATCATTACCGAAATTATTAGTAGCAAGTCACATTATACCCTGGTCAAAAGATTCAAAAAACCGATTAAATCCACGAAATGGTTTGTGTCTAAATTCAATACATGATAAGGCTTTTGATTGTGGTTATATATCCGTTACACCCGAATATAAAATTAGAATTTCAAAGATGTTTTATGATTTCAAGAATGACAATATTATAAACGATTTGTTTATTAGATATGATAATAAAAGTATTAACTTGCCAGATAGATTTTTACCTTCAAAAGAAAATTTAGAATATCATTTTATAAATATTTTTAAAAATTAATTAAGTTGAATATTATTGATCAAATTCAAACAAATTATTTGAGACCAAATAGAACAATAGAGACACTATTGTTGTGGGATGAAATTGATTCTAATGTGGCCAAAGTTATTTATATTTATAATTATGAGGGATATCATTATAGAATATTTGAAAATGTAATTGAACTTTCAAATTTTCTAAATAATGCTAATTTTAAATTACTTAGTGAGCTTTCGACAGATTCTGAAGTCTATAAATATCTAAGCGAACTTAACCTTAATGCGTTGATTTAAAATGTAATTTTTTTAAATTTTTTTATCATATATATAATAGAAACGAATTCCAGGAATATCTATTAAATAATACAAAATTTGAACAAGCGAGTACAACTCGCTATAAATTTGGAGAAGTTTATGAAGAAAAAGGCAATTATTTTATTAAATTAAATTTACAAATTCGATTCGTATAATAATATGAGCATTAAAAAAGGAATGTGTAAAGTTTACAACTTTTATGAAATAAAAGATGAATTCATCGGGAAAAAAGGCTCACCGGCAAGAAATAAGTATGAATCCGCATTGAAGCTTGAACTTATCAAAAGAAAAAATAAGATCACCGATTATAAAACATCGGGAAAAACTTAAAATGATTTTAATTTGAAATTAATTGAGAAACTGGAAATAAATTGTACCTTTATTTATTTTATTTAGAGAGTTAAGTTATAGCTAAACTAATTAAATTATGAAAAATCGAAAAGATTTAATTAAAAGTCCGGGTTACTGGCTTGAAGAAATTCAGGATGAACTATATCGACAACTTAAAGACTATATGGATAAAAATAAATTATCACAAAATGATATCGCCAAAAAATTAAAAGTGAGCAAAAGTTACGTTTCTCAAATATTAAATGGGAATTTTAACTTTACTTTGAAAAAATTAATTGAGTTGTCTTTGCTGATGGGTAAAGTACCCGATATTAAATTTTTAAATTTTGATGATTTCCCTGGTCAGAAAAATATAGATACAGAAAGGAAATATTATAAAATTTCAAAAATAAGTTAATTCATCGTAAGCTGAACCATTTTCCTATTTTTCCATTTTCTGCTCTTCCCATTTTCTTGTTTTGTTTCACGTTTCACTTTTCACGTTTCACGCTCTTTTTGCTCTTCCCATTTTCCAATTTGCGTTCTTTGCATCCCGACGAGTCGGAATATTTTGAAAATGTATTATAATGTATCTTAACATTTATGTTGAGTGCGTATTGCTCCTCAAATACGCAACATAAATGTTGCGTTACGTATTTTGCATGAATTCGTATCAAAGTTTGTTGCTCTTATTTGTTATCTGTTTATTGTTTACTGTTATTTGTCAATTTTACTTCAATTATTAATCAATTGAATTTCATAATTAATTTAGTAATTTTTTACTCTTGAAGAAGATAATAATTTATACAATCTAAAAATAAAATTCATCCTCTTATGAAAAAACAAATTTATTCACCTTTTATTTTAAGTTTACTTTTCACTTTTCTTTTCATTTTCAACAGCGGATTTGCGCAGGAGAAAAAATCAGACCCGACCAAATCAACAAAATACGATATCGGAAAAATGTGGACGTTTGAATCTGCGCCCGTTGATTATTTTGCGGAGACATATAATTTCCGTCCGACAACGGAATGGCTCGAGAGTGTAAGATTATCAGCACTGCGTTTCGGTAACGGATGTTCATCTTCATTCATCTCTGAAGACGGATTGGTAATGACAAATCATCATTGCGGTCGCGGCTATGTTTCACAAATAAATCAGCCCGGCGAGAAGCTTGATGAGACGGGGTTTTTCGCTTCTACGCTTGAAGATGAAAGACCCGTTCCCGGACTTTTCGTTGACCAGTTGATTAAAATTATTGACATTACAGGTGAAGTTCAGGGTGCTATGGAACCCGGAAAAACGGATGCTGAAAAACAGCAGTTAAAATCAGATAAGATGAAAGAAATTGAAAAAAAATATTCCGACGAATTAAGTTTGAGATGTTCAGTAGTCACGCTTTATAACGGCGGACAATATATGCTCTATGCATATAAGAGATACACTGAGCTAAAACTTGTATTTGCACCTGAAAATCTCGTTGCATTCTACGGCGGCGACCCGGATAATTTTACTTATCCGCGTTATGATTTTGATTGCATGTTTTTCAGAGTTTATGATAACGGGAAGCCCCTTAAAACTACGAATTATTTTAAATGGAGTACTAAAGGTGCATCAGTTGGTGAGCCGCTTTTCGTGATTGGAAATCCGGGAAGTACGGAAAGACTTAAAACATATGCACAGCTTGTATTTGCAAGTAAATACTCAGTTCCTTCAAGACTCGAAACTCTCGATTTCTTAGCAGGCTATATTGATAATTACGTGAAGAACAATCCGGATAAAACAAGACAATATCAGGACCAGCTTTTTGGAATTCAGAATTCTCAAAAAGTTTTCACAGGTCAGTTGAAAGCACTTAATGACCCGGTAATGATGGCACGTAAAAAAGATTTTGAAGATAATATTATTTCGAAAGTTAATAATGACCCGAAATTAAAAGCAAAATATGGAAACGTCTGGAACGAAATATCCAAAGCTCTTACCGAGTATGGAAAAATATATGATGAAATATCGGGATATGATTTGCTTGGAAGAACTTCTTCGAGATATTTTATTATGGCAAGGACATTAATTCGAAACGCAAATGAAGGAAAAGAAACAACAGATTCAGTAGTAAATGCTATATATAAAAATTTTGATGCAGAATATAACAATGGAATTTTAGTAAAAGAATGCGATATTATTTTAACTAAAATCGGAAAGGATAATGCTGTTGTAAAAAAAGTATTCGGAAATATGGATAAAGAAGAAATGGCAAATTTAATTTTGCAGAAATCTTCATTGATTACAAAGGAAGGTGCTCTTGAATTTTCAAAGAAATCAGGACAGGCAGTATTAACATCCGATGACCCGATGATTAAATTTTTTGTCGGCTCAAAAGCAAGAATTGATGAACTGACGGCAAAGCAAAAGGACATTCTCGCAAGAATAGATGTGAATTCGGTTATGCTTGGCAGAGTACTTTTTGATATTTATGGAACATCGATTCCTCCTGATGCTACTTTGACTCTGAGGATTTCGGACGGAGAAATTAAAACATATCCGTATAACGGAACAGTCGCTCCTCCCAACACAACTTTTTATGGAATGTTTGACAGGTATTATTCCTTCGGGAAATCTTATCCGTGGCTTCTTCCGGACAGATGGATAAACCATCCGCCTGAATTCAATCTCGGAACTCAATTTGATTTTGTGACAACAAATGATATCATCGGCGGAAATTCGGGAAGCGCAGTTATCAACTCAAGTGCGGAAGTTGTTGGTTTGGTATTCGACGGTAATATAGAAAGCCTGCCGGGAAGATATATTTATACAACCGAAACAAACAGAACAGTTGCAGTTGATTCACGCGGCTTGCTTGAGGCAATTAAAAATTTATATAAGGCAACCCGTCTTAGTGATGAAATGCAAAACGGAAAAATAGTGAAATAATTTCGTAAAGTTGAAATGAATTTTCTATCGTTCCCGGGCCCCGGTTTGGGAACGATTTTTATATCCTTCTTTACCGGCTTTTTAATATTTATGCTTTATTTATCAAATTATTTTTTTAAATTGCACTTTGGAGGAAAGATTAAATCTATAATCATTTTTAGCGTTTCATTAATATTTACAAATAAATTAATCTTATTATAATGTCATTACAAAATTCTACTTCTGTGTTTGCAAGGTGGCTCGATGTCATGTTTAATTATCGGAAACATTCGGGAAGCTGGGCGTGGATACTTCACAGAATCACGGGGCTCGGGCTTACGATTTATATATTAGTACACATTATAGCTCTTACCGGATTACTTAAAGGACCTGCTGCATTTAACGAAGAAATGAAATTATTCAGTTCACCTTTATTTGTATTTGGTGAATGGTTTCTCGGCGTACTTGTAATGTTTCATGCAATAAACGGAGTAAGAATTGTGCTAATAGATTTAGGAAACGGCGCGAGATATCATAAAGAAATTCTTGCATTAGTTTATGCCCTATCCGTGATAATTGTGGCAGGCATGGCTTTTCTGATGTTCAGACACCTCTAATTCAATTTTAAATGCTAAATGTTAAATGTTAAATTAAGAGCAAGAAAATACAATTAATAAATTAAAAGTTTAATAAATAAATAATGAATACAAATACATTCAAATTTATCGGAGGAAGAAATTCGGGAGCGAAGAGCTGGTATATGCAGCGAATAAGCGGTATTATACTCGTTGTAGTTTTAATCGGGCATTATATTTTAATGCATGCAACTCCCGACAGCGGTCATACATACAACGCTGTAATGGAGCGGTTGCATCAGCCAATATGGAAAATAATTGATTTATCATTTGTAACTCTTGGCTTGTGGCATGGATTAAGCGGAACATGGAATGTAATCAGGGATTTCGAAATGAAGGACTGGATGACAACTTTTATATATACTATTATAGTCATTATAGCTCTGGCTTTCTGGTTTCTCGGGTTGAATACAATTTTATCGTTTTAAATTTAACATTTAACATTTATAACTTATATAAAGTATGATACATAAACACGATTTATTAATTGTCGGAGCGGGACTTGCAGGTTTGCGTGCAGCAGTCGAAACTTCACAATACTCCGATGTCGGTGTAATATCTAAGCTCTTCCCTACACGTTCGCATTCAGGTGCGGCACAGGGCGGAATAGCTGCGGCTCTTGGAAATGAAGAAGAAGATTCTGTCGAATGGCACATATTTGATACCGTAAAAGGCAGCGACTATCTCGGCGACCAGGATGCAATAACAATGATGTGTACAGATGCGCCTGATGCAATTTATGAGCTTGAACATATGGGCGCTCCGTTCAGCAGAACTAAAGACGGGAAAATTGCTCAAAGACAATTCGGCGGACACACAAAAGAAGTATTCGACGAAAAAGGGAATTCTAAAAGAGTACCCGTGTTAAGAGCTTGTTATTCGGCTGACAGAACAGGACACGTTTTACTTCATACACTTTATGAACAATGTGTAAAAAGCAATGTCCGGTTTTATTCGGAATATTTTATCCTGTCTTTGATTATAGACGAAGGTGTTTGCAAAGGAGTAACAGCATTTAATATTCGAGACGGACAAATTCACATATTCCACGCCAAAGCGGTTATGTTCGGAACCGGCGGATACGGCAGAGCGTACAGGGTTACATCGAATGCTTATGCGAACTCAGGCGATGGTGTTGCAATAGCGTTCCGTGCAGGGATTCCTCTTGAAGATATGGAATTCGTTCAATTTCATCCGACAGGATTATATCCTCTTGGAATTCTTGTGACAGAAGGCGCGCGCGGTGAAGGCGGCTACCTGAAAAATAAAGACGGTGAAAGATTTATGAAAAATTATGCTCCGACTGTAATGGAACTGGCGCCAAGAGATATGGTAACGAGAAGCATTCAAACTGAAATCAATCAGGGAAGAGGAATCGACGGAAAAGATTTCGTGAATCTCGATTTAACTCATATCGGTGCCGCAAAAATCAAAGAGAGACTTCCGGAAATTACAGGATTTGCAAAAACATATGCAGGAATTGACCCTGTGAAACAACCCATTCCTATTCTTCCTACTGCACACTATTCTATGGGCGGCATTCCAACAGATTTATATGGTAATGTATTAGCTGATGAAAAAGGCAATCTCGTAAAAGGATTTTTTGCCGCAGGCGAATGCGCGTGTGTTTCCGTACACGGTGCTAACAGGCTTGGCACAAATTCACTTCTCGATGCTGTTGTTCACGGAAGAAGGACGGGAAAGACAATAAATAAATTCCTGCGCGAAGCTGAACTGCTGCCTCTTCCAAAAGATGCGGATGTAAAGGATAAAGAAAAATTTAAGAAACTTTTCGCAACTACGTCAGGTGAAAATGCTGATAAAATCCGCGCACGGTTAAAAGAAGAAATGACGAATAAATGTGGTGTATTCAGAAATGAAAAAGATTTGATTTCCATGCTGGATACTATTCACGAGTTAAAAGAAAAATATAAAAATGTTCATATGATGCATAAGGGTGATGTGTTTAACACAGAGCTTATGGAAATTCTGGAAGTCGGAAATCTTCTTGAATTTTCAGATGCAATTGTTACCGGAGCACTTGAAAGAAAAGAATGCCGCGGAGCTCACTGGAGAACCGATTTTGAGAAACGCGATGATGTCAACTGGCTTAAGCACACGATTGCATTTAAAACGGAAAAAGGAATTGAATTAAAATATAAACCTGTTAAAATTTTAAACTATCAACCACAGGAGAGAAAATACTAATGAAAATAACATTATCAATAAAAAGATTTGACCCCGAAAAGGATGAAAAGCCTTACAGGAAAGAATATACTATTGATGTTCCTGAAACTTTCAGGATACTCGACTGTCTTGATAAAGTAAAGTGGGATATCGACGGAGGTCTTGCATACAGGCGTTCATGCTCGCACGGAATATGCGGTTCGGATGCGATGATGATTAACGGAAAAAATATGCTTGCCTGCCAGATACTCGTTCAGGATTTTAAGAAAAAATTTGTTAAAATTGACCCGTTACCATCGTTGCCGATAATAAAAGACCTCGTAGTAGATATGGATAGTTTCTTTGCGAAATACGATATAGTGAAACCGTATTTAATTGCAAAGACCCAGCCACCCGTCAAAGAAAGATACCAGAGCCAGGAAGACAGAGCTTTGATTGATGAAGCGGTAAATTGTATTTTGTGCGGAGCTTGTTCATCTTCGTGCCCTTCGCTGTGGTCGAACGATGCGTACCTAGGACCTGCTGCGATGCTTAAAGCGTACAGGTTTGCATTTGACAGCCGTGATGATGCCGCAAACGAAAGGCTCGATGTTGTCGATTCACCCGATGGCTTGTGGAGATGTCACACAATTTTCAATTGCGTTGAGTGCTGTCCTAAAGAAATCAACATCACCTGGCACCTTTCGCAGTTGAAAAAGAAATGTGCGATGCGGGAATTGTAAATTTTAATAATACTAAATAAGTTGAGCATCAAATTAGATCCAGAATATTTAGATCCAATATCAATTAATTGGACTATAGATCACATATCAAAGTATGGAGATACAGATATTTTCCCTATACCTTTTGAATTTGAAGCTTATAAATTCTTAAGGAATGATATAGTAGACTATCTTAGTAAAATAAATATTTCAGAATTTGAATTTAATTCTTTTATAAAATTTATGGTTCCCAAGCATGGGAAAGGATATAGGGCTGCTGTTCAATTAGATCCATTAGATTGCATAATTTATGATTCATTAATATATGAAATATGCAATAATATCGAGAATTATAGAGTAAAAAAAGAATTGAAAATTGCTTGTTCATATCGTATTTCTCCTACACCGACTGGTGAGATTTTTCAAAAAGATAACGGATGGGAAGATTTTAAATTAAAATCTAATGAATTATCTTTAGACTCTAATTGTAATTTTGTTTTATTAACAGATATTAGTGATTTTTATAATCAAATAAGTCACCACAGAATTCAAGGGTCAATATCTTCTTCAAATGTCACCGAAAATAAATCAAAAGTCATTGAAAGATTACTTAATAATTTGAATTCTTCCCAACATTCGCGAGGTATACCAGTAGGACCTATAGGAAGTGTGCCTTTATCAGAAGCATGCTTAAATGATGTTGATCTTTATTTAATTCGAAATGGGATAAAACATACAAGATATGTTGATGATTTTAGAATATTTTGTAATTCTCATGAACAAGCCGTAAAGGCAATTCATGATTTGACAGAATATTTGCATATTGCACATAGATTATCTATACAAGATTCTAAAACGATTATCAAAAGTAAATATGAATTTAGAAATAAGGATTTATATGACCCTGAACTTGATGAATCATTTGAAAAACAAAATAAGATATCAGAATTTATTGATTCACTTGATTTACCTTCTTTTATTAGTGAAGAAGATATTGATATAGGAGATGAACAAGATGCAGCGTTTACAAGAGAAGTAATACACGATTTATTTGAAGAAATGCTAACTAAAGAGAATGTTAATTTTGGATTAGCGCGTTATCTTTTAAGAAGAGCATCAGCATTAAGATCAAGAATAATTTTACAACAAGCATTAGATAACTTGGAAATTTTAATACCTGTTTTAAGAGAAGTTATAAATTATATAATTAATGTTTATGATAAAAAAAGCCCAAAACAAGTTGGTAATAAATTAATAAAATTTATTAGAAATTCAGAATACAAATCTATACCTGTTATCCAATATTGGACTTTAGACGCATTAATACGAAATAAAGATTTTTGCGATTTAGATGAGATTTCAGATATTATTAATAATTCTAATAAGGAGATATCGGAAAGGATGATGGCACTTGCTGCTAAACAATATAATTTGGTTGATTGGGTTAAGAGTAGAAAAGAAAATTGGAAAAATGCTTCCGAATGGGCTCAAAGAGCTATTATATGGTCATCCTCAATTTTACCCAAAGATGAAAGAAATCATTGGTTATCGCATGTTGAAAAAGCCTCATCAATCAATACAAGCCTTATAGCAAAGGCGACTAGAATTAAATATAATTAGTGCTTTTGATGGGAAAAACGAAATTAATTTTAATACATAATATATTCTATTTTTTTATAAAATAATACATATTTGATTATAAATTTATTAAATAAAATATTATGGCAATAATATTACAAAGACAAATTAGTGAATCTGAAAAACTTAGAGTTTTAGAAATACATGGAAGAGTCTGTTATGCAACTGGGCATCCTATTTCTAAAGAGGAAACAGTATATTTTGATCATATTAGAGCTTATTCTGATAATGGAGAAAGTGAAATTAACAATATTGCCCCTATGTGTTGGATGCATAACGAACAAAAAGGAAGATTACCACTTGAAGATTTTCGTGTAAAATTAGTTATGGATGATTTTTTTAAGCTAGGAGATATGTTAACTTTAAAGGATGAATTGAAATATTTAAAAGAAAAGAAATATATTTCTACTTTTTCTGAAGATATATTTATTATTGATACGAATGATACGATTATGATTGAATTTTGTAATTCTCGAAAATCATATAAACTATATAACTGCCCAATCACAAATTGGAAATATTTTTTTGGCATTTTTCCTATCGATGTAATAAATAGTGATGATGATGATGAACATGAAGTAGGATTACAACCTAGATATCTAATAAAGGATAAGGTCTTTAATTTATATAGACATTTCCAATTAAATCCGGTTTTACAACCTTCAATTGCAAGAATAAACAAAAATAAAATACTTGTTTTTGATGGTCAACATAAAATAGCCTCATTATTATGGAATGGATGGAAAGAATTCGCTTTAAAAATTTATTTAAATCCGGAACCACAACGATTAAATGACACTAATATTTTAGCGCATGATGAATTTTCACAGACAAGATTTTATTCCTCAATTATGGTCGCAAAATTAGGAACCCAGTTTGGAAAAAAATTTGATAATTATAAGAGTATTCAAGATAATTGTAAAAAAACAGAGGCTGGTTTTATAAAATATTTAAAAGATTCCGAAAAACTTACTACACAAAAAGTTAATGAAAAATTTAGAAGTTTTTTATATAATTCTGTTTTAGATTCTGTCAATAATAAAGTTTTTAGCTTAGTGTCAAAATCAAATAGAGGAACAACCGAACATCCTTTAACAATAGATATGTTAAAAAAATCGTTATTGTCAAATTTTATTTATATTTATCCAGTTGAAGATGATTTAGCCTCGTTACATTACAAAAGAGATATTGAAATAGATAATGTAATTATGCTTTTTAATATAATTTTCGATGAAGGTTTATGTAAATGGGATGAAAATAAACCCGAATCAGATACTACACAAAACAAACTTAATCGAATGTTCCGTTCAAAATCGATTATGGCATGGTCCGAGCTTTTAAAAGATGCTGTAAGTGCAAAATTAGAAATTATGGATGCTGATGAGAAAGCAATGTTATTTTATAGAGAATGGACTGAAAAGGATTTTGACAAAATTAGAAACGTCATCAGGAGATTATTTAATTGGAATATTTGGAGTAGTCCAATAAATTCTGATATCGATAGAATATTATCAGATAATAAAAGTGAAATAAAAAGGTTTTTAAAAGATAAAGGATTAACTGCTGGATATTTAATGGGAGCTCCTGAATAAATAGGATTTTTATATTGATAATATTATAAAGTATGATATATTCCGAATATATATAAATTAAAAGACAAATAAATACAAGATATATAATATTTTCAATTTTAAAAAGTATTTGAAGTATTTAAGCTAATTAAATAAAATAAAATTATATACTTATTTAATATTTTAATTATTTTAGTATTACCAAATTTTTAATATTTATTAATGGCAATTCCTCAATTAAATGAAAATGGATTGTTACCTTATGGTATTCATGAATGTACTTTAGAAGAAGTAAGAATTAAATTTGGGCGTTTCCAATCCTCTGACAAAAGACAACTTTTATTTGACAATCTTGTTAAATATATTAAAGAATTGAAAGATGCGGGTGTAGGTAAATATTTAATAATAAATGGATCATTTGTAACAAATAAAGATATTCCAAATGATATAGATATTTTATTAGTATTGAAAGACAATATTGATTTAAAAAAAGATGTACCACCTTTTAAATATAATATTCGTTCAAAAAGTTATATTAAGAAAAATTATCCATTTGATTTATTTTGGGGATTTGATAACCACGATTCATCTTTGATACCTATTAATTTATTCCATCGTGTAAAGTTAAAACCAAACTATACAAAAGGAATACTTAAGATTTTGTTATGATAGAAAATATTGAACAATTAAAATTATCGCAAGAGGCTTTAAAAGATGTAGAAAAATCACTTTTTTCATTAAAGGAGAAAGTGTTTGATGATAATCCAGCATTATTTAAAGCAATGTCTGAAGATTATATAAAATCTATTGAGGAACTTTCCAATGAAATAAATGAATTTATAGGAGCAAATTACTTTTATAAAAATAAAGCACAACTTTGGATAAGATTAGCGGGAAGCCAAATAAATTTATGGAGCACACCATCTTCTGTATGGTCTTCAATTTTAAATAAGATTCGTAATAGTATTTACTCAATATCAAAATTATTCATACCACCTGAATTAATTTCAAATGAAATTATTGATGAATACTTCAAAACATTTTCTGACTTTCCTGTCGTTGAATTAGAAAAAGGGAGTTTAAAAATCGGATTATCATATCCTTCAAAATTACAATATGAATTATTTGAAAATGATAATTTTGATAATATTGAAAAAATTATAGATCAATCCTTAAAAAAATTCCTGGAAGCTTCCAATTGGTTTGAAAAAGGAATAGATATAAGCGAATTAAATGAAATTTTTCCAAATGAAATAATAAGAGATTTTGTAATTTCAAAAGTTTTAGGATTCATTCCTTCTTCGAAAAGTAAATATCAATTAGTAGAGTTCAGCGGTTCAATATCACCTATTGAAAAGCCGATTAAGCTTGTACAACAATATCGAAAAAGAATCAAAGAAATAATAAATTTAAAAGAGAATGAATCAGAATTAACTGTTGAGGGTGTTATAAGAGAAATCGATTTAGATGTAGGTAAATGTATTTTGAGACAACGACCAGATGGTTTAGAGGATTTAAAATGTAAATTCTATAGTGATATTATGGAACAAATGAAAGAAGCATTAGATTATAAGGTAAGAATTGTTGGTTATTTAAAGAATAATAAAGCACCACTTTATATAAAAATAATTGAAATTCTAGAAGCAATGTAATTGATGTCAACTTACTCAAACATTGATAAAATATTTATTATTCGGAATTAATATTCATGTAAAGAAAAATATGTCTATTAGTGATAAATGGATTAACACGATTTTCAGCGTTGCAACCGGAAGCAAGCTAAGAAGAAATTTAATGACTCCTGTCGGTTTTATTTTCTTTCTATGTTTTACAATCGGATTAATATTATTATCATATTATCTCGATAAAATTTTAAAATTCAAAGAATTTATTTCAACTCCTTTGGATTTAATACTGGGACTTATCTTATTACTACCAGGAGTTTTGCTTGCCGGTTCCTGTATTTTTTATTTTCTCAAAACAAAAGGAACACCTGTTCCTCTGAATCCTCCGCCTAAATTAATAACGGATGGACCTTATGCATATTCAAGAAATCCGATGATAACCGGACTCATTCTGATATTTTTCGGAATAGGAGTACTTCATAATTCCATCTCGTTAACATTTATAATCTCTCCTATCTTTGCAATCTTAAATTACTTCGAATTAAAAAATATTGAAGAGCCGGAGATTGAAAAAAGGTTTGGTAACGAATATCTTGAATACAAAAAAAATGTTCCTATGTTTATTCCGAAAATGAAGAGACAATAAAGAATTAATATATTTTTCTTTAATTATAAATATAAATGGCAAACAATTCAAATTGTTTGCCATTTTTCTAATAAGATTATTAAATGATTTTTCGTTTATTTAATATAAATCATTCTTTTTGTTTCTAAGAAATTACCCGCTTTTATAACATAAAAGAAAACTCCGCTTGCAATCCGGTAATCTGAAAATTGATTAATGGAAAATGGTACTTCATACGTTCCGGGTGTAAGTTTTTCATTAATTAGTGTTGCTATCTCTATGCCGAGAATATCATACACTTTTAATGTTACAAATCTTGAATCTTTAATCTGAAATTTTATAATCGTAGAAGGATTAAACGGATTAGGATAATTTTGATATAGTTTAAATTCAGAAGGAACTGACTGTGATATAGTATTTATACCTGATATAATACCATATCTCGAAATTTTTCCTCCGTCTCTTACAGCCCAAATATATTTTCCGCTTCTGGCTTTGGACATACTTTCGAAATTTTTATCAGCTACCGTATATTGAGTTACCCAGTTTGCTCCATTGTTTGAGGAATAAAATATAGATAATTCATTTCTGGCTAACCACCACTCATTTCCTATTCCTGTTAATGAGCATAAATATGCTGTTCCGGGTACTCCATTAGCCAGTGACCAGTTAATTCCGAAATTTGTTGTTATATAAAGTCCATAAAATCCCATCATAAACAAACCTGAAGCAGTATTATTTGACCAAAAACAGTTGACATTATCCGGTGGATATTGCAAAATCCAGTTTGAACCATAGTTTGTTGAATAAAAATCCTTGAAGCTTCCCTGAATTCCCATCCAGAATTTGCTTCCGTCAACGAACAGATTATTAATGACGCCATATTCACCTGTGGATGAAGGTAAATATAATCCCGTAGAATCCCAGTTATTTCCACCGTCAGTTGTTTTCCATAAAGAGAATCTTCCGCCGACAGGGTCGCCATTCATAAAGCCATTTGTAGCTGAATACATATAGATATTGTCTATAAATCCACCTGACTGACTAAACACAGTTGTCCAGTTAGCGCCTCCGTTTGTTGTTTTATACACGTAAGTATTTGCTGCCGTTGAACCGGCACAAATCGCATTATTTGCATCTATAGCAAAAATATTATAAATCGGAATTATTGCTCTTGTAAGTCCCTGAATACCTGAAATAACAGACCAGTTTACTCCTCCGTTTGTAGTTCTTAAAACTTTTAAGCTGTCTCCGCCAATCCATGCCACATTACTATCGGCAGCGGACACGGTCCATAAATCAACTGTGGTACCGGAATTTTGTTCCGACCATCCGTATGTTAACTGGGAAAAGCTTTGTGATGTAATACATAAAACGAAAATAATTAGAAGGAAGGGATAACAATACTTTTTCATTTACACTCCTTTTAAAAAATTAATAAATATTTAGGATATTTTTTCCTGTAAAAGAGCTGAAAAACTAGTGGGGACTATTTATTTTTTTATAAATTATAGAAACAAAACAATACAGTCAAGTAAATAAATAATAATATTATTACCCTCATAAGGGGTTACAATAAATTATTATAATATCTTAAGAATTACATTTTTAAAAATTGCTATGAATATACCTTGCGCCCTTTACATATTCTTATCAGTTTATTAAAATCGTCATATTGAAAATATTATCACATTGAATTAAATTTTTTATTTGAGTATTTTTAAAATTCAATAAAACAGATTACGGCCCGAGTGGCGGAATTGGTAGACGCGCAGGACTTAAAATCCTGTTGCCTGTAAAGGCAGTATCGGTTCGATTCCGATCTCGGGCACAACAAACCCAGCTTGCAAAGGTTGGGTTTTTTTATTTAAGGAAGGAATGACGCGTCCCGACAAGTCGGGAT
>Ga0224522_1000093_pt1 | contig 46091 bp, 72 predicted proteins | sample CFST25metaG_FD_182733 | JGI IMG/M metagenome (GOLD analysis project Ga0224522, IMG submission 182733) | Peat soil microbial communities from Stordalen Mire, Sweden - C.F.S.T25 | ecosystem: Environmental > Terrestrial > Soil > Wetlands > Peat | place: Sweden: Norrbotten County, Stordalen Mire...
CTATCACCCCAAACCCCATCATCCCCCGGCCATATAAGTTGACTTTCATTTATTATTTCCCATTCTGCGCCCTGATCATCCTCAATAATATGTCCTCCCGGAATGAGTGCTATATTCTCATCAAACAAAAGATAACAATGATCTAATATGACCTTCGTAGTATTAGCAACTCCATGCGCATTGTATAAATAAGCATCAAAATATGGTTGTCCATATGGACAATACAAGTCTTTGGCATAAACCTTAACATGAAGACCTTTAATAATAATGCTTCCTGCAAAATCCCCTGCCATATCAATATTCTCTTTTCCTGCATTATCTAAACTTGTCTTAATCCCATCCCATGCCCCGGTAATATTAAACTGACAACTATCATTTAATTCAGCAATATCCCCTCTCCATTGTCCTACATCTAACGATTCGCCTGTATCTCTGTTAAAGACTTTGTGCTGAATATTAATCTTTAAATTTATAATAGAATTGTCCCATCCCTGTATTCCATGAGTGTAGTCACCTGTCCAGTAATAATCAACATTTATATTACTCACAGAATCATCCTCTGCTACTAACTGAGCCAGAAACTTATCTCCTTGAAAGTTAAATATAGATGTATCTTTTAACTTTATGTTACTTGAGTGATAATTTGTAGCTTCAATAGCCCAACTTACACAATCCAATGTAGAATTGGTAAATGTTACTACTGAACCGTTTTCTATTAACATTGGATAGGTTGGAATATCTCCCGAAACGGAATCAAAGAATGTACTTGCTACCTTGCAATTATCAAAAATAGGACTACAAGCAGAAATATGAAGTATTTCTTTTGCCCCATTAGTATTATCATTATTTTTTTGGAAAACAAGATTTGAAAATGTTGAATTTGTAGCAATATCTACTGTATGAAAAATGGTTGCAGGATTGTCAAGTTCGTGGTAATATAGAATCGTGTCCCTTGTTCCAGAACCAATCAGGTTAAGTCTTTTAGTTGTAAGGTCAAGATGTTCATCAAATGTTCCTTCATCTATAATAATATTATTACCTGAAATTGCTCTTGTAATCGCTGCATTTATAGTAGTATAATTCTTTCCTGAACCTACCGAGTAAGTCATATTAGCACCAGAATATCTTGCAAAATTTGCATTTATTTTCCCTGCAAAATCAGAGCCTTTTAGTCCTCCTGTAATTGAACTCATACTTAGAGGAGAAGTTGTTTCTCCTAATATTGTTGAAAAATTACCACTGATAGTAGTAATACTAGAACTTCCTGCTATTGTAATCAATGAAGTTGCAGAATATTTTATAGCATTGAAATTATTATTCATTGCCGTAATAAACTCCGCAGGAGTCATACCTTCTGTTATTGGAGTTATCATGGCATCAAAACATTTTTAATTGATAATGATGTTATTGTCCCATTAAAAGTATAAGAAAAAATAGTCATAGTATATTGAGCAGTAACAGTATAATATTTTGTCGTTACTAAATTAGTTGCATGTATAGGAGAAACTGCTTCACTGCCATCTATATATATATCCCCTGTTCCAGTTGTATGTACTACAATTTTATATTTTTTAGTGTTAAGCCAAAACCACTCCATACCGATATACCCACTTGACCCATTACATAATAACTTAGTGCCATCTGCTGACCATCCTTTCTGCCAATACAAAGCCCACCAAGCATGATTAACGTCAGCCCAAGTACCAGGAATCATTTCAGCCCCAAGCATAGCTATTGATACCTCACTTGTAAATTCTGAATAATTACCATTCTTTAATGATCTTGCTTTGCAGTATCTTAAATCAACGGGATCAGTTGTTTCACTTTTTGTTACAACTCCTGCATTTATGGTATATGCAAGTGCTGATGTTCCAGAGTCATTTCTACACCATAATTCTGTTTGTGCAGCAACATCCCCTGTCGTCCAATCCCATTTAACGCCACCTGAAATTAATGTGGCGGTTAATCCAGTAGGTATTGCGGGTGCAATTAATTCTGAAGTCCAAACTGACTGACCTGTAACCCTATTGGTTTTTGTGCTGCCATGAAAACTCAAAGTATTATTCCACCAAACAGATAAATCAAAGAAGTCCCTCATTGCATTCGTTACCACTACATTGGGTTTCAGTATTGCAATAGCTAAGATAGTGTAAGGGGAAGCGTTTAAATATTTGACGAGTATTCGGGAAAAGTCATAAGCGATTAACCTATTACCATCACAAGTACTTTCACTCGTGTCTGTTTTCCAGAAGACATTATCGCTGTCTGCTGTTTTGTATGGCACCGTATTTGGCGTTCTATAACGAGCATTTAATCCAAGTCCTGTGACTGTTAGAAAATCTGTTTTCCCGGTTACTTGATTCGGAAGATGAGTTGAAGAAACTTTATTTAAAAGGCTTTTATTATCAGAAGCATAGAACAAAAAGGAATTATTTATCGCTTTTTGCGAAAGGTAATTACCTGTCAAGCCTTGACCTATAATCATTTTCCCGATTCCAACTCTCATGCTCATTTTTTATACCCCCCATCCAACATAAATTCCGGTTGCTGTGGTTCCTGTTTTTAATATTTTTATACATTGAACAGGGTCATTGAAATAGGCAGAGGCGTCTATTGTTTTTGTTATTTCTTCCCCGGGTTGATTACCCGCAGGTAAATAACAAATATCACCCCCATTAGCCGACCTGATGAAAAAGGCATCATCATTTTCATAATCTTTCAATGACACATCACAGGGAAGCTCCCTTAAAATATTACCGGCAGGACTTGTTATCATGGCTTTAAAATTTAATTATTCACCTACAACTCTAAATGTTGACTGTCTCCCAGGCATTCTTCTCCCGATACATTGCCATAGAGGATAGTCTTTATAATTACGATTCAAATACAATACCAGTTCATCCCGGATAGCTTCGGCCGTAAGCCGGGCCTCATCATGTAAACGCTGAACAATTTTATCACTTACCGGAGTTGAAAGATCGCTGTCTTTTATTACTATCCCGGCAGCCGTATAATTATATGGTGTTCTATTTGTAAACCTTGCGAAAGCATAATAAATAATGGCAGCCTTAAGGCCCTGAAATATGAAAGTTTTTGTCTGATGGGTATAAGTTCCCCCGTCTAAAATAAGCTTATTCTTATCACTTAGGCTTTCAGGACTTGAAGATAATTGAGTTACTATTTCATAAAGTAAGTTATCACCAAGCCAGAGTTTTACATCAAGTAACTGGGCTTCTGATACAAATTGTGGCCAAGTCGCTGCATTCCTTACAGAGTCGGCAACATATTTGTAATTATTTAAGTCAGCCAAGGTTACAAGTGGTATCATGGTAAAGCGGGTTGTGATTGAGTTGCGGTTACAAAATATGTCAGGGGCTTAACAGTAAAATCAGCGAAGGCAATTATGTAAAACTGAAACAGATCACGAAAAGCCGTCTTAAGCATTTGCCTCTCATTATCGGTAACTGAGTTCATGAAGTCATAGGCGTTATTCATAAGGTCTGCACCGAACCCGGCCCCAACGTCAACGCCCCGTAAAATTGGGGGAATAATAAACATCTTACCGATATTTTCCTGAACTGAACTCTCAGTATATCTGTATGACTGATCATAATTCTTTGAATCAAAAGGAATCCATTCAGGCATTTCTTCTTGGGCGTCAATATCAACAGTCCATATTTTACAGGCGTTTTCATCTCCCTGCATACGTCTTATTTCCTCTGCACTATCGGCCTGTTCCCGGTTGTATGGGTCATCCATATCAATTTCCCCATTTTTAGTAAGTACAGGTTTTATACCTTTTCTTACAAGTATTCCCCCGGGGAGAAAGTTATATTTTGCGTTACGGTGTTTGACCGTTGCAACGGAATCTTCGGTCAGCATATCAGTTATGATGGGGTCAAACGGGCAAGTAGGATATTCAAAGTCACCATCTGCAGTAAAATAGAATACCTGACCAAGATATTTTTCCGGCCCCCCGGCTTCAATCATTTCCTGAAGTGCGGTTGCGGGATTAAATCGATTGATAAATTTAACGTCATTGAGCTTAAACGTCAACCCGGTATATCCCGTCCAATCCGGATGAATAGCAACCCTCCCGGTATATTCCTTTTTACCATCTATTTCAATACGGCAATGTTCGAATGGAATATTATAATACTCGGAAGGCATTGCAAGGCCGTTATACTTTACAAGACAGGCAAAGCCGTTGAAGTTCTTAAGGTCTTTTGTAAATTTCCTGAGAAGGCTACTCGTTCTTTCGCCCCGTTCATTGACAACATTATCGGAAAATGCCTGATCAGTAAAGCCAGCCCCTTCAACAAACTTAATATAAATATCATAACAGGTCTTTCCTGTCCCGGAACTGTTTAATATCTCCAAAACCTTTTGCGGGTAGTCGTTGTTTTGACCATACCCTTTAATGTGTTTAGCAGTGAGATATTGGTTCCGCTCAACTCTTGGGGCTGTTTTTGTAGCGGAAACTCGCATTACTTTTTAGGCTTTGAGGCTACTTTTTGCTTATTGGCTGTCTTAGTCTCAGTTTTTACCGGGGCTATCTTTGCTACCGGGGCCGTTCCTGTATTGGCAATATGTGAGGCCGTTTCAATTGCTTCCTTTTCGGCTAATTTTAAAGCCTCTAAGGCTGCCGGGTCAGTTACGGTTTCTTTGGTCTTTACTATTTTAGTATCGGCCGGGGCCTCCCAGGGTTTTTCAGGTACTTTTGCAAATAGATTTATACAGCCGGGATTATTTTTCAAATGCCATTCTGCAAGTTCATCTGTGATATTTTTATTGGTACAGATTTTTGAAGAGTCACCGAATGCCTGTAAGAGGGCTCCGGGTTTCAACTGATAACGGCAAGGTGTTTTTTCCATTTTGCTTCTGATTTTAAAAATATATTCTATAAGACAGGTTGAGCAAGTTGTACGAACGGTTTCGCCCGTTAATTCTCTGTAAGCTGATTTGATTTTGTTCTTACGTTCCGGGGTTCTTGCGGATTCATTATTTACATAGTCCCGGGAGAAAGCAATAACTTCTTCAATTAGTGTCATACTTAAAGAAAAAGAGTGCGGGGGTTAACCCGCACTTTCTTATTTAGTCCTTACCACGCTGTTGATAAGGCTGCAATGGCAGCCCGTGTGGCAGTAAGTGAGTTTCCAACAAAGAGGGTAAGCGGAGGCATGGATTCTTTCATTTTCTCCGAACACCCGGCAGTTAAAAGCCACCCACCCAGAAGTTCTTCTGAATTGGCGTCCCTTTCAGCAGCGTTCAACTCTAAACCAAAGTCCCATCCGAGTATCTCGAACACGGTCCTTCCATGTGGGGAAGTAAGACGTTTGTTATAGTTGTTTTCCTGAATGATCATAAACCGGCTATCAACAGCCTGTTGAACCCACAGTTTTACTTCGGGCGTGTTGTCAAATACCCGGAAAATAAAGCCATGTTCCCAAACTTTCTGATAGGTTTTCTTTACCAGAGAAGTTTTATGCTCATTAGAAAAGTTGTACCCTTCGATTTTGTAAGCCGATAATACCGGGGACGCTGTTTTCAGAACTAACTGAGTGCACAGCAACGGATTACTCGGGTCAAAAGCGGAGTTATCTTTATCAACATCTTCATAGTTGATAAGATATGCGACATCCCGAATACCGGCCACGAGATTGGCACAGTTTTTCAGGATATCAGCAGCTATTCGGTTACATCCTATAGACATGATACTGAATTTTTTTAGATTCCTACCTGTACCAACTTATCCATCAGAACTTTTGCGTCGAAAGCATCTGATGTTTCAATTCTGTTGATACGGCTCTTTTTGTCGTAAAACACGTTTACGGTATCAAAGAGTGATGTTCCTTCCATACCGATATTCAGGTTGGAAACTGTGGTATAGACTACACGGTGCGGGTTGTTTAATTTCGTCCCGTTGTTTTCATAAGCCTGAATTATCTCATCCCACAGAGGAATGGTTATTGCCTTCACGCCGTCCCATTCGCCTACTTCAAACCCGCCGGTTGCGTAGTTGATATTATAGACAATCCCCTTGGACTGTAAATATCTGCGAAGTTTCATGTTTACCGATCTGGTCATAAGAAGAACCTTATCAGGCTGTGCAACCAATATTGGGTCGGCAGAATCCATAACGGTATTAACATCTTCAAATGCCAACGCCGGGGTAAGAACGCTGAACTGCAGGGCCTTTGTAGCCTGTGAGTTCCCTGATATTGCGGTTTTTCTGGTGGAATCAGCAGCGTAAATTTCTGCAAGCTGATAGAAAAATCCGTTGATCACATTGAAGTAATCAACATCAACGCCGGTTGTTATAACTCCTGACGGGGAAGCGTGAACATTGGCTGCGGACTGATCACCAAACCACGCATGACGGAAGATCATTTTTGGAATATCCCTTGACAGAAGATCAAGAATGAAAGCGAAGTATTCTGTCTGTGTGAGGTCATTAACCTCAATTCCAAGTTTCCGGGTAAGTTTCAGCATTGAAGTTTCAAGATCAGTTGCGCACTGGTCAAGAATCATTTCAATACGTTTTGGTTCCCACTTCTTAAGCGCTGCCGTTATTGATAACGTGTCGGCTGTGGGGTTACAACCCTGTGCTGCCTTACCAATAAGGCCCAGAGTTCCGGGTATGATACCTATTTCACGGTCATTTTTTATCCCGGTTGTAAACGAGTGAAATTCCGACATTATTGGAGCATCCAATACGGCTTTCACTATTAACTCATTCATTGACCGAAGCTGATCAGCCGTGAATGATAATGCTGCGAGATTTAAGATTGCTGACATATTCTATTCTGTTTTTTCGGATTTGTTTTTTAACTTAGCCTGAACTTCCTGAACCCTTGAGAGGTTTATTCCGTCCACAACGTCAGCATTGCCTCCGTTATTTCTGGCCTTCGGTTTCCATGCGTTTCTCATGCTTTGCAGATCTGCAATGAGAGCGACTACCTCATCCTGTTTGGTTTTCAGGGCAAGCTTTTCAGCTTCCAGATCACCTTTGGCTGCCAAGGCTGTAGTGGCCTCATCAAGTTTTGACTGCAACTCAGCGATCTTCTCATTTGCCAGTTCCAGATCAGTTTTTGCTACCTGTGCCTTTTCAATCTTAGTAATGACTCCACCCGCAACCGTAATAGTATCGCCCGAAGCCATTTTGAAAGTTCCGTCAGGAGTACATTTATCCCCGACTAGCGGGTCTCCCGATTCTTTTTCAAGTTTCAACTCCTTCCCGTCAGCCGATGTTAACGTCTGATCTTTAGAAGGAAGTCTGGAAAGGCCAAGGGCTTGTAACGCTGACGTTATCTTTTCACCCACCTTATCCATGAAGGTTTTTTCTTCCTGTGGTGTCATATTAAAAAATTTAGTTGGTTTTATATAAGCAAAAGCCACGACCGGCTCGATTATTTTTGTTGCGAAGCCGAGTTTTACCATATCTTCGGCTGACAGTTTTGTGTCCTCTTTCATGTACCCGGCAAGAACGTCCTCTGGTTGCCCGGTTTTCTCAACGTAAAAATCCAAAATCTTCTTTTCTTCCTGTTTAAGGCTTTCAGCAATAGAAATCAGATCATCAGAACCATAGGCCCCGGCCAAAGTATAAGGGGGAATATAAGGATTGTGAATTAATCCATCAGCGTTCTTCATCATTTCCCGGTCTTTCCCGGCCAGAAATATGATAGTAGCTATTGAATAAACCTTTCCAACGCCAATAGTTGTGATTTTTTTACCTGAATTGGTAAGGAGATCATAAATGGCCCATCCTTCCTGAACGTCACCGCCCCGGGAATTGATCTTTACTGTGATTTCTTTGGCGTCTTGGTGTTCATCGAGCCAGTCAGATACGACCTTTGATGAAACGGTATCATCTGTCATACCGAACATTTCCATCATTTTATCGGGTTCACCGATATCGCCGTAAATCTTAAGAACTGCGGGACTTTCCATTATAGATTCATAGGTTCATGATCTTGGATTTGCTTTTAAAGCTTAAGTTGAGGACAAACATAAATCTAAATTGAAAATAAACCGCTATCTGAAATAATAGAGTTATAGGTTTTTGAGAATACCGTCACCATGAACGATTATATTTCTTCCCTTTTTCCGAAGGGCAATTTTCAGGTTTTTGAAGTGAACTTTTATCCTCTTGCACATTCCCGTATCTATATTAGGATGATTGATTAAATCAACCCCGAACAGGTGAATTTCTTTGGCATCATAAAATTTATATGCAACAATACAGGCAATAAACGGGCTGCAGAGTGACTTAGGAATTTGCGGAATATCCAGTTGACAAATATAGTCCGGGAAGTAGGGAAGAAGATCGATCTTTTTGAAGTCAGGCCGGGAAGAATAACCATTTAATTGACTATAAAAAGCCTCTGGCGTACACTCATCTATTACTTTTAATCTTTCAGGGGTAAATCTGGCCCGGGCATCAATACAAACAACGGCGTTAGCCGGGTAAATACTCCATATATCATTGACTCCTATTGTCATTTCAAACCCTGCCGGGTTAAATAATTTGATCGATTGGCCAAGGCCAAGAATTGCTACCTTATCCATGTTCCTTCAATTTCTGTTTTACCTTTTGCCTTCCGGTCATAACGTGTTCCCCCGGGGTCATGCCTAATAAATTCCCGGGGTTCACCTTTCCAGTTTATACCTTCGCCGGATGAATGACCAAGCCCCGGGAAACTTTTAAGTATTTTATCTGAAAGTCCAAGCCGGGCAATTTCAATCATAGTCTTGTAACAGGGTGCGCCATGATGAATATAGGGGGTGAACTTACGGTAGTTTGCAACGCTGATTAGTTGAAAGTAAGGATGAAGATATTTAATGGGCTTTTCACTTAAATGATGTGGCCATGTTCCGTAATCATAACCATCTGAACCTATTTCAATTATATAACCTACCCCATAAGTATCTTCTTCCATCATTTTCAACATATCTTCAACCGGGCTTTTCAGCATTTCAGTATCAGAGTCAAATAATAAGGCATACTTTGTGGTCACTAAACTAATCCCTGCATTTATTCCCCCGGCGTGTCCTATATTATATCCGGTAAATATCACTTCCGTACAGTCTGATCTTAGTGTTTTCGCATATAAATAACACTCACTTCCCGGGTCTGAGCCGTCAATTATAATTAACTGCATATCCGGGTGAAACTTACGGAAGGATTCAACGGCCGTCTTTAGTAGTTTCTTTGTGTTGCTCACAACGACTATCGCTGTAACTTCCGTCATAGAATTTTGTGTCATCTCCAATTAGTTTTTTAAGTTGCTGCCAGTTAACATCATCAATCATATTCATAGATTTGCCATGACCGGTCCCGATACCGTAACGCCCGGGTTGACCTTTTATTCCAATAGCCAGGTTCCCATCATTGAATAAGTTTACGTGCTTACATATCCTGAAAAATACAAAGTCAATGAATTTTTCTGTATAACAGCTTTCAAACGTGGGCAAGGCTTCCGGGGTAAAGACAGTCTGAAATAGACTTGACCACTTATCATTCCCGTTTACGCACCATCTTTTAAAATACACGTTATAGTAAATCGTATTCTTCTCACCGGCAGCCCAAAACTTCTTTATCCGGGTCATCATCTGTTCAATGTAGATTACCTTGTAATAATCGTCATCCTCAATTATGAAAATAGCCTCAATATCTTTGGCCCGGTAGTTTTTCATCAGGGCATTAATGCCGGCAGCAATATTTCTGGCCTGTGTGTTCTGACCAAACTTCCAAGGTGGCGCCGGGAAAGTTTTTAATATAGTCCAATTTTCCCGGAAGGTTTCTTTTACCTCATTCGTAGTTTTGGGAATACAGTCATCGACAATTACCCACACGACTTTCCCCGGATACGTCTGACGTTTCATAAACAATGAACAAAGATGAAATTGGTAAGGACGGGCCCCTGTTGGGGTAATTAAAGCTATCATATTCTTTTCATTACGTTGTCAAAAACTCTTTTTATCCCCTCGTCAATTCCTATTTCTGCCTTTAACCCTGTAAGTTCCTCCTGTAGTCTGACGTCCGGGGTTTTTGTTAAGGTCATATGATCGGGAAGATTTATTTCTTCCACGTAATCGGCATATTTAAGTTCCAAATAGTTACACATTCCCCGGGCAAGGTCTTCCATTTTATAGACTTCGCTTGACCCTATATTTACAACATGAAAACCCGGAACATTTAACAATGCTTCGAGGACTCGAACCCCGTCGTTTATATGCATCCAAGATCTTTCAGCCCCCCTATGAACAGTAATTGTCTGCCTCTTTAAAAGTTTTTCAGCAAACCTTATCATTGCGGAACGGTGTTCTCCAAGTGTTTCGTTTTCATCGTAAAACATGAACGGGCGAACTATCATTGCGTTAAGTCCGTCTTTAACTTCGTACTTGACAAGGTTTTCACTCATTAACTTACTTGCGCCATAAATATTATTTGGGCTTAGATCTTCCCGGGACTCACTTAAGACGCCTCCGATATTTCCGTAAACTTCCGAGGTTGAAAAGTGAATCAGTTTTGCCCCGCATTCCTTACACAGCTGAATTACATTTTCCGTCCCGGATAGGTTTGTTTGAATAGTCAGGGCTTTTGACTTTTCGCAGGTTACCCGGCTGACCATTGCTGCCAGATGAAAAACAACTGTAGGCTTAAATCGGGAAAAGGCAAGGCAAAGATCAAGCGGATTATTGATGTCTGCAACGGAATAGTAAGGTCCGACGCCTTGTTTTATATCACAACGATAAACGTAATGACCTTTTGAGCGCAAATAAGGAACCAATTTGGAACCAATATTGCCCTCGCTTCCAGTAACTAAAATTTTCATTTTGCTGAATTTATAAGATTTGACCAGTGTAAAAGAGTGTTAATATCGTGTTCGTAAGTGTAATAAGGCGCACCCGAAGTTAAATAAATTTCGTCATCAAAGCCCTGTTCTACAGCTTTTTTATGAACATTTGTTCCCGGGAGAATCCAAGCAACATTACAACCCCGGCGAGATATCCGGCTTCCCTTCATATTTTTTACTGTTTCCAAAATATCTGCCTCAGTATCACCGGGAAGGCCCACAATAAACTGTGACATAGTATGTAACCCGGTCTTTTCAGCCGTTTTAATACCACTCAATATCTCCCTGACTTCAATTTTCTTCCCGGCCCGGGCCAGACTACCTTCTGAAAGTGATTCAACCCCAAGCCATACCGTCCGGCAGCCTGCAGAATAAAGTTCCCGACAAAGTTCTTCATCATTCAGGACGTCAGCCCGGGAAGCACATTGCCAAATAAACCCATGTCCCCTTATAGCGTTACAAATTTCAATCGCCCGTTTTTTGTAAAGGGTAAAATTGTCATCCTCAAACATAAAGGTTTTTATCCCCTTCATTGAGTTACGGAAAATTTCAGAAGCCACGTTTTCATGTGAACGCCCCCGCCATTTCCTGTTCCAGAATAAAGATGAGGCGCAAAAATTACATTCAAAGGGGCAGCCCCGGGAAGAAATTATTGGTAGTCCCATTGTCCCGTCATACTTTAGTCCAGTATAGTCCGGGAAAGGAATATCATTTATGGTAACGAATCTTTTCTCAAACTCCTTAATCGTTGGGCTATTGTTTCCTTCTATAATATCAACAATCGCTGATTCACCTTCACCGATAACTACCTGATCATAACCTATGCTTAACATCTGCGCCGGGAGTAAGGAAGGATGATGACCCCCGCAAATTAACCTACCTTTTACAAGCGACCTGATCATCCGGGCGTGTTTAACTGAAAAGCTATGGAAGGAAACAGCCACTAAATCGTAATGAATAGTGTTTAATGCTGATATTGCTTCGGTAAGGTCTTTTGCCTCAACCCGTATATCCGGCCGGGCCGTTTTTATTGCTGCCTGTAAGTATCCTATTGAGGGAGAGGGAAAGACTTCACCTTCCCAGGGATTTATAAGTAATACTTTCATAGGTCAGGCGTAAAAAGATGTTCAGCCCGGGGCTGTGGATTCCTTAATAATTCACCCAATAACCTTCTGTTATTTGCAACTAGTTCCGCTTTGTTTGCAGGGACGGCCGTATTATAATGCCATTGATGTACTACTATTGGGCTTTCAGTTATTTCAACTTTCAGACCCAACATTTTCACCCGGGCAAGAAGGTAATCATCCCCAAATCCGCAACCAAAACTAAACCGTTCATCATACCCGTTGAGCTTTTTTATATTACTAGCGGTAATTGCGCTGCAAAAATCATATCCAACAGGGCGATATACCGGGTGATTATACCAAGCATTTTCCCCGTCATTACTTGCGCCACGTTTATTTGTAAAGAGCATATCACCTTCAAGCCTATCAAATGTTTTTTGCTTATCAATTGAATAACAGCCAAAGGAAATATAATTTTCATCCGTAACTTCCGCAGCCCGGGAAATGACGTCCCCAAAGTGGTAACACTCAGCATTTTGTAAAATAATTATATCCGGGTTTTTTAACAGGGCAAAAGAAAGTCCTTTATTGTAAGCGGGTTCCGGGTTTGTCCATGCCTTTTTTATTGAATATAAAACTGTTACCGGGAATTTACAGGTAGAAACTTTAAGTGGTACCGGACTGTAATCATCAACAATAATAACCTCAAAGTTTTTGTATTTACTTTCCCCTAAGGTACTTAGAGTTTTCAAGACCTGTGTCAGCCGGTCAAAATAGGTCATTACAATTACAATCTTTTTCATTTCATCAGTCGTTTTTTACCGCTTGAACTTTCATTGGCTGTACGAAAGTAATATTTATCTTCTTCTGATAGGCTTTCAAAGTCCTTATAATACCAAGGAACGTGCCGGGCCGTATATGGCCGGTTTGTACGAATGCCTGAATGAGAATAAAAGGGCTGTTTGCAAAGGGCAAAGGTAGTATCAACGTCTGCCTTGTAATACTTTGAATCTAAAGGAGAAGTCCAATACTTAAACTCAAACTTATTCCTTACCAGAGAACCTTCTTCCGTATCTGGAAGATCGTTTATTTCAAGGCTGAACCCGCACTTATCATATTCCGGGTATTTGTCAAGCCCCTCATTTAATACTTGTAAAAAGTCCGGGGGAATTCCTGAAAGATTAAGGTCCGGGTCTGTAACAATGTACCTTCCTCCGGTGATGAATTTATTAAATTGAGGCTGTTCCCATATCACTTTATGCCCGTAATTTTCCTTCATCCTAAAAACTATGTAGGGGCAATTGTAGTAGTACTCGAGTAGTGGCGGGTAATCTGAATGATTATCTATGAAAATTGGCTCACACCCACGGACGGAAAGCCAGTCAGCCATTTTTGACGGCAGGGTAAGACGGTTAAAATTGATAATAAATACCTTCATACTTCGGCCTCCATTTGTTTTTTTATATGATAAATCCAAGCGTCTTTTACTTTCAGATCTTCCCCGGTAAAGATAACAGCCATACAGACTGAGTTATTAAGCTTACGGTAATAATCAAACCGGCTGTAAATCTCCCAATGCCTTAATACGGTGGGGGAAATAAGGCCGATTTTAATTTCATGTTTTATGTGGTCAAGATTCTGACTGATATAAATGAACCGTGTCATAATCATATAGTTGCACGTACCGCTACTTTATTTGCTTCCTTCGTTCTGGCGTTTATATCTTCAACTGAAACTTGCGGATTAGGAAGCTTCTTAAAGGCTGCAACTAATTGTTCCGTTGTCAGGCCCCCGGCCCCGGGCAAACTATTTAATTGTCCCTGACTTAATTGTGGATTATTAAGTAAACTTGACCCAACAGCAGGGGCATAAACACGCTGAACAGCCGGGGCATTAGTAATTGAGGTAGGCATTGATGCTGAACTTGAACCGCCACCACTCCGGCCGGACGTATCAACGGCAAGAATATTTCTAACATTGGCCATACCCTGCGCAATAATAGATATCATCAAGGCTACACGGGCAACGGTACTCGGGATTGTCTTATCTGCCAATGCCTGGGAAGCTGCAACCCACGTATTCATTGTTGCCTCTGCTATTGCAAAGCCTTTTCCAAGGGCCGTCTGCTTACCAACTAAATCAGACATTGACCCAAGGGCACTTGCCATAGATGAATATTCCTTGTTTTGTATCTCAATCCGGGTTAAACTTAAATCCCGTTTAGCCTTATTATATTTCTCATCGATAAGTAACTGCTGATTTCTTTCGGCCTGTAAATATTCAGTACTGCCTTTCATACTGAGATATTCGGCATCAAGTATTTTTTCCGTTTCATTAATATTACCTTCGGCCCGTAACTTCTGATATTCCCATCCGGCCTCAATATTACTCTTTGCCCTCTCTGCATCTATCTTATCCTTTTCATCCCAGTAAGCATTGAATTTGTCCTGTGCCTTTTTTATTTCATCATCTTCCAACTTATCCTTCTTATCCCAATAGTCAGTCCATTTTTTGAAGTCATCACGATCTTTTTTGTCGGCTTCTTCCTTTGCTTTCTTTACCTTTTCAAGCTTGGCTATGCGCTGATCATCTAAAGTATCTAACCGGGTCTGGGCCTTTTCCCGTAGGTTTATAGACTCATTATTTACCTGTTCCTGATTAACCAACGCATCAGAATATGCCTTAACTTCCTCATCTGAAATATTCTTTTTCTTTTGCATTTCAATAGCATAGGCAACGCCCTTCTCCCTTAACAACTTTAATTCCTCTGCGGTAAATGCCCGGCCCTTTGTCAATGTTTGTTCAGCCAGACTAACTTGTGCGTCTGCTATTTTCTTGCGTTCATTGAATTGTACCTCTTCCAGTAACAAGGCCTGACCTATCAATGCCTGTCTTTCTTCCTCAGATTTACTTCTATTGCGGGAGGCAAGTAATAATTCATCCATCTGTGTTTTCCTCTTAGCATCAGCAACGGCATTTGTAGAAGTCATATCCTGTAAGTCCTTTTCCAACTGTTTCCATTTCACCCCTTCATCATACGCATTTTTTATTGAGGCTCCCAATCCCGCAAATGATTCCTTAAGGGATTTTTGCCCGGTAACGAGTCCTATAATCATATTTGATACGCCTGAGAATACCGCTTTTAACCCGGTCATGGCTCGTTGAACAGCTTCAACTACCGGTTCAAACTTTTTGAATATCGCGACTAAACCGGTAACCGCACCAATAATAACTGCAATGATAATACCAATGGGGTTACTAATGAATGCTGCTTTTGTTGCAGCCCCAAATGTCTGTACCCCTTTTGCTGCCGTACCTAATGTCCCGGGTAAAGAACCAAGCTTACCCAATGCCCCATTTATTGCCTCACTATATAAACCGATACTTGAACGCCCGTCACTTTGGGCTTTATCATAAGAGATAACGGCATCCTTCGCATCTTTTAGTCTTTTGACCGACTCAATATAATCCTGTGATAAAACCCTTTGACCCTTATCATTGATAACATACTGGTTTGCCAGATCACCCAACCGTTGCTGTTCAAGGGTAATAATGGCAGATAATTGTTTCCGGCTATTGGCGTTTGCATTATTGGCCTGAGTCTGCAGATCAACTAACTTCTTTGCCTGAGTGTATTCCTTTTGAGCGTTGCGAAGGGCTGCATTACTTTGTTCAATCTCTACGGCTGACGCAGTCCCGGAAGCTTTAAGTTCATCATTAGACTCTTTTAATGCATCAACCTTTTCCTTCGCCTTTGCAGCATCTTCCGTATACTTCGGTAGGTTACTTTCGACGTTTATCAGGTAGGTTTTCTTTTCTATTGTGTCTGCCATGGCTATAATTTTATAAGGTCAACGGTACAAAGAATCCCGGGAACATAGTTATTGATTTTGTTCACATAGAAATATGCTTTGTACTGACTTAGATAAATAGGAATATTGTGTTTCAGCCCCGCAACTTCATAAACAGGAAGATTAAATTTTGCCTTCCTCAAATTTGTCCGGGTAAGCATCCGGGAAAGTGCCACATAATTGATATTCAATAATGAGAACGCTACCTCAATAGATGAAGCCTTTTGCGGGGTAACCGTATCATAAGATGTTCCCCCGGTAACAAGCGTTCTAAGGCCAAAGGTCTTTTCATAAAGAGGACTGACGGCCGACATTTTTGTTCTTGAAACATAAACTATGCGGGGGTCAATACTATTTTGCTGTTCATAAGTAACCGGGGTCTTTTTATCACTCTTGTTAAAGGCTATCCGGGACACATTTACATCACCAAGAATCTTTACTTCATCACAGGTTGAAACGGGTATTTCCACAACGTCCTTTTCAGCCGGTAGTGTTTCATCATCAATCTGCATTACCCCGTTGCCGTTATTTTTTATTACATCATCAGAATCTTTGTACTTAAGATTATTTCGCTGTGCGTAATCACCAAACTTAAACTCAACTTCATCTTCCCTTTCTGATAAATAAGCTGACCAATCCCGGGCAATAGGTATGTTGTCATAAAGTTCCGAGTAGTTCCAGAACCTTATTTTTTTATCCCGGGGAACAGCATCAGGAACCAAGCCAAATAAATTACAGATCATTTTTATAAACTCTGTCTGACTAATATCCGGTAAGTGTAAGTGAGGCTCAACATTTGACAGGTAAGATATTTTGATTCCTGTTATATCTGTAATCTGAATGTCATAATATGAAAGCCCGGTAATTGTAACTACTACCCTGAGAGTATCAAGGGCTGTCGTTGCATAGGTTACGGTATAGGCCCTAATCCAAGCGTTTGGGTGATACGTTCCGTCATCATTAAATTCCGCAACCTGAACAGCATCATTATAAAGATAAACATGAGTAGGTAAATAGAAACTTCCCCCGGCAGCCCGTAATACAACTCTTATAGTATAACTCCCCGCATACCGGGTTATATATCTTCCGTTCATTGTGAAAAATGAATCTCCAAGTAGGGCCGTAACATCACCAAAAACACAGTCAAGGGCGTTATGACTTGCGTTCATTACCTTGTGATTGATAACGTGCATTGAATAAAGCCAAGGTTTAATATCAACATTGGAAAGATTTAGGTTTGCAATAGGAAGGAAAAGTCTGTTAAAAATATCATCCGTAAGAATCTCCCCGGTACAAAAATACCCGGCGTTGGTAAATATCTCATTCCATATTGCCCGGGCCTTAATAAAGGGCCAAACCCAACCACCATACATTTCTACCCGGTCACCATCATCAGTAAGCGGGGCAATTCCCCCATCATCTGACGGCTCACAAAGCGGGTAAACATAATCCATATCCCCGGCGTTACTTGCTGCCTGAATTACCGCAGCCCAGATATGATTTGTTGAAGGAAGAAGAAGGTCCGTAATCTTAAGCTTTTCAATCGATTTAAAGAAATTCATGTTCCCGGACAAAATAGAAACATAGTAATACTGATCATCTGCCTTGTCAAGTATCATAATTCCCCCGGTTATCATTTCTATATTGTCCTGAATAAGCCGGCACGTTTGAGTTTTATAAGGGAAGGTAGTATTGGCCCCGGGTTCCCCTGATAATTCAAAGAGTAACCTCATTGCCCGGGTCTTTCTAATCTTAAATTGGGCCGTATAGTCGCTCTGCCGATCTTGCATTTCTGCTATATCATTGGTCTGCTTATTGATAGGAATTATTTCGCTGTCATCTATATCGCAAAGGGTATCACCGCAATATAGTTTTTGAGTTTTCAGGTAAACCGAAGGCGTGTTAGGTAGTTCCTTCCGGGTAATTTCAAAGTTCAGGATATACCCCGGTGAGTTTTCTTCTTTAATTAAATGCTCTCCTCTGGTAATATCAACCTCATACCACTTGGTATTTTCATATTGCTCAACTTTCTCGGCTATTAGCAACTCTGTAAATACCCGCACGTTTCCCGGGGTAATACCTTCAAGCGTTATCTGATAACTATATTCTGCCTTAAGTTTTGTGGGCCGTTCAATCTTCGAAATAACTGAGAAAAGCCGGGTTACCTGTGTTCCCAGGCTTTCGGTTTTCATTATAATTTCATATCCGTTTTGAAAGTTAAAATAATGCCATCCATTAAGCCACCAACGGAGATAAACCCCGGAAGTACAATGAATAATTGGTATGCGTATTGAACTTATCATATCACTAAATCATCACAAAGTTTTGCTGCGCTATCGGTATGTCCGGCCTGTCCTATTATTGCTGCCGTATTTCCCGTCCCGTCACCAACGGCCATTCCCTGAGCTGTTACTCCTATTTCATTACTATCTCTGTTACTCCAAAACTTAGCTGCACTTTGATCGCTTGGGGCGGTTTCAAAATAAGTAAAGGTCCCGTCATGATTATCAATTTTTAGAAATATTAGCCCTCCGCCCTGACCTATATCCCGCAATGCAAAACTGGCACTTGAAGTAAATTTACGACAGGCTCTAACTCGGTGCGTACTGCTCTTTGCATACCCGCTAAAAAGTCCTGATGCAAAATTAGTTGCCCCCCCTTCAGTTGCACTAAATTCTGTACTCATCCAATATATCCCATTTGTAAACCCACCTACTCCATACAAATAAAGTTCTATATATATATGATTCATTTCCCCTTGGCTTGGAAGAAAATAATCGGAAACAGCCCCGGCACTATTTGTTGTTACTGCAACGTTCTTTGAAAGTAAGGTAGCTACGGCTGAATTACTTGCACTTGTGCGCCCTGCATTATTTCCCGCAATCCAAAGCGTCCCTCCCTGTACTCCATTTAAAGTCCAGTTTGAATTTGCAAGATCTATAAGTAAATTATCAACCTCTGCCGAAGATAGCCCCCCGGAAACAGGACTTAAATAAATATAATTCATGCTATTACCCCACGTATGACCGGAAGTATAATCTGATATTGTACTATTTCCCGCAACATAAAATTCGTAAATATTTGCCGGGAGATCATTCATGTTTCCTGAAAGGGTATTTTGTCCTAATGCTTCAAATAACTGTACTGATGAAGGAATTGATGACAATGTTCCTGAAATAGTATTGTTTCCTTCAAGCATAAACTGAATCATTGCCGTTGGAATGTAAGATACGTCACCCGTTACTGTATTACTTCCCCCTATATAAAAATACGTAAGTGCTGTTTTTGAGGCAATACCTGATAAGTTGCCTGAAATAGTATTATTTCCATTAATTGAAATATGGTAACATGCTGAATCAATGTTTGAAATATCTCCCGATAGTGTGTTGTTTCCATCAACCCAAAAATACTGACAGGTAGAAGGCATTCCCGATAAACTCCCTGTAATTGTATTATACCCAGTACATCCAAAATTAATAAGCCCTGTTTTCAATCCTGAAAGATTCCCTGACAGGGTATTATATCCATAGGCTTGGAAATTATAGACAGATGACGGAATACTTGATATATTACCTGAGAGGGTATTAAGCCCTCCAATATCAAATACTTGTAAGGTAGAGGGTAGGCCGGAGATATTTCCGGTTAAGGTATTATTACCATACAAAATGATACTTGTAAGTGCCGTTTGGAAATGATTTATATCTCCTGATATTGTGTTCTGTCCTAAGCAATATAAAGAAGTCATTGCGGTTGAAAGTTCACTTATATTTCCGCTTACTATATTATTTCCACGTATATAAAAGTAAGTTATTGAAGTACTTAATTCAGATAATTTAGCGGTTACCGTTGGAGAATTAGGATTAGAAAGGCCAACGCTGTCCCAATCTATCCCCTTTAATCCATTCTGGCTAAATATTGAAATGTTAGCGTTTCCGCTAGGGACCTTAACATAAAACGTATAATATCCCGCTGCGTAAGTTCTGTCTGTATTTTCATTTGTAGTACCTGCAGAGTCATCATAAAATTTACCCGTTCCGCTTATTGTAAATCTCGTTGAACTAGTTAACTCGACAATCAATTTACTTAACCCACTACCATTACCTGCGCTTGCTATTGAGAAATTCATTGCCGTCCAACCTGTAGCTAAATTACTATATAGTGAAAGGCTATCACCCCGAACGGCACGTACTCGATAAATATAACTTGTAGTTGGGGTTAATCCTACGCCTCCATTATTATCTATAAATGTAGTTACCCCTGCGCCAACGGTTCCAATTTGTGTGAAAGTAGTTCCCCCGTTATTGCTTCGTTCTATTCTAAAGCCCGTTTCATCAGTTGTGTTTCTTATCCAGTTTAATAACATTTCAGTTGCGGAATACGCAACGGCTGTTAATCCTGATGGTTCACCTTCTAATGCCGGGGCGTCTTTTATTAGACGAACTGAAAAGTATGGAGTATAAGCCGGTACAGTTGCAGGGACAAAAGGAAGTTCTAAAAGTTCACCCGTATCAAAAGCCATGCAATAAACCTCTTGTGTTCCTTCCGGAGAGGCAGCCCAGAAATATGTGTATTGGTTAAGTTTAGAAAACACCACGCTAACAGACCAGTCGGGATTTATTAATATAAACCAACATCCTGCGCCAAGTGCGGTAAAATCAAAGGCGTTGTCTGCATCTGTATTGGGGGTTTCCCAATGTGTTAGTCCGGCCTGTTTTAGTTTTCCCCCGGCTATAGATAGCCCCCCAACATAATCTATTAATGTGCGCCACTCTGCTATTGTAGGTACGTGCCAACCAATAGGACAAAAGCCCGGTGACATTACCTGACTATAAGTGTAAAGGCCTCCGTAAATTGATCTGTTAACCTCATTATTATTATAAACTTTACTACCCGGGAATGCCCCATCCCAATTCTTACACATCCAAATTTGGCTTCCAATTATCGTTTCGCATTGCTCTGCCGGGGGTATTATTGGGACTACAGTAACAGGACTATAACCTGATTTACTTGCTGCCCTATTACCAACTATTGCAGTAAAATCAAATTCATACCCGGTAACAATATTCCCTTTTATTACTGGATTACTTGGCTCAATTCTTATCGGGGCCCATCCGTTATCTGTATATTGAGAAACTTCCCGGGCATTAAAAATAGTTCTTATGGCCATAGATTCTGGTAGACTAACTTGCCCGGTTGACATAGTTAATTTTCGGGTTCCAAGCGTCCGGTATTTTTCCCCCTCTGTTGACATTGTAATTTTCCCGGGAAGGAAGAACCAATAATGCCAACCGTTGTAAAACCAACGCAAATAATAACCACTTATCGGCTTACGAATTGGTACTCTTTGTAGTTCATTATTTGTTAAGCCTATTTTCATGCTGCAGCAATTTCAACAGTTAAGTATGAAGCAGTATCTTCTATTGAGGCCGGGTCAATATTTAATGAATTAACATAACCTTCCAAGGTGCCAACGGCTATAATTTTTGTTGTAGTTGACAAAAGAGTATTAAGGGAATTATACCGTTTAATGGTTACGGTCAATTCTGTGGCTGCCGTGTCCGGGAGAATAAATGAAAGATCAAAAGGCAAGCCCTGAAAAAATACCGGGTTCTCAAATGAATTTAAGAAAGGAACGTCCCCGGCTTCTGATGCAACATAATCATAAAGATTTGAACCCTGTTCTTCTGATCTTATACATTCAGCATAATACCATGTATTACCTTCGGCTGTATAATTCTCATCACTACCATACCAACATTCCCGGTATTCAAAAGTAAACTTCCCGGACTTACCTATTTCACTAATTATGTCTGCCGAATAATCACCTGTTTTTGTCAAGGTAGTTATTATACGAAGAATACCTGAAACGTCAAGATCTGCATAACCGAAAGAATCCGGGGAAGCTATAATAGTAAGACTTTGTAAAATAGAATTTATGGTCAAGCGTCCTTCGAAGTAATAACCCCCCCGGAGTGTATTGTCATTCATGTATGAAATTGAAGTCCCGGCAACCCAGGGAATATCGGTGTTCAAAATAGTAACAGGAGAAGCCCCCAATGAAACGACCTTACCTATTAACATTGCGCCCGTTGTAGCGTTGTAACAGGCAATGTCATCACCAACATTCCCGGTAAAGTCCGTTGATAAAGTAAGCTTAAGGCATCCGGCCGGGCTTCCGCTTGTTTCTTCTGAAACTGAAACTAGCCAGTCAGCTCTTTGTAACCTAAAGTTATTCGGGCTTTCAGTTGCAAGCCACCGGGAAACTATTTCAGGGCTTACGTGGGTAACTACTTCCGGGGAACTGACTAAGGTTATCATTTTCTTGTGGCTTTTTTATGTGGGTGTTCAGCCCTGTTTCTATCTTCGGCTTTTAGTTGCCGGGCATAATAGTTAGAGTCCTTAAAAGTATGAATCCCGGAACGCTTAAAAATGTTTCGGGAAGTAAGGAAAGCAAATATACCTTTGTCCTGTTTCATAATATGTCCATTGTTACTTTATCAATTACCCCGCTGAATTTTTTATCAATTTTCTCAATAGTCTGCTTACGTTCACTATCATAAATATCAATAAATGTCTTGCTGCGGAACTGCTTGTTACCGTACTTATTGATATACCAAGTAATAGACCGGGCCTCATTCATTTTACCTTTGGGCGTGGAAGACCTGAACATATTATGTTTTTCCATCCACTTATAAATGATCTTGACAAGCCCCGAATCAACATTACTCTTGCGTGGCCCCCGGCCTTTCTGTAAAACACTAATCCAAAAGGGTACCAATATCCCGATATTCTTGTCTGTTTCTTCTATCTTAAATAATGACAGGACAGAGGTAGGGATTTTATTGCCTGAATACATATTCCGACTTCCAATTGCTTTAATAAGCTGTTCCATTTCTGGCTTCAAGTCGGGCTTCATTCGCAGTCGTTTTTATTTTCAAGGTAGAACAAATCCAGAGGAATAGACCAACCAAGAAAGTTCTGGTCATACCGGGTTTCAAGTATCTTGCTTACCTCAATCGATGTTATTTTCTTGTACTCCTGTGATTCAATCAGGCCCCGGATAACTCCCTTGCAAATTTCCAGAAGGGCTTCAAAGATAGTTTCATTATTTTCCGCACTATCTTCCAGTTTAACTTGCTGCATAATCTCAACTGTGAGGGGCGGGTAATGCTCGGTAATGGCATTGGCTTTTACTTCAAGCTTTACTGAAGTGGGCTGTAAGATCATCCCGACAATATCTTCCTTAAGACTGCCGTCTGCTACAATATTGGCAAGTTCTTTTGATTCATAGAATACCCGGGTACACCCGGCAGTTGTAAGTATTGCCTTAAGCTTGGTTGTCAACATTTGGGGTAGGTTTATGTTTATTCTTCGCTTCCATAACGGCTAAATACCGTTCCTGATACTCGGCCGTTTCCTTTGCCAACATGAATCTTACAAGGCACTCGTTGTAAGGTGTCAGCATAACTTCTTCTTCATTTTTATTGAGTGATTCCCGGAGAAAATCAACGGCTGAAAGTTCTGAAAAGATGGTGAGTTTTTCAATCCCGGCAGCCTTTTGGAGTTGAGTAGGTTCCCGGAAAAGCAGCGTTTTTTCCCTGTCTGCCATTTGACTTACCAAGGTTAAAATGTGCATAGCAACGGGGTACAGTTCTTGGACGCTGCAATTTAGAACTTCTTTTCCGAATAACAACGCTTTTTGATCATTCCATTTTTGTTTACTTACTAGCGGGTAATAATAACCGTCAATAGTTCTTAGTATACTTCCTATGTCATTGTCCTCTCTTACAACGAGAAACAGACGTTGACCGTAACAAATATTGTTGGTAAAATCTTCCATGCCATAGGGAATGTTTTGCCTCTTTCCGCATATCTTAAACGAATCAGGAATGGGAAATTGTACTAATCCGTCTGCAAGTCCGGCATACAAAGCAAGATTATTGACCATATCTTTCAGGGTCACTTTGTCTATTGGTTTTATCCTCTCCATGTCTGATGTGATACCGGGCGTGCCGTTGTTTCCATGAAGCGATACCGGCCCCCGTCAATAAGATGATCAAAGTCATCAATGGGAATACCGGCTTTCTTGTCACTCCAAACGTAATTGTTAAATTCCTTTGATAGATTCAAACTATCTTCCGTCATGATGTGCTCATAGTCTTGCATCATACGGATTCCCTCTGATACCGTCCATTTCTTTTTGTCAACCCCCTTGATATTGAATAAGGATTTAAGGTCTGCTATCATACGGGCGTCCGCACAGTCAGCTATGATCTGATCATTACGGTTACAATGTAAGCCTATGAGTTCCTTTAGTTGGGCCGGGGTGTTTCCCTCTTTGTAAATCTTTTCATCCCAGTACATTTTTTTATTCTTTGTGTCAATGACCGTCTTTACCATTGCATCCGGGGCATTGAACCCGAAGTCAAGACCGAAGCCGTAAGGTAAGTATGTTGGCCATTCTTCCCCCGGGGCAAGGTAACGATGGTTGGAGAATATGAGCCCTTCAATCTGACCAATCATTCCAAGGCCGTAAACACGCCACCAATATTCATTATGCCGGTGACGTTCAATAGATTCTATGATACGGGTATTAAGATATGGGTTGTCAATATATGTTGAAAGGATAATATCACATTCAGGCTTGGAGTTCTTAATTACTTCATCATGTACCCAAAACTGACTGACCGGGTTAAAGTCAATGATACAGAACCACTTTGTCCTGACTTCCAACTGGTCAAATACCTCATACTTTATTCCGTAAGCCTCATTGACAAAAAGAATGTCACGCCTTGCCCCCTTCATCCTTTCCACTTTATCCCCGGAAAAGAATTCAATAAGATTGGAACCAATACGATATGAGCCGTCTGTTTTGTTGTGGTGGGCCGGATGATATAATCCTTCTGCCATTAGTATCTGATAGAAGTCCCTCATGGCGCCACGTTTCAGGTGCGGGTAAGTTTCAGCAACAATTGAAATAATCAGATTTTTCCTTTTGAGGCATATAATGATTAGAAGCTGTAAGATCGAATAGGTCTTGGATGATGAAGTTCCCCCCTGATTGATGATAAACCTTTTCTTACTCGTTACTGCCTTGAGATTCTTCGTGAATACCGGTGTCAGTTTCATTCTCTAATATATCTAATGCTTCCGATATTTGCTTTTCATCTTCTGCAGTATGAGGTAAAAGTTTAACCTGTGGAACTAATAGTGTTGTTTCAACCTGATCTTTCTGTCCGAGTAACTGTTTCCCGAGCCATATCGCCATGGTAGTATTACCCGCCATCATCATATCAAACTGCTTGGCACGTAATAGTTCTAATCCTTCGGCCCTTTTTATCTTCTGGTACTCAGTAAAATTAGAAATATGATATTGGTCTTTATATCGTTCAACTACCTTATCATAAAGTGTTTGCGGGTGAATACCAAAGATTCCGGCAATATTAGTACCATTACATTGTGCCTGAAGATACTGGTCAACCTTTTTCCAATCGATCTCAGCGGGTGGACGCCCGGGGGTATCTCTCTTTGCGGGTTCATTAGGAAATATCTTACTCTTGTTTTTCATTCGCGAACTCTTTCTGTATAAGAATCTGGTGTTTGGTTACCCATGAACGGGAATATTCTGTGTTCTTGAAAAGCTTGCTGAACCCGGTAATGTGTTTAAGCTTTAACAATTCTTCTGGCTCCATACCAAGTTCATTACAAATGGCAGCATCTTCCCACCCGTTATCAAGCATGTTGAATACCATTGATGACATACCGGAAATCGAATGTTTTCCCCGGGCCCTGTTATGACGGACAGTTGAGGCCATACGGTCATTGATATCTTTCTTGATTACCGTAACCGGAACCATGCCAAGGTTACTATCGTAAATATCCTTGTTATTCAGGGCCACAAAATACCGGTGAAAGCCGTCAACGATAATATACTTCCCAAGCTTTTCATCATAGATAGTTACAATAGGCTGAGTATAACCATCATGTGAAATTGAGGTATGAAGAAGTTTCATTTCAGTCCGGGCCACAGAATTAGGATTGTAGTCATTAGGCTGAACCTTGTCAATAGGAACCCAACGTACTAAATCTACCGGCTGAGCATTTACCGGGGAAAGTTCATGAAGGAATTCCCTTATCTCATTGAGGAATTTCAGTTTGTCCTTTGCCTCATCAAACGCTGACTTTATCTGTTTTTTTAAATCTTTCATAATCGATGTATAGATTTGGGTAAGGGTCTTGCTTCCCGGATTCCTTATATTTCAGCCAAGAATTTATCTGGGGTGCACGCTTCCAGTTATTAAGCTTTGTGAAATAATAGTCGTTTGCCAAGATAGAATTTATCTCAATCATACAAAGGCTTTTCACAATCAGGTCATTATCACAATACCGCTTATCAGCTGACGCAAATTCTTTGCGGTAAATCTCCCTTATGGTTTCGTCCGAGATAAGGTTCTCGAGTAGGTAGTCGCGATATTCAGTCCATGACACAAACATATACGGAAGGTCCTTAATAAAAAACATATCCCGCTTGGTCTGCCCGGCCGTACTTATGCCATGTATTCTTTTGGTTATCCGGTTCCAGTTATCGGCCTCAATTTCCTGCAGATAGAATAGTGAATGAATTGCCGTTTCGTGGTGAACATTTGATACCCGCATATTCATTACCCGGACGCCGTACTGATACATGTAATCGTAAATCTTGCAATAGTCCCAACTATGATCAAAGATTGACTTCCATATATCCCGGTAACTCCAATCATAAAGCGGGTAAAAAGTATAATGATTAAGCTTCTTGTTATTGGCGTTCCCCCATGTAATCCATTTATAGGTTGCCTTTGATGTAAGGCCAATCATCCGGGAAGGGGATTCTTCACAACGAACCCCGGCGATATATGCCGTTGGCGTATCAGGGAATTCAACATCAACGATATTTCCGAAAAGATATTTGAATCGTTCCGTCCCGTACTTATTTTCCTTGATGCTAATTTCTTCTTTAGGTCTAATCCATTCTTCCCCTTCGGCCCAACAGTAAAGCCATGACTGAATGGTTGAAGTTGAATTGAATATTTTGATGGGCATTTGAAACCAGTAAGGTTTTATTTCCGGATTATTCATTACGTCCCGGATATAGGAAATGACGGTGTCCCACTCTGCTTCCTGATCAATAAACATAACATTCAGCGGAAGCCGGTTCTTCTCCCGGGCCACCATCAGGGCAAGGTTAAGGCAAACGGTTGAGTCTTTCCCCCCGGAAAAAGCTACAACGATATTCGGGAATTCATCAAACAGGTAACGAATACGATCAAGGGCTGAATCAAAAACATTCTCTTTAAGGAACATTTTCATAACCGGACAATTTTGTAATTGTGATATTCTTCCCCAGGCATTTCATTATTAAAATGCTTTATACATAATCCGGTCTGTAAGTATGTAACCGGGGTATAGTCATTCTTATAGAACATCAGGAAGGCGGTCCCGTTTTTATTAAGCATTGATCTTACCCGGCTTATCGCCCCGGGCGTGATATAACTCGGTGAACCAAATAGGGAAATGATAGTATCAAATTTCTGTTCCCACGCAAAATCTTCAAAGGCGCAGTTTATGGTAAAATAATCAGGATGATTTTTCTTGAAGAACCCGAGCATATTAAATGATGGGTCAATACCTACATAGTCAAGCGGAAGGATTTTTGCGTAATCAAGTAACAGGCCCGACCCGCAACCTATGTCAAGAACTGAACCCTTTATGTCAATTTTTGATATTACTTCCCGGTTTTCTTCTTCGCTTTTATCATCATGGAAAAGCCCTTGGTACTGATCTGCTATTACGTCATAATCATTATGAGAAATATTTACGGCCCGGTTTATCAGAATTGTATCGCTTAGGGGGGCTCCCATAGTCCAATATTTATATCCGTTGAGTTTGAACATCTTGAAGGGCCTGCCGTGAAAGTGTTCCGTATAGGAATTATCCCGGATGAATTTTACCACGTCCTCAAAGTGATTAGTTCCCCAATTCTTACGAAGCGTATACCAATGGGGATTCTGTGGCATTGACTTTGCAAAGGTATATTCCTGTGCAATAAGTATCTTGGCGCATTGGTCAAATGTCATGGTTTCTTAATATCAAATACGTTTGCACACTTGGGGCAACATACTTCAATAAACTCTGTGTGTCCTTCCTGAAAGGCGCCATTTAGTTTATTCCCGGCGTTGATAATATCCTTACCGGTTACATCGCCCTGTGAAGTTTCCGGGGAAAGATTAGGTGAGAAGGAAGAATAGTCTGTTTTCATGACCCCCCAATCTACAAGCGGACTGTCAGACCATTCATTGGCAAAGGCGTCCCAATCATTTTCTCCATAATGGGAATTGTCCTTAACAATAAACGCCTTTAGTTTATCTATCGGCGTGTCATCCGGAAGACGCATTATCGGTACTTCCTTCCATTTTAGTTCTTTACAGGCTCGGAGCCTCATGTTACCCCCAACGACTATATCCCGGAAAACGTATATGGGTTTGAATTCCATAAACTCCGGGTCTTCCTGAATTGATTTCAGAAGTCGTTTGTACTGTACATCTTTTATTAATCTTGGGTTTGCGGGGACGCCCTCAATCTGACCGGTATTCAGAGAAAGCGAATTGATCTTTACAAGTTCTATTTCCATTGGATGATTTGAGAACTACAAAACTATACTATTCAGAATTAAGAACCAAATAAAAATATATGCAGATTTATTGTAAATATATAGTAATATATTTGCACAACTAAACGATTCTTCGTAACTTTACGAAGTAAAGATGATAAGAACCAAAAGCGACAAAGATGAAAATTCAAGAGTACAGGGAACTAAAAGAACAGTTGGGCCACGAACCAACCCCCCAAGAAGAAAGAGAATATGAAGTCAATCAGATCATGCAGATTAAGAAGTATGCGAACCATCTAATGTATTCGGACATTGACCCTTACGAAGTAATAAAAACCATATCACCGATATGCGTTGAAGTACGGGCCATGAAAACAACCCAAATTTCCCATCCAAAGGAGTTTTACCCCGGGGGATTTGTTGGTCACTTTGCCGATAATAGAGGCGGTCAGGATTACACTTATGAATCAGACGAAAATGGTCAGGTATTCAGAATCAGATTTAGCCGGGCAAAAGGTCAATGGTTTGACCGGAACAATGGCCGGTACGGAATGTCAGAGGCCCCATATAAATTTTACGATTATAACTTTTAACCATGAAGCACTTAAGCACATCAAGTAGAATGGTGATCTTGGAAAAGATCAGGGAAGAATCAGAAAAGTATCTCCCGGCAGAATATCAGCCACAGGAACTAGCCGGTATGATTTTAGTAAATATCATACGTAACAACTTCGGTGATGAAATCACCGATCAGATGATTGAAGAAGAAACAGCAATAGCATTTATTAACTAATAAAAAAGCGACATGAAAACGAAAAAGTATTTGAAGGTTCTTGGTAAACGTAATGACGGAACCCTGTTCAGCAATCCGCTGAAACTTTCCGAAGCCCACCTGATCTCAAAGATCGCACAGGAGAATATGTACATTACCCGGGTACAGTGTATTGAGGTTCCAGAATCAGAGTATAACGCAATATTTGGTAAGTAATGAAAGAGTTAATCGGAACATACAAACTTCATAACGGCAAGCACTTAACCGTTGAATCTGAAACTATTCCCGGGATGGCCGGGGAACCCATGGAAGCGGTTTGTCTTACCGTTGATAATCAGCCCGTTCAGTTTAAGGTTATCCGGGGGCAGATGAATTCTAATGATGCCAATGAGTTAGGGGAATACCTTGATGATGTTTCAGAAAGTAATCATGATTCAGCAGTAAAATGGTGTATATGAAAAACCTAACTATTGATACAGTATTAGATACCGACTTCGGAGAAATTGACGTAACGGTATCTTACCATTGGGAAAATGACGGTATCGGCTCCTATGAGTTTTGGGGCCAACGTGGATTTGATGCCGGAGTAGATTACCCGGAGATTGACGATATCACCCCGGCCTTCGGGCCTGATGATGATGACGAACACAAGGAAAACGTAAGGAACTTTATTAATGATCAGTTCGAATTGTGCGCCGAAAGGGTAAGCGGGAAGATAGAAAAGGAAGTTCCTGAAGACTGTGATATTGATGACTAACTATAAATCAGAAGCAAAATGAAAGAAATTGAATTACCAACATTAGAAGAAAAGATTAAGCAGATCGCCGGGCAAAAGCTTGATAACGATATTGCTAATCTTCACATGATTATTTATGGGGAGCAAGATAAGCCAGACCCGTGGTTTAAACTGTTAAATAATGTTAATATTAAAGTTGAGAGAAGTGACGGCGTTCATATAAATGTCAATCTTTCAGCGATTTTTGATAATGCAGTAATAAAGGAAGCTATAAGGGAAATAAGGCTTCCTGAATATATTGAAAGAGAAATTGAATTAGTTATTAACGGTAACAGAAATGCCAAACTATAAACTACTATACGCCAAGGTATCAGTTAAGAAAGGCATCCTTTCAGTACAGATTAATGAACCCAAATATGGAGTAATCCAGTTAGTAAAACTCCCGGTAATAAGGTTTGCATATCTTACCCCGGGGGACAGAATGATATTCGGATTTCAAATTATACATAATTAATCATGAAAACTAAAATTACTATTAAAACGATCTTAGGAAAAATTATTTTTGAGTTAGAAAAAGAAGATAACTCTATTAAAGAAACCGTTATTACCGCAGTTAAGTCAGGCGCAGACCTTACAGGCGCAGACCTTAGAGGCGCAGACCTTAGAGGCGCAGACCTTATAGGCGCAGACCTTACAGGCGCATACCTTACAGGCGCAGACCTTAGAGGCGCATACCTTATAGGCGCAGACCTTAGAGGCGCAGACCTTACAGGCGCATACCTTAGAGGCGCAGACCTTAGAGGCGCATACCTTATAGGCGCATACCTTAGAGGCGCAGACCTTAGAGGCGCATACCTTATAGGCGCAGACCTTATAGGCGCAGACCTTACAGGCGCATACCTTACAGGCGCAGACTATAATAAAATAAAAATTAAGAGGGCGGTTATTTTTACAGGGCTTTATAAATATATCGTTATTCCGTTTATTTCAGAGGACGGTACGAAGTACATAAAAATGGGGTGTTATACCCGTAAACTTTCAGAGTGGAATAAAGACTTTTGGAATAATCCAAATGAGTTCATGAATGACAATTCAGAGAAATCTAATCTTAGACTATTAGCTTTCCAGACGGCAAAGAAATGGTTTAAACTAATTGATAAATAATAACTAAAAAAACGACTATGAAATACTTATTGATTGCCAACAAAGGCACACTTGAGGTAGAAGCCCTAACCCTTCTCGGGGCCTCAACAAAACGGGGTGACAAATCCAAAATCGGAAAGTTCGGTTCCGGGAATAAATACGCCCTTGCGTACTTCCTTCGTATGGGTTGCGGGGTCAGAATCTTTTCCGGGAACGATGAAATAATTCTTGGACTTGTACACAAGGAATTCCGTAATCAGCAGTTTGATGTGATAACGGTTAACGGACAGGAAACTTCCATAACCACAGAGTTCGGGCATGAATGGAGTATCTGGCAGGCAATCCGGGAACTGTATAGTAACGCCGTTGATGAAGGACTTATCAACTTTGACTTTATAACAAACGAACCCCGGGGATGGGAAAATGAAACCCATATTGCTATTGAGGCCACAAAGGAAGTGGAAGACTTCATGTTCAACGTACAGGATTATTTCGCGATTGGAAATGAGGTTCTTTTTGAATGTGAGGCCGGGAAGATTTACCGGAAGCATAACAGTACAGCATGTATTTATTACAAAGGGATAAGATGCTTTGATACACAAGATCAGAGTATTTTCGACTATGATCTGAATGATGTTGAACTGGATGAAAACCGGCTGATAAAATACAACTGGGAACTACCGGAAGAAATGTGGAAGATACTTTTCGCCTGTGACAACCCGGTAATTATCCGCACCCTGTTAAATGAAATTCAGAAGGACAAAAAGGTAGAAAACCTGATTGATACCTCTTGGGTAAACCTTTCCGATAAGATCAATAAGCAAGCTTGGGCTGAAAGCATAAAGGGAAATTCTATTGTCCCGAAAAACCTGGGAGGGTATGTCAAGGATGAAGATAGGCCCAAAACACTATTTCTTCCTTCCCGGCTTTACGGGGCCTTAATAGGTCTATTCGGTGATGAGGTCAAAAATAAGCAGTTTACAGTAACTTCCCGGGGGGCACTTTACCACAAAGTTGACCCGGGTATTCTCGAAGGTGAAATACTCTTCGATGTAGATAAGTTTTTCACAGAATGCGGGTTCAAGATTCCCTATGAAATAATTATTGTTGAGTTCGATAATAAGGAAGTTATGGGAAGTATTACCGATGACAAAGAGATTCTTATTTCGGCCCAGGCGTTCACGCAAGGGAAGCAGTTTGTGACCAGAGTAATGATTGAGGAATACGTACACATCAAACACGGCGTTGAGGATGAAACAAGGGGCTTCCAGAACGCCATAATCGATGAATTCATTTCCTACATGAAACTGAAAAACGCATACAGCTTATGACCGGCTTAAATATAGAAAACTTCAAGGCTTGGCTATTATTACAAGGGGCCGAGATTTTACCAAAAACAAACGAATATGAATTACTCCGCTTCCGGGGCCGGGAAGTTGGAGTAGTTTATACTTCGGGTAAAACCTCAAACCGGTATACACTCAACGCCATCACCTGTTTTCTCAGACGGACGAAATGGGATGGAAGGCCGGTTAATACCGGGCGTCAGCCGGGCTATAGGAAAGAGAAAGCAAAGCTTCTTGATAGGGATGGGTCAGACTGTTTCTATTGTGGGCTTCCCCTTGGTGATGATATTACACTTGAACATTTACAGTCATTAGTTTCCGGGGGAAGTAACACTCTGGCAAATGAAGTACTGGCCCATGAGAAATGTAATCAGGAAGCCGGGGTACTTTCAGTTGCAGAAAAGGTTAAAATAGCAATTTCTAAAAGAATCAAATTAAGTGATAGACAATGAGGGTATAGTAAATTGCCCCGATTGTAAGGGGGAAGGGTTAATAGAACGTAACGGCGAAGTTATCCCATGCCCCACTTGTAAAGGAACTGGATTAATAATTAAAAGCGATAAAATGAAAAATGAAAATGTAATTGGAGTAGCACTTACTAAAGAAGCTTGCCCTTTATGTGGCGCCGTTCAGGATGGTGATATAATAATAAATACCCGGCTTTCCCCGGGGAACGCTAAGAAAGTAGAAGCCCTGCATGGTCAGGTAGTCGGCTATATGAAAAAGCCTTGTGAGGAATGTCAGGGAATAATGAAACAGGGAATTCTCCTTATTGGAGTAGTTGAGGCCAAGACAGATGATCACAATAACCCTTACCGATCAGGTAATAAATGGGGCGTTACGGAAGATTTTATTAATCGGGTATTTGACCCGGAAATGGCCAAAGAGGTAATAAGCAAACGGGCCTGTTTCTTCCCGGTAGAAGTTGCAGTACAAATGGGTTTCCCTAAGGTAAACATTGATGCCTGATGAAACGCAAGCCCTCACCCCAATGGCCATGTCCCTTTTGCGGAAGACTTTGTTGGACTTATGCAGACGCAATTCTTTGCGCTGATCTAAATGTAAAGGATGAACAGAATAAGGCCCGGAAGCTTCGGCCCGTAACGGATGTTGATAAATTAAGCAATAAAGAATTGAAAACCTTAACGAAATCAAATAAAATTACGTAACTTACACTTAATAAGCATTATACATGGCACAGAATCATCTATTTTTGAAAGAGAAATTGAGGCCCGAAGGAAAGGAATTTGAGGGCTATACTACACTAACCGGGCTATTAAAGTCAGAGGGGCTATTTCACATATACGGTTCAATCCGGTATGTGATACTACAACAGAATATCTTCCAACACGGGAACATAATAATACGAAGGATTCCATTAACACACCAAAAACATGAGAAGTAAAAACATGATAACTGAGGCCGGATGGTCTGCTATTTCAGAGCCTTATAAAAGAGTAACAATAAGTTACGGTATGTTATTTAATGATGGTTCTCCGCGTCAATATTATGAACGGGAAACTATATCATTACCTAATAATGAGATAACAGAGGAACGAATATTAAGATACTTGCAATCGGGTTGGGTAAGTACTCCCACTATTGATAACTTAAAAATACTTTCAATTCGTTAATATTAACTTTAAAATCAGAAGCATGACAAAAAATGAAGAACTTGAAGTAGTGCCGATAGTAGAATCGGTATCAGTAATTGAGGCGCAGACCAGAGGCGAAATTGACATTCAGATCGCCACGGCTCACCGGTTCCCCCGGAACGCCATGCGTGCAATGCAAACGGTAATTGCGGTAATATCAAAAGACAAGGAACTGGCACAGACCTGTGTTTATTCTCTGCCCCGGGCCGGGAAGGAAATAACAGGCCCATCAGTTCATCTTGCCCGGTATCTTGCATCAGAATATGGCAACCTTCGTGTTGATGCAAAGATTGTTGAAATTGGTGACGTAATGATTACGGCCCAGGCAATCGCCCATGACCTTGAAAAGAACTATGCTATCCGTACAGAGGTCAAACGGCGTATCACCAAAAAGAACGGTGAGCGGTTTGAGGATGATATGATAGTGGTAACGTGTAACGCTGCCCTTGCTATCGCTTCCCGGAACGCAATCATGCAAGTTATCCCGGTAACAATTACTGATCAAGTTTACAAGGCTGCACAGAAAGCTATTACCGGCGATCTTTCCATTGAGCAGAAGCTTTTACAGAGGCGTAAGGAAATTCTTGACGGGTTCCTGAATACCTACAATGTAACTGAAACTGAAATACTGGCCCTTTTGGAACTGGAAACGGTTAATCAAATACGTGAACCCCAAATGCTGACGTTAGTTGGATTGGGTCAAGCCCTTAAGGACGGTGATACAACTGTAGCAGAGGCATTCGGCAGAAACGCTACTAATGGAATTGCCAAAGAGACAAAAGACAAGGTTAAGTCTGCTATTGAGAAGGCCAATAAAAAAAGGCAGGATTCTCAGGATAATAAACTAAGAATGGAGCCCAAGTAATATGGCAACACAGACTGAAATTCACAAAGCACACAAGCGGGGAATTGGCGGGTCAGAAGTATCAGCTATTCTCGGACTTGATAAATATTCTTCCCCTTACAAAATATGGCTTATTAAAACAGGCCGGGAAGAATCATTTAAGGGAAACAAATATACCGTTGCCGGTAACCGTCTTGAACCGGCCGTGGTAGAATACTTTCAGGAGGAAACCAAATACCGGGTAATAAAATCTTCGGCCAACCAGAAATTAGTAATTCATCCAAAGTATGAGTTCGCGATTGGTTACCGGGACCGTCTGTATATCCGTAATTCAACTATCGGCAAGGGCGTTCTTGAATGCAAGACAACCCAACAGATGATTGATGATGTACCCGAAACATGGTTCGCACAATTACAATGGTACCTTGGTATTTCTGATCTAAGTTATGGAGCCGTTGCATGGTTGGAAAAGGGCCTTGATTTCAAATACAAGGAATATGAGTATGACCCGGAATTCTTCAATTACATGATTGAGCACGTAAGGGAGTTTTGGGAATCATACATACTTCCTGATGTGCCCCCACCGCCAATGAACGTTGATGATATCAACCGAATGTTCACCCGGCATATCGAAGGTTCCAAGATGGACGCCGGGCCGGAAATGATCTCCGTTCATAATGAACTAAAAACGGTAAAGGAGAAGATCAAAGAACTGGAAACCCGGGAAACGGAATTATCAGACCGGGTAAAGTTCGCAATGCGTGACACGGAAGTTGTACTTGAAGGAACCAAGCCACTTTTCACATGGCGTACAACCGCACCTATTCACTCATTTAATAAGGATGCGTTTAAGGTTGCAAACCCTGATCTTTACGAACACTTCACAGAGGAAAAGCCCGGCATCAGAAAGTTCCTTGTAAAATAAAGTTGCAGACGGAAGATTAGTTTCTTACTTTTGTAATGAAGCGACTAAAAGATAAGGATTATGGAAAAAAAGAAATTCACATTTGAGCCAGCCCCGATAGAATCTTTGTCTTGGTTAGTCGCTTTTCCACTCAAAATATCGCCGGGGCTCGGCTTTTTTAATACTATACGTAATGGGTAAGTATTCAGAATTACTAAAAGACCCCCGTTGGCAAAGAAAAAGGCTTGAAATTTTTAATAGGGATAACTGGACTTGTACCTTTTGTGAAAGTAAGACTAAGCAATTACAGGTACATCATATATTCTATTTACTATTTATGAAACCTTGGGAATATCCTGATGAATTATTAACTACGTCATGCGTTGATTGTCATGAAGAAATATCAGAATTTGTATTAACACATGAATTTCCAGATGGCTATGAGTAAAGACCCTGCTTTCTTATTTTACCCCAATGATTTCATGGGGGGAACAATGGGTATGTCCTTTGAAGAGAAAGGCGCATACATTGAATTATTGGTTTTACAGTTTAATAGAGGTCATATGACCACTGATATGGTAGGTCGAACGGTAGGTCAACTATGGGGTCAACTAAAGGATAAATTTACGGTAGATGATCAGGGATTATTTTATAATGAACGCTTGGATTTGGAAATGAATAAGCGCAAAACCTTCATAGACTCCCGTAAAAACAACCTTTCCGGTAAAAATCAATATTCAAAAGAAGAAGAAGTTAATGGTCATATGGATGGTCAAGTGACCTCCCTTACGGAAGATGTAAATAGAAATGTAAATAAAATTGATAATGTAATTAATGAAGAGGTTGAAAATCTTTATAATGAAGTTGTACCTTTCTTTGATGAAAATACCCGTCCAAAAACAGATAGGCAGAAAAGAGATTGGTGTGATACCCTTGATAAGTTAATGCGTATTGATGGACACCAACCTGAATATATAAAAGCTATCATAGCCCACACCCGGGCCGATAACTTTTGGAAAACTAACTTCCTTTCAGTTCTAAAACTGCGGAAGAAAAATAGTGAACAGATAATGTACTTTACCGTATTCGAAAAAAAGATAATAAATGGAGCCAAAAAAACTGGAACAACTAATGAGCAACTCGTTGGAAGTCTTGCAAAATCTTTCGGCACAGAGTTTTTCAAGAATGATGCCGGAAAATGAGGTATCACTATATTCAGGAGAACTTACGCCCCGGGCTTTATTAGAATGTTCGGTAAGAATACAGAAAGCATTTCCGGTGTTAACCCCGGGGTTCTTTGAGGTATTTGGAGAAATGTTAAAAATGAATAATTTTTCAGATAGCCGGTTAAGGGATTCAGTTGACTTTGTAATATGTAATTGCGTTTACCCGGCCCCAACAATAGCACAATTCTTATCATGGGATAGAAGAATAAAGGTATTGACATTTGAGGATATGATAAAGAAGGTTAATGAATTAGGGGGTGATGCAATGGCGGGTAAAATATTCTCAAAACAATACTCCCAGGTCAAGTTCCCTACAAGAGAGAAGGCCGTTTGGGTACACGTTGATGATGTTAAAATGTTCAATCTTACAGTTGTAGAATCAAAATAATTAATTTAAAAACTATGGAAAAACAGCTAATGCCCCACCTTCAGGCTAAAGAAAGGAAGGAATATTTGGAGAATTCTGCCGATGCGGTTGAGGATTTGGGTTATACCAAGCCCTTCAAACCGGAAGAGATCATTGTATTTAAGGACGATCTTTCAACCACAATGATTGAGTATGACATTCTTGATGGTGAACTGGATAAAATCAAGGATGAATACAAGGCCAAAATGAAGCCGTTGAAAGAGGAAACAAAGGAACTTCTTACCAACATCAAAAACAAAGCTAAGTTTCTCAATGAGAAATGTTACAAGTTTATTGAAGGTCAAGAGGCCGGATATTATAACGCTGATGGGGAACTTGTCTATCAACGCCCGTTACTGCCCGGGGAAGCGCAGAAAACAATATTCTCTGTAAAAAGAGAAGGTACAAACGACTAAAATCAGAAGCAAATGAAGAATGAAATTCACCTTTCAAACATCACCCTTGATGGCAATACTCTCATCATCAGGGAAGGACAGGCAACCAAGCCTGTTGAGCCAGTTAAAGTATTGATTGGCGGTAACATTGATAGCCCCCTCAAATGGTTGGAAAAGAGAGTAGGGGAAATAAAGGTTCTTGATGCCCACGTTACGGTTAACCGGGAAAACCGGGTAATATGCCTTGTTATAGATGAGAAAAGCCCAACGAAAGATTTTATTTCCGGGCAATTAGAATTTCACCCGGACTTTACAAAGTGGGGGATTAATACCGGGGAACAGCAGACCTCACATGAACTTGCGGAATTTATCAAAATGAATCGTTCATCATTCAAAGATAAAAGTACCGCAATGAAGCTTGTAACTGATCTAAGAAAGTTTACAGCTAAAGTTGCCAAGGATTGTGAGGCTTTTAAGGATGACCGGGCCAACTATGCTATAAAGAAATCACAGGTAGTTGAAACCAACTTACCGGATTCTTTCGTACTTGTGATACCTATTTTCAAGGGACAGAAGAAGGAAACCATAAATGTTGAGATAAGTATAAACCCGGATAGTCTGGCCTGTACTTTAGTTTCCCCTGAAGCGAATGACTATATAGATGAATTCACGGACAAAATAATTGATGCACAGATAAAGGCTATACAGGAAGTTGCGCCGGAACTGGTCATAATTGAGATGTAAACTAAGGGGGTGAAATTCCCCCTCTTTAGTATTAACTAACTTTTATATGATGAAGAAAATGATTCTAATAATCCTACTTTTAAGCTTTACAAGGATTCTTCCGGCCCCCGGGTTTGCGGAAGTAAATATTGTAAGAGAGGCCCCAATAAATTATTACGATCCCCTGATAAAAGCCCTCACATGGGTTGAGGTAAGAAGCGGGGAACGTCTGTATAATGAAGTTGAGAACGCCGTTGGTTGGTTCCAGATCAGGCAGATCAGAGTTGATGATTATAACATAAGGTTGGGGACAAAATTTGTCCTAACAGACTTTTACGACTATGATCTTTCCCGGGAAATGTTTCTTTATTATGCCCGGGGAAAAACTTACGAAAAAGCTTCCCGGGATTGGAACGGGACGGGGCCTAAAACCATTGAATATTGGAAACTTATTACCGCAAGATTATGAAAATGTATAGATTAAAAAAAGAAGCAGTTGAGTTTTTTCAGGAAAAACATGCGACTGCAATTTATTCCGCAGATACATGGGATAGTTTACAGGTTGATGCCATTGCACTTGAAGAGGTTAAAAACCCATATTTGAAATACGGTATTAAGCAAAGCGAAAACTCATCAACACTAGGGGGATGGGATAAAGAGGGTTCAAGCTTTGAGTTTACAATCGTGTTCCCGTCAACTGAATTTCATGAACATGATAAGTTTTCGAATGGTAAGCTTACCAGAGAACTAATGAATAAGATTCAACAGCAAATTAATTATTGGTATATTGAATTTGCAAACAAAAAATAATTAATCTTATGACAACAAAAGACAAAAAAATCATTGAAGAATCGGAAGCCAACGGCACACCGATATTCGTATTAACGGTAAAGGACTTATTGTCGTGGAAGGCCCTACAATTATATCATACACAATGCGCTCACAACCTTTGTAACCCCGACCATCTTAAGGGTATAACTAATAGAATGGTTGAATTCAAGGCATGGCAGAAAAATAATCCTGACAAAGTTAAATTACCTGACTAATGGATACATCAGAGAAATTTGAAACGTGGGCGATTGTAGAACTGTTCGGTCATAACCAAATTGCCGGGAAATGTTCTGAACAGAATATCGCCGGGGCCAATATGTTACGGGTTGACGTCCCGGAAACAAGTGAGCAACCCGCATTTACAAGGTTCTTGGGTAGTGGTTCAATATATGCCATTAACCCGGTAACGGAAGAAATTGCCCGGCATTGGGCCGGAACCCTGCAAGTTTCCCCGGTTAACTCTTGGGATATACGGAAGTTTATGGAGAAGAATAAACTGGCATTAACAGGGGGAGATCATGAGTGAAAATAATCCTTCCGGCTTTATTGATGAAGATATTCTTCAAAAAGCAATTAATACATGGGGTACGGTTGTACAGATTGAAATGTTAAAAGAGGAATGTATTGAACTTGCGCTGGCCCTTCAAAAGTTATCCCGGGCAAGGGGTGACGAAGAAGAAAAGGAACGGAATATAATTGATGAAATTGCAGACGTAAAAATTATGATCTGTCAGGCTCAACGCATATTTCCCGCCGACAAAATTAATGAACGGGTTGACTATAAGATGAAAAGGCTTGAACAGAGGTTAATTCAAAAGCTTGCATAATGGAAAGCTGGGCCGACAAATTCAAATGCAAGACCTGTTACGACACCGGGATAATACCTGATTCATACCCTGACCAGCCTTGCCCGGATTGTAAGCAAAAGAAAGAGATTCAGGCAAACTTCAACTTCCACAATAACGGCGGGGATAATGACCCAACAGGTCACGGCCCGGATATTTGTTATTCAGATGCAGATTCAGGATTATGAAAAAGATCAGATGTACCGACTGTTTTGATACCGGGATTATTCTAAAGAGTGACCCCCCGAAACGCTGCCATTGTCAGAAGCAAATTAACTCACTCTATGATGATGCTGAACTGGCCCGGATAACAAAGCAGGGTAATAGTAACCCAATGGTTATGTTATACGGTAAGCTTCCCGGGGAGAAGAAATGTAAGACCTGTACTTTCCTGTTCGCAAAACAATTTGCAAATAGATATTATAAATGTGGCTTCCGGCAATGCACCGGGGGCCGGGCTTCCGATCATAGGATAGGTTGGGATGCGTGTAAAAAATATGAAGAAGATGAAAACTCATGTATCAAGGGCCGTTTTTCAAAAGGTCGCAGAAGAAAACAAAAGGCTCAAACTTCAATTAAGGATTCTCTGCTTGGAGCCGGGAGTCAATGCTATTAAGTTACGCATGGAACTTCGTGATAAGTTCAAAAAAGAGGACGGAATGAATCAGGCCATAAATGATGTTTTGAAAGTTGTGGCCCGGAAGTTTTTTAAAGATCATCCTGAACTTGACGTAATGCGGTGTGAATCACAAGAACAATTCGTTGTTAAATTCAAGCGGATTTGCGGAGTTGCATTCAAAAAGGGTACAGGGTTTAAGGACTATAAAAGTAAAGAGGGCCGTATTGTAGTAGAATTAGCCCGGGAGAAATTAGGTTATAAAGACACAACTTATGCCGGTGATATTTACGTCAGATTAGCAAAAACATATAATAAAGTTCATGGAAAGAAAAAAGTTTAATATCGATGCCTTCCCGGTAGAAGCAGTTGTAAAAATGATCTCTGATGAATATGGTATTTCCCCGGATGAATTCAACTCAAACTTCAAATACGGGAGCCTCCCGGAAGCCCGGCAGCTTTATTGCCTTACATTATCTTCTTACGGGGCCACCAACGCCGATATTTCACGATTGACAGGTTACGCCCCGGGCCGGGTAAGTTACACCATTGAGGCAGCAAATAAACTCATAGTATCAACCCCATTTTTCGGGCAAAGACATTCAAAATTGCTGAAAATGCTTAATAAATTACCGTTAAGTATCTGAATTATATTACTATTTATTTGGATAATGAAGACTGGTTTACTAACTTTAGGTTACAAACCAAGTAAAAAGCGACACATGGAAACAAAGGTAATCAAGACAGAAACCGGGGGAACCTGGGATTTAAATAAGCCCGTAAGAAGCTCACTTTTTAAAGGTAATGGAAAGCTTACCGGGGCAATTGAATATCATACCCTTCATGGAGAACAGGAATGTATGATAGAAGTTGATCACGGCTTCGGTACGGACTTCATTTTTGAACAATTCTTAAGTCAGTAATATGGAAACTAATGAAGAAAAGTTCATCAGGAAGCTTTATGAGGATTACGAAAAACGTAAGGCCCGGAAAAGAAAGACGTTAAATTTATTATTTGGAGAGGTTAATAGTTGGTATAAATTCTGGTTGTTATGAGTGAAATAGATAATAGTAAGGGAAAGAAGAAACAGAAGTACAATTATAATGCCGGTAAACAATATACGGCATTAGGTTATGTAGCAGAGTTCGGAAGGGCTCATTTTACATTGATTTGTCCTTTCTGTAATATATCAGTAAAAGTATATGTATGGAGCCTTGCCGGGGGCGGAAAGATTTGCCCGGGATGCGGGGCCATGCATACAAGTTTTGGTAGTTACCCTTTAACAGAAAATAATGAGTCAAGTAAAGGCCCTGATAAAAAAGTGTGATGATCTATTTAGTCAATGCATCCGGCTTAATGATATGAACGGGCGTTGTATTACGTGCGGGAAACCATTTAAGGGTAATTATTCACTTGTTACGTGCGGACATTTCCAGAAGCGCAGACACATGAGAACCCGGTGGAGTTTTGAAAATGCCTATGGTCAATGTTGGGAATGTAACGGGAAGGATGATCAGGAACTTTTTACCCGGAAAATGATTGAATTCATAGGTCAGGAGAAAGTTGATATGATTATACAAATGGCCCGGGAAGAAGTACACCTTTCATATACCGATCTGAAAGATATTTATGAAGCTTTAAAGGAGTATAAACTAAAAATAAAATCATGAATGAATCAAACGACAGCCAAAATGCCCAGATTCTTCTTTATTTGAGGCAAGGCAAGACGATCACAAGTTTGGAAGCCCTACGGCTCTTTGGATGCTTACGCCTATCTGGGCGCATATTTGACCTACGCCAGAGGCAAATACCAATTAAGGCCCGGACGTTAAAGACACTTTCGGGGAAAAGGGTAGCTGAATATTATCTTGAACCCGTTAAGCCATGAATAGAATACAGGCAAAAGAATTAGCGGAAACCTTAACTGTTAGTCAGATTAAGGAAATGCTTGATAACGCCAAGGCCGGGGTTAAAGATTGGACTAAAGCCAGTGTTGCAAATAAAGGTATTAGCCGGGGTTCACACTGGAATATATTCTGCAAGGATTATTCCACACAAACAGAGTTTACAAATATGCACAAATACCGGCTTATACAGGAGTATGGGGAGTTCTTGCCATATTCAATACGGCATAAAGAAAAGAGTAAAAAAGATTTCGGTAAACCAGTTCATCACGACCCAATATTTTAACTATGAAGCACAAGACCCTCGCAACACTACACGCTGAATCCCTAAAAAGGGAACAGAGTAAGAAACCGGTAAGGATTAATGAGAAGATAACCATTTTTGTTAATCAGAACATTCCTGATCAGGAAGCCCGGGATACGTATTTTATGAAACTTGCTGATAATGAACGAAGGCATGATACTAAAGTTGACCGCACCCGTAACGCTTACCAAAAAAACATAGAACTATGATTATCTTAATTATCGTTGTGGTAGTATTCCTATACTGGTTCCTTGATAAGTCCCGGAAGCACAAAGAAGTTAATGATGAGAAATACCGGGCTGCAAGAATACGTCAGATAAGGTCAATGAATAAGACTGAAAAGAGTTAAATGTACTTCAATAGCTTAAGGGCAATAAGTATTAAAAGAACAAATATTACCCCCACCCAGGCCCACAACGCACCACGATAAACCCCGGGGATATACTTTTCCCGGGTTACTTTCTGATTAAGAACGTTGATGTACTTATCCTTCCAGTAATACTTTTCCAAGAGTGCGCTATCAAGTTTTATATTGAGATCAATCCCATTCTGGAATAAGGATAGATGTACCCGGGGCGATTTATAATAAGCCACAGCAAGCGCATAACTGGTTTCAAGTTTAAGGGTATCTGAAAGTATTTGCCCGGGCTGCGCCGGGATGAGAATTGAATCATGTAAAGTTTCGCCCGGGATGATGACAAAAACGGTTGTATCTTTATAGACTATTGAATCCCTCCGGGTCTCAATAACGATACTATCCCGGGAGGCAATAACAGGATATTTTCGTTCCCAACCTTTCTTAGTCATTAAGCATCCCGAAAGCGAAACTACTATCAGAAGCAAACTGATAATTCTTAGAATTTTCATTATATTTTAAGTAAAATACTGTTGATGTTGTTTGGGTATTTGCTTAAGAAGCGCAGCCCTTATTTCTGCCTTTTCAATATCCCCGTCCTTATCAATATCAAAAAGCGGATTTTGCTTTGCAACAATATCAGGGGTAATTCTATATGTATCAGGCTTACCCACCGCAGCCGGCCAGAAAATACCACAGTATAAATCCAACCAATCCTTGTACCGGCCTTTGAAAAGGCCAAGATGTTTTTTAACATAATCCATCTGACTGACGTTACTCATGGCTGCCAACTGTTCACAGGTAGTTCCGAGAAAACGGGCTGTTGATGGCATGAACTGAATAAGGCCGGTGGCCCCGGTGATTTTATTCCGGGCCGTACTATCCAAAGTATGACCGGTTTCAAACCACATCAAAAACATTAACCATTCAGGCCGTACACCCAAAAAAGAGGCCACGCTTCTCACCTTGGCAATAAACGTGGCGCTATTTTGTTTTATAAGTTCTTCGAAAATCATTTCATTACTTCCGCTTTTTGTTCAGCCACCTTGGGATTGAATAGTGTCTCAATCCAATCAAGCGCCCCTTTTATCCAAGGAATATTGTATGCCCCATTTGCTGCTAATCCCGCTGCAAACCCGTGTATACAGGCTAATAGAATAGGGAATTTAGCTGCATATCCAATATTGAGTAGATCGGTTACAACCAGTACCACAATAGCCACGCCCCAAGCCACAAGCTGACGTGGCCAACGCTTGACTATCTTAAGTACACCGTTTACAAAGGTCGCTACAAAGGCAATAAGCAGGGTAAATGCGCCGAAGTCTGCAAGCCATTTATTAGGGTTGATAATTACATCAGCCCAACTTGTGGGTGGCTCAGCCGGGGGGCTTGTGTCCTGTGCTAAAATTACCGGGGTAAAGAGTATTGCCACCGCAAAAAGTAACAATACAAATTTTTTAATTTCTCTTTTCATCATACTAAATTTAAGTTAACTATTTAAGGCCCTGTACTTTTAAAAGTATTGCATCAATATCCTTGCGGTTAAGTGTTGCCTTTTTACCCAACTCCTTACAATCCTTTTTAAGCTGTTCAATATCTGTGCCAAGCCCTTCAACAATACACTTATACTCGTCCAGCTTTTTAAACATCTGCCCCCATTGTTCCTCCACTACCCCAGACACAGAGTGTATGATAGTATCTGACATTACTTTTTTTAACCATCTCCCTCCAAAAAAAAGTATAGGGCTTAAGATTATCATAATTACCCAAAATTGGGGGTCAAATACTTTTTCCATCATTTAATATTTTTAAAGGGTGTTATAATTATATTGTATTGCCGTTTGAAAATGCTATTCGTCAATTGTTTTTTTTTAAAGCCTCCTGTAAAGCCTCAATTTTTTCATCCTTGTATTTACTAAGTTCCTCATTGGCCTTAAGTGTCTTTTCCAGAGTGCGAACATAACTCCGGTCGAGAACGAAATATGACCCCTGTAAGGTAGTAACATTTGCCTTGGTAATGGTATTTTCATCCGTCACCCCTTTAATCTTGCCGTCAATACCTTTCATCCAAACCAGTATTGCCTTATTCTGAATACTCTGTTTTGCCAAAGTATCAATCACTGCCTTATTGGCCTCACCCGATTTATATTTGTTAACTGCCGTGGTAGCAATAAGTGTTCCAATGGTCAAAATGGAAGTACCCAACCAGAAAAGTTCTTTGGCATTTTTTATAAAGCTAAATATATTGGCCTTTTCTTCCATTAATTGGGACAATTAGCTGTTAATATATTCCATTCTGTCATTTGTTCACAAATAGGATTTGGTGATTCAACTGTTACATTTTCAAGACAAGCCTTTTGAGTTGTGAAACTGCCGATCAGCGTAAAACAATATCCGTTATTTGAAACATTCGTTAGTTTAACATTTTTCAACCTGATATTGAAGACAAGACTTGCAGATATGGTCACTAAATAATGTACTGTATGACCATCCCAATTTAAAGTAATAATCTCAGAATCTTCCATGTCAAGCGAATAATCGCCTCGGATAACATAATTATATCCTGCCCGACCCGCTGCGCAATCATAGTTAAGATGAGAAATGAGTTTGCTATTCCTTACTTTTAATCTTGCTGCGCCCTGTATTGAAATAGACTGCCCCCAAC